>ENA-UEQJ01000598-UEQJ01000598.1-human-gut-metagenome-genome-assembly--contig:-NODE-598-length-30307-cov-8.737115_pt1 | contig 30307 bp, 29 predicted proteins | sample MGYA00242937_ERZ507938 | MGnify/ENA primary metagenome ERZ507938 (study PRJEB26167, sample SAMN06115437) | human gut metagenome | host: Homo sapiens | place: China:Gansu | collected 2015-07-03 | study...
CTTTTTCAGATTTTTCTTTCCGATCTTTTCAGATCTTCAAGCCCTCGACTCATTCACTTCATCGCCGTCAAACAGCTTAGTTAGAATACCAGACGATCAAGAAAAAGTCAACACGTCTTTCGACGGTTTGTTCACTTTTTTCCGACTCCCCTAAAATAGTTTACATAATGTTATTATTTTCCGCACCTAGCTAATGCTGATTATAGCTATCATCATCTGTGCTTATCTATTTTTTGACGCGTTTCGTCATTTTGCCTTATCAGGTAAATCAGCTGTCAAATTCATGTAAAGGGCCGGACACCGTCTTTCTGTGTCCGGCCCCTCAAAAAAACTACTTTAAGAGCAGCGGTTGAAGCTGTTTTCCCTCCAGTGCTGCCTCTACTGTTTTTCCGATCAGCCCAAAATCCGCCGCCAGGGATGCAGGCTTCTTCTCCGGATCATCCTGTCCAAAGGGTACAAAGTAATAATGCTTCCGATTCAACAGCTCCCCGATGTTCTTCGCCGAGGCGGAAAGGCCGTCATTGGTGGAAAAGGCGATCACCACAGGCCTGCCGCACCGCAGATGGGATTTGGCTGCCATGGTCACTGCCGTATCGGTGATGCCGTGGGCCAGCTTCGCCAATGTGTTGCCGGTACAGGGAGCGATGACCAGCACGTCGATCATCCCCTTTGGTCCCAGCGGCTCCACCGACGGAATATCGTAGAGTACCTCATGGCCTGTCAATTCCTCCAGCTGCTCCAGCAGTGCGTCGGACGTTCCGAACCGCGTATCCGTAAAAGCGGCGTTCTCCGACACAATGGGAATGACCGTCTCATATTCTTCCGTCAGCCGTTTCAGCGCCGCAAGCGCCTTTTCGTGAGTGCAGAAGGACCCGCACAGGGCAAAGCCCACCCGCTCCGTTCTCATAAAATGACCCCCTGTTCTTTTATAATAGTATAGACCGTGTCCCGGATCACGGCTCCCGCCGTTTTGGGCATCAGCTTTCCCGGCAGGCCTCTGGCCCAGACGCCCTCCAATCCCAAAGCCTCGGCGGCGCTCAAATCGATCCCCTGAACGGACGCCACATCCACGCAGAGGCACTCCGGTTTCAATTCCCGCAGACGATCCGCACCAAATACTGGCTCCGGGACGGTGTTGACCACCACGTCAAACGCGCCCAAATTCCCTTCCAGCCTTCCAATGTCCGCCGTTTCGTATCCATACGCTCTGGCCCATGCAAGACTTTCCGGCCGCCGAGCTGCCGCCGTCACACGGGCGCCCATGGCCGTCAGCCGGTGGCACAGCAGCTTTCCGATGCGCCCAAAGCCCAGCACCAGACACCGACTCCCCAGCAGGGATCGTTCCAAGCGTTCCAAAATCACCTGGACTGTTCCCTCCGCCGTGGCGGCGGCATTGGCCACTGTCAATTCTTCGCGTCGGAAATAGTCGACAAGCTTCAGGTCCAACTCCGCCGCAAGGGCTGCCTGGGCAGGCTTCACCTGTCCCGCCAAAATCACCTGATCCCGCCGAAGCTGGCGGAACAGCGCCCCCGCGCCCCGCCGCGGGCCTTCTATGTTCAGGGTATCCCCCTCCTTGCACAGCGGCAGCGGCAAAATCACCACCTCCGCCGCTACGGCAGCGTCCCAATCCATTTCTCCAGCCACGCCGCAGGCCGCCACTGTGTATCCGTCCCGGCGCAGCAGCGCCAGCAATTCCTCCTGTCGGCGGTCACCGCCGATGATTCCAAACAGCAAAATCCACGCACCCCCTTGCCCCAGCGTATGACGCCGACGCAAAGCTGTGCGTGGATCTCATCTGATTTTTCCGGCCGCCGTCAGCAGCGCATCCCGGTCATTGGGCAGCGTTCCGTCCATGACCCGGTCCAATAGTCCTTGCAGCGTCCGGCCCACCGCCGGGCCGGACAGTCCCAGCCCCAGCAGATCGTTTCCGTTCACCGCCAGCTGCTTCAGAGAAAAGCAACTTCCCTTTTCCAGTTCCCGGTCCAGCATGGCCTCGATCCGGTCGATCTCCTTCTGCCGGCCACGGAATTCCTCCGCCTGCCCCATGTTGTCCGCCCGCTGGATAGTGAGGAGAGCTCGGAAATTCTGCTCACCAAAGCGGTTCAGCATCCGGCGGACGCCCTTTTCCGTCTCCACCCGGTGATCATGCCACTCCACCAGCTCGCCGATCCGTTCCTTGGCAGCATTGTCGAACCGCAGCCGGTCCATGACGCCGTCGGCAATGCGGCGGGAAACCACGCCGTGTCCCATGAAATGTCCGATGCCCTGCGTGTCCAAGGCGAAGCACTCCGGCTTACCCATATCGTGAAACAGCACCGCCCAGCGGAGCACCGAGTCCGGCGGCGCGGCGTCCAGAGCATGAAGCGTGTGCTCCCATACGTCATAACAGTGGTGAGGATTCCGCTGGTCAAATCCCACCATCGGCAGAATTTCCGGCAGCACCGCGCCGATCACGTCCGGGTACCGCCGCAGGACGGACGCTGCCCACGGGCCGCAGAGCAGCTTCGTCAGTTCCTCGTGAACACGCTCCGGGGCCATCTCCCGCAGCAAGTTCCGACAGGTCAGCAGTGCCTTGCCGGTTTCCGGTTCGATGGAAAAGCCCAGCACCGCCGCAAACCGCAGGCAGCGCAGGATTCGCAGGGCGTCCTCTGAAAACCGCCGCTCCGGATCGCCCACGCAGCGCAAAATTCCCTCTTGCAGGTCCGCCTGTCCGTCGAAGGGGTCATACACCGTCCCTCGAAGGTCTGTTGCCATGGCGTTGACGGTAAAATCCCGGCGGGCCAGATCTTCTGTCAGATCAGGGGTAAAGGTGACCTGTTCCGGGTGGCGGTGGTCGGCGTAAACGCCGTCCCGGCGGAAGGTGGTGGTCTCCACTTTGCCCTCCTGACAGCAGACGGTCACCGTACCGTGCTTCAGTCCCGTGGGAATGGCCCGGTTGCCGAAAACCTTCATGGTCTCCTCCGGCAGCGCGGAGGTGGTGACGTCCCAATCCTCCGGCATGCGGCCCAGCAGGCTGTCCCGGACACAGCCGCCTACGCAGTACGCCTGATGGCCCGCCGTCTCCAGTGCCGTCAGCGTTTCCCGCACATAGGCGGGAATTTCCAACGCCGCTTGCTTTTTCCGCATATTTCCCGCCCCTTTCAGTTGCATTTTCCAAAAACACATACTATAATAAGTTGATTTGGAATCGGTACTACTATACACCATTTTCCGCCGTCACGCAATCACGGCGTTTTTTGAAAGGAAGAGCCTTTATATGATGAACAATCCCAAGCCCATTTCCGAATTTCTGGTTCCCGGCAAGCGCGCCCATCTGGTAGGCATCGGCGGCGTGTCCATGTGTCCGCTGGCAGAGGTGCTGGCCGGTAAGGGTCTACTGGTGCAGGGCTCCGATATGACGGAGAGTGATTCCGTCAAGCATCTGCGCTCCAAGGGCATTTCCGTTGCCATCGGCCACAACGCGGAAAACTTAGGAGACTGCGATTTTGTGATCCGCACCGCCGCCGTCCATGACGGCAACCCGGAGATCGCCGGCGCCATCGCCCGGGGCATTCCCGTCTACGAGCGGGCGCAGGCCTGGGGTGCCTTGATGCGGAAATACCCCAACGCCCTGTGCGTTTCCGGCACCCACGGCAAAACCACCACCACCTCCATGTGCACCCACATTTTTATGGCGGCGGAGCAGGACCCCACCGTGATGATCGGCGGCACATTGCCTCTGCTCCACTCTGGCTACCGGGTGGGCCACGGCGACACCATTATTCTGGAATCCTGCGAATACTGCAACAGCTTCCTCAGCTTTTATCCCACTGTGGCGGTGATTCTGAATGTAGAGGCCGACCATCTGGATTTCTTCAAGGATCTGGGGGACATCCAGCATTCCTTCCGCTCCTTTGCGGAATTAGTACCGCAGGAGACCGGTCATGTGGTTGCCAACTATGATAACGCCAGCGCCAGAACCGCTCTGAATGGTCTGGACCGCCCTCTGTTCTGGTTCAGCCTCCACGATCCCAAGGCCGACTGCCGCGCAGAGCACATCACCTGGACCGACGGTCTCCCCAGCTTCGACATCGTGATTCAGGGCCAGATCTACGCCCACGTGGAATTGAAGGTGGGCGGCGAGCACAACATCTGCAACGCTCTGGCCGCCGCCTCCGCCGCCTATGTGCTGGGTCTGCCCGGCAGCGCCGTGGAAACCGGTCTGGCCGGCTTTACCGGCGCAGGCCGCCGCTTTGAGTACAAGGGGGAGTATCACGGTGCCAAGGTCTACGATGACTACGCCCACCACCCCGACGAGCTTCACGCCCTTTTGACCATGGCCCGCCAGCTTGGCTATCAGCGGCTGGTGGTGGCCTTCCAGCCCCACACCTATTCCCGCACAGCCAAGCTGTTTGATCGGTTCGTGGAGGAACTGAAACTGGCGGATGTGGCGATTCTGGCAGAGATCTACGCTGCCCGCGAGCAGAACACCATGGGTATTTCCTCTGCTGATCTGGCCCGGAACATTCCCGGCAGCGTCTACTGCTCTACTTTAGATAAGGTAACTGCCCAGCTGCGGGAGCTGGCCCGCCCCGGCGACCTGATCCTTACCGTAGGCGCGGGCGACATCTACCGGGCCGGTGAAAAACTGCTGAGCGAAACGGAGGGCTGATGATGACCGTTTCTGAAATTTACACCACCTCCCCCACCCAAGGCCCTGAAAAGGTTCTGGAGAGCTTCGCCCTGTTGGACCAGCTCCACATCCCGTACAGCCGGGTGGAGCACGAGCCTGCCGAGACCATGGAGGCCTGCGCCGCCATTTCTGACGCGCTGGGCATCCGCATCTGCAAAAACCTTTTCCTCTGTAACCGCCAAAAGACCGATTTCTACCTGCTGACCATGCCGGAGGACAAGCCCTTTCACACCAAGAACCTCAGCGCCCAGATCGGCTCCTCCCGGCTCTCCTTCGCCCCGCCGGAGCTGATGGAAGAACTGATCCACTGCACCCCCGGCTCCGCCAGCGTTTTAGGACTGGCCTATGACACGGAGCATCGGGTCCGGCTGCTGATGGACCGGGAGACCTACGAGGCGGCGCAGTTCGGCTGCCATCCCTGCCTGAACACTGGCAGCCTGCGAATGGCCACCGCCGACCTTCTGAACGTGTTCCTCCTCCACACCGGCCACACGGTCACGGTAGTGGACCTGCCCAATGAATAAGGAGGCGCCATGAAAAAGTTGATTGCCGCACTGTCCCTGCTCTTTGTTCTCTCCCTCACCGCCTGCGGCAACTCCGATGCCGCGCTCCGACAGGAAAACGAAGCCCTCCGCCAGCAGATATTGGCTTTGGAGGCTGAACGGGACAATCTTACCAAAGAAAACAAGGATCTGACTGAAGAAAACGCCGCGCTGGATGACACAGCCCCAGAATCCGGGGACGATGAGGCCAATCCCATCGACCGCTTCTTTGAAGGTGTGGATGTCGGTTCCTCCACGGCAGAGATGAACGCCGTGGCCGACAGTTGGGCCGGTGCTTGGGAATCCGAATGTCGGAATGCTGCCAAGTGGCTGAAGGAACAGCTCCCGCTTCAGGAGGATCAGACACTGGTGGATGCTTACATCGCCTCTGCCGAGGAACAGTCCGCCCGGATGGACATTATGGCTATCTATCCCATTGCGGACCTCACTCTTCCGCAGACTGACCGGAGCGCTTCCAGCGGCAGTCTCCGGGGCGTCCTCTGGGCCGGCGCCCACCAGCAAGTCTGGAAAGACACCTTTTATCAGCTGCTCTATGTGGCCCCGGACTATGCCGGCGGCGTGGATTCCGCCGTGTCCTATCAGTTTCTCTTTGACGTAGAGGCAGCACAGACGCAGCTGGACTCGTTGCTTTCCGCAGATTGAAAAACGTTGTCCATTGTAACCGAATTATAGTTGACATAAAATCCACCTCATATGCTGTTCTCAAAAACAGATGTGGGGTGGATTTTATGAAGCATACGTGCTTGCATTGTTGGCCGCAGCATTACCCCCTCTCCCTCACCGCCTACGGCGGCTCCCAACCGGACGCGTCGACACTGGAACCCGCAGGCTGACCGCTTCAGGTTTCCATGCAAAGCTCTCCGTTCAAGCTCAACACTCCTTATAAAAAAATCCTGCCGCAATGCGGCAGAATTTTTTTATAATAGGATTCTTTACTTGCTGAGGGCTTCGTCGATGGCCTTGGCAGCAGTCTTGCCTGCGCCCATGGCCAGAATGACGGTAGCAGCGCCGGTCACGGCGTCACCGCCGGCGTAAACGTGCTCGCGGGAGGTCAGGCCGTCCTCGTTGACCACGATGCCGCCCTTCTTGTTGATCTCCAGACCCTTGGTGGTGGACTTGATCAGGGGGTTGGGGCTGGTGCCCAGAGCCATGATAACGCAGTCCACGTCCAGCTCGAACTCGCTGCCGGGAACCTCGATGGGACGGCGGCGGCCGGAGGCGTCAGGCTCGCCCAGCTCCATCTTGATGCAGCGGATCTTGTTGACGTTGTCGTTCTCGTCAGCCAGGATCTCCACAGGGTTGTTGAGGGTCTTGAAAATGATGCCCTCTTCCTCGGCGTGCTCCACCTCTTCCTTACGGGCGGGGAGCTCCTCCATGCCGCGGCGATAGACCACATAGACCTCGGCGCCCAGACGCTTTGCGCAGCGGGCGGCGTCCATAGCCACGTTGCCGCCGCCCACAACAGCCACCTTCTTGGGGTGCTGGATGGGAGTGTCGGAATCGGGCTTATAGGCCTTCATCAGGTTGATACGGGTCAGGAACTCGTTGGCGGAGAGAACGCCCTTGTAGTTGACACCGGGGATGTTCATGAACATAGGCAGGCCAGCGCCGGAGCCGATGAACACGGCCTCAAAGCCCTGCTCCTCCATCAGCTCGTCCACGGTGATGGTACGGCCGATGACGGTATCGGTGGCGATGGTAACGCCCAGCTCCTTCAGGCCGTCCACTTCTTTCTGAACGATGGTCTTGGGCAGACGGAACTCGGGGATGCCGTACACCAGAACGCCGCCGGCCAGATGCAGAGCCTCAAACACGGTGACGTCATAACCCTTCCGGGCCAGGTCGCCGGCACAGGTCAGGCCGGAGGGACCGGAACCCACCACAGCCACACGGTGGCCGTTGGAAGCGGGCTTCTCCGCAGCGCCGGAAGCATGCTCACGGTGCCAGTCGGCCACGAAGCGCTCCAGACGGCCGATGCCCACAGGCTCACCCTTGATGCCGCGGACGCAGTACTTCTCGCACTGGCTCTCCTGGGGGCAGACACGGCCACAAACAGCGGGCAGAGCGGAGGTAGCGGCAATGATCTGATAAGCGGCCTCGAAATCGCCCTTGGCGACCTCGGCAATGAAATCAGGGATATGTACCATCACGGGGCAGCCCTGCATGCAGGGCTTGTTCTTGCAGTGCAGGCAGCGGGTGGCCTCATCCAGAGCCTGCTCCTCGGTGTAGCCCAGAGCGACCTCGTCAAAGTTCTTGTTCCGGACGTTGGGGTCCTGAGAGGGCATGGGATTCTTCTTCAAAGACATATTGGCCATGGTTATTCGGCCTCCTTCTTGAACAGGTTGCAGGTCTCCTCGTACTTGTGGGCCTCGAAGTCCTTATACATCTGGTTCCGCTTGACTGCCAGATCCCAGTCCACCTTGTGACCGTCAAAGTCGGGGCCGTCCACGCAGGCGAACTTCATCTCGCCGCCCACGGACAGGCGGCAGCCGCCGCACATGCCGGTGCCGTCGATCATGATGGGGCTCATGGAAACGGTGGTGGGGATGCCGTAAGGCTCCGTGGTCTTGGAGACAAACTTCATCATCACCATGGGGCCGATGGCGAACACTTCATCATACTGGTTGCCGGCGTCGATCAGCTCCTTCAGAGCCTCGGTGACCAGACCTTTGCGGCCATAGGAACCGTCATCGGTGCAGACGATCAGCTTGTCGCTGGACTTCTTGAAGTCCTCCTCCAGGATCACCAGATCCTCGGAGCGGAAGCCCACGATGGCATGGACCTCAGCGCCATCGTCATGGAACTTCTTCAGCACGGGATACGCAATGGCGCAGCCCACGCCGCCGCCCACAACGGCGACCTTCTTCTTGCCCTCGGTCTCGGTGGGCTTGCCCAGAGGTCCCACGAAGTCTGCCAGGCAATCGCCTTCCTTCATGTGGCTGAGCTTCACAGTGGTGGCACCAACCGTCTGAACAATGATGGTGACGGTGCCCTTTTCGGGATCATAGGCGTTGATGGTGATGGGGATACGCTCGCCGTTTTCATCCGTCCGCAGGATGATAAACTGACCGGGCTGAGCCTTTTTGGCAATGAGGGGCGCTTCGATCTCATAGAGAGTTACGGTGGGCCTCAGTGCCTCTTTTCTCACGATTCGGTACATATTGGTGTCTCTTCCTTTCCTATCTGAAATTCTTCCAACATAATAAATCGCACATTGTCTGAATTTTAACATAGGTACTTTCATCCGTCAACTGCTTTGGAGAAAAAAAGCGCGAAATTCTCAGAAACCGTGCAAATTCTTTGCCATCCCGCCCTTTTTAACGCTTCTGCGACCGATGCTGCCCTGCCAAAACCGCTTTCCGGGCCTGAAAACCGCCGAAAACCCGTTTCAAAACCAGAATTCTATGGTATACTACCAAACAGGCGCAATTTTTCCCCGGAAAAAATTTCTTCAAATTTTCGGGAACTTTTTTCGTTCCCCTGCGTCTATGGTATACGGTGCCGCTTCGGCGGCCATTCAAAAAACTTTCTGCAAGGAGAACACACATGAAAAAAATCACTTCCTTGGCGCTGGCTCTCGCGCTGGCCCTGACCCTCACCGCCTGCGGCAAGAAGGACAACACCGCCGGAAGCGGCGATTCCAGCGTCCCCGCTGACGCCACCGCTCTGCTGACCGCCGTGTGGGACGCTCACTCCGACGATGAGAAGTTCCCCGCTGCCGGCGGCGACTATGAAAATCCCGTGGAGGACGCCCCCGGCGCCGTGAGCATTGCCGACGCCGACAATCTGAACTACATGCTGACCCTGCCGGTGGAGGATGCCGGTAAGATCGACGGCGCCGCCTCCCTCAGCCACATGATGAACGCCAACACCTTCACCTGCGGCGCTTTCCACGTCACCAGCAAGGACGATGTGGAGACCGTTGCCAGCGACCTGCGGGATGCCATCCAGTCTAAGCAGTGGATGTGCGGCTTCCCCGACAAGCTGGTGATCTTCACCTACGATCAGTATGTGGTGTCCCTGTACGGTGACGAGGAACTGGTGAACACCTTCCGCGACAAGTTCACCGCCACCTATTCCGACAGCACCATCGCTTACGACGAGGCGATCCTGTAACGTTTCCGCTTTTCTCACAGCGTCCGCACCGAATCGTGCGGACGCTGTGAAATTCAATTTTGGAGTTGCCCTATGCTGTTTTCCAGTATTCCGTTTCTCTATACCTTTTTACCCTGCGTCCTGATTCTGTACTTTCTGGTCCCCGGCTGGCTGAAAAATACAGTTCTGCTGCTCAGCAGTCTGTTCTTCTATGCCTGGGGTGAGCCCCGCTTCGTGGTGTTCATGGTCATCGCCATTGTACAGGGTTATGTATTCGGCCTGCTGGCTGAAAAATTCCGCGACCGGCCCAAAAAGACGAAGCTGTGCCTGTGGGCCTCCGCCATTGTTAGTCTGGGGCTGCTGTGCTACTGCAAATACGCCGACTTTTTCATCAGCGGCTTCAACACCCTCACCGGGCTGTCCCTCCCGCTGCTCCATGTGGCCCTGCCCATCGGCATCAGCTTTTACACCTTCCAAATTCTGAGCTACGTCATCGACGTATACCGGGGCGATGTGACTGCCCAGCGGAATCTCATTGACCTTGCCGCGTATGTGGCCATGTTCCCCCAGCTCATCGCCGGGCCCATCGTCCGGTACGCGGACATCGCTCCCCAGCTGAAGCATCGCACCCACACGCTGGCCGACGCCGCCTACGGCGCCCGCCGCTTCATCCTCGGCCTTTCCAAAAAGGTGCTGCTGGCCAATGTCCTCTACGAACTGATCTCCGCCTACAAGAGCGCCGCGAACGTCTCCGTCCTGTTCGTCTGGCTTTACGCCGCAGCCTATGTGCTGCACCTTTACTTCGACTTTTCCGGTTACAGCGACATGGCCATCGGTCTGGGCCGTATCTTCGGGTTCCATTTTATAGAAAACTTCAACTATCCCTATATCTCCGCCAGCGTCACGGAGTTCTGGCGGCGGTGGCACATGAGCCTGGGCAGTTGGTTCCGGGACTATGTGTACATTCCGCTGGGCGGCAACCGGGTCTCCAAGGCCAAATGGTTCCGCAACATTTTCATTGTCTGGCTGCTGACGGGCCTGTGGCACGGCGCGGCATGGACCTTCATCCTGTGGGGACTGTTCTTTGCCGTGTTCCTGACGGTGGAAAAGCTCTGGTACGGCGAAGCTCTGGCCCAGACACGATTTCTGAAGCATCTATATGTTCTGCTGCTGATCGCAGTCAGCTTCGTTATCTTTGATGCCGCCAGTGTGTCGGACGCCTTCCGTACCATCGGTTCCCTGTTTGGCCTGGGTGGGCTGCCCCGTTCCGACGTTCTGGCCCGCTATTATTTTGACAGCTACTCCGGCGTGTTCCTCGTCGCCATCGTAGGCGCTACACCGCTGCCCGCCAAGATCGTCCGGCAGTTTTCCGAGGATGGCCCCGGCAAAAAGATCATGTCCGTTGTGGAGCCGGTGGTGCTGCTGGCCCTGCTGGCGGTGGTCACCGCCTATCTGGTGGACGGGTCCTTCAACCCATTCCTGTATTTCCGCTTTTAAAGGAGGTCCCGCCATGTTTGAAAAATGGAAAAACATCCTCACGGTGGGGCTCCTGTCCGCGTTTGTTCTGGGTTTTGGCATCTGGGCGGCGGTCAAGCCCGCCGATGCGCTCTCCACCAGTGAACGCCGCCCGCTGGCCCAAATGCCGGAATTGTCCGCAAGCAGCTATCTCTCCGGCAAATTTATGTCCGGCTACGAGGATTATGCCACGGACCAGTTCCCTCTGCGGGAGCAGTTCCGCACCCTGAAAGCCCTGATGGGACTGTATGTGTTCGGCCAGAAGGACAACAACGGCGTCTATCTGGCAGACGGCTCCGCCGCCAAGCTGGAATATCCCCTGAATGAAGGCTCCGTTGCCCACGCCGCCGACCGGTTCCGCTATCTCTACGAGACCCTCATGGCCGGAACCGACGCCAAGGTCTACCTCTCCGTGATCCCCGACAAGAATTATTTTCTGGCGGAGACCAACGGCTATCCCGCTCTGGACTATCAGGCCCTGACGGACGCTCTCCGGAAGCAGACGGAGTTCGCCGCGTATATCGACCTGTTCGGCACGCTGACCGCAGATGACTACTACCGCACCGATTCCCACTGGCGGCAGGAAAATCTGCTGACCACAGCGGATACGCTGGCCGCCGCCATGGGCGTCGCGCTGCCGGGCAGCCGCTATACAGAATGGACACTGGACCGGCCATATTACGGTGTGTATTACGGCTACGCCGCCCTGCCTATGGAGCCAGACCGGCTGACCTACCTCACCAGCGGCCTTCTGGACGCCTGCACGGTGTACAATTACGAGACCGGCAAGACCGGGCTCATATACGATCTGGCAAAAGGTGCCGGCAAGGACCCCTACGAGCTGTTCCTCTCCGGGTCCGTGTCGCTGCTGACCATCGAAAATCCCAATGCGGATACAGACCGGGAGCTGGTGATCTTCCGGGACTCCTTCGGCAGCTCTCTGGCCCCTCTGCTGGTCCCCGGCTATGCCAAGGTGACGCTGGCGGACATCCGCTACCTTCCCAGCAGCCAGATGGGAAAGTACCTGACCTTCACCGATCAGGATGTACTGTTCCTTTACAGCGCCCCGGTGCTGAACAACAGTGAAACTCTGAAATAAGCCGCAAAGCGTCTGCCGGAAATGGCAGGCGCTTTGGACTTTTCTACGGAAATAAGGCAGTTTCCTTTTTTATCTTGTACTTTTGAAAGAAATCATATATAATAATAGCCTGATAATTATGCTCCGGAAGTGCGCTCTGCGTCGGAGCAGCGGAAAGGAAGGTTATCCTATGCTGAAATTTCATTCGGAACAGGGCGAGATCTCCGTCTCCAGCGCTGTTTTTTCCAACATTACCGGCATGGCTGCCACCAACTGCTTCGGTGTGAAGGGCATGGCCTACCGCTCCATGACGGACGGTCTGGTCCATCTGCTGCGGCGGGAGGCCATGAGCAAGGGCGTCAACGTGATCTATAACGAGGACGAATCCATTTCCATTGAGCTCCACATCATCGTGGAAAACGGCGTCAACATTCCCGCAGTGTGCCGCTCCATCATGAACGAGGTACGCTACGTGGTGAATAAGAACACCGGTGCGGAGGTCCGCGCTGTGGATGTGTTCGTAGATTCCATGATCCTGTGAGGAGGACAGCAGAAGAATGAGTAAAGAAATCACCGGTGCGCTTTTCAAGCAGATGATCCTGCACGGGGCCGCCGCTATCACGGCCCAGAAGCAGGCCATCAACGATTTAAATGTATTCCCCGTGCCGGACGGTGACACGGGCACCAATATGTCCATGACTATCGCCACCGCTGCCGAGGCGCTGCGCAAGGCCGCTCCCGCCTCTGTGGGGCAGGCGTCCTCCGTCACCGCCTCCGCTCTGCTTCAGGGTGCCCGGGGCAACTCCGGCGTCATCCTCTCCCTGCTGTTCCGGGGCCTTTCCAAGGCTCTGAAGGGCATGGAGACCGCTGATGCCGCCGCCTTCGCCGCCGCCATGCAGGAAGGTGTGGCCGCCGCTTATAAGGCCGTTATGAAGCCCGCCGAGGGCACGGTGCTGACGGTTTCCCGTCTCGCTGCCAAGCGGGCTGCGGACACTGCCGCTGAGGGCGCCGACGTGGAGGCCACCTTAGCCGCCGCCATCGAGGAGGGCTATGACGCGCTGGCCCAGACCACGGACATGAACCCGGTGCTGAAAAAGGCCGGCGTGGTAGACGCAGGCGGTAAGGGCTACCTGCTGATTCTGGAGGGTATGCTGGCAGAGCTCCGCGGCGAGCCCATCCCCGAAAATGAGGAGGAGCCTGAGACGCACAAGGAAAAGGCCGACTTCAATGCCATGGCGCAGGAGGAGATCACCTTCACCTTCGACACCGTGTATGTGGTGCGCAAGGCCCGGGAGGACATCGACCTCATGCCCCTGCGGGCTTACCTCAGCAGCATCGGCGACAGTCTGGTCATCGGTGAGGATGACGAGACCTTCAAGGTCCACGTCCATACCGACATTCCCGGTGCAGCCCTGACGGAATCCCAGAAATACGGCACACTGGAGCTGGCGAAGATCGAGAATATGCGCTCTCAGGCCGACGCGCTGGCCGCCGGTCAGACCGCCCAGAGCACTGATGATCTGGACGCCATTGAGGAAGAACTGGAAAACGGAGAAAGCGGTCACAAGGTAGCCGCCCCCGAAAAGGCCGTAGGCTTCCTGGCCATCTGCGCCGGCGACGGCCTTGCCGCCGTGTTCCGGGATCTTGGCTGCGACGCCGTGGTTTCCGGCGGTCAGACCATGAACCCCTCCACGGAGAGTATTCTGGCCGGGATCGATCAGGTGCCCGCCGAAACCGTGTTTGTTCTGCCTAACAACGGCAACATCATTATGGCCGCTCAGCAGTGCCAGGGACTGACGGAGAAAAACGTGGTGGTCATCCCCAGCAAGACCGTCCCCCAGGGCATCACCGCCATGATGAACGTAGACCCGGAGGCGGAGGTCGCATCTATTACGGAGGCCATGACTGAAGCGCTGTCCAGCGTCACCACCTCTCAGATCACCTATGCCGCCCGGGACTCCGACTTCGACGGCTTTGAGATCCATCAGGGTGACTATCTGGCCTTGAAGGAGGGCAAGCTGTTCGGTACCGACACCCAGCTGGACGCTCTGCTGGAAAAGCTGGCAGAGGAAGGGAAGGACTCCTCCTTCATCTCCCTCTATTATGGCGAGGACGTCACTGAGGACGCCGCCCAAGCTGCCGGTGCCCGGTTCCAGGCCGTCTGTCCTGACGCGGAGATCAGCGTGCTCTCCGGCGGTCAGCCTGTATACTACTATATCATTTCCTTTGAATAATCCATCAATTACAAACAGGGCAGTCCATCGGACTGCCCTGTTCTTGATAAAAGGAGACCATCATGCTGTTTTTGTGCTATCCCAAGTGCTCCACCTGCCAGAAGGCCAAAGCCTGGCTGGACCAGCGGGGCATTTCCTATGACCTCCGGGACATCAAGCTGAACAATCCCACCGCCGAAGAACTGACCGCCTGGTATCAGAAGAGTGGCCTGCCCCTGAAAAAATTCTTCAACACCAGCGGCCTGCAATACAAGGCCCTGGGCCTGAAGGACAAGCTGCCGGAAATGAGCGAGGCCGACCAGCTGGCCCTGCTGGCCACCGACGGGATGCTGGTGAAGCGCCCTCTGCTGGTGGGGGAGGACTTCGTTCTCACCGGCTTCCGCGCCACGGAATGGGAAGCGAGACTGGGATGATCCAGACGATCGACTTCGCCCCACTGGACGGCATCACCAAAATCGTGTTCCGTCAGGTGTGGAGCCAGTTTTTCGGCGGCGTAGACCGCTATTTCATTCCCTTCTTCTCCCCTACCCCTCACCATCTGATGACGCCCAGGGATCTCCGTGAGGTGGACTATATCCACAACGCCAATCTCCCCTCGGTGCCTCAGGTGATGACGAAAAATGCCGACGATTTTCTCTGGGCCTGCGACGTCCTCAAGGACATGGGCTACACGGAGGTCAATCTGAATCTGGGCTGTCCCTCCGGCACCGTTACCGCCAAGGGCAAGGGCTCCGGGTTTCTGGCCCATCCGAACGAGCTGGCCGCCTTTTTCGATGAGGTGTTTTCCAAAAATCCACTGCCGGTATCCGTCAAGACCCGGCTGGGCTATGAGACGCCGGAGGAATTTGCCGCTCTGCTGGACCTCTACAACCGCTATCCCATCGCCTGTCTCACCGTCCACCCCCGTGTGCGGAAGGAAAAATACCGGGGGCCTGTCCATCTGGACGTATTTGCCGATGCGCTGGCAAACAGCCGAAATCCCGTGTGCTACAACGGCGATCTGCGGACAGTGGGCGAGGTCCGGGCCTTGGAGGGCCGGTTCCCGGAGGTCACGCATGTGATGATCGGCCGGGGACTGGTAGCAGACCCAGCGCTGGCCCGGAAGCTCCGGGGCGGCAAGGGCACCGACCGAGAGGAACTGACAGATTTTCTGGCCGCGCTGTATCAGGGCTATACGGACTTCTATCAGGGGCAGGTCCCCACTGCCGCCCAGCGGATGCGGGAGGTGTGGTTCTACCTGATTCACCTGTTTGATGACGCGGAAAAGCTGAATAAGCAGCTTCGCCGGTTCCGCACTCCGGCGGAATATGAACGGATCCAGGCAGAAATTCTGGCCTCCTGTCCGATTCGGTCTAACGTTCAGGGGGATCTGATCTAAGCACAAAACTTCATGCATGAGCAGCGCGCCACGAACATGTACAAATGCCAGTGCGTGAAGTTTTCGTGCATCATTTCCGGTTGCCCCGCAGGGGCGAGGAAAAGGCACATTTCTTATTTTGCTATGCTTTTGCATAGCAAAAAACTTCTCCAGTCAAACTGGAGAAGTTTTTTGTTGAAATACCGTTATTTCAAATGAGCCTCCGCGGCGGTCAGGATATTCCGCATGAGCATAGCCCGAGTCATGGGGCCAACACCGCCGGGAACCGGGGTAATGTAGGACGCCTTCGGCTCCACGGCGGCAAAATCCACATCCCCGCAGAGCTTTCCGGCCTCGTTCCGGTTCATGGCCACGTCAATGACCACTGCGCCATCCTTCACCATGTCGACGGTAACGCAATTCACCTTTCCAACGGCGGATACTAAAATATCCGCCTGCCGGGTGATGTCCGCCAAGTCCGGCGTTTTGGAATGGCACAGCGTCACGGTGCCGTCCGCCTGAGTCAGCAGCGCCGCCATGGGTTTGCCCACGATATTGCTGCGGCCCAGCACCACACACCGCTTTCCCGCCGGGGAAATGCCATATTCCCGCAGCATTTCCATAACTCCCGCCGGAGTACAGGGCTGGAACACCGGATCGCCGATGTTCAGCCGCCCCACGTTGTAGGGGTGGAAGCAGTCCACATCCTTTTCCGGGGCGATGGCGGCGATCACCGCCGCCTCCTCCAAGGGCTCGGGCAGGGGCAGCTGCACCAGAATACCGTCCACCGCCGGGTCACGATTCAGTTTTTCAATGAGGTCCAGCAGTTCCCGCTGGGTGGTCTCCGCCGGGAGCCGGTAGGGAAAGCTGCGGATGCCGCACTCCCCGCAGTCCGCTTCCTTACCCCGGACATAGACCTGCGAGGCGGAGTCCTCCCCCACCAGCACCACCGCCAGACCCGGCTGGCGGGGCAGCTTGGCCGCTTCCTCCGCTACCTGGGCCTTTACCTTGGCCGCAAGGGTCTTTCCGTCAATTCTCGTTGCCATGTGTCTCTCCCTTTTTTGGCTCTTCCGCCTGCGTTTCCGTATCCGGAACGGTCTCGGCGTTAGGGGTCTCCACAGCCTCCGTTTCCAACGGGTCCGCCGCTTCTCCCTCCGTAGGCACTTCGTTCATAAGGGTCTCCGCCAACACGGCGTCCTCCGCTTCTGCAGCGGCCAGACGCGCTTTTTCTGCCGCCACCTGATGGACCCACAGGCTCTCCGGCGACCGCTTCTTGATGCGGATGTTATAGAACAGCATAAAGGCTGCCACCGCCACCATCACAATACTCAGCGCCTGAGACACCCGGATTCTCTGTCCGAACAGCTCCCAGTTGAAGAGGTACAGGCTGTCGGTCCGCAGGCCCTCGATCCAGCTGCGGCCCAGGCCGTACCACAGGAAATAGAACCAGGTGTTCTCCCCGTCGAACCGACGGCCCTTGGACACGATGAACAGGATCAGCAGCAGGCCAATCAGATTCCAGAAGCTCTCATAGAAAAAGGTAGGATGGACCTCGATGCTGGTATACTGGCTGACCCACAGCTTCATCCGCCAGGGCAGGGTAGTCTCCCCGCCGAAAGCCTCCCGATTGATGAAATTGGCCCACCGGCCGATGATCTGGCCTAACAGCAGGCCCATCACCGCTACATCGCCCATGGCAAAAAACGGAAGCTTATGGCGCTTTGTGTAGACTAACGCTACCAATACACCTGCGATCACCGCGCCGTAAATAGCCAGTCCGCCGTCCCAGATCCGGAACATGGCACCCCAATCCAGGCTGCCGTCCGTATTCCGGTAAAGGTCCAGATAGAACAGAACATAATAAAACCGGGCGCCGATGATGCAGCAAGGCACCGCCCAGAGCACCATGTCCATAATGTTGTCCTCAGTCAGACCATAGTGTTTGGCCTGCTTCATGCAGAGATACAGCCCCGCCAGCATGGCAAATGCCAGAATGATCCCGTACCAGTAGATCCCGTGGCCGATATGGATGGCCACCGGGTCAATGTTCAATTCCCAATCCCCGAACAGGCCGGGGAAGCTGATGGGCATGTTTTTCAGTGCGCTCACAACAGGTTCTTCCTTTCGGCGGCAAAGAGTTTACCCCGCCGCATATGTTTTCTGCAAGAGACCCAACGGGCCTTTTCGTCTCTTCCCAAAGACTTATTGTTTCGGCACGATCCGGCTGAGGACCATCCGTTCCGCCGTGACATTGGTTTTCAGGAACGCTGCAACATCCTCCGGCGTGATGGATTCAAATACCTCCGGGAAGCGGAGGGGATCATAGCCGTGGAAGTAGCCCTCCGTCAAGGTCACAGCGATGTTCTCAAAGGAGTTCAGTCCCCGGAGATTGGCGCCGAAGGACGCCTTGCGGATTCGCCGGAAGTAGTCTTCGTCCACGCCCTCCGCCGCGATGCGGGCAGCCTCCCGCAGGATGGCGTCGGTGACGGCATTGGCATCCTTGCTGTCGCCGCCGGCGTAGAGATAAGCCACGCCGGGCATCATCTCAAAGGCACCGCCGAAGCTGGGGTTGATGAGGCCCTGCTCATAAAGCCGCTGATACAGCGCGCTGGACTCGCCCATCAGAATATCGCTGGCCATATCCCCCAGAATGCTGGCTCGCATATAATCGTCCCCCTCCGCCGCCGGAGCGCACTTGAAGCCCGCCAAAAACTGCGGCGCGGAGACCTCCATTTCCAGAACAGTCTCCTTCTCCGCCACGGTCTCCGGCTCCGTGCCGTAATCCCGCTCAATGATGGGGCCGCTGAGCTTGGGCAGCACCCGGTTGGCCAGATCGATCACATGGACCGGGTCCACGTCGCCCACCACCGTCAAAATCATGTTGGCCGGGGTATAAAATGCCTTATGGCAGTCATACAGCGTGTCCGCAGTGATTTCGGCAATGCTCTCCACTGTACCGGCAATGCTGGTGCGGGCCGCATGGCGATGATACATGGCCCGCAGCATCCGGGTGTAGATCTGCCAGTCGGGGTTGTCCTCGATCATGCGGATCTCCTGACCGATGATGCCCTGCTCCTTGGCAACGCTCTCGTCGGTGAAATAGGGAATGGACACAAAGGACAGCAGGATCCGCAGGTTTTCCTCAAAATGCTCCGTGGAATCGAAATAGTAGGCCGTCATGGCGTTGGAGGTGAAGGCGTTGGGCTCCGCGCCGTTTTTCGCCAGCTCCTGCAAGGCGTTGCCCTCCCGGGTGTCGAACATCTTGTGCTCCAGATAATGGGCGATGCCCGCCGGGGTGTTCAGCCACTGCCCGTCCAGACAGAACCGGGTATCCATACCGCCGTAGCGGGTGGAGAAAAAGGCGTACTTTTTGGCGTAGCCGGGCTTAGGCACCACGCAGACCTCCAGCCCGTTGGTCAGCCGTTCCCGGCAGACTGCCTCGCCGATCCGCTCATAAAAAGTCTCTTTCACGCTTCCCCCTCCTTCCCCTTCAGGAAATACACCGTATCCAGCTTCACGGTGCTCATGGCCCGGCAGATCCGTTCCGCCGTCATGTCCTGAATGGCGCGGGCCAGGTCCGCCGGGGTCTCATGCTGCCCTGTGGCAGCCTGTCCCAGATAAAAGTTTTCCAGCTTGCCCTGAGAATCGCCAACAGTTGCATAGCTGTTCAGCAGCGTGGAGCGGGCGCCTTCCAGCTCCCAGTCCTCCAGCTCACCCTTCTGAACCGCCTCCAGCTGGGCCATGATCTCATCGTAAGCCCGCTGATAGTTCTGGAACTCAATGCCGGAGGACACGGTGATGAGGCCCTTCTGCCGGTGGTAGAGGGAGGACGCGTAATAGCAGAGGGACAGCTTCTCCCGGACGTTCAAAAACAGCTTGGAGTTGCTGGAGCCGCCGAAGAGGGTATTACCCATCAGCAGAGCGGGCATATCGTCACTGCCGCAGGAAAAACCCATGCCCAGCTTGCCCTGGGTCACGTCCAGCACATCCTCCACATGCTGCACGGATTCCCGGCAGACGTGGGGCGCCGCCGTGGAGATCACCCGGACCTCCTCACGGGGCAGGGTGGCAAATGCCGCCGCCAACGCCTGCTTTACCCGTTCCAGATCGGCGCTGCCGCTGTATATGATCTCCAGCGGCGCTGTGGAGATCAGATCCCGGTACTGGGTATAGACCTTCAGCGCTTGCAGCTTGTCCACCGTCTCCTCGTCGCCCAGACGGGGTACGGCGTAGGCCTCTCCGTCGCACAACGCCCGCAGCAGACGGCTGTCCGCCCAATCCCGCTTATCGTTGATGAGAGACCGGATGGCCTCCAGCAGATTGGTCTTTTCGCTTTCAAAATACTCCGGCACAAACCGGCCGTGGTAGGTGACGGGATCGCAGATCAGCTCGCCCAGCAGCGCCGCCGCCGGTTCCAGCAGCCGTTCGCCGCCGGGGGCGTACCGATCGTCAATAAAGCTGGCCACAAAGCCCACGCACTGGTTTTCACCTTTTTTCCGCACCGTGTAGTCGATGGAGGCATCGTAGAGGTTGTCCATCTTTGCGGAAAGCGCTCCCATATCGGGACAGCTTACCGTACCCCGCCGCAGCACCGCCGCCAGCAATGCGTTGGCTCCCGCCGTCTCCCGCCGCAGGGGCGTGACGAACTGTGCGGAAAGCAGACTGGTTTTGAATTTTCTCGCCGGCAGATAGGTCAGGTGGACGCCCTCTGCCAGCCGGATGCGTGTCGCTTCCAAATCATCAACTCCTTATGGACCGCGCAGGCAGCCCGTTCAATGTCAATACAGAGTTTATTATATGTCAAATATATGAATAATTCAAACCTTTTTCTGTGGGCCTCTCCATCATTTTTGCCACTGTGCGCAAAAAGCGGAAAAACCGGCGGTCTCTCGCCAGTTTTTCCGCATAAAACGATTCTTTTTTATTCCAGCACCCGCAGGAGATTTTCCGATGCGATGGCCTGCCGCTCCGCCTCCGAAAAGCCGATCCGTTCCAGTTCAAAAAAGAAATTCTGAGCCTGACCGCAGTCCTCCATGCCCTCGCACCCCTCATAACCGGGGCCGAAATACTCGCAGAAGTCAAAGCCGCAGGCAACGTGTTCCGATCCCATGACCTCCGCCATGTGGGCGGCATGACGGGCCAGCATAGCCGCCGTCTGCTGCCGGGGCTCCTTATGTACAAAGTCGTGGGACACGTTGACCCCCACCACACCGCCGGTATCCCGGATGGCGCGAAGCTGCTCATCCGTCAGGTTCCGGCGAACATCGCACAAGGCCCGGCAGTTGGAGTGGGAGGCGATCACCGGCCCCTCCGCCAGATCCATAATATCCCAAAAGCTGCGGTCACTGGTGTGGGATACATCCGGCAGGATGTTCAGCCGCTGCATCCGGCGGACCGCCTCCCGGCCCAGCGCCGTCAGGCCCTTGTCCGGGTCGCCGCCGGCACCGCAGGCCAGCAGGTTTTCCTCGTTCCACGTCAGCATCCCCATTCGGACGCCCCACTGTGCATACTGTTCCAGCCGCTCCAGCCGGTCGCCCACCGGTTCCATGCCCTCCACGCTCAAAAAGGCGAACAGCTTTCCCTCCGCTTGCGCTTTCCGGGCCTCCGCCGCCGTCCATACCAGTGCCAGCCAGGGGCACTCCGCCAGCTCTTCCAGGGCGCGGGCCATCATTTCCTCCGTCCGCTGCCAGCCGTCCCAGTCCGGATGGGCGGCCCAGATGGAGTCCTGTTCCACCGTTGTCCAGATGGAAAGGCCCAGGCCGCCGATCTGCCCCGCCTGTAATCTCGGCAGGTGACGCCGTTCAAAGACACGGTCCTCCCCGGCCTGCCGCCACTTGGTCACATCATATAAAAGGTCCGCATGTCCGTCGAAAATCATCATCTGGTGTCTCTCCTTTCTTCCTTATACAGTATATCCGCCTGTTCTTCCCGGTGCAACAGCAAATTTCTTGGAATTTTCCCGGGGTTTTCTCCATTTTCCCCTTGACTTTCCGGCAAAAATCCTGTAAACTGATTCCTGTTGTAAAGCGTCACAGCTTTACAGGAAAGGAGTTCAACATGAAAAATCAGACTTATCGGATGACGATGCTCTTTGATTTCTACGGCGAACTCCTGACTGACCGTCAGAAGGAGTTCTTTGATCTCTATTATAATGAGGACCTCTCCCTGTCTGAGATTGCCGAAAACGAAGGCATTTCCCGTCAGGGCGTCCGGGACGTGATCGTCCGGGCGGAGGCCGCCATGCAGGAGATTGAGGACAAGACCGGCCTGATCCGCCGCTTTGAACAGTTCCGGGGGCATCTGGATGCCATCCGCAGCGCTGCTGAGGATATCCGCACCCTGAACTACCGGCAGTATGAGGACAGCCGCCTGACGGAACTGGCTGACAAGATCACGGCGGAGGTCTCCGCGTTGAAGGAGTAACCCATGGCATTTGAGGGACTGAGTGAAAAACTGAATGCGGCCTTTAAGCGTCTGCGGGGCAAAGGCCGGCTGACGGAAAATGACGTCCGGGAAGCCATGCGGGAGGTCCGTCTGGCGCTGCTGGAGGCCGACGTGAGCTACAAGGTGGTCAAGGAATTCGTGGCCACCGTCACGGAGCGGTCTGTGGGCACTGACGTGCTGGACAGCCTGACGCCCGCTCAGCAGGTGGTAAAGATCGTCAACGAGGAACTGACGAACCTCATGGGCGGCGGCACCGCCAAGCTGGCTTTCGCCAACAATGGCCCCACGATCGTCATGATGGTGGGCCTTCAGGGTGCCGGTAAGACCACCACCACCGCCAAGCTGGCGGGCTATATGAAGAAGTTCCACAGTAAGCGGCCCCTGCTGGCCGCCTGCGACGTGTACCGCCCCGCCGCTATTGAGCAGTTGAAGGTAGTGGGCGGACAGCTGGGACTTCCGGTTTTTGAAGAAGGCCAGGGCGATCCCGTAAAAATCGCCGAAAACGCCCTCCGCTATGCCAGAGATCACGGCAATGACCTGGTGTTCTTAGATACCGCCGGCCGGCTCCATGTGGATGAAGCCCTCATGGACGAGCTGAAGCGGATGAAGGCAACCGTCCATCCCAACGAGATCCTGCTGGTGGTGGACGCCATGACAGGTCAGGACGCCGTCAACGCCGCCTCCGCCTTTGACGAGGCGCTGGGCATCGACGGTGTGGTGCTCACCAAGCTGGACGGCGATGCCCGAGGCGGCGCGGCCCTCTCCATCAAGGCCGCAACCGGCAAGCCCATTAAATTTGTAGGCACCGGCGAAAAGCTGGATATGATTGAACCCTTCCATCCCGACCGCATGGCCAGCCGGATTCTGGGCATGGGCGATATGCTGTCCTTCATTGAAAAGGCACAGCAGACCTATGACGAAAAGCAGGCCAAAAAGCTGGAGGAAAAGCTGAAGAAAAACAGCTTTACCCTGTCGGACTATTTCGACCAGCTCCAGCAGATCCGGAATATGGGCGACCTCAGCCAGCTGGCGGGCATGATGCCCGGCAACCTGGGCAGCAAGCTTCAGGGTGCGCAGATCGACGAAAAGGCCATCGCCCATACAGAGGCCATCATCCTCTCCATGACCCCGGAGGAACGGGAAAATCCTCAGATCTTAGGCGCCAGCCGGAAGAAGCGGATCGCCGCCGGCTGCGGTCTGGATGTTGTGGATGTAAACCGGCTGCTGAAGCAATTTGAGGGAATGCAGCAGATCATCAAGCAGGTCACTGGCGGACGGAAACCCGGCTTCGGGTTCGGCGGTCTGGGACACGGCCGCGGCCTGCGCAAGCGCAAAAAGAAATAAACCGTATATTAGATGTCATAACCCGGACATTTATTATAAAAACATCAATCTATTTATTACATTTTGGAGGTACTATCAATGGTTAAGATCAGACTGCGCCGCATGGGCGCCAAGAAGGCTCCTTTCTATCGTGTTGTTGTCGCTGACTCCCGTTTCCCCCGCGATGGCCGTTTCATCGAGGAGATCGGCACTTACAATCCCTGCGTGGCTCCCGCCGATATCAAGATCGACGCTGACCGCGCCAAGGAGTGGATCAAGTCCGGCGCTCAGCCCACTGACACCGTGAGAGCTCTGCTGAAAAAAGTGGACGTCCTCTAATCCGGAGGGCGGAGCATGAAGGACTTGCTGCTCTACATCGCCAGAAACCTGGTGGACGATCCTGACAGCGTCTCCGTGACGGAGGTTCAGGGCGATCAGGAACTGACGTTGGAGCTGCGCGTCGCCCCTGATGATATGGGGAAGGTGATCGGCCGTCAGGGCCGCATCGCCAAGGAGATCCGGACCGTGGTCCGGTCTTACGCCCAGCGCACCGGCGTTAAGGTTTCCGTCGATATTGTAGACTAAAAAAGCAGCTCACCTGCAATGCAGGTGAGCTGCTTTTTCCTTTTACGAACCGTTCAAATCGGCGTTCAGACACCCAGACCGGCATAGAACAGCCAGCACAGTACATATCCGGTCAATACCGCCGTCAGTGTGAAGGGCACGCCGATCCGCATGAACTGCCCCGCCGAGACTTCATAGCCCTCCCGGCGCAGGATACCGCAGGCGGCGATATTGGCGCTGGCTCCCACGGGAGTCAGGTTGCCGCCCAGCGTCGCGCCTACCAGCAGTCCGAAGCACAGCACCGTCTGATCCACGCCCAAGGCAGTCGCCACGCCGCCTACCACCGGCAGCATGGTGGCCGTATAGGGGATGTTGTCCACAAAGGCGGAGATCAGCACCGAAGCCCAGACGATGATGGTATAGGTCAGGAACAGGTTTCCGCCGCCCATTCCCGTAATGATATGGCTGAGATCATCGATGATCCCCGCCCGTTCAATGCCCCGGATCACCAAGAACAATCCTGCCAGCAGCGCTAAGGTCTCATAGTCGATGGCCTTCAGCACGTCCTTTGCCAAGGCTGTGCCGTACCTGCCGCACTCCGCCGCAAGCCCCGCCAAGAAGAATGTCATGCAGATCAGGCCGTTGGTGATCTCCGGCTTGTTGGGGATAAAGGACGCGGCGATCAGGGAGAGCACCGTTCCCAGCAGCAGCCAAGTAGGCAGATAGTCCGTCACCGGCGTCAGCGCCGCGCCGTACAGCTTGCCCTTTTCCTTCCGGAACAGAAACAGCATCACCGGCACCGTCATCAGCGCCCCGGCCTGCACCACCCAGAACAGGCCCGGACGGCCCCGGTAGGCAAAAAAGTCCATGAAATCCAGTCCCATGTGGCCGCCCAGCAGGATGGACGTGGTATCCCCCACCAGCGTGGCTGCCCCCTGCAAGTTGGAGCTGACGGCAATGGCCAGAATGGGCTGCACCGGGGAAATATTCAGCTTTTTGGAGATGGCAAGTCCCACCGGAGCCAGCATCAGCACCGTGGCTACATTATCCACAAAGGCGGATACCAGCCCCGCGAACAGTGCCAGCGCGATGATGAGCCATTTCACGCTGGGCAGCACCGCTACCAGCCGGTCCGACAGGCGGTTTGGCATATTGGACCGGATGAACAGGTCCACAGTCCCCATGGTGCCCGCCAGCATCATCAGCACGTTCCAGTCCACCGTTCCCGCAACGTCCCCCAACGGCACGATCCGCAGGAGCAGGAACAGCGCCGCCGCGGACAGGGCGGACACCGCCCGGTACTTGGGCAGCAGGAGCAGCAGGGCGTAAACCGCGATAAAGGTCAGGAGTGCGATGGTTTTCATAGGGTATCCTCCGTACAAATTCGATAGAACTCCAAATACGGCAAAAGCGGCACTTTCGCCGCGTCAGACAGCAAAAGTCCCGCTTCTTCCCACGCGGCCCAGATCCTTCATCCGGGATGGCAAACCGCGCAGCACCCTGATGGCGCAAACCGCTTCCTTTTACGCATGTCAGGATACCAGACTTTTCACCGTCCGTCAAGCGAACGCTTCGATAGGATAAGATATGCGGGCCTGTCCTATTTCATTCCTGCGTCACCTCCGGAGCGGGAAGGCTTCCCCATCAGCTTCGGCCAACGGGAAAGCGGGGCCACCGTCCCAGCTTTCCCTGTCCGGTCCCTTACTGCCGCCGGGCCGTCCGGTACTCGTCACCGGGGCGGTAAAAGGGGCAGCTGTCATTGGCAGAACGGAGGAACCGCTCCATCTCATCCTCATCCAGATCCGCCTCGCAGTAATTTGTATCCGCTTCCGGATCGTACTCGTAATAAACGCAGTCCTCACAGTTCGTCATAGTGTGCTCCTCACTTGGTAGGAATGATCTCGATCCAGTAACCGTCGGGATCAGAGATAAAGTAAATACCCATAGCCGGATTCTCGTAGCAGATGCAGCCCAGCTTTTCGTGGAGAGCGTGGGCCTTTTCCATATCCTCCACCGCCAGAGCCAGATGGAATTCGCACTCGCCCAGATCGTATTTCTGGGGATGATCCCGGAGCCAGGTCAGTTCCAGCTGAAACTCCGTTTTCCCGTCCCCCAGAAACGTGAGGATAAAGCTGCCGTCCGCCGCTTCCTTTCTGCGGACCGGCTCCAGCCCCAGCGCGTCATGATAAAAAGCGATAGACCGCTCCAGATCCGTCACATTAAAATTAAAATGGTTAAAAGCAAACATAGGTTCCCTCCTGTTCTGATCTGCCTGCATTATACCGCGTTCCGGGTCTGTCCGCAAGCGGTTCTCTCCCTTTATATTTCCTGCCGCGGCCATTTGTCTTTCCTACAAAATCTCAGGAAAATCCGCTCGCACTCCGGAATTTTGTATAAAACGCCCTCAGCTTTTATGCCTTCCCCCTTATCTTTATCCATTTTCACATGCGCTTTCCTGTTGACAATTCAATTCCGCGGGATTACAATAAGCCCATAATTCAGGCAGAAAGGAGCGATCCAGATGATGTTCAATCGTTTTTACAACATGGAAATGAAGAATACTTCTGCGTCCGCTCCCAGTGCGAACGCTGGCTCTTCCTGCGCACATACCGCTTGCACTTCTCATACTGCCAATACTGCTATGATCGCTATTATGGACGCCATTATTATGGCGTCCATTATTATTTGCGGCCTGATTATTAGCCTGCGTGCCATCGCCTTGATTGCGATTCTGGTACTGGTCGTAGGTCTGATTATTCAGGAAGTGAATACGCCCTGGTGTAATGAGTTAGCGATTTAACTGTTTGATACAGTAAAGCGGCTCCGCCAGTGGCGGGGCCGCTTTTTTGTATGACTTCCCCCGTATTCCGCACGGCCGGCGGAGCGGAGAAAGCCCCATATAAATCTGATTTCGTTTTGATGAAAAGGAGAACCAATATGAAAAAGAAATTGTTAGCCTTTGTTATGGCCGCGACTATGGTGTTCAGTCTGGCCGCCTGCGGTTCCAGCAGTTCCAATGATTCCAGCAATTCCGGCAGTTCCAGCGATTCCGCCCAGTCCGGCGACGAGGTCCAGACCTTCAAGCTGGGTTCCATCGGCCCCCTGACCGGCGACGCCGCCATCTACGGCCAGGCCGTGGTCAACGGTGCCCAGCTGGCCGTCGACGAGATCAACGCCAGCGACTCCAAGATCAAGTTTGAGTTCAAGGGCGAGGATGATGAGGCCGACGGCGAAAAGTCCACCAACGCCTACAACCAGCTGATGGACTGGGGCATGCAGGTTCTGGTCGGCCCCACCACCACCGGCGCTTCCATGGCTGTGGCTGATGTCTGCAACAGCGAGCGCACCTTCATGATCACGCCCTCCGCTTCCGCTGTGGACGTGACCGCCGGCAAGGACAACGTGTTTCAGGTCTGCTTCACCGACCCCAACCAGGGCATTTCCTCCGCTGACTACATCGCCGAGAACATGCCGGACGCCAAGATCGCCGTGCTGTACCGCAACGATGACGCCTACTCCCAGGGCATCCACGATACCTTCGTGAAGGAAGCCACCGAAAAGGGTATGAGCGTTGTCTATGAGGGCACCTTCACCAACGATACCGCCACCGACTTCTCTGTCCAGCTCTCCGGTGCCCAGAGCAACGGCGCCGATCTGGTGTTCATGCCCATCTACTATCAGCCCGCTTCCATCGTTCTGGCTCAGGCCAAGGCCATGGGCTACGCTCCCACCTTCTTCGGCGTGGACGGCATGGACGGCATCCTGACCATGGAAGGCTTCGATCCCTCTCTGGCTGAGGGCCTGATGCTCCTGACTCCCTTCTCCGCTACCGTTCCCGAAACCCAGTCCTTCGTGGAAGCTTACACCGCTGCCAATGACGGCGTGACCCCCAACCAGTTCGCCGCTGACGCTTATGACGGTGTCTACATTGTCAAGGAAGCTCTGGAAAAGGCCGGCTGCACCGCTGATATGAGCAGCGCCGATATCTGCGAGGCTCTGGTGGCTCAGATGACCCAGATCTCCTACTCCGGTCTCACCGGCAAGGACATGACCTGGAACGCTGAGGGTCAGGTCTCCAAGGCTCCTACCGCTTATGTCATCAAGGGCGGCGAGTACGTCCTGCCTGAGGCTTAATGTCTCACACCTGAACGCTGACCGCAAGGACCGGCAGCCGGGGCCTTCCCCGGCTGCCCCCTGCGGCGTTCAGGTCCCTGTCCTCTTCCGCTGTTTCCATGGCGGAAATCTGGGCAGAGGCGCTCCCTCCGCCCGTATTTCTGTCATGGAAGGCTCCACTCCATATTCTATAAAAAGAGAAAAGAGGTATTGCCCCATGGAATTTCTGTCCTATTTGATCAGCGGCATCAGCCTGGGCAGCATTTACGCCATCATCGCTCTGGGCTACACCATGGTGTACGGCATCGCCAAGATGCTGAACTTTGCCCACGGCGACATCATTATGATCGGCGGCTATGTTTCCTTCTGCTCCATGTACTACTTGAATCTCCCTCCCATCGTGGCCACCCTGCTGGCAGTGATCGCCTGTACCGTCCTCGGCATCGTGATCGAGCGGCTGGCCTATGCGCCTCTGCGCTCCGCCCCTTCTCTGGCGGTGCTGATCACCGCCATCGGCGTCAGCTATTTCCTCCAGAACTCCGCTCTGCTGATCTGGAAGGCCGCCGCAAAGACCTATCCTCCCGTTGTCGCAGGCGCTGTGCAGCTCTTCAACGGCCAGCTCACCATTTCCTACATCTCTCTGCTGACCATCGCCGCCTGCGTTGTCATCATGCTGGCGCTGACCACCTTCGTCAGCAAGTCCAAGATGGGCAAGGCCATGCGGGCCTGCTCTGAGGATAAGGGCGCGGCCCAGCTCATGGGCATCAATGTCAACTCTACCATTTCCGCAACCTTTGCCATCGGCTCCGCTCTGGCGGCCATCGCCGGTGTGCTGCTGTGCTCCTTCAACACCTCTCTGATGCCCACCACCGGCTCCATGCCCGGTATCAAGGCGTTCACCGCCGCCGTGTTCGGCGGCATCGGCTCCATCCCCGGCGCATTTCTGGGCGGCCTGCTGCTGGGCATCATCGAAGCCCTGGCCAAGGCCTATATTTCCACCCAGCTGGCAAACTCCATCGTTTTCGCCGTTCTGATCGTGGTCCTGCTGGTGAAGCCGGCCGGTCTGCTGGGCAAGATCGTGCCCGAGAAAGTGTAAGGTGAGCAGGATGAAACAACGAAAGATCAGTAAAACCAATGTGGTGAATTTCTCCACCTATCTGGGCATGGTCATCTTTTTCCTTGTGATGACCGCTCTCAGCAAGGCCGGTGTTCTGAACCGTTCCATGACCGGCCTGCTGGTCCCCATCTGCTGCTATATGTCCATGGCCGTGTCCCTGAACCTGACGGTGGGTATTCTGGGCGAACTGAGTCTGGGCCACGCTGGCTTTATGAGCGTGGGCGCCTTCGCGGGCGTCATCGCTTCTCAAAGCCTGCTGGATGTGGTCCCCTCCGCCGGTCTGCGGCTGGCCATCGCCATGATCGTGGGCGCGCTGTTCGCCACCATCGCCGGCTTCATCGTGGGCGCTCCCGTGCTGCGGCTTCAGGGCGACTATCTGGCCATCGTGACTCTGGCCTTCGGCGAGATCATCAAGGAGCTGGTGACCTGCCTCATCGTGGGCCATGACGAAAATGGTCTCCACATCCTCTTCAACCTCACCGGCAACAAAACTGTGGAGGATCTGGGCCTCAGCGACACCGGCATCGCCATCATCAAAGGTGCGCAGGGTACCGCCAGCGTCAAGACCATCGCCAGCTTCACCGCCGGTTTCATTCTGGTGATGGTGACGCTGTTCATTGTGCTGAATCTGAAGCACAGCCGGGCCGGGCGGGCCATCATGGCGCTGCGGGACAACCGCATCGCCACCTCCAGCATCGGCATCAACACCACCAAGTACAAGCTCATGGCCTTCGTCACCTCCGCTGCTCTGGCCGGTGCCGCCGGTGCGCTGTACGGCTTGAACTATTCCTCTCTCCAGGCCGCTAAATTCAACTTCAACACCTCTATCCTGGTGCTGGTGTTCGTGGTGCTGGGCGGTCTTGGCAACATCTGGGGCAGCCTGGTAGCTGCCGCGGCGCTGACCATCCTGCCGGAGGCCCTCCGGGAATTCGCCGACTACCGGATGCTGGTGTACGCCATCGTGCTGATTCTCGTCATGCTGGCGACCCACAACCCCACGCTGCAAAGCTTCTTCGCCCGGCTCAAGCCCGGCAAGAAGGAAGAAAAGGAGGCTGCCTGATATGTTCGGAAAACTGGTTCCCGTCCCCTCCGGCGCTGTGATCCCGGAGCGTGACATCGGCAAGCGTCCCATCCTCAACTGCATCAATCTGGGCGTCACCTTCGGCGGCCTGAAGGCCGTGGATGATTTCAACCTCATGATCGGCCGGACGGAGATCGCCGGTCTCATCGGC
>ENA-UEQJ01000600-UEQJ01000600.1-human-gut-metagenome-genome-assembly--contig:-NODE-600-length-30164-cov-7.371855_pt1 | contig 30164 bp, 18 predicted proteins | sample MGYA00242937_ERZ507938 | MGnify/ENA primary metagenome ERZ507938 (study PRJEB26167, sample SAMN06115437) | human gut metagenome | host: Homo sapiens | place: China:Gansu | collected 2015-07-03 | study...
ATAAAAACGACTGGGAAGCGTGGTGATTGCGGGAAGTAAGGATGTACGCATACCTAAAAAATGGGGCTATCCTTCTGCAAGGGAAATGTTAGTGTAGCGATACTTCTGCCGTGGAATCATCCCGAAAATCAAATTCTAAACTATTATAACCCTGTCAATCGTGTGTATTGGTACGTCACCATCGGCGCGTTATCTGCCATCCCAGAAGCGTCACGATATTTTTAATATACCCAGAAAATAACAACAAACTTAATATGAAATTTTTAAAATCATGAGGTTATCAATGAACCATTATGATGATCTGCAGCGCTTTCAAGAAAAAACGCGGACGCAAAACCTCAACTTTCAGGATCTTTCTTCGCAAGCCGCCACGCGGGAACACGGCGACTGGGCGATCCTCAATCAGCTAAATCCCGGGACCGAGAAACCCTCTTCTCTGGCGCTGGGAGGCTCGGTCTCCGCGCCGTTGCCGCAGTCGGTGCCTGCGGATCTGTTCCGCCAGGTAGAGGCGGCCGTAGCAGCGGCGCCAACCTCTGATCCTGTTGTGTCTGCCGCTTCGGCCGCGCCTGCTACCCCCCAGCCGGTCGTGGAGACCGCCGCAGCCGCACCGGAGCCGGTCAGGCAGGAGCCTGCGCCGACCCCTGCGCCTTCAATTCCGGCGTCGGAACCGGCCATGGCGCCGCCGCCGAGAATGGCCCCCCGACCCGCGCCCGCCGCCGAGAACTATGCCCACCTGTTCGCCGCGAAAAGCGCGGAGCCGGTGGCGAAAAATAAAGATCAGCCTTTGAAATCACTTCTGGAAAGGATCGCGACATGCCGTTGATTTGCGTCTGTTCACCGAAAGGCGGCGTAAGGAAAACGACCCTGGCGGCCAATTTAGCCTATTCGCTGGCGCGGACGGGCAGCAAAGTTCTGGCGCTGGATTTTGATGTCCAGAACGCGCTGCGTTTGCATTTTGGCGTACCGCTGAACGATGAGCGGGGCTATGTGGCGAAGGCGCTGGAGCTGCACGACTGGAGCCAGTGCGTGTTGAGCGCCGGCAGTAATATTTTCGTCCTGCCATATGGCGAAGTGAGCGAGGCGCAGCGTCAGGCGTTTGATGAGCAACTGACCCATAATGACCATTTCCTCCAGCGCGGTCTGTCCGCGCTGCTTAATTATCCCGGGCTTATCACCATCGCCGATATGCCCCCTGGACCTTCGCCCGCACTAAAGGCGCTGACGGGGCTGGCGGACCTGCATCTTATCCCGCTGCTGGCGGATACCGCCTCGATGTCGACCCTGGCGCACGTAGAAAAGCAGCGCCTGACCGGCGCGGCGCTGAATTATAAGCACGGGCACTATTTCGTCATTAACCAAAGCGATAGCCGTCGCCAGGTCAGCCGGGACGTCACCAGCCTGATGGAAGAGAAACTGGGCGAGCGACTGCTTGGCGTGATCCATCGTGATGAAAGCGTGGTGGAGGCCAATGCCTCGCAGAAGTCGATCCTGGACTTTAACGCTTCCTCGGCAGCGGCCTTCGATATTGAAATCATGGCTAAAAAAATATCTTCGCTGTTGGGTATTCATATTGGCGATGGCACGGTGCACAGCCAGCCACGCATGTCAGGGCGTTAACTTTTTGCAGGGCTGCTGAATGAAAAAATCTCTTTTTTGGTTGCTGGCGCTGGTGCTGTCACCCGTCGCCGTGCTGGTGGTGATCACGCCGATGGACAGCCAAAAGCAGTATATTTTTGGTCTGTTAAGTATCGGTATTCTCTTTCTGATGGGCTTCAGCAAGCGCCGCAGCGTATCGGTCATTATGGTCGTCACGTCGCTGCTGATGTCCACCCGTTACATGTATTTTCGCCTCACGCAGACCCTGCACTTCAACTCGTCCATTGAAGCTATTCTCGGCATGGGACTCTTTCTGGCGGAAGTCTATATCTGGGTGATGCTACTGCTTAACTATCTGCAGACGGTCTGGCCGCTGAAGCGCGGCATTGTTCCGCTGCCGGATGATATGAGTAAGTGGCCGACGGTCGATATCTATATTCCGAGCTATAACGAACCGCTGGAGGTGGTGCGCGATACCGTCCTGGCGGCACAATGCATTGATTATCCAAAAGATAAAATGAAAATCTATCTTCTGGATGACGGTAAGCGCAGCGAGTTTGCCGTCTTCGCCGCCGACGTTGGGGTGGGCTATATCACCCGCAATGACAACAAGCACGCCAAAGCGGGGAACCTTAACCATGCGCTGACCCTGACTCAGGGGGAGCTTATCTGCGTTTTCGACTGCGACCACGTCGCCACGCGCGTCTTCCTGCAGGCCACCGTCGGCGGTTTCCTGAAAGACCCGATGCTGGCTCTGGTGCAGACGCCGCACTACTTCTATTCCCCGGACCCGTTTGAACGTAACCTCTCCGTCGGACGCAACATTCCCAACGAAGGGATGTTGTTCTATGGCCCGATTCAGCAGGGGAACGACAACTGGAACGCCACCTTTTTCTGCGGCTCCTGCGCGGTGATCCGTCGCGAGGCGCTGGCGCAGATCGGCGGTTTCGCCGTCGAAACGGTGACCGAAGATGCTCATACCGCGCTGAAGTTTCAGCGTCTGGGGTGGAAGTCGGCCTTTCTCGATATCCCACTGGCCGCAGGCCTCGCTACTGAACGCCTGGTGGTGCACGTCATCCAGCGTACCCGCTGGGCGCGCGGGATGACGCAGATTTTCCGCGTCGATAATCCGCTGTTTGGCCGCGGGCTGACTTTTCAGCAGCGCTTGTGCTATCTCAGCGCCATGCTCTACTACCAGTTCGCGCTGCCCAGGGTGGTGTTTGTCACCGCCCCGCTGGCTTACCTGCTGTTTAACCTCAATATTATTTACTCGTCGGCGAGCCTGATCGTCTCCTATGCCCTGCCGCACCTGTTCCTCGCTATTTACGTCGGTTCGCGAATGAACGGCCGCTATCGCTACAGCTTCTGGGGGGAAATTTACGATATTGTGCTGGCCTTCCACCTGGTGCTGCCGACCCTGGTGACGATGATTTTCCCTAAACGCGGCAAGTTCAACGTCACCGATAAGGGCGGCCTGCTGGACGTCGGCTACTTCGATTTCACCGTGGTGCGCCCGCACCTGGTGGTGGCCTGCCTGCTGGCCCTGGGGGTGATCGTCGGCATCGTCCGGGCGATTGGCCATGACTACTTTGGCTCGGATCCCAACGTTATCGCCCTCAACGTCGGGTGGGGGATCTACAGTCTGATCTTCCTGCTGGCGGCGATTGCCGTGGCGCGCGAAACGCGGCAGGTGCGAAAAACCATTCGTATCGATGTCGACATTCCGGTGGTGATCCATTACGCCAGCGGCATCGTCTCGCGCAGCCATACCGCGGATCTGTCGATGGGCGGCTGCCGCGTGGTCGCGCCTGATAATCGCCATCTGGAGGATGACATCGAAGAGATTGAGCTGATCCTGCAGTCCGGGGCTATCTCGATCCCTGCCCAGCTGGTCACCTCTGACGAGCGCTTCCTGCGCCTCAAGTTTGATGAAGATATTCCGCTTTCGCGCCGCCGTGAACTGGTGCGCGTGGTGCTGGCCCGCGCGGATGCGTGGATTAATCCGCCGCGCCCGCAGGATAACCCGTTCCGCTCCTTCTTCACCATTTTACGCTGCGTGTTCGAACTGTTCTGGCTGACGTGGAAAACCCGTCGCAGCCAGCGCAATCGGGCAACAGTGGCGAAAACGGCGCAGGAGGATGGGACGTTATGAAGCGATTAACCACGCTGGCGCTGCTGGCAGGGATGCTCTCTGCGCCTGCGCTACACAGTGAAGAACCGGGCTCCGGCGCCGCTGCCCCGCTGAGCTTCCCGCAGCTCAACGACGCGGCGGACAGCGAGCCCGGCGACGAACCTCCGGCTGCCTCGCCGGAGGAGGGCGCCTCTCCGGCAGCCCCCGCCACCGCCGGCGATGCGGCGGCGACGGCCCCTGCGCCGGTTATGCCGGACTTACCCCCGCCGGTGAGCGGCACGGCCGCGCCGGAGGTCATTCCTGTCGCTCCGGTCTGGGGAGGCGATCTGAATCTGGCGCAGATGGGGATGCCGGACGGGATTATCCTCAGCGGCGGCCAGCGACAGGGTGGGGTCAGCTTTACCCTGCCTGCCGATCAGGTGGTGATCCATTCTCAGCTCAGCCTTGCCGTTCGCGTATCGCCGGAGATGGCGAGCCGCAACGCCACCCTGCAGCTGATGCTCAACGGTCAACCGCTCGGCACGCTGCCGCTGGGCGCCGATGGCGAGGATGTCTCCCATTATCAGCTGGATATTCCGCCCGCGCTGATGGTCTCCAGCAATAACCTGAGCGTGAAGATCAATGATGGCGATACCCTGCAGTGCCAGCGTGACATTCATGATACGTCGCGGGTGACGGTGCTGCCCACGTCGCATTTCAGCTGGGAAAGCCAGCAGCTGAACATCAGCGACGACCTGAGCCACTTCCCGCGGCCCTTCTTTGACAGCATGCAGATGACCCCGGCGGACATTGCGGTCGCCTATGGGGCCAAGCCGTCGGCGGACGTCTTCAGCGCCGCGGCGCTGATCTCCTCCTGGCTGGGTATCCAGGCGGACTATCGCGGCATCGCCTTCAGCGCTCTGCGCGACCGCCTGCCGGAACGCCACGGCATCGTGATTGGCCATCCGGGGGAGCAGGTGGGCGGCATGATGCTGCCGGAAACCGATAAGCCGCTGCTGCGCATCATCGCCAACCCCGCCAATCCGGCCTATAAACTGCTGCTGATTGTCGGTAAAAACGATACGGCGCTGCGCATGGCCGCCTGGCGGTTAACCCGCGGCAACTTTGCGCCGCAAACCGCGACGCTGGATGTCGAACCGCAGACCATCCCGGTTGGCAAAGCATATGATGCCCCGCGCTGGATCCCCACCGATCGTCCGGTCAAGCTCAGCGAGCTGCTGCGTAAGGACCAAAGCCCGACCGTCAGCGGCGTCTGGCACGAACCTTTACGTATCGCCTTCCGCGCCGCGCCCGATCTCTATCTGTGGGATGGGGAGACCATTCCGCTACAGGTTGGCTACCGCTTCCCGTCGGAAAGCTGGATTAATGAGGACAAGTCCTTGCTGAGCGTCACGCTCAACGGCACCTTCCTCAACAACCTGCCGATGAACAAGCAGGGGCCGCTGGAAAAAGTCTGGCGCTACCTCGGGGGCGATGCGCGCCAGGAGCGCTTTACCATTCCGCTGGCGCCCTACCTGATTTACGGCGATAACCAGCTGTCGATGTACTTCAATGTGGTGCCAAAGGACGATGTTCCGTGTTCGGTGCTGCTGAATAACAATATCAAGAGCCGGATCACTGACGACTCCTGGATCGATTTGAGCAAGACGCGTCACTTCTCGCTGTTGCCCAATCTCTCCTACTTTGTCGGCGCCTCGTTCCCCTTCTCGCGGCTGGCGGACTATTCGCAGACGACCCTTCTGCTGCCGGCGGACCCGTCTGAAACCCAGGTGGCGACCCTGCTGAATCTGGCGGCACGCTCCGGGAATGCGACCGGCACCGCGCTGGCGAATAACCGCGTCGTGCTCGGGATGCCCACCGGCGGGGGGGATTTGCAGTCGCTGCGTGAACGTGACGTGCTGGCGGTCACCGCTCTCGATCAGCAGGCCTTTAACCAGAGCCTGCTGGCCGACTCACCCTACCGCCCGGTAGATAATGTGCTGAGCGTCCGCGAGCCAGACCTGTGGCAAAAAGTCCAGCGCCGGCTCACCGGCGACTGGACTTCCGCCAGCCTCGACGCCGATCGCTACTTTTCGTCGAGCAGCGCCTGGCGCGGGTTCATCAGCTATCGCTCGCCGTGGAATTCCACCCGCCTGGTGGTGGTGGCGCTGGCCAGCAATGATGACCAGCTGGCGCGACTGAAGACCGATCTGGAATCGCCGCGCATTAACGCCGGGATCCGCGGCGATACCGCGGTGATCACCAGCGATAACGGGGTGCGCAGCTTCCAGGTGAGTACGCCGTTCCCCAGCGGTCAGATGCCGTGGTACATGATGGCGGTCTGGTATGCAAGCCAGCACTCAGGTTTCCTGGCGGTGCTGGGGCTGATTGCCACCTCGATAATGGGACTGGCGCTGACTGCGATGTTTAAACGTCACGCCCGTAAGCGTCTGGGTTCGGGGGATAACCAATGAAAAGAAAAATAATAATAACGATGAAAAACACCCGTCGGCTCACCACGTTCTGCCTCACCGGCGCGTTGACTCTCGCTGCCTCGGGCGGCGCGCTGGCGTCGGGGAACGACGCGGCGCTACAGGCGCTGTTCGCTCAGGCCAACTACTGGCATGAGAAATCTCATGACGAGCTGGCGATGGAGTCCCTGCAGAAGGTGCTCTCGGTGGATGCCAACAACACCCAGGCGCTGTATCTGATGGCGCTCTGGTCGCAGCAGGGCGGCGATATGCAGGCGGCGGCGCAGTGGCGCGCGCGGCTGGCGAAAGCGGCCCCTGACAGCCCGGGACTACAGGATCTGGACAACGCCAAAAAGATGTCGCAGGTGCCGCAGGGCCAGCTCAGCCTGGCCCGCCAGCAGGCGCGCGGAGGCAATATCCCCGGGGCGCTGGCGACCTGGCGCAGTATGTTCAATGGCAATACGCCGCCTGCCGGGCTGGCGGCGGAATATTACCTGACCATGGCCAGCGACAAATCGCTCTATCCGCAGGCTATCAGCGAGCTGCGCCAGTACGTGGCGCAGCATCCGCAGGAGAACACCCCGCGGGTGGCGTTGGGCAAAGCGTTAACCTGGCGGGAAGAGACTCGCCGGGAAGGGATCGCCCTGCTCGAGCCGATGGCCAGCGGCAATAAAGAGGCGGACAGCGGCTTGCGCCAGGCGCTGCTCTGGCTGGGCCCGCAGGCCGGGGATGAGCAGTATTACGACACCTGGATGCAGCGGCATCCCCAGGACAGCGAAGTTCAGAATTACTTTCGCGAACGGCGCAGCGGTCAGGCGCGCGGCCAGGGCTACGCCAATCTCAACAGCGGCAATACCGCCGCCGCGAAGCAGCAGTTTGAAGAGGTATTGCAGACCAACCCCCAGGATGCCGATGCGCTGGCGGGCATGGGCTATATCGCGCAGCGCAGTGGCGACTACCAGGCCGCGTCGCAGTATTTGAGCCGGGCCGCGGACCTCGGCGGCGACGCCTCGGCGACCCGTCGTCAGCAGGCGGCCGATGCGCTGTTCTACGGCCAGCTGGCGCAGGCCCAGCAGGCCTATAAGCAGGGCAATATCAGCCAGGCGCTGGCGCTCTCCGCGCCGTTGGCGCAGCAGAGCGGGGCGCAGGGCGCCTCGGCGAAGCTGTTCCGCGCCGATGTGCTGCGGCACAACAAAGATTTGCCCCAGGCGGAGCAAACGCTGCGCTCACTGTTAAATGACGATCCGCAGAACGCGGCGGCGCGGGAAAACCTCTATTACGTGCTGCGCGAGCAGAATAAATCCGCCGAGGCGCAGGCGATGCTGCAGACGCTCCCGCAGAGCCTGCGGCAAAAACTGCAGCCGCGGGTGGTGGCCGGTATGCCGGGCGATGCCCTGCGCCGTCAGGCCCAGGCGCAGGTCAGCGGCGGTAACCCAGCCGGCGCCATTGCCACTCTGCGCGAAGGCGTCGCCCGCTATCCGGACGATCCCTGGCTGCGCCTCGACCTGGCCCGGCTGCTGCAAAAATCGGGTAACGGCAGCGAGGCCTCTTCGCTGATGTCGGCGGCCTATCGCCCCGGCGCCAGCAACAGTGCGCTGTATGCCGCCGCCCTGTTTGCCAGCGAAAACGGCGCCTGGCAGCAGGCGCAGACGCTGCTGGCGCGCATTCCCGGCGGCAGCCAGACCAGCGACATGCGCGATTTGCGCCAGCGGGTGAACTACAACCTGCAGTTGGTGACGGCCGAAAACTACCTGGCGCAGGGCAATACCATCGCCGCCAGCAATACCCTGCGGGCGATGGCCTCCACGCCGCCAAAAGCCCCGGCGGACGCCGGCAAGCTGGCGCGTCTGCTGGCCGAGAGCGGCGACCTGACCACCGCGGTCTCGCTGGTGCGCAACAATATCAGCAGCGGCGTATCCGGCAATGCCGGGGATTACGCCGATCAGATCGCTGTCCTGAATCAGGCCGGGCTGACCGGCGAGGCGCAGAACCTGATCAGCAATCCGCAGCTGCAGGCCAGCAGTACGCCGACGCAGCTGGCGAGCATTCGCAATGGCTATGTGATCAACGAAGCCGACCGCCTGCGCGAGCAGGGCAATTACGCTGCGGCGTATGACAAGCTGATCCGCGCTATGCAAAGCGATCCGCAAAATACCGATCTGATGTTCGCCATGGCGCGGCTGTACCAGAGCGGCAAAATGAACAAAGAGGCCGGGGTGGTCTATGACTACCTGATGACGCGCGATACGCCGAACCAGGATGCGCGCGCCGGGGCCATCGACGTGGCGCTGTCCGCAGGGAACAACGATCGCGCTGAACAGCTGGCCGGCGGTTTGCGCCAGGATAACACCCCGGATCGCCTGCTGCTGCTGGCGAGAGTGGCGGAGGCCCAGGGACATCATCAGCAGGCGATGACCTATCTGCGCAGCGCCCGCGGCAAACTGCTGGGCATGCAAAGCACCAACAGTAGCGAAACGCCGACCGTCGGCGGGGTGCTGGCGGCGGATAACCCCTTTATCGGCGTGTCGCAAACGTCGGCGCCGACGCGGACGGCCTCCGCCTACGGGCAGTACATGCCGTGGCAGGTTGCCCAGTCAGCCGCCGCGCCCGGTTCCACGCTGCCGGGGATCCAGCGCACCGATCTGCCGGTGGACACCGCCCAGACGCGGATGCTGCGTCAGGTGGACACCATGATGGAGTCGCTGCAGGAGAAAACCGGCAGCTGGCTGCAGGGGGGAATGGACGTGCGTGGACGCGACGGCGAATCGGGCACCAGCAAGCTGACGGAGCTCCGGACGCCGCTGACCTGGTCATCCTCGCCGTTTGGCGACTCGCGCTTTGACTTTACCGTCACCCCGGTGTCGTTGAACGCCGGGACCGCCAGCGGCGACGCCTGGCGTCGCTACGGCGCCAACCCGCTGGCTAACGCGGTCTCCAACATGGTGAGTACCGCCACCAGCGAGCAGGCGGCGATCGCCTCGATGACCGAGGCGGAGCGGACGGCCTATTTCGCCAGCAATCCAGGGGCCGAGGCGTTAAGCGGCCTCGGCACCCTGAACGCGGCAGATTTCAATCCGACCACCAGCAGCGGGATGGAAAACCTGGCGAAGCTCGGGAGCTATGATGCGGGGCAGGTGGCCAGCTATCTCTCTTCGTCCAGCCGCAAGCCGAACGTTGACCAGACCAGCGGCTCGACCGATTCGCAGAAGGCCAATGGCGTCGAACTGGCGCTGGCGTTAAGCGGTGACGATTACCGGGTCGATATCGGCAGCACGCCGTTGGGCCAGGATCTTAATACCGTAGTCGGCGGGGTGAAATGGTCGCCCAAGCTGACCAACTATCTGTCGCTGATCCTCACCGGCGAACGCCGCTCGCTAACCGACAGCCTGCTTTCCTACGTGGGTCTGAAAGACGCCTATTCCGGGAAAACCTGGGGGCAGGTGACGAAAAACGGCGGCACCCTGCAGCTGAGCTATGACGACGGCGACGCGGGCTTCTATGTCGGCGGCGGTGGATACAGCTATCTGGGGCAGAACGTCGCCAGCAACACCAGTATCAACGCCAATGCCGGGGTCTATCTTCGTCCCTACCATGACGAATACCGCCAGCTGCAGGCCGGGTTGAGCATGAGCTATATGGATTACTCCAAAAACCTCAGCTACTTCACCTATGGTCAGGGGGGCTACTTTAGTCCGCAAAACTACGTCAGCGTATCGCTGCCGGTCAGTCTGACGGAGAAATATGATAACTGGACCATGAAGCTCGGCGGCTCGGTGGGCTATCAGTCTTACAGTCAGGATAAGAGCGCCTATTTCCCGACCAATTCGGAGTGGCAACAGACCCTGGAGACGGCGGTGAGCAATGGGTTTGCCAAGGAAGCCTACTACTCCGCGACCTCGAAGAGCGGCATAGGGTATACCCTGCGCGCCGGGGCGGATTACAAGGTCAACAAACAAATGACCCTGGGGGGCCAGATTGGCTATGACACCTTCGGGGATTATAACGAAAGCACCGCCGGGCTCTATATTCGCTATATGTTAGGAGATCATTGATGATGACGGAGAACAATAACCCGGTGGTGATGACCTGGTTTCAGCAGCAGCAGACGCCTGCCGGATGGTTCGATCTGTTGATTATTATGATCGAAGGTATGCTAAATAATGCCGGCGAGCTGGAAAGCCAGCCCTTCCTGCGTCAGATGGGCGCCTCGCTGGCGGAGACCCATCCGCTGCCGGCGTCGGAGACGGTGGGGGATCTGGAGGCCAATATCAACCGGCTGCTGACTCATTTTCACTGGGGCGTGGTGACCATCGATGTCGGTGAGGACGGCCTGCGCCTGCGCCATCAGGCGTTGCCGGTCAGCCGCGACGAAGCGGGGCGCGTGCGCTGGTGCAACGCGTTCTGTGCCATACTCGAGGGGTTATATTCTCGCTGGCTGCAGAGTCAGGGAGGCAGTGCCCACGTGATACTGCAGCGTGAGCGGGTGTTCTCCGTCTCTGACGTTCAGTTTCTCTACTACCATCCATAAAGAGTGAATTTATGCCCCTGCGTGCTTTAGTGGCGATGATAGTGACAACGGTAGTGATGCTGGTGCCCAGGGCGTGGGCGGATACGGCCTGGGAGCGCTATAAGGCCCGTTTTATGATGCCGGATGGTCGTATCATTGATACAGCTAATGGCAATGTGTCGCATACGGAAGGTCAGGGCTTCGCCATGCTCCTGGCGGTGGCGAATAACGATCGTCCGGCGTTCGACAAGCTGTGGCAGTGGACGGACAACACCCTGCGCAACAAGTCTAACGGGCTGTTTTACTGGCGCTATAACCCGGTGGCGCCGGACCCTATCGCCGATAAAAACAACGCCTCCGATGGCGATACCCTGATCGCCTGGGCGCTGCTACGCGCGCAAAAGCAGTGGCAGGATAAGCGCTATGCGATTGCCTCTGACGCCATCACCGCCGCCCTGCTGAAGTCTACGGTGGTGTCTTTCGCCGGTCGCCAGGTAATGCTCCCGGGTGTGAAAGGGTTCAACCTCAATGATCACCTGAACCTTAACCCTTCCTATTTCATCTTCCCGGCCTGGCGCGCCTTCGCGGAGCGGACGCATCTCACCGCCTGGCGGACATTGCAGAGCGACGGACAGGCGCTGCTGGGGCAGATGGGCTGGGGGAAATCACATCTACCCAGCGACTGGGTGGCGCTGCGGGCGGATGGCAAGATGCTGCCAGCCAAAGAGTGGCCGCCGCGGATGAGTTTCGATGCGATCCGTATCCCGCTGTATCTCTCGTGGGCCGATCCGCACAGCGCCTTGCTCGCGCCCTGGAAGGCCTGGATGCAGAGTTACCCGCGCCTGCAAACCCCGGCGTGGATCAACGTCAGCACCAACGAGGTGGCTCCCTGGTATATGGCCGGCGGCCTGCTGGCGGTGCGCGATCTGACGCTGGGTGAACCGCAGGAGGCGCCGCAGATTGACGACAAGGATGATTATTACTCTGCCAGCCTCAAGCTGTTGGTCTGGCTGGCGAAACAGGATCAGCGCTAAATACGGTGATTGATTTGCCGCCTTCCCCGCCCGTATGCCTGCGGGCTGAGAAGGTAGAATGGGAACGTCTCACGATGTAAGGCCGCCAACATAGGCGGCCTTGTCGCTTATTGCGGATAAGGCACCCAGCTACCGCCATTCAGCTGGACATAAGGCTTGCCCTGATACTGGATGACGATGGCGTTGGCGTTCTCGGACACCGCCGCGCTCTGCGGCAGGTTGGCGACATACTGCTGCCAGTTGACGCTGTCCTCGCTGAACATTTTGCCGTCGAGGGCGCGCACCACCAGCTCCGACACCGCCAGATAACTGCTGGGCTGATCGATGATAATCGGCGCCCCTTCATGCGGCGCCTTCATGCCGAAGAATTTCACCGCCGTCGGGACGTTAGTGATCGACGGGCTTGGAATATCGCGCAGGCCAGATACCTGCATCTTATCGCCCTTCAGCGCGCCGCCGTGTTCCGGCACCACCACCACCATCACTTTCCGCCCCGATTTCTCCAGCTCGGTGAAGAAGTTATCCAGGTCATCAAACAGCTTCTGCGCCCGCACTTTGTAGTCTGCGGTTTTGCTTTGTCCCGGGAAGTGGTTGCCGTCATGCAGCGGCAGGGTGTTATAGAAGGTGGCGTTCCGCGGATTGCTGCTGGCCTCTTCGGTCTTCAGCCAGCGGTTGAGGACCGCCAGATCCTCATACACCGGGGAGCCGTCAAACGCCTGCAGGCTGACCGGCAGGCCGGTCTGGTCCATCAGCGGACTCTGCATGCCGCCCAGCGAACGCAGCTCTTTCAGGAAGTCGCCGAACAGACCGTTATGGCCGAGCATCAGCTGCTGGTTGAAGCCGAGCTTCGCCAGGTTTTCAAACAGGTAGCAGTCGGCGCCGGACGGCTGATACAGGTTAGTATGCGACAGCTGGCCGCAGCTGGCGCGCAGCAGGCGCACCGCCGCCGGGCCGCTGTAGGAGGTCGCGGAGTTAAAGTTTTTGAAGACAATATCAAAGTGCTTCCATAGCGGATGATCCATCAGACCGGCGGCTTCAATATCCGACCAGGAGAGGGAGCAGATGTTGATCACCAGCAGGTCAAACGGCTGCGCATCTGCCGGCAGCTGGTCCGGGAACGGCGTCTTGCGCTTCTGCTCGGCGGCATAGAAAGCGTTCAGCCAGTTGGTCAGGTTGGCTGAGGTCGGCGGCTCGGTCTGCGGCGGAATATCGCTGTTGGCGGGGCTGGACGCGGCGCCAGCGGCGGCGTTGGCCCCGGTATTGGCCTGTGCGGTCGTGGCGGCGGCCGTGGTGGGCTGACCGGCGGGCCATAGGGTAAAGGCCGGCAGCAGCGGGCTGACCGCCAGCCAGACGACCATTGCCGAGACAAACACGGTGACGCGCAGCCACTGGCTGATAAACAACCATAGCACCAGCAAAACAAAGAAGGCGCCAACCATGCTCCAGTTGATAAAGCGGACAATCAGATCCCAGATATAGCTGGCGCTGAAGCCGGCGATTTGCGACCCCTGGCTAAAAATCGACTCTGGCCCGGGCAGCCAGGTATCGTGCCAGAACAGCGCGAATCCCAGCGGAATAGCGATCCAGTGGCGGATACGGTGTAGCTTTTCGCGCGGGATCGGCACCAGCAGAAAGGCGAGAAATACCAGGTTCAGCATCGGATGGAAATTGAGATACCCGGCCCACAGCAGGGCAAACTTGACCAGAAAGTAGAAGTTCCAGCCGCCAAGGCCGCGCCAGTACTGCCAGAGCGGAAGCGGTGCCGCGGTCGTTTTTTTATTTGTCATTTGTTCGCTTTGCCTTGCTTAACCGTTGTTCCCCGGCGTAATACCCCTGCCGGTTTCACGTAACGGGGTTTAAAGAACATCAGTCTTAACGTCGTGCGGATCCGGCGCTGATAGTGGCGCGTCAGGTAGCCCAGCGGAAAAAACAGCAGGGCGCAGAGCACCACCAGTTGCAGAATATCGGCGAGAGACATCATCAGGCTTGCTCCTCGCGGGTGGTTAACCGGTGTGGTTCGGGGTAGCGTCGCCAGTGGCGTCCATCGTGGGTGGCGTTAATGGTCTCGTTTTTACCGACCGAGAGAGGCAGCGGCGTGTTCCAGCGCGCCGGCTCGACGCCGCGCATGATTACGATTTCCGAGAGGATTTGCTTGTCTTCAAACCACACCATACGGTTAGAAAAAATATCGCCGGTCGGCAGCGGGAAAATGTGGTTTAGCGCGGTATCGAGGTCATTGATCCGGCAAAACGACAAAAACAGCACCAGCCGGTTATTGCCGATGGTCATGATGTCGCCCATCCGGTTAGGTTTGCATAACGTCAGCGCCTGTTCAACGCGCAGCCCCGGCGCCGGGCGCAGGGCCACCATCACGCCTTTGCTGTCGGGTGGAAGCAGGGTATTGGTCATCACGTTGTGCACCGCTTCGCAGAAGGCATCCCACTTCTGGTAGCCGCGCAGCTTTAACGGCTGGCTCCAGGTCAGCAGGGTGGCAAAATCTTCCGGGATATGGCGGGAGAACTTTTGGTTCTGTACGCTTTCGATTAGCGTCAGGCAGCGGGAGAGCGATGCGCTACTGGGGATCACCAGGCTGGCGCCGCTGCTGAGCAGTAGCCGCTCATCGGTCGCGCGCAGGCTCGGGGTTTGTTCACGGACGATGATTTTCATCGCCGTACCGCGCTGGCGACGCAGGGTATGAATATAGCGGCCCAGCTGTTCAATTTGCGTATTTTGGGTAATGGAGAAGAGGATCGTCGCCGCTTGCGCGGTGCGCCCGACGTTGAAGACCTCGTCGTTGGTGTCAAACAGCGTCCAGTATTCCGACAGCGGCGGGGCGCCTTCCAGCACGCGCACATGGCTGAGGATCGCTTTTTCGTCGCTCCGCGGCTGCACGCTGGTTTCAGCGTCCTGCGCTAATCGCCAGCCAGCGTCATCATGTTGCACCATCAGCTGCTGTTGGGCGCTGATACCCTTATCGCTTCCCCACCAGGCAATATCAAAGATATGCCGGTCGCCCTGGTAACGAATACTTGCCAGTCCGGAAAGGGAGCGGTACTCACGTAATAAGGGAGTCAACTGCCGATCGATTTCCTGCGCGGAATTGATCGCTAAGAACGCGCAACGGTGATATTGCGCCCAGCGGCTGGTCTTTTCTACCCAGGCGCATAACTTTTCATTATTTATATTTTGCCAGGCATTTTCAGCGCATAGCAGAATAAACAAATAATTGCCAGGTTCGAGGGAGCAGACTAAATCGCGGTGTATTTCCTCCAGCGCCTGCGGGCGATTCGGCAGGGTGAACAGCGCGATATTATCCGGACCGTGAATATGATCTAAGGAAATGATATCCTTGGGTTTGTTTCCCATAACCAGCGCGGCAACGTGGCTGTTTTTCGCCTGCGCGGCCAGTGTCTGATTAAACAGGCTGACGGCATCGGCATAACGGTCGACGTTGAGCCACCATACTCCGCCGACCGGCATATGGCACACTTCATCCCATAATGATGAAATACCCAAAGTAAATACATTATCCACGGCATCCCTCGTGCGCCCTGATTGACACTGAATAAGTTTACTAGCGAAACCGACAGAGTAAACCTAACATTGAAATTAAAGGTCATCAGTTTTAGCATGTACACCTGCTTTTAAGGATGAGCTGTATACGTCCTCTGGTTTAATAATAAATTTCGAACGGACAGAGATATGCCAGCAAAAGATCCTGCGGTACCCACGGACGCCACGCTGGGGTACACCTTTCAAAATGATTTTCTGGCGCTTAGCCGGGCATTTTCCCTGCCGGATATTGATTATCATGATATTTCCAGGCGCGAACAGCTGAACGCGGCGCTGAAGCGCTGGCCGCTGCTGGCAGAGTTTGCAGAGAAAAAATAAGGAAGCCGGAGATGGCTATTCTGGGATTACAGGGCGTGCGCGGGGGAACTGGCGTCACGTCCATTACGGCTGCACTCGCCTGGGCCCTGCAATTGCTCGGTGAAAGCGTGCTGGCGATCGACGCCAGCCCGGATAATATGCTGCGCTTTTTCTTTAATACCGATATCCATCATCAGGACGGCTGGGCGCGGGCGCTGCTCGACGGCCGGGACTGGCGTGACGCGGGCTTGCGCTATACGCAGCATATCGATCTGCTGCCGTTTGGCCAGCTCAGCGCCGGCGAAAGAGAAAATGTCGACCAGCTGCAGCCCACCCTGGGGGCGATAGCGGAGGCAGTACAGCAGCTACAGGGCCAGTACCGCTGGCTGCTGCTGGATCTGCCGGCGGGTTATTCGCCGTTGACCCGCGAGCTGCTGACGCTTTGCGATCGCTCGCTGGTGGTGGTTCATCCCGACGCCAATAGCCATATCCGTCTACACCAGCAGCCCCTCCCGGCCAACGGCGATATTCTGATTAACGATCTGCGGGTCGGCAGCCAGCTGCAGGAAGATCTCTACCAGCTGTGGCTGGAGAGCCAGCCGCGCATCCTGCCGGTGACGATTCACCGCGACGAGGCGATGGCCGAGTGCCTGGCGGCGAAACAACCTCTCGGGGAGTATCGTCAGGATTCGCTGGCGGCGGAAGAGGTGCTGACCCTGGCGAACTGGTGCCTGATCCACTATTCCGCCGGGAGAGCGGCATGATCCGCCTCAGTACGCTGCTGCTGGCCCCGCCGGTGGGGGAGCGGCTGCGTGCGCGCTATGATGACTATCGCCAGCACGGCGCTTCGTGGCTGTCGGCGTCGCTTGGCTGTCTGTGGGCGTCGCTGGTCTGGGCGCTGATGCCGCTGGAGACGCCGCGCTGGCAGGCGATTCTGGCCCGCCATGAAACCTATTTTCCCCACATAAATCCGCATCGCCCGCGTCCGCTGGATCCGCTGCGCTACCTGCTGCAATCCCTGTGGTTACTGACGACGCGCGTGCCGGAGCCGGAGAAAAAGGTCAACTGGCGTTCGCTGGCGGCGCTGGAAGGGGTGCACGGTCGCTATACGCAGTGGCTGGAAAAATTGCCTGAGCAGATGAACGCCCGCACCGGCCATCTGGATAAACAGAAAGAGCTGGCGCACCTCAATCCTAAACTGCGCCGGGCGATCCTTGGGGGGGCGACCTTCTGCTCGCTGGTGCTGGCGCTGATGTGTATTACGCAGCCCTTTAACCCGCTGTCGCAGTTTATCTTCCTGATGCTGCTGTGGGGCGTGGCGCTGCTGGTGCGACGCATCCCGGGCCGTTTCTCGGCGCTGATGCTGATCGTGCTGTCGCTGACGGTGTCGTGCCGCTATATCTGGTGGCGCTATACCTCGACGCTGAACTGGAACGACCCGGTAAGTCTGGTGTGCGGGATCATTCTGCTGTTCGCAGAGACCTACGCCTGGGTGGTGCTGGTGCTGGGCTACTTCCAGGTGGTCTGGCCGCTGAATCGCCAGCCGGTGCCGCTGCCGGAGGACATGGATTTGTGGCCAACCGTGGACATCTTCGTCCCCACCTATAACGAAGATCTCAACGTGGTGAAAAACACCATTTACGCCTCGCAGGGCATCGACTGGCCGAAGGACAAGCTGAACATCTGGATCCTCGACGACGGCGGACGGGAAGCGTTTCGCCAGTTTGCCAAAGATGTTGGGGTGCACTATATCGCCCGTACCAGCCACGAACACGCCAAGGCCGGCAACATCAATAATGCGCTGAAATATGCCAAAGGGGAGTTCGTCTCGATCTTTGACTGCGACCATGTGCCGACGCGCTCGTTTCTGCAGATGACCATGGGCTGGTTTCTGAAAGAGAAAGAGCTGGCGATGATGCAGACCCCGCACCACTTCTTCTCGCCCGATCCCTTTGAGCGCAACCTTGGTCGTTTTCGCAAAACGCCGAACGAAGGGACGCTATTCTACGGCCTGGTGCAGGACGGGAACGACATGTGGGACGCCACCTTCTTCTGCGGCTCCTGCGCCGTTATCCGCCGCGGCCCGCTGGATGAAATTGGCGGGATAGCCGTCGAAACGGTGACCGAAGATGCCCACACCTCGCTGCGTCTGCACCGGCGGGGATATACCTCCGCCTATATGCGTATTCCGCAGGCGGCGGGGCTGGCGACGGAGAGTTTATCCGCGCATATCGGCCAGCGCATCCGCTGGGCGCGCGGGATGGTGCAGATATTCCGCCTCGATAATCCGCTGTTTGGCAAAGGCCTGAAGCTGGTGCAGCGCGTCTGCTACGCCAACGCCATGCTTCACTTTCTCTCCGGTATTCCGCGCCTCATCTTCCTCACGGCGCCGCTGGCCTTTTTGCTGCTCCATGCCTATATCATTTATGCGCCAGCGCTGATGATCGCGCTATTCGTGTTGCCGCACATGATCCACGCCAGCCTGACCAACTCGAAGATTCAGGGCAAATATCGCCATTCGTTCTGGAGTGAAATTTACGAGACGGTGCTGGCCTGGTATATCGCGCCGCCCACTTTTGTGGCGCTGATCAACCCGCATAAAGGCAAGTTCAACGTCACCGCGAAGGGCGGGCTGGTGGAAGAGGAGTATGTCGACTGGGTGATCTCCCGGCCCTATATCTACCTGGTGCTGCTCAATCTGGTCGGCGTCGCGGTGGGGATCTGGCGCTTCATGTACGGCCCGGAAAATGAAATCCTCACCGTCTGGGTGAGTATTGTCTGGGTATTCTACAACCTGATTATTCTTGGCGGCGCGGTGGCGGTCTCGGTTGAAAGCAAGCAGGTTCGCCGTTCGCACCGTGTCGAAATGAGCATGCCGGCGGCTATCGCCCGCGAAGATGGTCATCTGTTCTCCTGCACCGTCCACGACTATTCCGACGGCGGACTGGGGATCAAAATTAACGGCGACGCGCAGGTGCTGGAAGGCCAGAACGCCAGGCTGCTGCTCAAACGGGGACAGCAGGAGTATGCCTTCCCGGTCAGGGTCGCGCGGGTCAACGGCAGCGAAGTGGGGCTCCAGCTGCTGCCGTTAACCAACCAGCAGCATATCGATTTTGTGCAGTGTACGTTTGCCCGCGCTGATACGTGGGCGCTTTGGCAGGATAGCTTCCCGGAAGATAAGCCGATGGAAAGCCTGCTGGATATCCTCAAGCTGGGCTTCCGTGGCTATCGTCACCTGGCGGAGTTTTCGCCGCCGTCGGTGAAGGTGGTTTTCCGCGCGCTCACTTCGCTGGTGGCCTGGATAGCGTCGTTTGTACCCCGACGCCCTGAACGCGCCGCGCCGACGCTCTCCGCAGACCCGGCAATGGCTCAACAATGATGATAATGCGATGAAAAGAAAACTTTCCTGGATGTGTGCAGTAGCGGTGGGCATGTGCAGCTGGTATCCACTGGCCTCTTATGCGGCGCCGGCCGCGGTGGCGAACGCTGCCCCTGGCGTTCAGCCGCAGGCCGCGACCCCGGCTGCGCCGATCGTGGTGGGCGAGCCGACGGCGACCCTCGCCGAACCGACCGCTCCGGCGGCGCTGGCCGAGAACGTGCCGCAGCGGGAGGTGAAGCTGAGCTTTGCCACCATCGCGCCGCCGCCCGGCAGCATCGTGCTGCGCGGCTCACGGCCTGACGCGTCGGTCGAATTCGGCATGCGCAGCGATGAGCTGGTCGCCAACGCGCTGCTCAATCTGGAATACACCCCATCGCCCTCGCTGCTGCCCGTGCAGTCGCAGTTGAAGGTCTATCTTAACGATGAGCTGATGGGCGTCCTGCCCGTCACCAAAGAGCAGCTGGGGAAAAAGATCCGCGCGCAGCTGCCGATTGACCCGCTGTACATCACCGACTTCAACCGCGTACGGCTGGAGTTTGTCGGCCACTACCGCGACGTCTGCGAAAACCCGGCCAGCAGTACGCTGTGGCTGGACGTCGGACGCGAAAGCTATCTGGATCTCACCTACCAGTCGCTGAAGGTAAATAACGATCTGTCACACTTCCCGGTGCCGTTCTACGATCCGCGCGATAACCGCCCGCTGAAGCTGCCGATGATTTTCCCGGGCTCGCCAGCGGTCACCCAGCAGCAGGCGGCGGCGATAGTCGCCTCCTGGTTCGGCAGCAAGGCCGGCTGGCGCGGCCAGCAGTTCCCGGTCTATTTCAATGAACTGCCGGATCGTAACGCCATTGTCTTCGCCACCAACGACAAGCGTCCGGACTTCCTGCGCGATCATCCGCCGGTCAAGGCGCCGACCATCGAAATGATCGACAACCCGAACGATCCCTACGTCAAGCTGCTGGTGATTTTCGGCCGCGATGATAACGACCTGCTGCTGGCGGCGAAGGGGATTGCTCAGGGCAATATTCTGTTCCGCGGCAGCAGCGTCACCGTGGACGGCATCAAAACCCTGCAGCCGCGTCAGCCTTACGACGCGCCGAACTGGGTGCGCACCGACCGCTCGGTCACCTTCGCTGAGCTGAAAACCTATGAGCAACAGCTGCAGTCCAGCGGGCTGGTGCCGGATGCCATCACCGTGGCGCTTAACCTGCCGCCGGATCTCTATCTGCTGCGGGCCAACGGCATCGATATGGATCTGAAATACCGCTACACCATGCCGCCGGTGAAGGACAGCTCGCGGATGGATATCAGCCTCAACGACCAGTTTCTGCAGTCGTTCAGCCTTAACAGCTCCCAGGACGTGAACAAACTGATCCTGCGCCTGCCGGTGCTGCAGGGGCTGCTGGACGGCAAATCGGAGGTCACCATCCCCGCGCTGCGTCTTGGGGCGGTCAACCAGCTGCGCTTTGACTTCCAGTATATGAACCCGATGCCCGGCGGCTCCATCGACAACTGTATTACCTTCCAGCCGGTGCAGAACCATGTGGTGATTGGCGACGATTCGACCATCGACTTCTCGAAGTATTATCACTTTATCGCCTTGCCAGACCTGCGCGTCTTCGCCAATGCGGGCTTCCCTTACAGCCGTATGGCGGACCTTTCCGACACGCTGGTGGTGGTGCCGAAGGCGCCGACCCAGGGCCAGGTGGCGACGCTGCTGCAGGCGCTGGGGGGCATCGGTTCGCAGACCGGTCTGGCGGCGATTAATCTGCAGATGACCGACGATGGCAACCAGATCAAGAATAAAGACGCGGATCTGCTGCTGATCGGCGCGATCCCGTCGTCCCTCAAGGACGACACCAAAATCAACCTGCTGGTCGAGGCGACCAAAAGCTGGGTGAAAATGCCGATGCGCCACTATGACCTGGCGAGCATTTATCCCGACGATGAGGCCCGCACGCCCAATACCCGCACCGACATTACCTCTTCCGGGCCGATGGCGGCGGTGATTGGCTTCCAGTCGCCGTATAACGATCAGCGCAGCGTGGTGGCCCTGCTGGCCGACAGCCCGCGCGGTAATGAACTGCTGACCAACGCCCTCAACGACAGCGGTAAGCGGGCAGCGATGTTTGGCTCGGTGGCGGTGATCCGCGAATCCGGCGTCAACAGTCTGCGGGTGGGGGATATTTACTACGTGGGTCATCTGCCCTGGTTCGAGCGCATCTGGTTCGCGCTCTCTAACCACCCGATACTGCTGGCGATCTTCGCCGCCATCAGCATTGTGCTGCTGGCATGGGTGCTGTGGCGCATGCTGCGCATCATCAGCCGCCGCCGTCTTAGCCTGGATGATGAGTAAACCATGATGAAAGTACTTTGTGGCGCGGTGCTCTCGGCGCTGCTGCTGGCGGCGGGCCAGGTGGGCGCCGCCTGCCAGTGGCCCGCCTGGGAGCAGTTTAAACAAGCGTACGTCAGCCCCGAGGGACGGGTGATTGACCCCAGCGATGCGCGCAAAATCTCCACCTCCGAAGGGCAGAGCTATGGCCTGTTTTTCGCCCTGGCGGCCAACGATCGCGCAGGGTTCGACAAACTGCTGACCTGGACGCAGAACAACCTGGCGGAAGGCGATCTGAAACAACATCTGCCGGGCTGGCTGTGGGGCAAAAAGGACGATGAGCAGTGGACCCTGCTGGACAGCAACTCGGCGTCCGACTCGGATCTGTGGATAGCCTGGGCGCTGCTGGAGGCGGGGCGCCTGTGGCAACAGCCGCAGTACACCGAGACCGGTAAAGCCCTGCTGGCGCGGATTGTCGCTGAAGAGACGGTGGCGGTGCCGGGCCTCGGCACGATGCTGCTGCCGGGAAAAGTCGGTTTTGCCGATGACAGCGGCTGGCGGTTTAACCCCAGCTATCTTCCGCCGCAGCTGGCCACCTACTTTGTGCGTTTTGGCGCGCCGTGGCCCGCTCTGCGCGACAGTAACCTGCGCCTGCTGCTGGAGACCGCGCCGAAAGGCTTTACCCCGGACTGGGTGCGCTATGAGAAAGGGAAAGGCTGGCAGCTGAAAACCGAAAAGCCGCCGATCGGCAGCTATGACGCGATTCGCGTCTACCTGTGGGTGGGCATGCTCCATGATGGCGATAAGCAGAAAGCGCGTTTGCTGCAACGCTTCGCGCCGATGGCGGCGCAGACCACGGAGCAGGGGGTGCCGCCGGAGAAAGTGAATATCGCCACCGGCAAAACCAGCGGTCAGGGGCCAGTGGGCTTCTCCGCGGCAATGCTGCCGTTTTTACAGGACGACGAGGCCCGGTCGGTGCAACGCCAGCGCGTCGCCGATAACTATCCCGGCGCGGATGCCTACTACAGCGCAGTTCTGACGCTGTTCGGCCAGGGTTGGGATCAACACCGTTTTCGTTTCACGGCGAGTGGCGAATTACAACCTGACTGGAACCAGGAATGCGCAAGCTCACACTAAGTTTACTCACGCTGTCCCTCGGCGTTGCGCTGCTGCCGTTAGCGCAGGCGGCGACGACGCCTGCCCAGGAGCATCTGCTGGAGCAGGTGCGCCTCGGCGAGGCCAGCAATCGTGAAGACCTGGTGCGCCAGTCGCTGTACCGTCTGGAGCTGATTGATCCCAACAACCCGGAGCTGATTGCCGCGCGGATGCGCTATCTGCTGCGTCAGGGGGATGCCGCCGGGGCGCAAAAAGAGCTGGAACGACTGACGAAGCTGGCGCCGGACTCCCCGGAGCTGAAGGCGTCGCGCAATGAGATGAAAAGCAACACCGGCGAGGGCCGCCAGGCGCTGCAGCAGGCGCGACTGCTGGGCGTGGCCGGGAAGGTCGATGAAGCCATCGCCGCCTATGAAAAACTGTACGGCGGGGTGCCGGATGACGTTGACGTCGCCATTGAATACTGGACGCTGGTGGCGCGCCTGCCGGCCCGCCATAGCGAAGGCGTCAGCCAGTTGAAAAAACTGAACGCCAGCGCGCCGGGCAACGTCAGCCTGCTGACTTCGCTGGCGAAGCAGATGTTCGCCGATAACAAACCGCAGGAGGGGTTCGCCTATCTGGCGGAGATGGCCCGATCGGCCTCGGGACGCGGTATCGCCGCCGATATGTGGTTCAGTGAGGTGAAAAGCATGCCGGTGAGTAAGGCCAGCGTGCAGGCGTTGCAGCAATTTCTTCTGCAGTTTCCCACCGGCTCGGTGGCGGCGAACGCCCGCGTTCTGCTCGACCAACAGCAGGCGCAGCTGCAGGATCCGACTTTCCGCGCCCGCTCGGAAGGGCTGGCGGCGGTCAAGTCCGGGAATACCACGCAGGCGGTCGCGGATCTGCAGAAAGCCGTTCAGGCCGACAGCCGCGACAGCGACGCGGTGGGCGCTCTCGGCCAGGCCTATTCCCAGCGCGGCGACCGCGCGCGGGCAGTGGCGCAGCTCAGTAAAGCGATTGCTATGGACCCTGACAGCCCGAACCGCGGCAAGTGGGACAGCCTGCTGCAAACTAACCGCTACTGGCTGCTGATAAAGCAGGGGGATAACGCCCTGAAAGCCGGCCAGCTTTCGCAGGCGCAGAACTATTATGCCCAGGCGCAGCGGGTCGATCGCACCGACAGCTATGCCGTGCTGGGGCTGGGGGACGTCGCGGCGGCGCGCAAAGAGGCGGCGGCGGCGGAGCGCTATTACCAGCAGGCGTTGCGCCTGGATCGCGGCAATAACCTGGCGGTGCGCGGCCTGGCCAACCTCTATCGCGCCGAATCGCCGGAGAAAGCCAGCGCCTGGATCGCCGGCCTCCCTCCCGCTCAGCGGCGCAGTATCGATGATATTGAGCGCAGCCTGACTAACGACCGGCTGGAGAAACAGGCGCAGGCTCTGGAGAGCCAGGGCAACTGGGCGCAGGCGGCGGAAGTTCAGCGTCGGCGCCTGGCGCTGGATCCGGACAGCGTCTGGATAACCTACCGTCTGGCGCGGGATCTGGTCAGCGCCGGCGAACGCCAGGAGGCCGACGCGCTGATGCGGACGATGGTCAACCGCCAGCCGCAGGACGCCGAACGGGTCTACGCCTCGGGACTCTACCTGTCGGGGAACGACCAGGACGATCTGGCTCTGGCGCAAATCGCCGCTCTGCCGCGCAGCGCGTGGACGGATAACATTCGTGAGCTCGAAGCGCGTTTGCAAAGCGACCGGGTGCTGCGCCAGGCCAACCAGCTGCGCGACAGCGGTAACGAAGCGCAGGCGATCGCCCTTATCCGACAGCAGCCCGCCTCGGTGCGCTATGATCTGACGCTGGCCGACTGGGCGCAGCAGCGCGGAGACAGCCAGACGGCGATTGCCGACTATCAGCGGGTGCTGCGTCAGGAGGCCGACAACGGCGATGCGCGCCTCGGCCTTGCGGAAGTCTACCTGGCCGAGGGCGATAAACCGGCCGCCCGGGCGCAGGTCATGCAGCTGAAAGGCGCAGAGACCGAATCCATGAACATGCAGCGGCGGGTGGCGCTGGCGCGAGCTGGCCTTGGCGATACCGCTGACGCGCAACGGATTTTTAATCAGATTGTGCCGCAGGCGAAGGCGCAGCCGCCCTCGATGGAGAGCGCGCTGGTGCTGCGCGATGCCGCGCGCTTTGCCACCCAGAGCGGGGCGCCGCAGCAGGCGCTGACGCACTACCGGGAAGCGATGGTGGCCTCCGGCATTACCCCCGCGCAGCCGCAGGATAACGATACTTTTACGCGGCTGACGCGCAACGACAGCCATGATGACTGGCTGAAGCGTGGGATCCGCAGCGATGCCGCCGACCTTTATCGTCAGCAGGATCTGAACGTCACCCTGGAACATGACTTCTGGGGTTCCAGCGGCACCGGCGGCTATTCCGACCTGAAGGCGCATACCACCATGCTGCAGGTGGATGCTCCGCTGGCGGATGGCCGGATGTTCTTCCGCACCGACCTGGTCAATATGGATGCCGGCAGCTTTTCCACCCACAGCGACGGGAGCTACTCGCCCAGCTGGGGCACCTGCGGGGAGATCGCCTGTACCAGCGGCAGTAAAAATCAGACCGACAGCGGGGCCAGCGTGGCGGTCGGCTGGAAGAATGACACCTGGAGCGGGGATATCGGCACCACGCCGATGGGCTTCAATGTCGTCGATGTGGTGGGGGGGCTGAGCTACAGCAGCGACGTCGGGCCGGTGGGGTACACGGTCAACGTCCACCGGCGGCCTATCTCCAGCTCGCTGCTCTCCTTTGGCGGGCAGAAGGACAGCAGCAGCCATACCGGCGCCACCTGGGGCGGCGTCCGCGCCGACGGCGGCGGCCTGAGCCTGAGCTACGATCGCGGGGAGGCTCACGGCATCTGGTCCTCGCTGGGCGCCGACTCGCTGACCGGTAAAAACGTGGCGGATAACTGGCGCGTGCGCTGGATGACCGGGTACTACTACAAGGTCATCAACGAGAATAATCGTCGCGTCACCGTCGGCCTCAACAATATGATCTGGCACTACGACAAAGATCTCAGCGGCTACACCCTCGGCCAGGGCGGCTATTACAGCCCACAGGAGTATCTCTCGTTCGCCGTGCCGGTGACCTGGCGTCAGCGCACCGAGAACTGGTCCTGGGAGCTCGGCGGGTCGGTGTCATGGTCCCATTCGCGCACCCAGACGCAAGCCCGCTATCCGCTGCTGAACCTGATCCCGTCCGACTACCGGCAGCGCGCCAGCGAGCTGACGGAGGAGGGGAGCAGCAGCCATGGATTCGGTTACACCGCCAGAGCGCTGGTGGAGCGGCGGGTGACCAGTAACTGGTTCGTCGGCGCCGCGGTCGATATTCAGCAGGCGAAGGATTACACCCCGAGCCATGCGCTGCTTTACGTCCGCTACTCGGCGGCCGGCTGGCAGGGGGATCTGGATATGCCGCCCCAGCCGCTGGTGCCCTACGCCGACTGGTAGCAGAATAGGCTGAATTACGTTACAGAGCGCCACTCCGCGACGCGCTTCGCGTATACTCGTGAGGCGTTGCCCACCGTTGGCCGTCGGGGATGTATCCCGGCGTCCGCGCCACCGCGCGGAAATATCCCGTCACTTCATCCCTCGCGGGCGTGGGCGAAGGATTTAAGTATATAATCAGCCTGAAACGACCGGGATTGAAGGATTGATACCGGGTATGTATTCAGTATCAGTGGAGAACACCGTTGCGCGTCAGCCGTTCACTTACAATCAAACAGATGGCGATGGTCGCGAGCGTGTCCATGGCCTTTGTATTGGTTTTTTGTACTATTTTGCTGTTTCACTTTGTGCAACAGAGTCGCTTTACCACGGCCACGCAGTTAGAAAGTATCGCGCGATCCGTTCGCGAACCGCTGTCTGCGGCTATTCTGAAAGCCGATATTCCGGAAGCGGAAGCCATTTTAAGCCGTATCCAGCCTGCTGGCATCGTCAGCCGGGCGGATGTGGTATTGCCGAACCAGTTCCAGGCGCTGCGGATGCGATTTATCCCCGAGCGGCCGGTGCCGGTAACCGTCACCCGGCTGTTTGAGCTGCCGGTGCAGATTTCGCTGCCCATTTATTCGCTGGAGCGACCGGCCAACCCGCAGCCGCTGGCCTATCTGGTGCTGCAGGCCGACTCCTATCGCATGTATAAATTCGTCATGAGCGCCCTTGCCACGTTAGTGACTGCTTACTTACTTCTGGTGCTGATGCTGACGGTCGCGCTCACCTGGTGCATCAATCGGCTTATGGTTCGCCCTCTGCGGCGTATCGCCCGCGAGCTGAACGATCTCTCCCAGCAGGAGCGTCTTGGCCATCAGCTGACCCTCCCGCGCCTGCACCATGACGACGAGATCGGTATGCTGGTGCGTAGCTATAACCGCAACCAGCAGAGCCTGGTCCGCCAGCATGATGAGCTGTCCATCCAGTCGACCCGCTTCCCGGTCTCCGAGCTGCCGAATAAAGCCTTTTTGCTGGCGATGCTGGAGCAGACGGTGGCCCGCCCGCAGAGCGCCGCGCTGATCGTCGTCGCCTGTGAAACCCTGCAGGACGCTGCCGGGGTCCTCAAGGAGAGTCAGCGCGAAATGCTGCTCCTGACGCTGGTGGAGAAGCTGCGGGCCGCGATCCCGCCGCAGATGGTGCTGGCTCAGGTGAGCGGGTATGACTTCGCGATTCTCGCCGATGGCCTCGCCGAACCGTGGCAGGCGGTAACGTTAAGTAAGCAAGTGCTCACTATTATTAATGAGCGTTTACCGCTGCATGGGCTGCAGCTGCGCCCCTACGCCAGCGTCGGGATAGCCATGTTCCACGCCGGGCTCAGCGCCGAGCAGTTTTACCGGCGCGCGGTGTCGGCCGCCGTCACTGCACGACGTAAAGGCAAAAACCAGATCGAGTTCTTCGATCCCGAGCAGATGGAAAAGGCTCAGCGCCGCCTGATGGAAGAGCACGACATTATGACCGCGCTCGATAACCAGCAGTTCGCGATCTGGCTGCAGCCGCAGGTGGCCTGCGCCAGCGGCGAGATCTGCGGCGCCGAGGTACTGCTGCGCCAGCGGCAGGCGGATGGCAGCTGGTCGCTACCGCCGGCGCTGATTGAGCGTATTGAATCCTGCGGGCTGATTATCCCGGTCGGCTACTGGGTAATGGAAGAGGCCTGCCGCCAGCTGGCGGCCTGGCAAAGCCAGGGGATTATGCTGCCGCTGTCGGTTAATGTTTCGCTGCTCCAGCTGCTGGAGCATGACCGCGGCGAGGAGATGCTGAAGCTGATCGCCCGCTACCGCATCGCCCCGGGCACCCTCATCCTCGAGGTGACGGAGAGCTGCCGGATGGACGATCCGCAGGATGTGATGGCCCGGTTGCGCCCGCTGCGCGAGGCCGGGGTGCAGATTGCGCTGGATGATTTTGGCATGGGTTATGCCGGGTTGCACCAGCTGCAGCAGATGAAAGCTCTGCCGGTGGATATTCTGAAAATTGATAAGGTATTCATCGATATGCTGCCGGAGGATGTCAGCATGGTGCCGGCGATGATCCAGCTCGCGCGCGGCCTGTCGCTGCGTATCGTGGCGGAAGGGGTGGAGAACGACGCCCAGCGCCGCTGGTTGCAAGCCGCCGGCGTCGAGGTGCTCCAGGGCCATCTGTTCGGTTGCGCTTTGCCGCAGGAGGCATTCAGCGCGCGCTATCTCTCCTCGGCCCGGGAGGATGCAAATTTGTAAATGTTTTGTTGACTTGTGCGAGTCAGCTCAAAGATTTTAACAATTGCGTTGCACTTTCGGCGTTAGTTATTTCTGAAATGTTTCCAGGGTGTTATTTTTAAGCCACAGACGTCAAATATCCCTTCTTGCTCTGTGGTTATTCCCAAAGGACACCCTATGAAAACCTCTATCTTTAAAAGCCTCTATGTCCAGGTGCTGACGGCCATAGCGATCGGTATTCTGCTGGGCCATTTTTACCCGGAACTGGGCGCGCAAATGAAACCCTTTGGCGACGCCTTCGTTAAGCTGATTAAAATGGTGATTGCTCCGGTGATCTTCTGTACCGTCGTGACGGGGATCGCCGGGATGGAAAGCATGAAAGCCGTTGGCCGTACCGGGGCGGTGGCGTTGCTCTATTTCGAAGTTGTCAGCACCATCGCGCTGATTATCGGTCTGATTATCGTCAACGTGGTGCAGCCGGGCGCCGGGATGAACGTCGACCCGTCGACGCTCGATGCGAAAGCGGTGGCGGTGTACGCTGAGCAGGCTAAAGATCAAGGGGTAGTGGCCTTTTTACTGGATGTGATCCCGGGCAGCGTCATTGGCGCCTTCGCCAGCGGCAACATTCTGCAGGTTCTGCTGTTCGCCGTCCTGTTTGGTTTTGCCCTGCACCGTCTGGGCAGCAAGGGCCAGCTGATTTTCAACGTCATTGAAAGCTTCTCCCAGGTTATCTTCGGCATTATCAATATGATCATGCGCCTGGCGCCGATCGGCGCCTTCGGAGCCATGGCCTTTACCATCGGTAAATATGGCGTCGGCACCCTGGTGCAGCTGGGGCAGCTGATCATCTGCTTCTATATCACTTGTATCCTGTTCGTGGTGGTGGTGCTGGGGAGCATCGCCCGGGCCACCGGCTTCAGCATCTTCAAATTTATCCGCTATATCCGGGAAGAGCTGCTGATTGTGCTGGGGACCTCCTCATCAGAATCGGCGCTGCCGAGAATGCTCGACAAGATGGAGAAGCTGGGCTGCCGTAAATCGGTGGTAGGCCTGGTGATCCCGACCGGCTATTCGTTCAACCTCGATGGCACCTCTATCTATCTGACGATGGCCGCAGTCTTTATCGCCCAGGCGACCAACAGCCATATGGATATTTTCCATCAGATCACCCTGCTGGTGGTGCTGCTGCTTCTGGTCGGCATCGCGATGTTCCTGTGCAAGGGCACATACTTCTCCATCCAGCCCGAGATGGGCATCCCGACGACGGTCTCCGCGACGGCGGTCGCCATCGCGACGTTTGTCGGCTACATCCCGGATATGTTCGTGCACACCATGTTCGGCAACTGGATCGACGCCTACGGCGACGCGGGCTATACGCGCATCCTCATCTACGGCGTCGGCACGGCGGCACTCGGCGCGATCGCGGCACTGTGCGCCATCTCGCAGTCCAAGAAGGTCGCAAAGCGCAAAGCAGCCGAGCAGGCTGCGTGATCCGCGCATATTACAAGGAGGCTTATCCACATGAGCAAGATCAAGATCAACACAGTCCGCTGCAAAGGCTGTGGTTACTGCGTGAATGACTGCCCGCGCAAGGCGCTGTCGTTCTCCGGACACATCAATGACAAGGGCTATGACACCGTTCAGGTCGACGACTCCCTGTGCGTCGCCTGCGGCACGTGCTACCGCGTGTGCCCCGACAGTGTCTTTGAGATTCTGGAATAAGAGGTACAAACATGAGCAAACAACTGATGAAGGGCAATGAGGCCCTGGCAGAAGCGGCGCTGCGCGCCGGCTGCCGGTTTTACAGCGGCTATCCCATCACCCCGCAGACCGAGATCCTCGAGTATCTGGCCAAGCGCATGGATGAGGTCGGCGGCACGTTCGTGCAGACCGAGTCCGAGCTCGCGGGCATCAACATGCTCCTTGGCGCATCGGCTGCCGGCGCGCGCGCGCTGACCAGCTCCGCAGGCCCCGGCTTCTCGCTGAATCAGGAGGGCATCTCCTATCTGGTCGCGGCGGATCTTCCGGCGGTCATCATC
>ENA-UEQJ01000602-UEQJ01000602.1-human-gut-metagenome-genome-assembly--contig:-NODE-602-length-30129-cov-8.827732_pt1 | contig 30129 bp, 26 predicted proteins | sample MGYA00242937_ERZ507938 | MGnify/ENA primary metagenome ERZ507938 (study PRJEB26167, sample SAMN06115437) | human gut metagenome | host: Homo sapiens | place: China:Gansu | collected 2015-07-03 | study...
GACAGATAGGGAGTATTCATCTGTGTGTGTTACTGTGCCACAGGGATATAATGCGAGCCATCTTAAGGATAATGATTTTAATGTTTCGGTGAAATATGCTGCACCGGATTTATACAAAATAGGAATTTGTGAGATTGCATCCAGCAGTGGAAATTTGGTTAAGGTTTATGATCAGGAGCGTTGCATTTGCGATTTGATAAGGAATCGTAATAAGTATGAAGTACAAGTATTTCAAACGGCTATCAAGGAATATATGTCATCGAAGGACAAAAAGCTATCGCAGCTGATTGTATATGCGGATATGATGGAAATTCGAGATGAAGTGATGAAGTACGTGGAGGTGTTAGTGTGATTAGTTCATCAAGACAATTAAAAGATAAGGTAAGAATTTGTAACATCCCGCTGGAAGATAATGTTAGATTTCAAATAAAAAGCACAAGAACTATTATGGAAGAGTTTGATTACCCGGGCATTCGCGTAATGCTGGAAGCTACGTTGGACAAGATGTTTTATACGATGCATTTTCTGCCACCTGTGAAAAGCGGAAAACTATTTTTAGCAAGGATAATATTGAAGTTACATTACATTTGATATCTGACGATTTGCAAATGGCAGAGCTTTGGGCGCAGTTTCAGAAAAGCAATTTTTACGTAGGAGATCTAGCGTGGAAAAATGTAATTGGCTATGTAGAGAATATGATGAAGAAGTATTTACTGTGATATGAGGCATATCGCAGACAGAGATTGGCGAAAAAGCTGATGAATCATGTGGTAAACCACTTTGAACGGTACGAAGCATACGCTTCATGATTACAGCCCGGAGATAGACAAGAATCTTACCATCCATTGCTATCAACCTGAGCCCGGTTATTGTGCCTGTGTACTGCAGGTGGTAGAGAGCTGAATTGACGATGAGACATTGAAAGTATAAAAATAGCCATGATTCTGATATTGATCAGTGCTATGGCTGTTTTTAGAACATGGAAATCAGAAAGGAACGTATAGATATGAACGATAAGTCAAACACAAAAGCTATGGAAACAGAAAAAATACCCCGTCTTCTGGCACGACTGGCCATACCGGCTGTTGTGGCACAGATTATCAACCTTTTATATAATATTGTTGACCGTATTTATATTGGACACATTCCGGGCGTTGGTGCCGCAGCATTAACGGGTGTCGGGTTGTTTACACCGATCCTGATGCTGATCAATGCCTGTGCTATGCTTGCAGGGTCCGGAGGTGCTCCGCGCGCTGCGATTTCCATGGGAAAGAAAGACAATAAGACAGCGGAAAAGATTCTTGGAAACTGTTTTGTGATTCTTCTGCTTATGGCAGTTGCTTTGACTGTGCTGTTTTTTGCATTTGCACCACAGCTGCTGACGCTGTTTGGTGCAAGTGATCAGACACTTCCTTATGGAGTGGATTATGCAAGGATTTATATTCTCGGAAGTATTTTTGTTCTGATCGTGATGGGAATGAATCCCTTTATCACGACACAGGGATTTGCGAAGATCAGCATGATGACGACCGTGATTGGTGCTGTGATCAATATTATTCTGGATCCGATCTTTATCTTTGGATTTCATCTTGGAGTAAAGGGTGCTGCACTTGCAACTGTTTTGAGTCAGGCTGTGGGGGCAATATGGATCCTTCGTTTCCTGTCAGGAAAGAAAACGATCCTGCATCTTAGAAAAGAAAACTTTAAATTGCAAAAGGAAATCCTCTTACCATGTCTTGCCCTTGGTATCTCTACCTTTGTCATGTTGTCCACAGAAAGCATTCTGTCTATCAGCTTTACCTCCAGCTTATCAAGATATGGCGGAGACCTTGCAGTAGGAGCGATGACAATTATTACAAGTGTCAGCCAGCTTGCAACATTACCGTTACAGGGAATTTGTCAGGGCGGACAGCCGATCATGAGTTATAACTTTGGTGCAGGAAACAGAGATCGGGTAAAAAAAGCATTTTTTACACAATTTACAGCTTGCACCGTTTTTACGGGATGTTTCTGGTTGATCATGCTTCTGTTCCCGAAGGGATTTGCAGGTATTTTTTCGAATAACACAGAATTGATCACATATACTGCATGGGCATTGAGAATTTATATGGCGGGCATATTCTCTCTTGGCTTCCAGGTTGCCTGTCAGCAGAGCTTCATGGCATTGGGACAGGCAAAGGTCAGCTTATTGCTTGCCTGCTTAAGAAAACTGATCTTGTTGATTCCGTTGATCTTTATCCTGCCGCATTTTATCCAGAACAAAGTATTTGCTGTCTTTTTGGCTGAGCCGATCAGCGATATACTGGCGGCGGCAATCACAACCGCAACGTTCTTTCATCGATTTCATAAAATTCTGGTCTGTCACACTGCACTGGTACACGAACCAGAAACTCCTTGACAAGAACCTCTATTTCCTGCTACATTTGGTATATAGACCAGATGAAGAAACCAAGATAGTCACATAGAATGAGGACGGGGCAAATGGCAACAAGTTTAAGCGAACCAACAAAGAAACGCATCCTGCAGGTATGCGTAAAACTCTTCCTGGAGCAGGGGTACAAAAAGACGACTATGGCGGAAATCATCGAGAAGTCCGGCGTGTCCAGCAGCAGCTTCCAGAACATTTTCCGTGCAAAGGACGGCGTGCTGACAGAGCTTGTGCAGTTCATGTTTGAGAATCAGTTTTCGATGGCAAGAAGTGCAGCAAGTGTAAAGCTTCCTCCCGTTTATGTCTACGCAGTGGAAACCGCGATCCAGATGACGCTCACAGAACTGAACGAGAACCTGCGGGAAATCTATCTGGAAGCATATACGCAAAAGGAAGCCTGCGAATACATTCAGAAGGAAACGGCGAAGGAGCTGTATCAGATTTTCGGATCCTATCAGCCGGAGCTGACAGAGCGTGACTTTTACGAGCTGGAGATCGGATCTGCAGGCATCATGCGAGGTTACATGGCGCATCCGTGTGATGCAGAGCTGACATTGGAGAAGAAGCTTCGCTTATTTTTCACGATGAGCCTTCGGGCCTATAACGTTCCAGAGGAAGAAATCGGGCGGGTGATTCGATTCGTGGAGGGACTCGATATCCGCACGATCTCTGAACAGGTGATGCAGAAGCTGTTCAAAGCACTTGCCATGCACTATGAATTTTCATTGCAGGGGATAATGTAAAAATGAAAAAGGAAAAGAGGGAGGAAACCCAATGAAGAGAAAAAAGCTGACAGCAAGTATGATCGCCCTGGTCATGAGCGTAAGCCTGCCCATGACAACCTATGCCGCCAACTGGTATCTGGAAGATGGCAGCGTTACGGTAAACGCAGACAATTCCGGACAGACGGTAACGCAGGGCAGCGGCTCTGCCGTGCCGGATGAGGCTCCTGTGATTACGCAGCGGGAGAGCTCTGTAGAGACAGGCAACACAATCGCGATTAATGCGTCTGATAATGCGGCTGCAAATGTGACCATTAAGGATATCAATATCAAAAGCAGCAATGATGCGATTGATGTGAAGGGAAGTTCCAGTGCCAACATTACACTGGAGGGAGACAACAAGATCTTCTCTGAAACCGGCTCTGCACTGCATGTTTCGGATGGCAATGTTACCATAAACGGAAGTGGTTCTCTGAAGGCCGAGATTCAGGATGAGCCTTTTGGCTATAACCATAATGCCAAAATCGGCAGCCATGAGAAGGAGGACATGTCCGGCAGCATCCATATTACAGGAGATGCAACCGTAAAAACAGATGACAATATAGCACCGAACTGCGGAGGAGACGGAGCAGGCATTGGCTCCGGCGAAGATGGGGAAATGTCCGGAAACATTGTCATTGACGGAAATGCACAGGTTGAAGTATCCAGCAATGACAGGGGTGCGGGCATTGGCTCCGGCGATGATGGTAACCTAAGTGGTAACATTATGATTGGCGGAAATGCACAGGTTTCGGCAACCGGTGCTGAAGGCAGCGCGGGCATCGGCACCGGAGATGACGGCAATTTCACAGGCAGTATCACCATGGATGGAAACGCAAGGGTTACTGCCAAAGCAGGCGGAGATCACAATGGTTCTGACGGCTCCGGTATCGGCACTGGAGATGATGGGGATTTTACTGGGACAGTTACCATAGGCGGAAATGCTGCTGTGATGGCTGCAGGCTCGGATGAAGGCTGCGGAATTGGCTCTTCAGATGGTGAGAATATGAACGGCATCATCATCATTCGGGATCATGCAAAGGTCACTGCCTACGCCGGAAATCAGGGCGCAGCCATCGGTTCAGAGGATGAATGGGATATGACAGGAAAGATTATCATTGTCGGCAACGCCATTGTGAACACCGGAATGGTAGATGATGTAGGAAATGTTCTTTCGAACCGTATCGGCTATATTGGTGACGGGCAAGACTCCAACCATAATAGCAGTAAGGGACATTATATCCTTGGACCGGACGTAACGATCAACAGCCTGAACGGAAGTGACACAGAAGCACTGAAGCAGTACGTCAATATGCACCTGGACAGCGAAGGAAATCCGACAAACCTGACGGAGCTGGATATCAGGGTGGAAAATGGAATTTTTAAGGCAGAAGCAACCGGCGCGGGCAGCGTAGAAAAGGTTCTCTACAATGGCAGCGAAACTGTACCTGTTGCCCCCGGAAGCTATCCGGTAACCTGCATAATCAAGATTGACGGAAGCGAAATGGAACTTCCGATCGGAACGCTGGTAGTACCGGAGCCGACATCTCCCGGTGAAACCGGAACACCTGTGGAATACAGAATGCAGACATCTGCATCAGAGCCGGTACAGGGAAATGGAAAAAGCACAGGATACAAGGCTCCCGTACAAGGACATTTTTATCAGGTAGTAGGTCAGGACGGAAAAGATATGATTTTTGCTACCGCGCAGAAGAAAGACGTGCTGGCAATTGCGACGGATTCCGATTTTGCCATGCTGACGGGAAAAATGGTGGACATCGAAGCACTTAGGAAACAGGGCGTGAGAAGGATTATTTTCGCTACAAAGAGAGCGACCTCCACCTTCCTTCTTTCGGAGCTTCTTGAAAAGAGGGCATATGGAGAAACCTGGAGCCTCATCCACGATGGAGAGAACGTTGCGTTTACTGCAGTCGAAAAGATGATGGATATAAGCAGCATCCTTACCCGGCTGCAAACGAAATAAAAACGGATATAACAGGTACCGGTATTTGAAAACCGATAGGACAAAAAAAGAGGGAGACAAAATGGAAGAAATTATTTTACAGCGGAAGCTGGAGGCTTTGGGGCAAAATGGCACACTCATAAGAAAAGACGGAAAGACATTTTTGCAGTTGGACTGCGAAAATGCCAAAGAGCTCTCCATGAAGTGGGGAGAAAAGCTTTATCCGTTTACGAAAACAGGGAAAAAGTGGATTTTGGAACTGCCATTTTCCACGGCTGTGAATTACGTGCAGATCTGTGTAGATGGTCAGGAGGTCCTTAGCCCGGATCTTCCCATCGCACATGGCTACTGTCGTCCGTATAACTATATTGAGCTGCCGGATGAAGAAGGTTTATTTGAGCTTCGGGATGTTCCCCACGGAACACTGACCCAGGAATTTTATAAATCCAAAATTTCTGATAACTGGGAAAAGCTGATCGTATATCTTCCGCCATGTGTACCGTCTGCAGGGCTTCCGGTTCTGTATTTGCAGCACGGATTTGGAGAGAGCGAGATTTCCTGGTCAACCACAGGGAAAGTGAATTTTTTGATGGATAATCTGATCGCGGCAGGAAAAATCAAGCCCTTTGCGATCGTTATGGGAAATGGCATGGTAAAGCAGCGAATCGACGGAGAGCTTAAACTGAACCGTGCGCTTTATGGGCAGATGCTGGTAGAGGAAATCATTCCGATGATAGAGAAAAAATATCAGTTTGGCGGAAGCAAGGAAAAAAGAGGTATGGCAGGACTGTCCATGGGTTCTGTACAGACAACCCGTACAATATGTGCACACCCGGAGCTGTTCAGCGAGGTTGGTATTTTCTCCGGCTTTTTAAGAGACAGGATAGTAGGAGATGAAGAACACGACGGAATTGTTCCAAAGTCAGGCGGGCAGTCTTATTTAAAGGCAATGGATGATGCGGCCTTCAACACCTATTTTCATACGTTTTTCCGCTGCATTGGAGATGAGGACTGGTTTCTTCCGAGGTTCCTGGAGGAGGATGAAATTATCCAGACAAAAGGTGTTCGGGAAACCAGAAAAATTTATCATGGAGGACATGACTGGAACGTGTGGAGACCGTGCTTTGCAGACTTCGCACAGATGATTTTCCGGTAAATTTTATAGAAGGATATCAGAGGAAAAGAGGGAGGAAGCCCAATGAAGAGAAAAAGGCTGACAGCAAGTATAATCGCGCTGGTCATGAGCGTAAGCCTGCCCATGACAACCTATGCCGCCAACTGGTATCTGGAGGATGGCAGCGTTACGGTAAACGCAGACAATTCCGGACAGACGATAACGCAGGGCGGCGGATCGGCTGTGCCGGATGAGGCTCCTGTGATTACGCAGCGTGGTAGTTCTGCGGAGACGAGTAACACCATCACGATCAATGCGTCCGAGAATGCGACCGCAAACGTGACGATCTCCAATGTAAATATCGACACAAGCGGCGCTGCTGTTTCTACAGGCGGAAAAGGCAATGTAAACATCGAGCTGGATGGCACAAATACCCTTAAGAGTGGTAGGTATCATGCCGGTCTGGAAAAGAGCCAAGACGGTAAACTGACCATTACGGATGAAAATGCAAACGGCAAGCTGATCGCCACCGGCGGAGATTATGGGGCTGGTATTGGCGGAGACGACCAAGGCAATGGCAAAAACATCACCATCACCGGCGGCGAGATCACAGCTACCGGTGGCAGCCATGGAGCGGGCATCGGTGGAGGCTACTATGGCAATGGCAATGATATCACCATCACCGGCGGAAAGGTCACAGCTACCGGCGGCAATGGCGCAGCGGGCATTGGCGGAGGCAACTATAAAGACGGCAATGATATCAACATCGCCGGCGGCAAAGTCACAGCTACCGGCGGAGATTATGGGGCAGGCATTGGCGGAGGCAACCAGGGCAATGGCAAAAACATCACCATCACCGGCGGCGAGGTTACAGCTGCCGGCGGCGGCAATGGAGCAGGCATCGGCGGAGGCTTACGAAAAGAGGGAGAAAAGATCACCGTTTCAGGAGATGCAACGCTGAAGGTACAAGGCGGCCTGACAGATGAATGGGATGGAGCAGGCGCAGGAATCGGTAACGGCGGCCGCCATAATGGAGATACCGGATCATTCATTCCTGTTAACGGTGCGGAGACAGAGCCGGATACCTCCAACCTGACGACAGGTAAAATTGAATATTACGCACCCGGTGCGGATATGACAAAGGATGAACCGACAAGCACTACATTTGGCTCGCTTGTTCAGCCGGAGCCGTCATCTCCCGGTGAAACCGGAGCACCTGTGGAATATAGAATGCAGACATCTGCATCAGAGCCGGTACAGGGAAATGGAAAAAGCACAGGATACAAGGCTCCCGTACAAGGACATTTTTATCAGGTAGTAGGTCAGGACGGAAAAGATATGATTTTTGCTACCGCGCAGAAGAAAGACGTGCTGGCAATTGCGACGGATTCCGATTTTGCCATGCTGACGGGAAAAATGGTGGACATCGAAGCACTCAGAAAACAGGGCGTGAGAAGGATTATCTTCGCCACAAAGAGAGCAACCTCCACCTTCCTTCTTTCGGAGCTTCTTGAAAAGAGAGCATACGGAGAAATCTGGAGCCTCATCCACGATGGAGAGAACGTTGCGTTTACTGCAGTCGAAAAGATGATGGATATAAGCAACATCCTTACCCGGCTGCAAACAAAATAAAACGGATATAACAGGTACCGGTATTTGAAAACCGATAGGACTGGAATGTGTGGAGACCGTGCTTTGCAGACTTTGCACAGATGATTTTCCGGTAAATTTTATAGAAGGATATCAAAGGAATCCCGGCAGTGGTCAGACAGCAGTCCTGACGCTGCCGGGATTGTTTTGCCCAAAAGTAACTGCAGGGGTGGATGATTGGACATTTGATATGGTATGATATAGACAAAGACATTGGAAACAATTTACAAAACGAATGGAGACTTTGGATCATGAATCTTGAATTTTGGATTCTGGACGGGATTCAAACCCTCAGAACCCCGGCAGGGGATGTGCTCATGCCGTTTATCACCAGCTTTGGAAACGGAGGTGTAATATGGATTGTACTTACAGTTATTTTGCTCCTGATCCCGAAAACGCGAAAAACCGGTCTGATCCTGGGAGCAGCATTGATTCTGGACGGGATACTCTGCAATCTGCTTCTGAAAAATCTGATGAGAAGGATCCGCCCCTGCGATATCAATGATGCCGTCAGGCTTTTGATTCCGTATCCGTCGGATTATTCCTTTCCTTCGGGACATACTGCAGTGTCCTTTGCCGCTGCATCGGCGCTCTATTTTGCAGGGGAAAAGTATTTGTGGAAGGCAGCACTGGTTTTGGCAGCTTTCATCGCATTTTCCAGAATGTATTTGTATGTACATTATCCAACGGATATTTTGGGTGGAGCGCTTCTGGGAATCCTGTGCGGATATCTCGGATGCCGGATCGTGCAGAAAACAGAACAATATAAAAGGAAGATATAAGGCTATGAGGTATCAATTTTGGGGCTGGGAGCATGCAGATGCTCCGGCAATAACAGAAGAATATCCGGGGATCCAAAACCCGCGACAGCTGTATGACGCATTGTCAAAGCTCTGGTGTGCAGATACCTGTGCACCGCGGATGCGGAAAGACTGGACAAAGGAAAATCCTACCTTGGGGCAATGTTCCATTACCGCTTTTCTTGCCCAGGATATTTTTGGAGGAAAGGTATACGGAGTTTTGCGCCCGGGCGGGAATTATCATTGTTATAATGTAATCGGGGACTGGCGGTTTGACCTGACCAGTGAGCAGTTTGGAGAGGAAGCTTTGGATTATGAAAATAATCCGGAGCAGTTCCGTGAAGTACATTTTGCCAAAGAGGAAAAAAGGCAAAGATATGAAGCCTTAAAGGATGCCTTAAAAACGTATTGCAGCGCCGGAAACTGTGAAAACGAATTTTTGGGATAAGCTTTTATAAGCTTACGGTGCGGATGCATCAGAACGGGGGAAAAATGAAAAAGAGAAGGCTTATTTCTGTATTATTGTGCATTTCCTTAATTTTTGCCGGAGGCTGTGGACAAAAGACAGCAGAGAAACAGCCGGCGATACAGGAAACTGCAGAGCAGACAGCAAAAGAGACACACAAGGCAGAACGGGAAAACAAGCAGGAAACCGTGCAGGAAAACACGCCTGCAGACGAGCAGGAAGAAGCTGCCGCTGAAACTGGTGCAGCGACAGTTTTGCCAATGCTTGTCGATTATGATTATGAGGCAGAATATGATCAGGACAGCTATGAAACCCTCATCAGCATTGATATACCGAAGATCCTGGTTATAGAGGAAGGGCATGATGCTCTTTGCACTTCCCTGGAGGAATGGAACCAGAAGACTTACAAAAGTCAGATGGGGGCCTACAAAAGTGTAATTTCGGATAACAGGGAGCTTTGGGATGAGGGAGTGGGAATGACAGGGCTTTCCATCGAAGGAAATGTTACCTTCACCAGAGCCGATTCCCTTGTTTTGAGTTATTATATGGACACCAACGAATGGCTGGGAGGGGCACATCCCTACAGCTTCAAGGAGACCTGTAATTATGACGTAAAAACCGGCAAGGATTTGAAGCTTTCCGATGTGGTGTCCGATTACGATACCTTTTATAAAGAAGTATGCGCAAAGTTGGAAGAAAGAAAAGACGAATACGGTTTCTATGAGGATTATCCGGATACCGTAAAAAATGTATTCTATGGCGATAAAGAGGAATACGGGGAGCCGTTGTGGACGCTGTCAGGTGATGGCATTACCGTTTATTTTAATACTTATGTGCTGGCACCCTATGCGTCAGGAGAGCAGGCCGTAAGCTTGTCCTTTACAAAATATCCGGAGCTGATCCGGAAGCAATATCAGAAAAATTCGGATCAATGGGCGATTCCGATCGCAGAAGATGAAATTTGCCTGGTGGATCTGGATGGAGACGGTGCAGAGGAGGAAATTTCCTATTCTGCAGACCGGGATGAGTATGATTATGCGGACTCTATCGTGATTCACTGCGAAGGCAACAGCTATGATACGGAGATGTTTATGGACTCCGATTATTATGGCGGATGTGGCTACAGCGCCTATGGATATCTGATCCGGACACAGAACGGGAAAACATGGCTGTATCTGGAAACAATGGGAGAAGGTGACGGTAAATATCTGCAGATTTTTGAACTGATGAAAAATGATCTGAGACTTGTAACAGCAGATTATCTTGGAATTGATCCGAATCAGCCCTTTGACCCGGAGAGCTTTGTGCTGAGCAAACGCTTTGATATTCTTGGAACCTATGAGGCTTACAAGAAATTCCATGTAGAGGAAGATGGAATTCCGAAAACAGAGGATTTGTTGTGGACAATTGTTTCCACTTATACAGACTGGAAAGTGGAGCTGACCTCGTCCATTGATATGGAGCTGTCTGTGCGGGAGGCGAATACAAAACGCGGCAGCGGACAGAAAGAGACGCTCCCTGCCGGAACGCATTTTGTCCTTCTGAAAACAGATGGCGAAGCATATGCGGAAGCAATGCTGGATGACGGACGAATTTGCGAGTTTGAGCTGGAGCATCCTTCCGAAGACGAGTGGGAAGGAAGAATTAACGGTGTTTCCATCAGTGACTGCTTTGAGTATGTGCCGTATGCCGGATAAAGGATCCGGCTCTGCATCAGGGATTTAAGGAGGAATTCATGTTTACGAGACCGGACAATACCTATAATGATATCAGGGAAAAGTCGCTGATGCAGTGGCTGGATGAAATGGAGCAGCATTCTGATGTGGCGGTGCGCGGCGGAGTAAAGCTGACCCGGGAATATGTGCAGCATCTGCAGGAGGAAATCAGACGGCTGGAGGAAGAAAACCGGCTGAAGGCGCAGTATCTGAAAAAAATGAAAGAGAAAAACTGCAAATAATCGTTGGATTTGTTACATCCTACAGTATGGGGAGTAGGTATTCAATTACAACTTGAATGACAGAAAAAAGAATCTCTTTTAAAATATATTTATGCCAATATATTTGAAAGGAAGGAGATTCTGTATGGTAAACGAGTTATCGAAAGCGCTTTCGGTGGCAGAAATGAAGGTGCGGTATGATGTTCAGTGTCGAAAAGTGTTGGCACAGAAGGAAGTATTGGCGTGGATACTGAAAAATACTGCAGAAGAATTTCAAGAGCTGTCGTTGGAAGAAATTGAGGGATGTATTGAAGGAATGCCGGAGATTGCAGCAGTTGGAGTAAATCCTGGAGAAACTATTATTGGGATGGCAAATGAAGATGCAGTCAATGGAGAAGGGCGAATAGCTTATGATATTCGATTTTATGCAGTAGTATTGCGAAGCAGAGAAAAAATTCGTCTGATTATCAATGTTGAGGCACAGAAATCCTGGTATCCGGGTTACAAAATTCCTACGAGGGGGATTTTTTACGGGGCAAGAATGATTTCGGCTCAGCTTGGCACTGAGTTTTGTGATAGTAACTACGACGATATCAAAAAGGTCTATTCGATATGGTTGTGTTTTGGGGTGCCGGATTATATCGGAAATGCGATTTCAGAATACCGGATGGAGAAACGTGATGTTGTCCCCGGATTCCCGGATGACAGGGCTTCTTATGATAAACTTTCGGTAGTAGTGATTGGATTAAAAGAAAGTAAATCCTATCCGAATGAATTTATCGGAATGTTAAATACACTTTTGTCGCCAGAAATTCCAGTGACACAGAAAAAATCATTGTTAAAAGAAAAATATTCCATGAAAATGGAAAGTGGATTATCCCGGGAGGTTGATTTAATGTGCAATTTATCTGGATATGTAGAAGAAAAAGGCATTGAAAAAGGCATTGAGAAAGGCATTGAGAAAGGCATCCAAAAAGGTCGTGAAGAAGGAGAAAATGCCCTCGGCAAGTTGATGGATATTTTACTCAGTAAGGGTGATGTCGCGAATGCAAAGCTTGCGGCGACAGATGAAAAGGCAAGAAAAGAGCTGTATCGCAAGTATGGGATTATCGAAAAGCCCTAAACCAGAAATTTAAGAACATAATAAAATTTCGGCAGGAAATTCGAAATAGAATTTTCTGCCGTTTTTTATCTACCGTGTGGTAAATATGAACTCATGAATAAAATTAGTAATAATTACTATTACTATATTGACGCTGGAATAAGATTGGGATATAATACAAGTAAAGAAAAAGACGGGAGGAATCAAAATGAATAAAGAAGCAATGTATAAATTAAGCTACGGATTATTTGTTTTAACCGCCAAAGAGGGAAAAAAGGATAACGGCTGCATCATCAATACGGCAATTCAGGCAGCGTCTGCGCCGAATCAGCTGAGTATCTGTATAAATAAGGCGAATGCGACTCATGATATGATTGTGAACACGGGGAAATTCACGGTCTCAGTCCTCAGTCAGGCAGCAGATTTTGAGCTGTTTAAACGGTTCGGTTTTCAGTCCGGCAGGGATGTGGATAAGTTTGAAGGATACGAAGCCTGCAGACGCGGCGAAAATGGAATTTATTATGTGACAGAGGGCACAAATGCATATATTTCGGCAAAAGCAGATCATATGATAGACCTCGGCTCCCATACGATGTTCATCGGAGAGATCACGGATATGGATGTTTTGAGTAAGGATCCATCCGTAACCTATGAATATTATCTAAAGGAGATCAAGCCGAAGCCGGAAGCGGTCGGAAAGACTGAGAATGGTCAGACCGTGTGGCGCTGCAAGATTTGTGGATATGAGTATGTCGGGGAAGTGCTGCCGGAGGATTATGTATGTCCGATCTGCAAACACCCGGCGTCAGACTTTGAAAAGATCGTTCGCTGAAAAATATCAGGAAGGGCGGATAATTAGTTGTGCAGCGCCGTTTTCTTAAAGCTTCGAAAAGCGAAACCCATACAAAACGGCGTTGCGTGGAAAGACAGAAAGATCAGGAGGAAATATCAATGGCGATAAATAGTAGAAAAGTAGCAATGGTAGGATGCGGCTTCGTAGGTTCCTCTTCTGCGTTTGCTCTGATGCAGAGCAAGCTGTTTTCCGAGATGGTGCTGATCGATGCGGATCAGAACCGGGCAGAGGGAGAGGCTCTGGATATCAGTCATGGGATGGCATTTGCAAGCCCGATGAAAATATATGCAGGAACCTATGACGACGTTTCGGATGCAGCCATCATTGTGATCACAGCGGGAGCGAACCAGAAGCCGGAGGAAACACGGCTGGATCTGATCCAGAAAAATGCAAAGATCATGCGGTCGATTGTCGGTGAGATCAAAAAGCGGGATTTTGAAGGCATTTTACTGATCGTTTCCAACCCGGTGGACATCCTGACCTATATTGCGCTGAAGGAATCGGGCTATCCCGCGAACCGCGTCATCGGCTCCGGAACCGTTCTGGATACCGGAAGATTCCGGTATGAGCTTGGGGAGCATCTGGATGTGGACAGCAGAAGCGTGCATGCCTATATCATCGGCGAGCATGGGGACAGTGAACTGGCAGCATGGAGCGATGCCCGTGTCGGCGGACTGAAGATCAGAGATTTTTGCGAGCTGCGCGGACATTTTAACCACGAAGATTCGATGAAGAGGATTTTCGATCATGTGAAAAACAGCGCATATGAAATTATTTCCAAAAAACACGCAACCTACTACGGCATTGCGATGGCGGTAGTCAGGATCTGCTCGGCGATCGTGCGGGATGAGAAGTCGATCATGCCGGTATCCAGCCTGATGACCGGGGAATACGGTCTCTACGACGTGGTACTCAGCATTCCGGCAGTGGTGGATGCAAACGGAATTGAAACAGTTGTGCCGATCGAGCTGAGCGAAACCGAGCTGCTCGCGCTGAAAAAATCCGCAGATATTTTAAAGGACATTCTCAAAGATAATGTATAACTGATCAGTATTTGTCATTTTATGGCGGAATTTCCTGTGGTATAATAAAGGAAGATCCGGCAGGCTGATGCTCCTGAAAAAGGATATCACCTGCCGGTTTTTTGTTCATGACAATAGAATGCTTGCAGAGCGTATATTCTATTGTTCATGACAATAGAATGCTTGCAGAGCGTGCATTCTATTGTTTACGACAGTGGGATGGAATAGTTAAAAAATACGAAAGAGGAGAGAACGCACATGAACAAATTTATTTATCAGAAAGACTATCCAGTCGTGCAGACAAAAGAGGGGGCACTGCGGGGATATGAATGGAAGGGAACCTGTATTTTTAAAGGAATTCCGTATGCGCATGCGCAGCGCTTCCGGAAACCGGAACGGGTAAAGCCCTGGGACGGAGTCAAAGAGGTACAGTCCTATGGCTATGTGAGCCCGCTTTTGCATCCGGAACAGCCGGGCGGAAATGGAGAAATGATGGTTCCGCATATGTACTGGCCGGAAAAAGAGGATTGCCAGAACTTAAATATCTGGACGCCGTCCATTCAGGATGGCAGGAAACGTCCGGTTATGGTATGGCTGCACGGCGGCGGATTTTCAGCAGGGTCTTCCATCGAACAGCTCGCCTATGACGGAGAAAATTTAAGCAGAGCCGGAGATGTTGTAGTCGTATCGGTGAATCACAGGCTGAATGTGTTGGGATATCTGGATTTGTCTCCGTTTGGAGAAAAATACCGGGATTCTGCGAATGCAGGAAATTTTGATCTGATTGCAGCCCTGGAATGGATCCGGGATAATATTGAGGGGTTTGGCGGAGATCCGGAAAATGTAACCCTGTTTGGTCAGTCCGGCGGCGGGGTAAAAGTCTGGTCACTTTTACAAATGCCTGAAGCGGATGGTTTGTTTCATAAGGGAATTATTGAAAGCGGTGTAATAGATCCGGATCTTTTTGGCGATATAGAGGCCGGGAACGGAAGAGAGATTATCGGAGCAATGCTTGCAGAGCTGGGTCTGGAAGAAAAAGATGTCGATCAATTGGAAACCCTTCCTTACGATCAGCTTGCGCAGGCTTATGAAAATGCAGCACCGAAGGTTGCACAAAAAGGCGAATATGTCGGAAATCATCCGCACAAAAATCAAAGTTATTTCGGAGATGCGATCAAACATGGATTTCGGGAAGAAACGAAAAAAATTCCGCTGCTGATCGGCACTGTGCTTGGAGAATTTGATTTCGGACCGGCGATTTCCGGAAAATACGAATTTACCAGAAAAGAAGTGGAAGAAAAAGTAAGCGATGCATTGGGAGAAGAAGGAATTGAGCTGATAGATGAATTCCTGAAAATCTACCCGGATAAAGCGCCGGTTGACCTTCTGTCAGTGGATACGATCTTTCGGGAACCGACAATCCGGTTTATCAAAGAGCGGGTAAAGTGTCCGGACAGCAAGATTTATTCTTTTCAGTTTACCTATGAATTCCCGATGTTCGATGGAAAAATTGCATGGCACTGTTCGGAAATTCCGTTCGTCTTTCATAATATCGATAAGGTTCCGGTGTGCAATTGCGGTGAGGAAACAAATCGGCTGCAGGAACAGATTTGTCAGGCATGGGTAAGCTTTGCAAGGACTGGAAAACCGGAAATTTCCGGGATAGAATGGCCCGCATGTGCCGATGGCGATGAAGCGGTAATGATGCTCGATAAGGAATGCAGAATCAGGCATAATCCGGATCATGAGTTGATCAACCGTCTGAAAAAATTGCAAACTGCGGAACACTCTGTAGAAAACGTTCAGCACTGAATAACAGTCCTTATCGAAAAAGGAACTTCATGAAATCCTTCTTTTCTATCAGGAAAATTTGGGGAATCCGACATCATTTTTTTTCGTAGGAACTATTGTTTATGAGAGTGCCAAATGTTAGATTCCTCAAAATACATTAGGTTTTTTTGTTGAATTTTGAAACGCAGAATAGTATAATCAAAAACGAGTTGTCAGAATTATAACAAGGAAACCTGAAAAATAAAATTGCATGAGGAGGAATCTGTTATGCTGAACTGGAACAATTTGGATACACTGGCTTCTTATCAGGAGCTGGAAAAAGCAGAGCGTATCAATCTGGCGGAAGTGATGTCCGGAGAAAATGGCGCGGAGCGTGTAAAAACCTACAGCACCCCCATCGTGGATGGGCTGACTTTTAATTATGCGGCAAAAGCAGTCGATGACAATGTGCTCGCAATTCTGGACAAGCTTGCCAAAGAGGCTCAGCTGGTAGAAAAATATGAGTCATTGTACAATGGTGCAGTCATCAATACAGGAGAGAAGCGTCTGGTTCTGCATCAGCTGACACGTGGACAGCTGGGCGGCAAGGTCGAGGCAGACGGCGTAGATAAGCGAGAATTTTATGTAACACAGCAGAAGCGGATCGCAGAGTTTGCCAATCAGGTACATGCCGGTGAAATCACCAACGCTGCAGGCGAGAAGTTTACAACAGTTGTACAGATCGGTATCGGCGGAAGTGACTTAGGCCCCCGTGCCATGTATCTTGCAATGGAGAACTGGGCAAAGAAAAACGGTGCATTCAAGATGGAAGCAAAATTCATCAGCAACGTTGACCCGGATGATGCGGCTGCAGTTTTAAATTCCATCGATGTAGAGCATTCCCTGTTCGTGCTGGTTTCCAAATCCGGTACGACACTGGAAACTCTGACCAACGAATCCTTTGTAAAGGATGCGCTGGCAAAGGCAGGACTTGATGCATCGAAGCATATGATCGCAGTTACCAGTGAAACCTCTCCTCTGGCAAAGAGTGAGGATTATCTTGCAGCATTTTTCATGGATGATTTTATCGGCGGACGGTATTCTTCCACCTCTGCAGTTGGCGGTGCAGTATTATCTCTGGCATTCGGACCGGAAGTATTCGCACAGTTTTTGGAGGGCGCGGCAGAGGTTGACCGCAGAGCGACCAACAAGAACCTGCTGGAGAACCCGGAAATGCTGGATGCACTGATCGGTGTATATGAGCGTAACGTGCTGGGCTATCCCGCAACAGCTGTATTGCCCTATTCCCAGGCGCTGAGCCGTTTCCCTGCACATTTACAGCAGATGGATATGGAATCCAATGGTAAATCCGTTAACCGCTTTGGTGAGCCTGTGAATTATGTGACAGGTCCGCTGATCTTTGGTGAGCCCGGAACCAACGGACAGCATTCCTTCTATCAGCTGCTGCATCAGGGAACCGATATCGTTCCGCTGCAGTTTATCGGATTTAAGGACAGCCAGATCGGCACGGACGTTGTCATTCAGGGCAGCACCAGCCAGCAGAAGCTGTGCGCAAACGTGGCTGCACAGATCGTTGCATTTGCCTGCGGTAAGGCAGATGATAACCGCAATAAGAATTTCGAAGGCGGACGTCCTTCCAGCATTATCATCGGCGACCAGCTGACCCCTAAGACTCTGGGTGCACTGCTTGCACATTTTGAGAATAAGGTTATGTTCCAGGGCTTTGCATGGAATGTAAACAGCTTCGATCAGGAAGGCGTACAGCTGGGTAAGGTTCTGGCAAAACGCGTACTGGCCCATGAGACAGACGGTGCGCTGAAGGTATATAGCGACCTGCTGAATATCTGATGGAATGCACGGGTCTGCGCCCGCCGGCAAGCGTTGCTCCGGGTACGCGGGTGATGCGCCAGAGAATGGCGCGGCGTCAAGACATGCGGACAGTGTGTCCCCATCCTGAATAAGAAAAAATAAAACTGGCGTGCCGCCGGTGGATACCATTGGAATCCACTGACAGCGCGCCAGTTTTTTGATGCGAACAACTTTCGCGCCCGCACAGCGGCGGATCCAAAATCCTCCGCTGCATGCTTTTCTTAACTTACGCGGTTTGCTTATTTCCCGCGATCTGCTTGATCACATACAGCGTTGCAACCATCAGTGCAAAGCCGATCACGAGCATAATCAAGACATTGCGGACGAATCCGGCGATCAGGTAGGTGACGAAGGAAACAGCTGCAACGGTGATGACGTAGGGCAGCTGCGTGGTGACATGGGTGACATGCTCACACTGTGCACCGGCGGAAGCCATGATCGTCGTATCGGAGATAGGGGAGCAGTGGTCGCCGCAGACAGCGCCGGCCATGCAGGCGGAGATGGAGATAATCATCAGCTGCGGGTCGGTGTTCTGGAACACTGCAACAACGATCGGGATCAGGATACCAAAGGTTCCCCAGCTGGTTCCGGTGGCAAAGGCAAGGAATGCACCGATCAGGAAGATGATGGCAGGCAGGAGCGCCATCAGGTTTCCAGCTGCCTGGCTGATGGTACCGGCAACAAAATCCGCAGCGCCGAGGCTGTCGGTCATGGCCTTTAAGGTCCAGGCAAAGGTCAGGATCAGGATTGCGGGAACCATTGCCTTGAAACCGTAAGGCAGACAGTCGCAGCATTCCCGGAAGCTCATAATCCGGCGCAGGCAGTAGTAAAGAATCGTGAGCAGCAGGGCAAAAATACTGCCGAGGGCAAGTCCAACAGAAGCATCGCTGCCTGCGAATGCGGAAACGAAATCGACGCCGGAGAAGAAGCCGCCGGAATACAGCATACCGAGGACACAGCAGACGATCAGTACGAGAACCGGAAGAATGAGGTCGAGCACACGGCCATTGGGGTTCTCAAAGGTCCGCTGGGTGTCTTTTTCTTCCTTGCTGTCGGAGAACAGATCGCCCTTTAAAGCATTTGTCTCATATTTTGCCATCGGGCCGTAATCAAAGTTCCATACGGTAATCAGAATCATCATGGCGATGGTGAACAGTGCATAATAGTTATAAGGAATTGCGCGGACAAAGATGGAGAAACCGTCTTCGCCTTCTACAAAGCCGCTGACTGCAGCGGCCCAGGAAGAAATCGGCGCGATGATGCAGATCGGTGCTGCAGTTGCGTCAATCAGGTAAGACAGCTTTGCACGGGATACCTTATGGCTGTCTGTGACGGGGCGCATAACGCTGCCGACAGTCAGGCAGTTGAAATAGTCATCAATAAAAATTAAAATGCCGAGGGCAATGGCAGAAAGCTGTGCACCGACTCTTGTTTTGATTTTTTTCTGGGCCCAGCGGCCGAACGCAGCGGAGCCGCCGGCACGGTTCATCAGGCTGACCATTGTGCCGAGGATAACCAAAAAGATCAGGATGCCGACGTTATAGCTGTCGGACAGCACACTGATAAATCCGTCTTCGAGAACATGCATGGTCGTTCCTTCAAAGGAAAAACCGGAGTATAACAAACCTCCCATTACAATTCCTAAAAATAAGGAACTATAAACTTCTTTTGTGATCAGTGCAAGACCAATCGCGATGATGGGAGGCAGCAGCGCCCATGCGGTTGCATAAACGGACGGAGTGTAAGCTTCTTCCCCTGCTTCTGCTGCGAAAACAGACAGCGGGCTGAATGCAGCTGCGGTCAGAACGAGCAGAAGAGTTTGCCAGAGCCTTGCAGGCAGTTTGAATGGTTTCATAATCTTTCTCCTTTACAAAAAAACGTAGATGCGGCGCTAATCTTGCCACATCTACGGTCTTTTTCCTCTTTTTGGCAATATCAGATAGCGCTCCACATAATTGTGACAGTCTGCAGCATATTCTGATGCAGCCCAGGGAAGCATCCCGGACGGATAAATCCCTTCGGCGGAATCCCCTTTCTTATGCAGGCAGCTGTCCTGAGCGTTCTCCTGCACGGTACTGATGAAGTCCGCGCCTCTATCGTGTTTTGTTACGGCAGATTGTACGACAATTTGTCGAAGAAAAGCATACAATCTGCTTATACGGGCATTCTAACACTCTATATTGGAAATAGCAATAGAAAAATCGGATGTCGCTCACGCATTTGCAATCCGCGGCATCGATTTGCTTTCGCGGGATAAGTCTGCCCGGATATATTTTAAAAGAAGGTCGTTTTTCAAGTCGGCGTACTGAGGCTGCGCCCAGAGGTTATTGAGCTCCTGCGGGTCTTCCTCGAGGTCATAAAGCTCTCCGGTGCCGTCTTCCTGATAGACAACGAGCTTATAGCGGGAATCGACATAGGCACGTTCCTGGATTGTCGTCGGTTCATGATGATGCTCGGCAAGAATGCAGCTGCGCAGCGTATCGACGGAGCCGTCCCAAACGGGCTTTTCGCTGATGCCGGTCATGTGGTACGGAATGGGCAGACCGAGGCAGTCCAGAAAAGTTGGAGCGATATCGACGAGCGACTGCAGGGAGTCCGTCGTTGTGCCGGGCGCGATCATGCCGGGGCAGCGTGCGATCAGCGGGACGCGCAGTAGGTCTTCATAGAGGAAAGGTCCTTTTGCATAAAGACCGTGCTGACCGAACAGATTACCGTGGTCGGTCGTAAAGACAACGAGCGTATCCTCTGTGAGTCCGAGCGCGTCGAGGTGGTCGAGGATTTTGCCGATATATTTGTCCATCAGGGAAATCATAGCGTAGTAAACTTCCATATCGCGGCGGGGATTGCGGTCGGTGCGGACATGGCTGTGCATGCCGTGCATCAAATAGCCGCTTTCTTTATAGGAAGAAAAGTCGGGATGCTCCTGCTGGGTCAGCTGGTGCTGGCGGGGGCTGTTTTCATGCTCGCCGGGCACGACAGACGGAAGGGTAAGTTTTCTGCCCTGATACATGGTGTCCCATGGGGACGGAGCAAGATAGTCGGGATGCGGATCGAAAAAGCTCGACCATAAAAAGAACGGTTTACCGTCTTTTTTATACTGATCCAGCATTGCACAGCTGCGTTCCGCGATCCAGGCGTCGTAGTGATATTCTTCCGGGAGATCCCAGTGATATTTTTGCGCAGGATCCATTGTTCCGGTCGGGGCGGTAAAGTAATCGCGCCAGTTTTTACAGCCCTTTTCTTCCATCCAGAGCGCGTAATGCTGACCGACGAGAAATTCATTCGTGTGATTTCGGGCGAGCTCTATATGATTAAAACCATAGAATGGACCGTGGAAATCTTTCCAGAAATCCAGATCCTGTAAAAGCGGCTCGGATTCCAGGGAGGGATATTCTTCGGTGGAGTTGATTGGCTGGAAATGCGCCTTGCCGATCAGGGCAGTTTCGTAGCCTTCTTTATTTAAATAATCGCCGATCGTCGGAACGCATTCGGGCAGCTTGGTGCCGAGCGTCCACGCGCCGTGCTGGGAAGGATAAAGCCCTGTAATCAGGGAAGCACGGGTCGGCGTGCAGGTCGGATTGGGGCAGTATGCGCGGGAGAAAAGTATGCCCTGCCTTGCCAGACGGTCGAGGTTTGGCGTTTCAATCTCCGGATTGTTGATGCCGATCGTGTTGTAATGCTGTTGGTCACTTGTGATGAGTAAAATATTTTTACAGCCCATGAAAGAATACCTCGCATTTTGTCAGGATAAGTTCGTTGGCTTCATTTTACGCTGTGCATTGGGAAAAGACAAGCAGACGGCGTACAAAATCGTCCGTTGATTTCCGGTCTGTCGGGAAGTATAATAAAAAAACAGAGCGTAAGCAAAAAGGCAGGAGACAGATCATGAAAACAGCAATTGTGTACGCATCCACTCATCATGGGAATACGAAGAAGCTGCTGGACGCAATCGCGGCGGCATATGAGGTGGATCTGATTGATGCGGTAAAGGTTCCGGAAAAGGATTTGAACCGATACGACAGGATCGGATTTGCATCCGGCATTTACTATTCGAAATTTCATCAGGCGGTACTGAATTTTGCGGCAGTCAATATGCCCCAGAATAAGCAGACCTTTTTTATCAGCACCTACGGAGGCAAAGCGGATTATACTTCGATCGAAAAAGCGCTGACAGCCAAAAACAGCGTCCTTCTGGGAAAATATGGCTGCAAGGGCTACGATACGTTCGGGCCGTTTAAACTGATGGGCGGTCTTGCAAAGGGACACCCGGATGAGGCGGATATTGCCGGTGCAGTGGCATTTTATAAAGAGATTACAGAAGAAAAATAGTGCCGGCATGACGGGATGCACGGAGCGATTGAAAACAGGCAGTGCTGTCAGATTATGACGGAATGCGCAGCCGGGCAGCGCGGCAGAAATGGAGACAGATATGAATATTGCAGTATATTGCGGCTCAGCGTCGGGCAACCGCCCTTCCTTTACGGAAGGTGCAAAAGCACTCGGCAGCTGGATCGCCCAAAACGGGCATACCCTTGTTTACGGCGGCTCCCGCACGGGACTGATGGGCGCGACAGCGGACGCGGTTTTAGCAGGCGGCGGCAAGGTCATTGGCGTGATTCCTGATGTGAAGCTGATTCAGGAACGGCGCCATCCGGGGCTGACAGAGTGCATCGAGACAAAGGATATGGCGGAGCGCAAGCAGAAAATGATCGAGCTTGCGGACGCTTATGTGGCGCTGCCGGGAGGACCGGGAACGCTGGATGAGATCTCAGAGGTCATCTGCCTGGCGCGGCTTGGAATCGAAAACAAGGCGAGCGTGCTGTTTGATACCGACGGCTATTATCAGGCATTGAAGAAGATTTTTGAGGAGATGGTGGAAGTCGGATTTTCGGAAAAAGAAGACTTCAAGCGGGTTCTGGTATCCGCAGATCTGGACGAAATTGGACGCTTTATCGAACAATAGAACAGCGTGCCAAAAGAGATACTGCAGCGTAGACGGAGACGAGCGAGGTTCCGGTCAGGCGCTGCAGTTTTTTTTCTTGTGAAAACAGGTGGATCGGGTTATCATGGAACTATCACAAAAGGAGAGACGCAATGTCGCAATAGCGATTGCAGAACGGAGGATGTTATGTGGGACAGTATGATAGAAATGATGGAGCTTGTGATGCAGCACATTGTAGAGATTGCGATTCTGTGCTTTGAATTTATCGGAGTTGTTGTCATTATTATTTCCGGGGCAAAAGGGTTCTGGAATTATGTGCGCAGAAAGCCGGAAATGAAAATTACGCTGGCGCAGGGGCTGGCGGTCGGGCTGGAATTTAAGCTCTGCAGCGAAATTTTAAAGACGGTTATTGTGCGGGAATGGAAAGAAATCCTGACAGTTGCCGGTATTATCGGTCTGCGCGCCGCATTGACCTTCCTGATTCACTGGGAGATTAAGGAAGAAGTCAGGGAAGAGAATGGGAAGAAAGAAGAAAACAGTTTTGGAAAGGAATGTGGATGATAACCAGATCCAACATCGTAGAATTTTTTGAACAATATAAAAGAAATCTGGAACGGGAGGAAGCGCTCAACGAAGCTGTTTTAGATGCAGAGGATCAGGAAGTCTGGATGGAGAACCTGCGGGCAAAATCCAGAGGGCTCCGGCAGATTTATGTGGAGAACGAGGCGCTTTTGAACCTGTATCTGCGTCCGTTTCTGGAACAGGAGAGCAGGCTGACAAAGGAACTGGCGGCGGAATTTTTAAAGGGACTGGTTGATCTGGGGGAACAGGGTGTCTGCGACCGGTTGGTGTGCATCCGGACGGGAAAGCTGCTGCGGCGCTTTTTTGAAAAGGAAAACGACAGGGACAGTCTGCTGATCACGGTGCATGTGCTGGGAAATTTTTACAGCCAGTTTAGCATGCAGAAGGATTACGAGGACGCGGCGGCGTGTTTTGATGTGGAACGGAAACAGCTGGCGCATTATGCCGAGATTGAGGACTGGAATGTCCGCAGGCGGGTGCTATTTGCTTTCTATAATTATGCCGTGATTTTAGTAAATGGCAGACAGTGCTACGAAAAAGAGCAGGAGACGAGCTACAGGCATCAGTACGATATTATCCGGGCGGCGGATGAGGCGATTGCAGCCTATGACAATCCGGTTGTGCGCAGCATGGACGGGGACAAATACGATCTGGACGGGTTGAAGGAAGAGCTGCTTTATGATGTGTTCGGCAACTGGATCTGCGGCTGCGACCAACGAAACGACATGATTCCGGAGATGCTGGAGCGCTGCTGTAGGCTGCTGGATGGTCTGTATCAGGACGCCCTGAAGGAGAGCCTTCAGGCGCATCCCGGAAAGGGCGAGGACAGTCTGGAGGTTGCCAGCGGGATTCAGGACGAGATTTATTGCAATTACTGGAAAGCGAAAGTTTATCTGGGAAAAATCGGTCTGGAAGAATATCTCCATAAAATGATGGAATATTTTGAAGCAACCAGAAATGATTTCGGGGATGAAACGACTGCGATTGTGGACAGCCGCGGCTACCAGATCAATATGTATCATCTGGTCAATCTGGCGGGGACGCCGGGGCTTGCAGAGCATACAGAGCTTCTGGAAAAGGTCGGACAGTTCATTTTGCCGCGTTTTACGGAATTTGTGGAAAAGCTTCCGCGAAACGATAGGGCAACCTTTGTCAACGGCACAGTTCGAAACGCCCTGATGGAGCTGTTTCGGACGTTGGGGACGAAGCACGTGGACGCCTATTATTTCCTGAACATGCTGATGAACCGGGATGAGATATCGCTGATGCATTCGATTTTGGTGGAGCGTCTGGCACTGGTACTTCTGCGTCATGTTATGGATGAAAAACCGGAACTCCTGGTAGGAATGCGCAACACGGCAAATGTCGTTGAAGTGCTGGAAAAGCGCGGCGAGTTTGAAAAATTTGTTTCGGATACGGCGCTCTTTTATGATATCGGAAAATTAAATTACCTCGAGCTGATTCTTTTGCAGAACAGGCGGCTGGAGCCGGAGGAAATGGAGCTTCTGCGGGAGCATTCCAGAGAAGGCTATGAGATGCTCAAAAAGCTGAATTTCGACCCGGAGCTGTGTGATGTTGCGCTTGGGCATCATAAATCCTATGACGGAAAGCACGGCTACCCGGCGAATTTCGACCATACGGCGTCGTCCGCGCGGTTTATGATCGACCTGTTTCGGATCTGCGACCGGATGGAGGCGGCGACGGACGAGATCGGACGTGTGTACCGCCAGAACCGGGGGATAGAGGTGTTCTGGGAGGAATTGAAGCTGGGCGCAGGCTATCTGTATCAGCCGCAGCTGGTGGAGATGATCTTGAATGACGATGGGCTTCGGGGAGAACTGAGCTATCTGTGCAGCGGCGGCAGAATTGCAGTTTATTACAGCACCTATCATGATTTTGTCGGAGGGCGTGTGGAAAAAAAACCGAACGTAGAGGCGGGAGCCTTTGCGGAAGCGGAGCTGCTTCATCAGGAGCAGGTGGGAACGACAAATACGCTGCTGGCAAATATTCAGGAGGAAAATCGCGGACAGCGTCAGGTGTTGGCGTCCCTTGCGAAATCCACCATTCTTCTGGCGCGAATCTGTCTGGACGAGGATCATGTGTATCTGGTGCATCATATCGACGATCCGGTGTTGGAGGGACTGCAGGAGGGAACCTTTCAGGAATTTGCGGACAGTATTGTGAACCAGTGTGTGCATCCGGACGATCTGCAGCAGGTAAAGCGCCTGAGGGATTATGGCGTGCTCGGGGAACGTCTGATGTCCATGGACGGAAGCTTCGAACTGGAAATCCGGGTTTGGACAAAGGACCATTACCGCTGGATGCGCCTGCAGTTTGTGATGGCGGAGGAAAAAAACGGCTCGCCCCAGGTTGTCGTTTTAAGCGTCCGGGATATTGATACAGTCAAAAAGCAGCAGGAGCAGTTAAAAGAGGCGATGGAGTTTGCCCAGGAGCAGGCGGAGCGTGCCAACCGTGCAAAGAGTATTTTTTTATCGAATATGTCCCACGATATCCGCACGCCGATGAACGCGATTATGGGGATGACGCGGATCGCTTCGGAAAATATCGGGGAACCGGAGCGGGTGATGGACTGCCTTGGAAAAATCGAGCAGGCGTCCGGGCATCTTTTGAAATTGATTAACGAAGTGCTGAATATGTCCAAGATCGAAAGCGGCAGAATGGAACTTATCGAAAAACCGATCCTCATACATAGTGTTGTGGACAATGTGCTGATGCTTTTACAGGACAATATCGAGAAAAAGAAGATGACGCTGCAGGTGGATATGGACCGTCTGCCGAAAGAGTCGGTTTACGGGGACGCGACCAGGATTCTGGAGATTTTGTTAAATCTGGCGTCGAACGCCGTCAAATATACGCCGGAGGGCGGGACAATCCGTTTTCTCGCGGAAAAGCGGGAGGAGATCGGAAGCGACCAGATATATCGGTTTGTGGTGCAGGATAACGGAATCGGTATGAGTAAAGAATTCCTGGAAAAGTTATTCGAGCCATTTGCGCGGGAACAGAAGGTTGCGGACGGCAAATTCGAAGGAACCGGACTTGGCATGAGCATTACGAAGGCATTTGTCGAAATGATGGGTGGCGATATCCGGGTAGACAGCAAAGAGGGAGAAGGAACGACGTTTGAGGTGCTGCTGCGGTTTAAAAAAGCGGAAGCCGCTGTAGTAGAGGAGCTCGGAAAAGTCTGGACGATGGACGAATGCCGCGGCAGATTTGCGCAAAACCGTCTGCTTCTTGCAGAGGACAATGAACTGAACCGGGAGATTTTAAAGGAGTTGATTCGTGAAACCGGAATTTCCATCGAAGAGGCGGTCAATGGAAAAGAAGCGGTACGTCTGGTGCAGAACAACCCGGAGGATTATTTCGATCTTGTATTTATGGACGTGCAGATGCCGGAAATGGACGGCTACGAGGCAGCCGGACGGATTCGTCAGTATGAAAAGAAGCTGAAACGAAAGCACCTGCCGATCATCGCGCTGACGGCGAACGTGTTTGCGGAGGACAGCGAACGGGCGCTGCGTGCCGGAATGGACGCCCACATGGGCAAGCCCGTGGAGGTGCCGCAGCTTCTGGCGACGATGATGCACTGGATCGGATAACATGTATGCAGGAAGCACTGGAATAAAGATTGAAATCCTGATGGGATCGCCGTATACTATCGGAGTAGGGCTTCCGACGAGGGCGGATGCCTGCAAATAAGTCGATGGGAGAAAGAAGTTATGTATTCGATTCTGGAACATTATCTGAGCACGAATCATATCCTGATGATCGGAATGATCGTGACGTTTATTCTGACCTTTTTTTTACTGGAGCATCCGTTTTCCTTTTTGCCCAGTGATCAGGGGCGGGCGTTTGCCGTAAATGGAAGCCTGTCGAAAGGAAAGCTGCGCGGGGTTGGTTTCATTTTTGTGCTGTGCTTTTTAATCAGCAGCGTGTTATTTCTTCCAATTGATGTCGAGTATGTGATCTATGCGATTTTGCTGTTTGCAATGATGATCAGCGGATATCTGGATGACGCTTCGAAGACGCCATGGAACGAATACAAGAAAGGGCTGATCGACCTCGTCATTTCTGTCGTAGCGGTTTTAACTTATATGAATTTTAACTCCACGACGATCTGTTTCGGCGCGGATGAAATCGTGATTCCGAAAGCACTGTTTCTGATTCTCGGCGTGATTCTGATCTGGGTTTCGGTCAACGTGACGAACTGTACGGACGGCGTGGATGGTCTGTGCGCGAGTCTTTGCAGTGTGACACTTCTGGCGTTTGGCGTGCTGTTTGCGTCCGTTCTGCAGAAATACGCGATGGCAAACTTTTTGTTCCTTTCGGTTTTGTTTGCTTATCTGTACTTTAACAGCTCACCCAGCAGCATGCTGATGGGTGATGCAGGTTCCAGGGCCCTTGGATTTTATATCGCGGTTATCGCGCTGAAATCCACGCATCCGTTTATCTATATTCTGCTGGCTGCGGTAATGATTGTGGACGGCGGAATCGGGCTTGTGAAGATAGCGCTCAAGCGCTTTTTGAAGATTTCCATTCTGAAAAAGACGAGAACACCGCTGCATGATCATGTGCGTAAGAATCTTGGCTGGTCGGATACGCAGGTTGTTGTGCGCTTCCTGATTCTTCAGACAGTGCTGGCGGCAGTTGCGTATTGCCTGATCTGATTTCTGGCAGGAAAATGCCTGCCCTCTTTGTCGGGAGGTATGTAACCTCGGCTGACAAAAAGGACAGGCAGATCAGGATTCGATGAATAAAACGCCCAGGGTTCCGGGACCGCAGTGGCTGGAAATTACGCCGCCTGCCCGGGTTTCGAGGATTTCACGGAAGATTCCGAGACCTTCGAGATAGGAGCGGACCGCATTTATAATGGTTGGCTCACAGCCGGAATGTGTGATAAACACGCGATCCGGACGCGCATGCTTTAAAGCAGGCTCCATATCTTTCACATAGGAAAGGATAACGGAATCCATTTTGCCCCGGTATTTTTTTGTCGGTTTCATGGCACCGTGCTCTACGATGATCTGGGGGTGGAGCTTTAAAAGACCTCCTGCCATGGCGGCGATGGCGCTGCAGCGTCCTCCGCGATGCAGGTAAGTGAGTGTGTCAACGACAAAGCTGGCACGGACATACGGTTTTAAACTTTCTACAGCGACAGAGATTTCTGCCGCTGTTTTGTTGTTTTGTGCCAGAATAGCGGCTTCTATGACCAGAAGACCAATGCCGGTGGATAGATTTGCAGAGTCGATCACCGTGATCAGATCCTGTGCGTTCAGTTCTTCTGCCGCAAGCTGCATAACATTGCCGGAAGAGGACATACTGTTAGAGATCGAGAAACAGACGATATTGCGTCCTTCCTCCACATAAGGGCGAAATAGCTCGATTGTTTCAGAAAGAGCGGGTGCGGAGGTTTTGGGTGTCGTTTTATTAGCATCTGACCAGGAATAGATTTGATCCGGAGTAATATTTATTCCGTCTTTATATTCCTTCTCTCCAAGCAGGATATGAAGCGGCAGAATGTCGATATCATATTTTGAAAGCAGATCCGGGGTGAGGTCACAGGTACTGTCGGAAATTATTTTTACCATAGTTTCAAGTCCTTTCTGAGAACCGTTTTGGTCTGTAGTTAGTGTAGCACAAGGGAAAAAAAGAAAAAAGGGAGAAGGAGAAAAGAATATTTGACAAAATTTTTGCAGAAATGGGGACAAATTGCAAAAAGAAATATGAGAACGATTTCACGATATTCTCATATTTCGACTCATGATAGAGAAAAAGAGATAAAAGATAGGAAAAAACAGGACAAAAACATTTCCTTTTTCACAAAAATGGCTCAGAACAGGAGAAAAACGGACGTGTTGACAAATTGCCAAAACTGCATAAAATAAAACCAACAACAGTGAAAGCTGCTGAAAAAAATTTGGAAACTGTTCGAAAGGAGATATCGGCATGGATAACATGAATAAAATGAAAATCCGTTTGAATGCGACGGCTGATGTCCGGGAGTTCGTAAGGGCAGCAGAAAAATGCGACTTTGATGTAGATATTCAGTATGATTCCACCATTGTGGATGCAAAATCCATTCTTGGAATTATCAGTCTTGGTCTTGCCAAGATTCTTACCGTAAACTGCCATGGTGAAAACGCTGAATTCGTAGATGCGATTCAGAAATTCGCAGTAGCGTAAAAATTGCTTATTTCCCCTCTTTTTTATACACCCCCCTTTTTTGACCAGCTGCCATCCCCCAATGGCAGCTGGTTTTTTATAATGAGGTAAAGCAGGATTTAACGGGTGCGGATGGGAGAATCCCATCCGTGAGCCCATGGAGGCTTAGAACTTTTGACTCTGGCATCTCAAAAATAAATTATTACAAAGTTTTGGAAAATAGAAAAAAGTTTTTGTGCAAAAGAATGTGAGAACGATCCCTTATGGAAAAAAGTGTTCACAATTCATGGATATTTTTTATAAAATCGGATAAAAAGAAGCGAAAGCAAATTGAAAAAGTGACAAAAACACTTGATTTTATGCGGGTTTGGGGCATGTTGACAAATCTCAGAAAAAAGATAAAATGGAATCATCGAAAGGCGAGAGCGAAAAAAGCCAATCGATAAAGCTTAATGTTATATTAAGCGTACCCCCTCTTTTTTATATACTATACCCCCCTTTAGAGCCCTTCTGCCACCCTCCCCCCCCTTCAGGCAGAAGGGCGCTTTTTTATTGTATAGGAAACTTTGTTTCCATACGATAAAAACGCTCCGCTTAGGATGCGCACTCGGCGCAGGGGTAGATGGTTGCCGAAGCAACCGCGCCTCGGCGCGAGAATGTGCCAAGGCAC
>ENA-UEQJ01000605-UEQJ01000605.1-human-gut-metagenome-genome-assembly--contig:-NODE-605-length-30038-cov-5.766964_pt1 | contig 30038 bp, 31 predicted proteins | sample MGYA00242937_ERZ507938 | MGnify/ENA primary metagenome ERZ507938 (study PRJEB26167, sample SAMN06115437) | human gut metagenome | host: Homo sapiens | place: China:Gansu | collected 2015-07-03 | study...
TGTCTATTCGCTTATAACGGGGCACAACTTAATGTGCAAAGGGTAGTCAACATATCCTTGCGGACACTTCTAAAGTGTAGACTTGTACAGACCAGCTGACGCAAGCCCACGACTTTAGTCGTGGGTTATTGACGCGATATAATCTCCTAAATGCTATTTATTGAAGTCCCAGAACAGAGGTCAGCAGGTCGGCGTTGTTCGTGAACGCCATGACATTGCCTTCATCGGACTCGATGAGATATGCCTCGGTATCATTCACATTCGCATAGTCGCTGTGCGTGACAGCAGCGCCGCTCGCAGTCGTCCCGGCATCATCGAATGCGATGGTCACGGAATCATAAGAGGACGGGGTAAACTTGACCTCACCATCGCCGTTCTTAACAAGTGCCAGACCGTTCGAGAAGGAAGCTTCGCAGCCATCGGTAGTTACGGCAACACCATTGAGCGTGATGTTACCAGCCCCCTGTGAGGGGACAGCTTTTTCGAGCATATCAGCAACAGTAGTGCGTACAGATGCATTGCTTTCCTCGTCACCGGCAGAACGAGTACCGACCACGACCAGGACTTGACCGTTTCCAGCAAAGCGCATACCGCTAACCGTGAAACTCTCATCGGTCTGTTCCTCTGCGTACTGGGCAGCACCGGTATAGGAATCGGCAACCATACGCACAATGTAAGTGGCATCATCCTTCTCAAAGGACAGGCTCTTGCCATCGTACTGGAAGGTCTCAGCGGCATCCACAGGAACAACGGCACCAGTCCCATCCTCAGCCTGAATCAGGACATTGGATGCATCCATCGCCCACCGGCGACCATCAGAGGTGAGCGCCGTAGACGGGGCGACCGCAGCCTGCTCGGTGAACGAAGTATCCTCTGCGGCATTTCCGGTCACCGAGAACGAACCGCCCACAGCGGGAATCGAGGACTTGTCAGCATTTTTGTTCTGAACCATCGTCATACCCATCACACCGACTGCCGCGACCATCACGGCGCAGCTAACACCGAGAATGACATTGCTGCCGCCCTTCTTAGAAGGTTTGGCATCCTTCTTGTTCGTCTCGGGCTTCTTATCTTCCTTGACCTCTGCCTTTTTGTCCTTTTTGAACTTGTCCTTGGCAGGAACATCTTCGGTCTTAGTCTTGGATTTCTCCTTATCGGGAGTCTCCTCAGCCTTTTCAGGGGCAGAATCCTCCTTCTCTTCAGGAGCGGCGGGCTCAGATTTAGAAGTCTCTTCTTTCTTCTCATCGGCGGTATCTTCCTTTTTCTCGGTATCAGCAACCGGAGTCAGAGAAGTGGCGAACTCCTCTTCCGGGGCTTCGATATTCGTCTCGAACTCTTTCTGCTCCTGCGTAGGAACAGCGAGACGATTCTTAGTCTTTTTACTCATGTGTTTTCAATCCTCCTGACCATCAAGCGCGGTTAAAGCAGGCAACACGAACATTGTACGCATCACCCAAGCAAGTATAAACGATGAGTTCTGCGCTGCCCCAAACGACAGTGCCGTCATCTTTCTGGAGCGCATCATAGCCCGTCACATCGTTGTGACCATTGAACGCATCCACGCAGACATAGTTGATTTGCTGTCCGCCCGGCGTGATGACATATGCCGTAGACCCAACCGCCACGGAAGTCAGCGATTCAAGTTCGTTGTCAGCCACGATATTGCTGCCGCCATCCTCAGGACGATGCGGGAAAATCGCAGCACTGTCGGTCCGGTTGCAGGTATCCTGAGATGTGTTGTTGTACAGCGCGACATCAATACCCGCAGCAGGGATATACAGCCGTCCGCAAAAATCCGGATAGTTGTAGTCGTCCGCAGACCTGTTGGCGGGATTTTCCTGCGCGGATTCCTGAGCAGTGCCGTCCGGCTTCTTCTCTTCGCTCTCTTCCTTTTCAGGTTTAAGCTTTGCCTCGATTGCCCCCAACGGACCCGCAGTGCTGACAGTTGCGTCCAGTGTCCCGACTTCCGTGTTCAGGACCTGTATACCCAGAAGCTTTGCTTCACAGGTATCAGAATCAAGAGCGGATGCAAGAGCCGTTTCCTCCTGCGCAGCAACAACGGCTTTCGTCACCGTCTGCGCAGCTGCCTTTTGCATCTCTGCTTTTTTCTGGGCCGCATTCAGAGCCAGCACCGAAGTCAGCAAGGCTGCGACACTCAGAAGAAGTGCCGCAAAACTTTTCAAAGTACCCATGGTGTTCCTCGGTTCTAGGTTAGCCGTTTTCCGATTATGGTTGAGAGTTAAAACGGTCAAGAAACGCTGCTCAACCAATTTCCATTATTATCCGTTCGCAAGAATGTGCAAGTGCCGGTTTCAATTCAGGAATTTGCCGTAAAAACGTATCAAATGCCATCGAAGCGCATCTGCTCGCCCTCCGAATACGGTTCTGGTTTCTTGGATTGATTTGCTTTCTTCTTACCGCCGCCTGAACCTTTCGTGGTTCTGTTCTGAAACCCTCTACCGAACAAAGAAGCATCATTGCGGTTATCCGCTTCCGGTTTCTTCGCAGGAGCAGGAGCAGGAGCCGTAGCCGGTTTGGAAGTACCAGATTCCGGGGTTTTCGGCGTTTTCGCCTTTGAGGCTTTTGCAGGTTTTTGTTTAGGCGCAGGCTTTTCTTCCACGGGCACAGGATTCTCCTGTTTCGTAAAGGCGTTCACCTTAACGGGATTCTCTGTGCCGGAATCAGAAGACTTCTCCGAATTAGCAGGAGCCTTATCTTTCTTTCCGTTCTGGTCAGACTCCATCCCTGCCGGTTTCGGCGTGATTTCTTTTTTGGCGGGCGGTTCAGAGTCGGTTTCTGCAGGTTCGAGTTCCGGTTCAACAGTGAGTTCAGGTTCCGCAGTCTCCAACTCGATTTCAGCCTCGGTGTCAGGCTCAATCTCGGGAACATCTTCCGCCAGCCAGCTATCCATGTCAAAGGACTCGGAATCGTCTTCGTCCTCCTCGATGCCGGACGGGTCGAAGGTAGTGGGTGTCGGCAATGTTGCTTCCAGTGCCGCGAGTTCCCGCTCCAATGCCGCAGCATCGTCTTCATCATCAGAAGCTAAAGCCGCTTCCTGTTCAAAAGAGACAAGCGCTGCATCGGCATCATGTTCAGGGTCAGCAGTAAGGCTTACTTCCCCCGCATCTTCGTCTATGATTTCAGCATCCAGAGCGAGGGTATCGTCTGCTGCCTCATCCGTGTCCAGAGAAACATCGTCCAGAACGGGCAAATCGGGCTCGCTTGAGGCTTTTGCTGGCTCAGAGGGTAACGACACCTCTTTCGGCTTAAACGCAGGATTTGACGCCTCAGGCTTTGTCTGGTGGGGCGTGTCCGGGATGGACTCGACATCCGTGGGTTCTGGCGGCTTGCTTTCGGCTTTCTGTTCCGGTTTCTTGGGCGTTTCCGGCTTAACCGTTACAGGTTCCGGCTCCGGTTCAGCTGTGCCGTACTTGTCCATGATGTTTTGCAGGATGATGGATGCCGCTGAAGGGACTACATCCGTCTCCTCATTACCGTTTTTTGACGGTTCTTTCGGGCGTTTGATGAACTCGCAGGCATCATCCCATGCAGAATCCGGCAGAAACGGGATGTTGATGTAGATAAGTCCCGTAGCAGCCAGAATCAAAACGACCGACACGGTAAAGCTGACGGAATACAGCAGCAGGGAAAAGAAATACAGTGCCGCCGCCACGCTTCGAGCCGTGCGGCAGATGGTTTTTACCTTTTCTTCCTGCACACCTTCCAAGTCAACCGGCGCATACTTATCGTGGTGGTTTTCAAACAGGGCATAGTATTTCTTGCCGCCGATTTTATACTGATGCAGGGATAGACTTAACGGCTCGCCTTTGCTTGCCGCAAATGCCGCTTTGAATTTTCGCGCTTCTTTGCGGGAAAGATGCACCGCCACATAATCTTTGCTTCCCTTGGCATCGAGTTTTAAGGCAGTGTTACCGGATTCCGTCACAACGAGTTCAAGCGCGGAGGCTTCTACTTCTTTGCTATGACGGCGGTACTTCCTTCCCATAGAAACCACATCGGTAAGCGAACGCCTGTCCTTCGTCACCTTGAATGCAAAAACAGAGCATACTAGGCATAGAAGGAGTGTTGTTGCAAAGTTCAAGGCTCATCATCCTCCACATCCGTTTTGCTCTCATTCTCCGATGACGCCGATTCCTGCTTCTCATTTTCAGATTCTTGTACCGGACGGTTCTTTCCACGACGCAACAGCCCCTCTTTCTGAACTTTCGCCTTGACAGAATTCTGTTCGATAGCGACAAGGTTATCCTGCGTCAGTCGTTCGCCGTCTCCGGCGCAAAACAGCATATCGTAAAGTGCTCCGATATGATATTCGCGGTCACGGGGCTTTACTTGCAGGAAGATATCATATTTGCCGTTCTTATCCAGATACTCGCCATCTTCATTCACAGGGATGAACCGCCATGTTTCCATCGGTTCTAATCCCGCTCTTGATTCATCCGCATTGACCGCCAAAGCGGTGACCTTGATATACTTGTCGGCTTTGCTGTTTTTGAGCATTGTTAAAAATTCCACAAGGAAGTATGCCGCAACTAAGACTCCGGCACCGAATGTCGGAAGGTTTTTCGTGTACAGAGCCAGAAAGGTTCCGACGAAAAAGGACAAGCATGCGGCGATTATAAGCTTTGCCTTTTGCGCATTGAGCATATCATTCATATTTATTTATAAAACGAGAGCCTGTCCGATATAGTATCAGACAGGCTTTAGAGCATCTTGATTTGTAGTGAAGCTGCCCGCCCGTTTGACCCCTTTCCTAGAAATCTGAATCTCAGAGTGCGGTTACTGACCGGAGGTCAGGGTGAATCCGCTGCCGTCCAGCAGGCTTTTCAGGTTTCCGTCTGTCAGGTTAGCACTGGACAGCGGGACCTTGTATTCGCGGCCATCAGCGGTACGCACCGTAGCGTAGAACTCGATGGTGACATCACCGCTCAGGTCGATGCCATTGAGGGCATTCTCACTGGTGCCGCTGCTTTGCTGCAGCTGAGGCTGGCTGACTGTCGGGGCATTGCCATCACCCGTGTTGGACGGGATAGGTGCCGGAACGCCAACCTGTTTGCCGGTCACAGCAGTCAGGACATTATTCACACCGTCATAGACAGCAGGAACATAGGCATATCCCAGCGCACCGCCGCCAATAACGGCTGCAAGGACCACGGCAACAATGACGCCAGCCTTGGACTTCTTCCTGGCCTTCTCAACAGGCATATTCCCGTCAAAGCCCTCACCCTGCACCTCAGCAGGAGCGGATTTAGCCTTACCACGCTTCTTGTCGGCATGGGCATTCTTCTTGTCCTTACCTTTCCCCTTATGGAACATCTGCTTCTTGTCCGCAGCGTTCTGCTCGGCGGCGGGGTCCTGTGCCACAGGTGCAGGAATATCCTGTGCAGGCATATCGGCAGGAGCATTCATCTGCGTATCATAGCCCTGCTGGACCGGCTCGTTCTGGTAGTGCATTTCAGGAGCGGCTGCGTTCTGAGGCATGACAGGCTGCTGAGGCTGTGCGGGCATCTGCATCTGCGGCTGGTAGGAAGGCTGAGCGGGTTCTTGAACCTGCGCGGCGGGCTGCTGGACCTGTTCCTGACTCGGCTCAGGCTGGGTCATGCGGGGCTTTGCGGGAGCCATTCGAACGATGGTGGATGCAGGGTTCATGGCCTGATTCTTAGCGATGAGGGCATCGACCACTTCCTGCTTGACCTTGCGCACCGTGCCATCCGGAAGGATGACAGAACGGTCTGCATAGACATTGACCTGAATTTTTTCGCCGTTGTAGGTCGTAGTGACCTTACCAACGGGCTTACCGAGATTCTGTGTATTGTCCATTTTGAATATCTCCTTTATATGAAAAACTAATGGAATCTGAATATCGAAGCGATTGCATTTGCCGTACCCTGCATCAGGACATTCCCCGCAGCAGAGAAATACGGCAAAAGGAATCCACGCTGAATGTGTCCCGTGGCAGCACCAATGGCAAACCATGCAGCGAAGCCCAAGAGCAAGAGCCAGATAACGGCATAAAAGACAACGCCGAATCTAGCAAGGAAAATCCAGAATCCGCCGGAATCCGATTTCCGGTTATTGCACTTGGGACACGATGCCGTGAGGTTATGAAGATTATTGATGTTGCCGTCCGGAACCAAGACGCGATAAGCCCGGTGTTTGTTCGCAAGGCTGATAGAAACGATATGGTCCACCTGCATCGTCTTTTTCAGCATGATGCGCCCGCAATAAGGACAGAGGTAATACTTGCCCATGAATCCGGGATGGGCTCGAATGTATTGATAGCGGTAGTCGTCCGACCGCTCATATTTCGGTTTTTTGGACATGACCATCACTTACAAGAAGTGGATTTCGTCCAGGGATGCTCTGGCGGCTTCCGGCGGGTCGGGAATCCTTCCGGAAGATGGTCCGGGAACTTCAACCCATCAGCCTGTGTACCGCTGTTCAGTTTCTCCCACTCATGCACCCAGGCAGAGAATTCCATGCCGTGCGTCTGCTCCCAGATAGAGAGGTCACCATAAGAGATGCCTCCGAGATTAGAAAGCTTGGCACGCATGTTGAGTTCTGCTGCGCTGGTAGCGATACGATTGTTCTCTTTCATTTTTGCTTCCTCACGTTTCGTCTGTTCCCGCTCCATTTTGGTCCGTGCGTTACTGCGCTGGGCTGCATTTCGGCGGTTCTGGTTATAGCATACAGGGCAATAAAGGCGATTCCCGCGTGCTTCGATAGGTGCTCCACAGATTTTGCAGTGTACGATTTTACCAATTTCGCTTGCCATAGAATTGCTCCTCCTTTTTAAGAGCAGTGGTCGTATTGTGTACAAAATACAACCATGAATTAAAGTGTGATTCAGGAGCCCCACGCGTCATTCCCACACATGAGGTTCTACGGACTATTCACAAGCGGGATAAATCCAGCCGGAAACATGGATAAAGTGCATTTAATACAAGCATGAATCAACGCAAAAAAGTGCAGGAAAGAAGCCTTACTGTAACAGAGACAGTAAAGATTCAATATCGCAGCCCCATAATAGCGCTGACAAGGCGGTAAACGCTCGATGCTTCTTCTCCGAGAAGTAACTGCTGTTGATACCGACCTGCTCAGCCAGTTTGGCTTCATCTGTGCCGTTTGCACCATACTTCTCGTTCACGACAAGCATAAGTACATCGTACAATTTAGAGTCTCCGGGGAAATCCTTCACCAACTCAATAGCACCCCGGATGAGTTGGGCGTACTGGACAAGCACCTGTGCCTGATGGCATCGCGCATCGCTTTCCAGTGTGTTGCCACCCTGTGCGAGAATCCGCAAAGACCGGTTCTCGTCAGCAACGGACGGATTGACGATTCGGGAATATTCCCGCAGCAGCACCTCGGTGTTATGGTAGAGGTAAGCAGCTTCTGCTGTTTTTGCTTCACCCTCATTCGGTGCCAGCTGCATGACCAAGGGTTTGATGGCGTCTCCAGCAATCGCCGTGACATCCTCAACGATAGAATCGAAGTTGTTGCGGATAGTGACCGCCGTAACAGGGTCGCTATCAAGTATAGAACCCCTGAGCATCGCCATCGCAAGACTGATGCGGCTCGGCTTGCTGGTCGTATTCATGAACACAGCTTTGTTCATCGCCTCATCAATCTCATCCACCAACTGCTGGCAGCGGGCGAAGAACAGCTTTCTCATTTCAAGGCGAAGCTGAGGCTTGAACCCGCCCATAGACGATTCGAGGATACGCTGGATGTTGCTCATACGCCAAACCGATTCGTCCTCATTTTCCTCTTTCAGCTTCTCAATAAGCGCATCGATGTCCTGCGCCTTCAAAAGCCACTGAAGAGCCGGGTAACACAGCAGCGCAATCACGACGAACTTTTCATCCGACCCCTTGCAAGCCATACGGTTTGCATGACGGGCAAAGACCCGCGAACGGTTCACGCCGTTGTATTCGATGAATGTGCGTCTGATGTCCACTACGATTCCCTCCGATGACAGAACCGAACTCAGAAAATCTTTGAGTTTGGCTTCGGTAATTGCAATATCGTTGTTATTTTCCGCTTGCATCCTGCGTTCCCCTTTCGTTCAGGATTTTCAGCTGGCTGTACAGTTCAGCCATTGCATCGTTGCGAATCGTTGAACCAAGCAGGCTGTTATTACTAAAGAATAGATGGTATCCGCGCTCATCACAGAGTCGGCGCAGTTTCTGGCAAAGCTTGAAATTATGCACAGGGCAGTCGATTCCTGTGTTCACCGCATTGATATAAGTACGGTAGTTGTCGGAATTGATTTCATCTGAGGTATACACAAGCACCTCGCGCTCGTAAGGAAGTTTCCGCTCCTCACCGTCTTCAGCACCGAGCACATAGATGAGCTCGTTCAGGAACGACTCCCCCATCGTCTTGTTGTCAGCTTTCGATACCACCCTGTTGTGCGGCTGAACAGTATATCCATTCGGCTTCGTAAAGAGCACCTCGCTGCGAGTTACACCAATCGGCTCACCGTGGATGCGTGCCTGTTCCAGATACATAACGATTGCATTTCCTTTTGCCATTTCAAACCCGCCTTTTCCCTTGTACTTAGTACAAGCATGTTATGCCGTGTGAAGGAACTCGAACCTTTTTCCTGATGCCATCTTCAATGGTATGCAATTCGCACAAACGCACAAGTCCTTTTTTTGAGTGCTGAAACTATATCTTGTGTTTATGCCAGACATTATACCACAATATATAGTGTTTTGCAAGAGAAAAACACTATCTGACCACTATATATTGTGTCTAAAAGTATTTTTTGCCATATATACGAATCCGAGAACACCTATAGCGGTGCTGAACCCAGACAAAAGCAGCACTATCCCAAAGTGGAACTATTGCATTGAATGTATCTCGATAACTGGGATTTTGACACTTTTTGACGACATGCATAGTTGTATTTAGTACAACTATTTGATATAATAAAGTCACGGCCCAATAAAAAAAGTCATAGTTAGATGGCAGAAATGGGTTTGAATCAAGAACTGAGGTGATTGGAAAATGCTAACTCTCAAAATCAAAGAGGAAAATTACCGTAAGTTTGTGGAAGAAACATCGAGAAAAAGAGAAGACTGGATTAAGAGCATTTCAGACAGTGCCGTTGTAATCATGGAGCGGCAGCGCTACCTGATGGGCATGTCCAAACAAGAGTTTTACGGCGTGTTTCTCGGATGCCCGATGAATTCCCGCACATACCGGAAAATCATTGAAAAGCAGATACTTGTCCCGGAGAACCTGCTACTTTCTTTCTGCTTCACTTATGGGTACGACCTGAAACGATTTCAGGAAGTATCGAAGCTGATTGACACACACGATTACTTCGAGAACTATCAGCAAATTGGTGCTGCGATTGAATGTCTCGGGAAAGGAGCCATTTACCAGCTAGCCGCAGCCACGCAAACAGTCTGCACTGATACCAGCCAGTATGCAAGAAGACGATGCGGGGAGGCGCTCACTGCGTTTGCGAAGAAGAAGGAATACGATGAAGAGGTAATCAGAAATCCCGAAATCATCGAGGCGGCAGCTGCATCCGTAAACGCAACTGTTGATGAGGCGATTGCCGAAAGAAAAGAAAGAGATACACAAGAAGCGATATCCTACGATATCAAATTAAAAGAACTGGTTTAAAAGCAAAGACCGCTGCACCCGGTATTGGGTGTGGCGGTCTGTTTTTGTGTTCAGAAGAAAGCGTCAGCAATAGAGAGCAGCTGATTCATGTGTCCTTCGTCCGGTACGGATGGCTGTGCGGGTACAGGAGCGGCAGGAACATACGGAACAAAACTTGGCTGCGGTGTGGGAGCAGGCTCTTGAATAACAGGAGCGGGTATAGGCGCTCGTACAGGTTCAGGCTGCGGTTCCGGGGCGGAGGCTTCGGATTTTGAGAAATACCGGTTCAGGACCGATTCCATCGAATCTTCAACTGCGCGGCGGATATCAGTTTCCGATACATTCGATGCGCTGGATTCTTTAGCCTGGCTCAGTAAGACATTCGTTTTGAGGGAATCGAGCAGCGCATCCACGATGATAGGGGTGCGTTTTCCGTATCCTGCGTTTTTCAGAATCTCGTAAGCCGCTTTCTGTCTCGGGTCAGTGAGGTCAAACATCACCGGCAACCGAATCTGATTCGGGTTAGCTTTAGGCAAGGCAGTTCACCTCGCTTCAACGGTTTTCAGCAGCCAGCTTACTCTCCGCCATCATTTTGAAACCTACTGCGTTAGCACGGGGGTCTTCCACGAACAGGTAATCGTCCCGACCCAACTCACTCTCGATGACCGGACGCATCAGGCAGGAACCGCCGCCAATGAATACGGGATACGAGAGGGTCAAATCAACGCCCTTCTCTTTCAGGGTCCGGATAAGGGTCCGGGCATAGGAACGAGCGGTGCTGTGGACCAGTTCGTTGATTTCCCGACCGGGGTTGTAGCCTCTGCGCAGGACATTGTCGATGCTGTAGTCGTCCATATCCAGCTGGAAGCGGTTGCGAACCGCACGCTGTACCTCATCGTACATCTTGATGACGCCGTTGTTGAAGGATTCGCAGAAAGTCATATCGACTTGACCGCCGCGAGAGAACTTCACAACATCGGTCGTATACCCGCCGATATCGATGATGTAGGTATATGCCTCGGGACGCGCCATGATTTGTCCCATGTACGGAGCGATGGCAGCAACGCCCTGCGGGAACACGAAGACGCGGGCAACGCGAATCTCAAAGGAGATGTCGTTGTAGGTGAACTCGACTCGGCGTCCATCGCGGCCGAAATAGGTCTGGTATTTTGGGGCAAGGTCATGGATATGTGTCGGAGGCAAGCCCATTGCAAGGCAAATATCCTGACGGACATTCTTCTGACCGGGACGAATCATGCCGCTTGCCTGAAACTCCTTGGCGATGGCAAAGAGAGTCAGAACATAGTAAGACCAGTCGGAGGTCTTGTCGTACATGTACGGAACGCGGGACTGGGTCAGCGTATAGTAGTTGCCCTCATAGCAGAGGGTATCCGCCTTGATGGCGGGCGGGATGTTGCCGTGGCAGATAAGCCCGGAATTGAACGGCTCGGTATGCGGGGTCTTGATGTTCTTGTTTCCGGTATCCACTGCAACGACCAGAAGATTAGCCATATTGATTACTCCTCTATGTTTTTATCAGCGCTCACAGAACGCCAGGTATTTTGCGGTAGCCAGTGCCAGTTTCCCGTACTCGCTGTTCACCTTCGTGGTCACGAACCGGACACTGACCTTCGTCATAGCCTTCCATGCCAACTCGATGTATTTGCGGCGCACAGGGGACTTGCCATCGAGAAGACGGTTGGCGTTCTCGTTCATGATTTTGGCAACCACGGGTTCGGTATAGATGACGACATCCCGAACCGTATGTTCATCCAGAGCGAGCAGCATCTCAATCGCACCCATCAGAGCGTATTCCTCCGGGTTATTGGTCTTACCGCACTTGGAAGACTGTACGAAATCCTTGCCCATATCGATGCACAACCCATAAGAACCCATGTCCTTATCGGTATTGTACCGAGCAAACAGGAAAACATTTGCTTCCTCCGCTCCCACTTTACGGGGCAAAGAACCGTAAGCAACAACGCTTTCGGTGAACTTGGGACCATTCATGCCGTCAGGCCATGCGGGAGTTTCCAACTGTTCCGGCTTCTTATCGGGAATGACCATCTCACCAACAGGCTCATGATATCCGGAATTCTTCTCAGGCTTTTCCTCTTTGGTATCGGGACTCGCATCCAGATGCGCAGCAAAAGCAGTGGGTTCCTGAGCAGGTACATTCTCGGGCTGAGCAGTAGGCTCGTTTGAAACAGGAACGGCTTCTGCATTCTGAGAGGCCACAGGCTGCGCGGGAACGGCTTCGTTCTGAACGCTCTGGTCGGGCTGCTCGTTCTGGACATCTGCCTCGGTATCGTCAAACTCGATGTCGAGGGGGATATCGTCAACGAAATCAACGGTATCAACGGTTTCGGGTACAGCGGGAGCAACCGTTGATGCGGGCGCAGAGGGTGCTACGGGCTGTACAGGGACAGGGGTGACAGGGACATTAAATGTCTCGCTATGCGGCGCTGTAGGCTCGGGAGCGGGCGCTGCGAGGGTCTGAGTAGCCTTGGCAGCATTCTTGTCCGCTGCGGGTTTCTCGCAAGCAGGACGCTCCTGCTTTACCTGCTTGTGAGAGTGTTTGAACAGATTTTGGACGAAAGGGTTGTTATCTGCGATATCGTCCATATCCTTCTTGGATGCAGGCATTGTGGCAGCTTTTGCCTCAGGGGTGCCGGGATTCTGTTTCGGAATCATGACGAGCGGCTCCTCGACATCCTCTACATCGTAGTCGTCATCGTACACATGGTACTTCTCTACGGCAGATTCCGCTGCCTGCTTTACCTTGCGCTCGCGCTCGGCTTCTTCCACCTTACGCCGCCGTTCCTGGTTTGTCTCGTATGCGCGGCTTGCTTTGGCATTATCAAGGTGCGCAAAGATATCATTCAGAGTGTTAGGCATTTACGGATTCCTCCTCATTCAAAGTCGTGTCTGCCTCGTCTTCATCCTCATTCGCATCGGTGCGAACCGTTGAAATCGAATGTTTGAAGCAAGACGGCCAGACACAGTATTCTCGATTGCTGCCGCGCCAGGGGCAGCTGGATTCGGTACAGACGATGCGGGCTTTTCCCTCATTCACATTCACTGCAAAGGCACCGCCGCGCTTTGCACGAATCTCGGCGCGGTGTTTATCGTTCAGTTTCTCGTATCCGCGTTGTACGGATTCCGGGGTGATGCCGAGCGTAGCGGAAATCTCGTCGGTCGTGTGGTTCTGCTTTTGCAGACTCTCAATCTGCTCAAGCAGTGCCTTGGTCATTTTCGGGTGTGCGCGAAGTTCTTTGAACTGGTCCATCAAAATAAAATGCCTCCTATCACTTATCGGGCAAGGCGCTTCAAGCGCTTATAGAAGAAGTTCTTTTTCTTCCAAGGAACATCCATAGCAACAATGGGTGCCTCGATGAATTTTAGCTTTTTAAGCATCGCCATCACCTCAGCCTGCTCGTGACCTGCGAACATGCTGACGGTTTCGGGAGCCGCCATGCTAATGAGGAAATCGAGCATTGCAGTGGCGATACCAAGTTTACGATGCGGGGCATCCACCACAAGGCTTTCGATGTACAGATGCGTGGTGATGGGAAGAACCATCGCAACGCTGTCCGTCTTCTCACGCTCACAAAGCGTCTCGACCTCTGCGTTTTTCTGGCACAGATAGTTGATAGCCAGCTGCTTTGCCGGAATAGGGTTCTGTTCCGTGGCGTGCAGGGCTTCGAGGGGAAGCTTCTTCGTGGGAACCTGCAGGACATGAGCCTTCACGGACGCAATCTCTTTCGTGCCGTCCATCGCCTTACAGACGATTTCAGTATCGGACAAGAGGTTGCGCTCCCCAAGCCGCCCGCAGCGGTCCTCGTACAGAGCACTGCTCGTATCTGCCAGCACGACGATGGGGGTAAAGGACTTATCGATAATCGTGATTTTCTTTTTCATAGCGGTTTCCTCCTTTACTCACTCACTCGCAGCAGAACTTGCGCTTCGAGCCGTCAAAGACCACGACCATCGAAGGACGGGTCCCGCCAACACTTGCGGCTCCATGCTGGCCGTATTCGGCGTAAGACGGGAGCAGACGGTTCACGAACTTAACGCGCTCCGGCAAAAACTTTACACGGACACCGGGTTTCAGGTAGATGTGCTCCTGAAACCAATGAGAATCCGTAGAAACAGGCAGCAGCATGACTACCGTAGTCCCCTTCTTCTTTGCCTCGAAGCTCCCCTTCTTTACCCAGCGGCGAAGATTTGCAGCACCGCTCGGCGGGCAGCAGAACACCGTATGCCCTTTCCAGTCCTGTACAAGACCATCATCCTGTGCAGTAAAGAACTTCTGGCATTTGGCATTTTCAGGGCGGGCACAAGCATCAAGGGTGAAATGATATTTGCGGTCAAGTTCCCGGAAGAGTTCATCGGGGGTCTCCCACTCTCCCGCGATGGTAAGACTTACATTGCGGCTTACGCTTTTCGTGGATTTGTCGTACATAAGACTCTCCTTTATGACAAATAAAGTGTACGAAATACAAGCATGAAACTTTACAAAAAGAGCAGCCCTGCGGAAATTGTACCGCAGCGGCGCTCTTAATGTCCTCATACTTGTATTATCTGCAATTCGCACATTTCCGCAACATGATTTTCGAAAAAATGCGCTGGTTCTGTGATTTTCTTAAAGGTAAAATGTATCATTTGCCGGTTTTTGCCGCTGTATCCTCATCAAGGAGCCATGTGATGTCTCCGCCAAGGCTGTAAAGGCTCAGCGTAGTGGTGAAGGAGGCATCATCCTTGCCGACCAGATACACCGTATAGTTGCCGCCGTTGAGTTTGATGGTGTCGTAAGCCGTTTCCGTGTACTCTGCCGCAACAGATTTCGTATCGGTATCGACAATCAGGATTTTGCAGGCTCCCGTATCGCAGGTGATAGTATCGTATACATCAAGGTTAGCAGAATCTGCGTGCATCGTGAACGAGAAGGCTTCTTTTGCGCCCGTCAAGGACACAGCACCAGCGGCGTAATCAATCGTACCTTCGTCCGTCAGGCTGCTCTGTGACCGTTCTGCGGCTTTGTAGGAGGTCGTTCCCTGTGCAACAAGGTCGTTGTTCTCGTACAGCGTTGAAGGGTCTGTACAGCCTGTCAGAGCCATCATAGCGAAGGCGCAAGTCAAAGGTACTGCCATGTATTTGCGCATTGTGCGTCACCGCCTTAGTTCCCGGAGAACCCGAATGTGATATGGCTTGTTTTAGGCGTGACATGGACCGTTGCCTGTGTTTCAAGACCATATTCGTTCTGAATCTTCACAACGCTGTCGCCTGCCTCGATGCCCGTTACATCACCCTCTACAGAGACGGCGCAGACGAGGTTCGACTCATTCTCGTAGGAGTAGTTGGTGCCGTCCATACCGGATTCGAGGTCTTTTACATCTGTATAGACATTGAGTTTCGCCGTCTCGCCGATTTCGACATACAAGTCGTCAGCAAACAGTTCAGTTGGTGCCTGGGTAACTTTAAGGTTCACGATGCTGGACGGACCCTTGTCGGAGCGAATCGTTACAGTCGTATCGCCGGCCTTCAAGGGGATGATGTTATTGTTCTCGTCAACACGGGCAATCTCAGAGTCCGCAACCGAGATAGTCACAGTGCCTGCATCTGCGCCTTCCGGGACAGTCGTGTAGGTAACGGGTACGAGGGTACTCTTTGTAGAGGCAACGATATCCTCAGCCTGGAATCCCTGCAGCGGTTCAACCACATTCACGACTGCACCAGCCGTCAGGCGCTTGTTCTGGCTCGTGATGCTGATTTCAGTCGTTCCGGAATTGTTTGCCGTAAGCAATCCGTTCTGGTCAATGGACGCAACATTGTCCGATGAACTCTCATAGTGCATCCCTTTGCGTTTAAGAATCGCATCGAGTTCATCCCCAGTCACGGTCGTGCCGTCGCGCAGGATACCGGTAATCTCCACTTCCTTGCTCTCACCGAGCTGGAGCGTAATAGGGCTTGCGAGAGAAATCGAGGCCAGAGCCTTCTTGTTCCCGCAGCTGCACAGCATCACGGCAACGCACGCCGCAATGCATCCCAATGTGACAATCTTCTTGATATTTCTCACTGTTAAATGTTCCTTTCTGTAATGGTTTCGCAGGGGTTTTCCTTATCCTGCCTGCATTTTCCATTATCTGCAATTCGCACATTTACGCAACTGACGAATTGTGTAGTTTTTGTGCCGGGAACAAAAAAGAGAGCAGGCAGCCGAGTTCAGCTGCCTGCTCAAGGTTATTGTACAGAAGCGACCATAAGGTCACACTGGATAAGTTAAGTCACTGCCGGAACATCAGGAGGCGTCTTTCAGCCAATCCTGAGAATCGACCTTCTCAAACTCCGCTTCGTCGGGCATCGTGCCACCGTAAGGAGCGATGGTGTAGGTGACCTTCGTGACGGGAGTGCAGACATTGGCATCGTTCACATTGCCGGTTGCTGTATACACTGCCATCGGAACGCGCATTGCGGTGCCGGTAATCTTGTTGTTGAGGAAGTCGCCGGTAGCCTTGGGGATGACCCAAGCCGTATCGCTATGGTCGATTGCGTTATCACCATCGGTCAGGACCTTATCACGCAGACGCATGTAAAGTTCGCCGCGATGCAGGGTGTTGTTACTCATCGTGTAAGAGGAAGAACCGTAATCGGTGCCCGTGTAGTATTCCATACCCGGAACATCCTTCACAGTCCAAGGACCGCTCGTCTTGATGTTCTTCACCTGAATTGCAACCGTAGAATAGTTGGTGATACGGTAGTTGGTGGGTTCAACCACAGCGCCGGAAGAGTTGGAACCGTACATGCAGACATACAGAGGCACGGTGGCTTTCAGCAGTGCCGGGTGAACATAGAGGTTACCCTTGTGGATGATGAGGTCGTAGTTCTTAACGGTCTCGCCGTTCGGGTTCGTGACCGAACGAACCGTCAGAGCGTTGCCCTGCATCGGGTCAGTGTTGATGTCAACAACATACGGTGCAAGCGGCTTGTGGTTGTAATCACAGAATCCACAAGTCTTCTCATCATGCGCCCACTCGAAATCGTCATCGGTGTCAGTCTCATTGACATACAGCGGCAGAGACTTTTCATTGCAGTCGGTAACGAAGGGCAGATTCGTTTTGCTCTCATCTACATTCTGCTTCTTCCAGTAATCGTAGTTGTTTACGAATTCCTGAGTAATAGCGGACTCAGTGCCGTTATTATCGAGATACAGAACGCTGCTGACAGTATCATTGGCTTTCAGCGGGGTGTCGAGAATCGGTGTTGCATCAACATCGCTCACAACATCAATCAGGTTCTCATCCACATCTTCCATCTGAATATTCACATGGAAGTTCGGGTTCTGCTGGTAAATCAGCTTGTCGTCATCCACTACAGTGACATGCAGAGGACGCTGAGCAACCTCGAAGCGGCCATTCAGGACCATCACGATATAGTTCTTCAACACATCGTAGTTGTCTTCTGTCAGACCGACATAGGTAAGCGGATATACACCAACAGGAGTAGTCTCATCGGGGACAAGGTCCTCGTGGTCGGTAACAAGAGTCTTGAAGTGGCTCTTGGTGTAGGTCGGGTCAAGGGTCAGGGAATCACCGGGAACGAGACCATCCAGTTCCAGCCAGCAACCGTCAGAAGCTGCCGTGCCGTAACCGTAAGCCTTTGTATCGTGCCACGGGTCCTCGCCTACGCCGTCGCCATACAGTCCGCGCCAGTTCTTGACCTGTGCGGTCAGGTTAGCACGGGCGATAGCGCCGGAATAAGCCTGACGCTCAACATAGTAGTTCTTTGCGTCCTTACCTGTAAGGGCAGGTGTCGCATCAATCGTGATGGGGTTCTCATCCAGCTCAGCGGGCCAGTTAGAACTTACCTTGCCATCAGCATCCAGACGCTGACCAGCGTCCTTGGTCTTGTACTTACCAGTCTGAATCGGGTTGACCAGTTTTACATCATCGCCTTCGAGGATACCGTCAATCAGGATATCCTTGATGGTGGCATTCGTGGTGCCATCGTAGTGCTTGATGTTACGAGGATTCGTCGGGTCTTCCAAATACAGGCTGTGGACATACAGACCGCGAGCAGAAATGCTGCCGGAATACTCTTCCGTGCCGATGTAGTAGTTGGTGCTGCCGTTGCCGACCAGCGTCAACTCACTCTCACGAACAATCTTGTACGGGCCACCAGCATCGCTGACGCGGTTGCCGGTCGCATCGCAGTAATAACCATCCACCTGCGTGGTGTTCAGGGTTACAGAGTCGCGAGCCGCCATGCCGGTCGTGATACGAGCATCCGGGATAGAAGCGTTTGCGGTATGGTCATAAGCCTTGCTGTGCTCACCGACTACCGTCAGAGCCATCGGGTAGATATCGAACTTGACGGAAGAACCTGTGCCGCTCGCACCACCGCTCGGGTAGGTGTTGCCGGGGTCGGTGTTCTCGTACTTGTAGGTCACGATATAGCCCTGTGCTGTGCAGTTTACGGTTGCCGTGTAGGAACCGCAATCCTGACGGGCGTTCTTGTGCTCGTCCGTAGACGCATCGATAGCAGATGCCTGAGTGCCCTTCTTATTGCTGTAGACAATAGAAGTAGCGTCCTGGACCTCTGTCATCTGGTCGCTGGACAGGTTACCGGAATAAGAGAGGGTTGCAACATCGGGCTGACCATCGTAGGTCTTGTTGGCGACCGTGATATTCACAGTGACGCGAATCGGTTCGCCGGAAGAATACGGGTCAGTATCCTCATAGGCAGTGTCGTAGGCGTTGTGACCATTTCGGGTGAAGCGGTCAACAGCCGAGCGGATAGTCTTAATGGTTGCATAGCCATTGCCGGGATGGAAGTTGTTCTGGTAGCTGTTGAAGTCACCGCCCCAAGTAGTGGCACCAGTGCCAACATAGGACTGTGCTTCAAGGACCGTCACAGACTTGCCATTGCTGCCAGTGAAGGTACGGCCGGTCGAGGTAATGTAGTTGGAACCACCGTTACCATCGCGCTTGCAGTAAGCCCAGCCGTCACCCCACCACTGCTTAGAACCAGTGTTGGCGTAACCGCCTTGCCAGCCACCGCCGCCGCCAGAAGGAGCTTCGACACAGTTCTCGGAAGAACCGTTGACAATACCTCCCAGATAGGGGTTGAAGTTACCGCCGGAAGAACCGGTAGCGAAGGTGCCATTGCCGCCGCCGTTACCGCCATTGACGGGAACACCGTACTGCGCATAACCGCCGGTAGAATCCAGGGCACCGTGCTGGTTGCCGCCGCCACCGCCTGCAACGCCGAGCATATACTGTGCTGCAGTTGTGGTATTGCCGTACTCAGCAAGACGACCAGTACCCATAAGACCGATAGCGACTGTCGTAGCACCACCGCCAGAAGCACCAAGCAGGTTGCCGTGACCGTTACGGGTAATCATGGGAGTACCGCCGTTACCGCCGCCGTTGTAGCCGCCAGGAAGAGGACGCTTAACTTCGCCGCAGGCACTGCCGCCGCCATTCTCCCAGTAACGGTTATCGACCGTACCGGAACCGCCCTTGACAAAGTAAAGTTTAGCGCCCTGCTCAGCCTGAAGGACAAGGCGGACACGACCGCCGGAAGAGGTGTTGCTGTTCATGGAACCGCCGCCTGCACCGTAAAGCATAACTTCATAGGTGCCAGCATAGGTGAAGGTGTATTCGCTGTAGGGGTTAGAGTAGCTGTTTGCGCCTTCCAGCTTATCATCGACCTTAGGACCGGAGCCCTGCTCATCGATGTAGAAATAGACCTGGTCCATATCCGCATTGTCGGTGGGAGCATCATAGCAGACATAGTAGACTGCATTGCGCCACCACCATTCCCAAGTGGCTTTGTCGAGGACATTGCCGTCCTTGGTGCGGTATGCAAAACCGTGGGTGCCAATCTTACCGATGTAGTCATCGTCGCTCGCTGTCACCTGCTGGAACAAATCGTACCAGTTATGACCGGCGCTGTCGCGCACAGAGGAGTCGATGACCACGGTGTCGCGGCTGTCAACGGTTGTGCGGCTGTTGACAGGAGAGCCTGCCGTGAAGTAGGTCTCCATGTACCGGATACCGTTAGGAGCGATGATTGCGAGGTTTTTGTAGTTGTAGACTGCACCGCCATTATTCAGCGCATCGTTGATAGCGGAAATGCTCTTGAGGTCGTTGATGTTCTTGTAGCTGCCGTTTTCCGTGGTGATGGTGTTGTGCTTTGCAGTAGCCTTATTGGGAACATTCGCCTTGATAGAGATGGTGTAGTCCAGGACCAGTTCAGCACCGTAAGAGGACTGGCTGAAATCCTTGTAGATGTGGTCGTTCGGGTCAGCGGAATCAACGACACGGTTGAAGTTGTACGCAACGGTGCGTCCGCAGGTATACGGCAGCATGTTGTTGGCGTCCCAGTTCTTCATATACCGCTCTTCTGCTTCACACAGGAAGTAGTAGTGCGTATCGCCGAAATCCATCGGGTTCGTGGCGTTATCGATGTACAGAGACACGATAGCGTTCCACTCATTGTAGGTCTTGTTGTTGAGGTTTGCTGCATCCGTGGGATACATAGCTTCCAGCTTGATGTAAGCGGAGAACTTGTTGAAAGCAAGACCATTGCCGCTCATGAACGAGCGTTCCATATCATCGACATTGTTGCTCAGTGCATTGACATTGCCGATTTTCTTACCAACCTGACTGTAATTCAGCTGAATCGTGCCGTCGCCGTCCGTGACATTCATGAAACGGTCCAGACGACCGCCGCCAGCGACATTGCTAAACTTCCAGCGAATGGTGGGTGCAGAATCCTTGTTACCGAAGAAGGTAATCTTGGTGGTGTAGACCGCTTTGTTATCGTTGGCAGCACCATAAGTCGTAGTACCATCCTTGTGCAGCACATCGGGCGCAATTGCGTCCAGAGGTACATCGGTGGTACGGCGACCGTTGTTCGGGTTGCTGGTTGCGGTAGTCCACGCCATGTTGCCGTTCTTGGAATCGAAAGAGTTCAGCAACAGAGACTGTGCTTTCAGAGGCGTCAGTTCAATAGGCGGGGCATACACGACCAGGTGACCGGTACGACCGTTCGGCTCATAGTTGGAAATCGTAGAATCAGCGGTGATTTCGTGCGCAGGAGCCTTGTAGCTGAACACACAGCGGAAATCCAAACCATCCCAGTCCATGGTCGCATTCGTCAGCGTCAGCGTGACGGTGGAATGCTTACGCATGGTAGAGATACCGGACTCGCGCAAATCGTTCAGGGGGTTCCAGAAAGCAGCAGGCCAGAAGGTACGAGTACCAATCTTGGTTGCATCGATGTCAGAAACCTTGGTCGTGACAGTAAAGGAGTCAGCCGGGAACAAATCCGGGTCGCTACCGACCTCGACCCAGGTGTTATTTTCATCGCGATACTGGACCGTGTAGGTAACACCCTCATTGACACCCTTCCAGTAGTTGAGGTCAAAGTCGAAGGTCGTGGTCTCGCCGACAGGAATACGCTTATCGAAAGCCTGCTCAATGTACATGGGTCGAAGTGCAGACTCGCAGTAACCGTTCTTGCCGTCCTCAGCCTTATCGAGGCTCGTATACTGCTTACCAGCGACTGTAAACTCGCACTTGAACTGAATCTTCTCGTTGCAGTAGTCGAGGGTCGTGTAGGTCACGGTGCTCTCGGTGTACGGGATATCAGCGTTGGTAGCAGCCGCCGTAAAGGTGGTCTTGTTGATTTTGCCCTTGACGACACCGTCATAGGTGGTGAAGGAAGTGCCGGGACCGCCAATCTCGAACCACTGGCTCATCTTGCCGCTCTCGGTGATGGCACGATAGTACCACTTCACATTGGAGTCGGGAACCGTCTGGTCGTAGAACAGCTTACTGCCGACAGTCTTGTTGACGGGACCTTCCCAGTCCTTGTAGTCGTCAATCGGGTCTGCGGTGGGTTTGAGGAGTTCCAGAGGATGGGTCTCGCAGTCGTTCCAGAAATGATTCGGAACATCCACGACAATCATACCGTACTCAACCACGCTATGACCGTTGGGGTCGATGACCTCAGCACGCTGCATGCCGGTACAGGGTACATTGGAGATAACATACTTGCTATCACCATTGACAACGCAGTCGTAGTCAGTGCCATCGGTCGCATGGACGATAACGCGGTAGCCGGTGTAATCAGAAACACCGTCATCCGGGAACAGAGCATTCAAATCGCCGACAACACGGGCAACGCCGGTGATACGGACATTGGGCTGGTTGTCGAGTTTCAGAACGGGCAGAGCGCCGACAGTCTTATCGCTGCCGAGGTTCCAGCCGTTGTTGCTGCCTGTAGTGAACATGCCGAAGGTGTTGCCGGTGTTATCGAACAGCGGCTTGCCGTTGCTGGCAAGGTTCACATGGTAAGCATCGGAGTTCCAGTGACCGGAGAAGTTCTTGATGGGCTCCCAGCCTTCCGGCAGAGTCAGGTCGTCAACAACCTGATAGCAGCCGTTCAGAGGATACCAGAAAGAACCGCCAGCCTGCAGAGCAGACAGAACCTGCATGTAGTTGACAGAACTCACGCGGATAACGAAGTGGCTGTCTTCCTGACTGTTCTGGTTTGCTGCACAAATCTCACACTGCTTGCGCTGAGAGATGTACATGACAGTGTTGGCAAACAGAGCAGATTCACCCTGCGTAGCTGAGTTCTCGGGCAAGTGACCAATCTGGTTCATCAGGAAGTTGCCGGTGCCGGAGAGGTAGAAGTTGCTGGTGCCGTACCAGGAACGACCCGTTGCAGGGTCGGTAATGGTCTTGGTGGTGGGGTACGGATTGTAACCAAACTCTGCACCAGTGACATTGCCGCCTGCATAATCGACCCAGATGGGACCGAACGCAACCTGAGAGTTGGAGTGAGTACGAGATGCACCGAAATTAGACGGGATATCGTACGGGAAGTTCGTGGGGTCACGATACTTGACCGTAGACTGTGCCTGAGAGTTGGAATACGGCTTCAGACGAACGCTCAGCTGGTCGCTGCCGTACATAATGCCAGCCTTGCCGTAGGAGCTGTGGCTACCACCAGTAGACAGAATCATGGAGATAGCATCGGTCGGCAGGACAGTACCGGAATCGATGTTACCGCCGTTAGCGCCCATCAGAGCGTTCATGTTCCAGTGACCGTTATCGATGTTAGGAACAGAGTTCAGAACATAGTAGCGGGTAGAACCATCGTTCTTATCGGGACCGAAACGACCACCCTCGTAGTAATCACGAGAACCGGGGTCGGTATAACCGGCAATATGGGCATCATACCAAGAACCAGCATAAGCGTACATGGTGTCGTGACCGACACACATGCCGTAGCCTTGGCTCAGGAAACCCTTGATGGCGTAGTAGGCTTTGCCGGAAAGGTCTGGCTCCTGCTGTACGCAAACACCCCAGCCGATAGAGTCAATACGGTAGTTGCCTTCGGCATCCATCATAAAGCGATTGGGGTCTGCATTGAAGGTTTCTACGGGAATTGAAAGAACGGTAATATGCTGATTAAGAGTTTCACCGTTAGGACCCTTGAGCCAACCGTTGCTGGATACAGAGGGATGCGACAGGAACTTTGCATACATACGGCCTGCGTCTGAAACCCAAGGATTCAAGAAAACGACGGCATCCTTGTACTTAGTACCAGAAGCGCCAGTGCCGTAGTTGTTCTTATCCGCATCACGGATAACAGCGGTGTATGCGGGGACTTCTACGGCGGTGCCCGTGACTGTCCATGCGTTATTGCTGTTATGGGGACGGAAATAGACGGTCTGCCCATACCACTCGGAGTTAACTTCAAGCATGTTGCCATCCGTCAGCGGGAAACCACTATAGGTGCGGGTAGCACCAGTGGGATAGCCCTTATCATCCAACTCGTTAGCAGTAAAGTTTCTCGCCCAAGCACCGCCGAGCTGAGTCCAGTAACGGTCTGCAGTTGCTTTGTCGAACTTACCGGCATTGAACCACTCGGTAACCTGGTCGTACATGTTTTTGGTGATGTACTCGTAGTTGCCGTTAAGACCCGTAATCCACTGGTTATCAGAGGACAGCGCAGGACCATTCCCGCCAGCGCGGGGAGCAAAGGAGCGTGCCAGCATAGCAAAGGTGGCGGGAGTATTGTCCCCATCCGCAGTCTCTGCAGTGGCAGTGTCAGTGGAAACAACCTTGAACTGGACCGTGGACAGGATGATGTCGCCTGCCTTATCTTCGTCAGTCAGTTCGTTTCCAAGTTCCTCCAAAGCCTTGAAGTTGGCTTCCTTGTAAGCCTCGTCGGTGACAGTAATCAGGCAACGATAGCTTGCAGTGAGGTCATTCTCCGTAACTTCAAAGGTGTAAGTGGGCTCGGTAGCACCCTCGATATTCTGCCAATCAGTAGTCAAAGCGGCAGTGCTTTCGTCTGAAAACTCCCACTTGCCGTCATCGTTGAGATGTGCGGTGTAGGTGCTCTCTCCGTTAGAAGCATAGACTTCAACGGTGCCGTCTTCGGCATTGGCAGCGGTAATGGTGTATCCATCAAGAACGAAGTTGGGCGTATGCCAAGCAACTCGGATATCGCTGGAATCAGCACCAATTTCATCGAGAGCATCCACAATAGCATAGTACATCTCGCAGCCCTGCCAAACAAAGTCAGGTGAATCCGCGAGCGTCTTTGCCTCAGTGGAGTCTTCCCAGACGAAATCGTACCAAGTAGGCTCGTCCTCTTCATACGGATAGAGGGCATAGGATTCGTCAGCAACAGAAGCTTGCTTCTTCTGCCACTGGTAGGTTACAGAGACATCGTCACGGTTCAGCAGGGCATCCAGAGTAACTGTGTCCCCCACCTCTGCCGAAATCTTATCACCGTAATCGGGTGTTACAGCCTGAATGCCGATGAACGGCTCAGCTGTTTCCGGTGTGGCAATGACATCCTCGGAGGTATCGGACTCCGTATAGACGACATCTTCGGAATTTGCCGTATCATCCTTGACCGTGTCGGCCGTGGAATCGTGCGTCAAATCCACCACATCAGTCACAGTCTGAGAGGGCTCAGGGCTTTCGACCGGCGTATCTTCGGATTCGGAATTTGAAGTGTCGGTCTTGTCAACGGATTCAACCGCATCCACTTCATCATCCGAAACCGGGGCCTCAGTTACTTCGTCGGACACAGTAGTGTTATCTTTGAATTCGTCCGCGAACGCTACGGTATTAACCGCGAACATAGAAAGCAGCATACTGGCCGCCAATGCAACAGAGGTCACTTTTTGTGCGATTTTGTGCATAATGCGTGTGTCCTTTCTGTACAGTGAGCGAATCAGCGTAAAACTTTGGCGGGGCTTCACGCAAAAAATCGTCCCTGCACGATTACTTTTGCTTCCGTACATTTCCATTCTATGCAGTTCGCACATTTTCGCAACTAGGCAAAACTTATTTTTTTATCGCAAAGAAAAAGTGCCAATTACGCAACGGTAAAAGGCACTTTATACAAATATTCTAACTGGATTTTGGCAGGTATGCACAAGGAAGAATATATGAATTCCGCAGACGGTTTTTGTGAGATGTGACTGTCGAAAATGTCGCTGTTTCTTGTAAAACAAAACTTCGTTCTGGGTAAAGCAATACTAATGTCGGTTTTACAAATTTATGGTATAGTATAAGTGTGTGCAAAGACTATGCCAAGACCGGGTTCTTCTTTCGGGACGGTAAGATATAAAAAATCATTTTTCCATCTTTTGCTTCCCATGCTCTCACGGTTTTCCATTCGTATGCGAGGAATTGGTCATAGTCCTTGTTGTCATCGACCGTGTGATTTCTGTCGTGAACACGGTCCACAAGCACTTCCCCTGTTTTAATATTCACTATAGCAAAATCAATATAGGGGTTTGTGCAACAACCATTTCCCATCAAATCATGTATTGTAATCACATTTATCACCTCGAATCACAAAAGGAGTTGTAAACCTATGGCAAAGTATACCGAAGCATACAATGATGTTACTAACAGAAACATTGACATTATGCATGTGCGCAAAGAATGTGCTGCTGACCCTGCAGCTTACGAGTGCAATTATCGAGGGCATCTATTTTGCCCAGGCTGTGGTATCGTTCCTCTGACACTTGTTCATGACGAAGGGCGTTTGTACTTTCGTGGACATCCAAACGCAGTGCATCCTGATGGGTGCATTTTTGTGTTGGATGAGCACATTGTCAAAGATATTAGCAGGCTTCGCGGAGAAGACGAAGACCACGCTTTAGCTCAGCGAGATTTCTTGTTCCGACTTACATTTGCCACCCCTCTTCTCAATGCAAATCGGCAGCCTGCAAACGGCAATGGGAACAGGAATGATGCTCATGCAGAGCATCAACATCAAGTGCGTCAAAACCGTCTCCCCCAATGTCGTCTTGAGGAATTGCCGTATCGGATTGAGTCCAACAAATTGCCGGAAGGCGTATGCATTTATTACGGGGTTGTAAATTGCCAGTTGGTGTCCAATGTTACGAATGAGCGGTACAAAGATAAGAAAGAAACCGTAAACGTACTTCTCTTAAAAGAATGCTATACAGGGACCACTCTCATGACATTGACTTTATCCGGCGCAATTTGGGAGCACTTTGATACCAATACAAAAAATGTCCTTCAGAATTCAACAAAGCCAATTCATATAGCTTTTTTAGCATTGTCCAAAAACTTTAGCACATCCCTATTTAGTTCTCCGTACACTTGCTATTTGCGTTCATCTACCTATTTGGTTGCTCGTGCGGATTAGTCCACACCAGAACGACAAGAACAGAGGTTTCGTCTCTAACATACCAGTCGCTTATGTAGTATTTACTCAACATATCCTCTGGAACATCTTTTACTGCTCCCTCAAATACTGTTTTTACTGATAGCACGTAGTCTTCCATTATTTCGATTTGCTGTGTCTTCTGGCCCTTTGTCTGCTCTAAAAGGTCTTTAAGTCTTATTGGCTTCAATGTCATCACCGCCTTTCACTCTACGCGCTGAACCAACTCATAACTGATAATATTATCCCTTAATGAGCCAACATAGTATTCGTCGTGTTCACGAATCTTTTTGTCTGTTGCAATTATGCCATCAATTTTATGCCTAATGTCGTCTATTGTGTGAAGCCATGAGGGCTGCATCAAGCATAAATAACCAATACCATCATCATCGTACAATATGTCTGGCACAAACGGAATGTACTCGTCTGAGGGGTTCATACTTTTGCCTTTATCGTCAAAACCCACGGCGTAAAAGCGCTTGTCGGAATTGCGAAAGTAATGGCTCTGATGTTTTGTGAGTCTGCAAAAAAGAGCTAAGTTGCCATAGTGCTTTGCTATCAGAAAATGTGGTGCTACCTCCTCGACGATGTCGATGTCGATATCACCCCAAATGTAATGATGCAGCATCATGATTATCACCTGCCTATAGTTATCATTGTGAGATATAAAGCTGCATTTTCCGGTCTACAAGTCTCCATTTGCGGACCTTCCAGTCTTTGTAAGGCTCATATTTACAATGGTCAATCCACTCTTCGTCACCACTTTTGCTATTAGTTTTATCGCACACACGGTCTACAAGAATTTTTCCTGTACGGGCATCGGTAAGTTGATAGTCAAAGTACACATCTCTTCCGCAAGCCATTATTGCTTTCAATTTCATGATTATGGAGCAGGACACCCTATCTATAGCCGTAAGGCTTAGGTAGGGAGGAATGCGTTTCTTAGAAAAGACTAAGATACAGCATTTCCTGCTTACCTCCTTTCAATACTTAGATAATTTGTATCCATGCTCTCGCATGGCAAACAACTTGAACTTTGGAAATTGCCACTGACTTACTTTTCCCGTTGACGGGAATCAAAAGTCTTGTGCCTTTGTTATGGCACCCGCTTGTAATGTATGTTTTACCTTCGAGACGCACAGTGTCGTATGGCTGAATTGCATAGCGCTGCCTTCTTATAGAGCGACGACCCCTCGATACCTTTTTGTTGCGGTACTTGTGCAGGTTTTCGGAATCCTTTTTGTGGTTGCGGCTGATTCTGCCGTCAAAAAGTTCCTTGCCTTTTGCTTTGTTACCAGTGCGAGCATCAATATAAGTGGCATCGTAGACTTTTTCCAGCACACGATTGTTACGCCTTATCTTTTTGTAATCCATTTATCTAAGGCGTTGTGCCCTCTATGTAGAAAAAATCGACTAATTTAGTTGATGTATAGTACGATTTCCGAGTTGTCGGAGGCTATCCATTCCGTCACTTTCTTATCTGCATAGCATTCCAAGATATCCTTCGTCTTACCACAAAAGACTTCTTCATCGCAGTAACCATCAGCGGAATCCGATTTATAACGGGCAATGTGAATAGTTTGCTCTTTGTCTTCTGCGAGTGCAAGGAACGATTTTACTGTCGGCTTCATGGATTCACCTTCTTTTTTCTTGGCGGCAGAATATAGAATATCATTTTCCCATCTTTTGCTTCCCACGCTCGAACCTGCTTTCGTGCATAAGGTAAGAATTTATTGTAGTCGTCAACATCATCAATTGCGCATGTCTTATCGTGGACACGGTCAACAAGCACTTCACCTGTTTTGATATTTACAATAGCATAGTCAATGTATGGGTCTGTACAGCAGAAGTTATCTAACAGGTCATACAAAGTAATCACAATAATCACCTCAAATCACAAAGGAGTTGTTAATCTATGGAGAAGTATACAGAAGCATTTTGTTCTATCACAGGCGACAAGGTTTCAATTATGCAAATGCGCATGGAATGTAACCTTGACCATGCAGCTTATGAGAAGAACTATAAAGGGCACTTGTTCTGTCCGCTCTGCAAAGTTGCTCCATTGACGGTTGTCCACGCAAATGGTCTTCTCTATTATCGTGGGCACCCACACGAAGAGCACGGCAGTAATTGCTTGTACTCATTGGATGTAAGAGTTGTAAAAAGTATTACTAGAATCAGTGGTGATATCGAGAAGCAAGCTCTTTCTCAGATTGATATGCTCTTACGTTTAACATTTGACAACAATCAGAAAGCGAGTGGCACAAAAACTGCAAACCCCAATCCAAGTGGTAGTGTCGTCCCTGTTGTGCATCAGTGGCAAACCGTGAAAAAGCGTCTTCCACAATACCGTATTGAGCTCTTGTCGGAACTGTTGTATGCAGACAAAATGCCCGAAGAAATCAGCATTTTTTACGGCAAAGTTTTTTGTGAAGTTGTTGATTCCAAGAACCCTTACAATGGAGTTGACTTCAAAGTGTTAATCGTAAAAGATGCCGTAACAAAGAAAACCATTATGGGGCTCACAATGTCTTTGACTGTTTGGAACCACTTTACAACCGATACGCAAGTATTACTACAAGCATCACAACAGTCTGTCCATATTGCGTTCCTTGGTGTACATACAGCATCACAAGGCAAGGTTTTAGGATTACCCTATACATGCTATCTCAAGACTTCCACTTACTTGCAAGTCTTGGAAGATTAAACCAGTAATGCAATGAAGCGTGTACTATCTGTTTCCACACGCCAATCTGACAAGATGCGCTCTCCGAGTGTTTTATCTACATCTTTTACTAAGCCTTCAAACAGTGGGACAACATATAGCGTATAGTTCTCCGCAATAGCAATTTTCTGAGTGGAAGGGTCTTTAGCTGTTCTTAGCAGTTCTTTGAGCTTTATCGGCTTCATACCTCGTCTTTTCCTCCATGTATAATCAATTGCGCCACCTCATAGCTGACAACAGCTTTCCGGCTGCCAGGTAGCACTGTAACCGTTGCTTCTACTCCTGATATCTTTTGAGCAATGGCTTTAAGTTCTGTAGCACTGTTTTCTTGTATAGGTCTAACTAAGCAAAGATATCCATTGCCGTCGTCATCAAACGAGACATCCGGAGTAAAAGGGACGGTGTCGTTAATGTTTGCTTTATCCTTACTGCTGAAAAGAATCTCGTAAAATGTTGTCAGTGCTTTCTGTAGTGCTTTGCTTTGCTCCTTGTCCAACCGGCTGTATAACGCCAGCATGTTAAGTTCTTCGGCAATAAGAAACCGGCTGTCTATCTCTTCAATAACGGTAACGCTTGTGTTACCCCAAATATCGTTGTGCAGTACCATGAATGGTCACACCCTTTCCTATTCTCAATTCTACCCGTTTCGCACATTCTGGCAAATGAAAAGGCGAGGATTCCATCAGGCAGCAAATATAATGTCATCAAAAAGAAAACTCGTAGCAGAGGGACACAGTATCCCAGCGCTACGAGTTCTTTTGTTTTTTGATGGCTGTGTCGGTAGGAGTTACTGCACCGAGATGTTCGTGACCTTAATGCCGCATCCTACAAAAAGCAAAAGCGTTGTAACGGCGGTAACAGTTGCTAACGCAAATTTCTTTTTCATTTACTTGCTCCCTACCTTATTATAATATACAGATGTTATTCTTTAAAA
>ENA-UEQJ01000614-UEQJ01000614.1-human-gut-metagenome-genome-assembly--contig:-NODE-614-length-29864-cov-25.918622_pt1 | contig 29864 bp, 22 predicted proteins | sample MGYA00242937_ERZ507938 | MGnify/ENA primary metagenome ERZ507938 (study PRJEB26167, sample SAMN06115437) | human gut metagenome | host: Homo sapiens | place: China:Gansu | collected 2015-07-03...
TCCTTGTCGGCGTTGATGACGGTGGCATCCTTGCCGACCTCGCCCAGCAGGGGTTCGGCAATGGCAACGCTGTCGAACTTGTCCCTGTACCGCTCAACCGCCTCGCACATCTCGTCGTACTCGGCGCCGTGCATCAGGTGCGTAGGCTGGACAACCAGATTCTTGACGCCGTTGGCAACGGCACGGTCAAGCGCCTGGTCCATGTTGTCGATCTTCTCGCCGTCGCGGGCCTGAACGTGGTTGATGATGATCTGCGCGGTGAAGGCGCGGCGGACGCTCCAATCCGGGTAGGCGGCCTGCAGGGCGTCCTCGATGCCCTTGATGTCAGCGGCGCGGCTGCCGTTGAAGGAGGTGCCGAAGCTGACGACCAGCAGCTCATTCTCGCCGATGTCGTCGGCATTGCGCGGGTCGTCCTTGCCGGCGTCGCCGGTGTCGCGGCCAAAGTAGTCGGGGTCTGCGTTCTCACCCTCGACCAGCTCCTTCTGGGTGTCGGTCAGGGCATCCCAGGCAGCCTTGGCGGCCTCGCACTGGGCATCGGTGTCGGCGCTGCGCTCCTGCACGTAGATGGCGTCGATCAAATCGGCGCAGTTCTTAGCGGCCACTTCGTCTGCATCTCCCTCGTCTGCGGTCTTTTCTGCATCTTCTGCGGTGCTTTCTGCGGCGACGGTGCTCGTGGCAGCGCTGTCAGTGCTCGCGGCGGTGCTGCCGCAGCCGACCAGCAGGGCGGCGGACAGTGCTGCGGCCATGGCGACGGCGGCAGCTTTTCTGTAGGTGATCCTTCTCATGTGTTTTTGCTTCCTTTCCTTGTTTAAAGCCTGGAGACAGTACGGGAGAGAACAGCAGGGTACACGGAAATTGACCCCGTAAAAAACGAGGTCTTTTGCGTGCAGAATGGCAACACAAAAGACCCCGTATTTTAAGCAGGTGCTTTGCGGTACAACCAATTCCTCGTGATCTGGGGCGGTACGCCCCCGTACCCGGCAGCAGGCAGGTTTCCTGGCTGAAAGCTCAACGCCTGCCGCCGCCTTCCCGGGTCAAAACCCAGTGACCGGTGCAAATGCACCCTGGCGGCAGGCTCCCTTATCACAGTGACGAGATCGTGCGGGATTTGCACCCGCTTCCCTTTTACCCTTTCCCATGTGCCGAACGGCGGCATAAAAAGGCACCTGCTGTCGTATTCAGTTTTACAGTGTAAAGTATAACACAATGCGGTGAGAAACGCAAGAGTGCGTCGGTTTCAATTTTGCCTTTATACGCTTTATACGATTGTGAACTGGCACGCCCGCATGGCGTCCAGCGCCGTTTGGTGGGACTGGGGCGTGACCCCGGCGCAGCAGTCGGACAGGATTTCGATTTCCGTCTCCGGGAAGGCCGCGCGCAGCACCATGGCGTTGCTGATGACGCAGATGTCGGTGCAGTAGCCGTAGATGACGATCTTTTCAATATCGTCCACGGCCTTGTTGTGGGCCATCAGCTCGTCGAGGATCTCGCTCGGCAGCATATAGCTGCCGAAGGTGGACTTGTTGACGATGTGGCAGACCTCGGGCTCGGTACCGTCCAGCGCGTTCTCCAGCTCGGGCGCAAAGTTCCAGCCGTCCTCGCCCTCGATGCAGTGCTCCACAGGCAGGTGGCGTCCCTCCCGCGTGGCAAGGTAGTTGTCGGGGTGGGTGTCCCGCGTCAGGAACAGCCAGTGCCCGGCCCGGGCATGGGCCTTAACGGTCTCGGCCAGGTAGGCCACGTTGGCCTGTGCCTGGGGGTTCGCCAGCGCACCCGTGATAAAGTCCTTTTGTACGTCCACAACAATATCCAGAATCATAGCGACAGCTCCTGTTTTTATAGTTTGCTATAGTTTGCTACCAGTATACCGCAGACGGTGCGCGGTGTAAAGTGCGCGTTTCTCTGGCCGCAGGGGTGCGGATGTGGTATAATGGAAGAAAAAGTTCAGGAGGCCCTTCATGACTCCGCGTGAAGCGTTAAAACGATATTTCGGCTACGACTCCTTCCGCCCCGGGCAGGAGGAGATCGTCAGCGCCCTTCTGGCCGGGCGGGACGCGCTGGCCATCATGCCCACCGGCGCGGGCAAGTCGCTCTGCTATCAGGTCCCTGCCCTGCTTCTGCCGGGGCTGACGCTCGTCATCTCGCCGCTGATCTCGCTGATGCAGGACCAGGTCAAGGGGCTGAACGCAGCGGGCATCCATGCGGCGTTTATCAACTCGTCGCTGACCGAGACACAGATCGCCCGTGCGCTGGACCTGGCCGCCGAGGGCAGCTACAAGCTCGTCTACGTCGCGCCCGAGCGCCTGGAAAGCCCGGTGTTCCGCAGCTTTGCCGCGGGGGCGGACATCTCGATGGTCACGGTGGATGAGGCGCACTGCATCAGCCAGTGGGGACAGGATTTCCGCCCGAGCTACTTAAAGATCCTCGACTTCATCGACAGTCTGCCCCGCCGCCCTATCGTGTCGGCGTTCACGGCCACGGCCACGCGGGAGGTCAAGGACGACATTGTCTGCACGCTGCGGCTCCACGACCCGAAGGTGCTTGTGACCGGCTTTGACCGGCCCAACCTCTACTTTCAGGTCGAGCGCACCCGCCGCAAGGACGATTTTGTCATCCAATATCTGCGCGACCACCCCGGCGAGAGCGGCATCATCTACTGCGCCACCCGCAAGAATGTGGACAAGCTGCAGGAGCTTCTGACCGAATACGGCTTTGCGGCCACAAAGTACCACGCGGGCCTGTCCGCCGAAGCACGCCGCAAAAATCAGAACGACTTCATCTACGACACCGCGCCGGTCATTGTGGCGACGAACGCCTTTGGCATGGGCATTGACAAGTCCAACGTGCGGTTCGTGCTGCACTACAACATGCCCCAGAGCATGGAGAATTATTACCAGGAGGCGGGCCGTGCCGGGCGTGACGGGCTGCCGTCGCAGTGCGTGCTGCTTTTTTCGGCGCAGGACGTCATCATCAACAAATTCCTGCTGGACAAAAAGGATTTTGCCGAGATGGACGACGAGGAGGCCGACCTTTTGCGCCAGCGCGACCTGCAGCGCTTGCAGACGATGGAGCGCTACTGCCAGACGACGGAGTGCCTGCGCAACTACATTCTGGCCTATTTTGGCGAGCATCCCACCGCGCCGTGCGGCAACTGCGGCAGCTGCAACAACGATTTTGACGAGGTCGATATGACCGACGCCGCCAAGTGGATGATCAACTGCGTGGCCGAGCTGCGCGGGCGGTACGGCAAAGCGATTTTGTTCGGCACTTTACAAGGCGCGAACCGTGCGCGTCTGCGGGAGCTGGGAGCCGAGCGCTTCAAGAGCTACGGCCGGATGAAGGACACCCCGCGCGAGACGCTGGAACGCCTGCTGGCCCAGCTGCTGGAGGATGGATATTTGGTGCAGAGCGACGACCAGTACGCCGTGCTGCACATCGGGGATATTGCCCCGCTGAAGGCCGGCGGGCAGGTGCTGGTCAAGCTGCCGCCGCAGCGTGAGCCGGAGCAGGCCCGCGCACCGAAGCCGAAGCGCCGCAGCCCGATGGACGCGCTGACGAGCGCCGGACTGGAGCTGTTCAACCAGCTGCGCCAGCTGCGGTTCGACACCGCCCAGCGCGAGGGACTGCCGCCCTACGTCGTGTTCGGTGACAAGTCGCTGGTGGATATGTGCCTGCGCGCGCCGCGCCGCGCGGAGGATATGCTGGGCATCTACGGCATGGGTGAGCGCAAGTATGAAAAGTACGGTGCCGCGTTCTTTGCGGTCATTGACGCCTACCGCGCCGACCACCCCGACGCCGTTTTGAGCCTGGACCCGCCCGCACCGGAGCCGGAAAAGCCGCTGCCGTCCGAGAAGAAGAAAAAGCCGTCGAAGGCCGAGCGCCCCGCGTTTTACCTGACGGCGGAGGATGCGCGCAGCTTCAACTATCAGGACAGCTATACCGGCGCGGAGCTGAAGGCCGCGCTGATCGAGGCCGCCGGTGACCCGGATGTGAAGGCACCGACCATTAAGGAGATCGACGAGTGGCTGCTGGCGCAGCGGCTCATCGGCATGGAGCGTCTGCCGACGAAGGGCTTTTACTACGTGCCGACCCCTGCCGGTGTGGATGCCGGTCTGCGCAGCGAGGACAAGGTCAGTGCCCGCGGCACGCCGTATTCAGTGCTGCTGTTTACGCCGGAGGCGCAGCGGATGGTGGTGGAGCACTTTATAAAACCGGACTAACCGCAAACCGGCAGGTCCCTGCTTTCGCACACGGCCACGGCGGCATGTGGGCATGCCGCCCTACGTTCCACTTTCCCCGTTATACGTAGGGCGGGGTGCCCACACCCCGCCGCCAGTTCGCGGCATCTGCCGCTAATGAGTTTACGCGCTCTTTTCGTCAACCTGCCCGTTCTTTCGTCAATTCTTTGTCATATTCGTCGATTGCGGATTTTTTGACACGATGTTAAAATGTTAGCAGAGACCGTATATCAATTTATAAGGAGCACCCCATGGACAACGTGAAAATTCTCGAGGTCAAGCAGAGCATCTTTGCCTCCAACGACGAACAGGCCGCCGCGCTGCGGGCTGAGCTGAAGCAGGAAAAAATCTTTCTGCTGAATTTAATGAGCGCGCCGGGGTCCGGCAAAACCACGACACTGCGCCGCACGATTGCTGCGCTGCAAAATGAGCTGCGCATCGGCGTGATGGAGGCCGACATCGACTCCGACGTGGACGCCCGCGCCATTGCCGAGACCGGCGCCAAGGCCATTCAGCTGCACACCGGCGGCATGTGCCATCTGGACGCCGAGATGACCCGGCAGGGACTGGCCGGGCTGGGCACCGAGGGTCTCGATTTGGTGATTCTGGAAAACGTCGGCAACCTTGTCTGCCCTGCCGAGTTCGACACCGGCGCGGTGAAGAACGCCATGATTTTGTCGGTTCCCGAGGGTCACGACAAGCCGCTGAAATATCCGCTGATGTTCCAGGTCTGCGACGTCGTTCTTGTCAACAAGATCGACGTGCTGCCGTATTTTGACTTTGACATGGACAAATGCCGCGAGTATGTGGCCCTGCGCAACCCGAATGCAAGGGTCATCCCGATCTGTGCCCGGACGGGCGAGGGCATTGACGAATGGGCCGATTGGCTAAAAGAGCAGGTCAGGGCGTGGCAACGCTAAAGGCTTCCCCCGCGGGGGAAGCTGTCACCGAAGGTGACTGATGAGGGCAGACCTACCGGCAGCAACCCGTTCACGGGCAGCAATAGCACACCTTTCCCTCATCCGGCCCTGCGGGGCCACCTTCAGTCTTCGCGCTAAGAGCCGCCTGCGGCGGTTGCGCTTCGACACGCGCCTGCGGGCGCAGCCCCAAAGGGGAAGGCGCAAAAAATAAAACGGAGCAACGGCACAAAAAAGGAGCACACCATGAGCAAACCCACTGCGTTCCCGCTGGATGAGAGCAGGCTGCCCTTCGAGATTCCGAGGGACGAGCCGTACCGCGAGAAAATTGCCAGGCTGGGCCAGATGATCACGGACCGCATCCCGGCCAAAAAGGGCATTCTGACGAAGGATGACCCCGAATACTGGGGCCTGGCGTCCATCGTGACCGACGAGATGGCGGACGTTGCCTTAAAAATGAAGGTCCGCAAGCCCATGACCCTGCCCGAGCTGGTCAAGGCCACGGGCAAGCCAGCCGGGGAGCTGGAGCCGCTTTTGCAGCAGATGGCCGTCGTCGGTCTGCTGGAGTACAACTGGGAGAATCCCCGCCGCGAAAAGCAGTACATCCTGCCGATGTTCGTGCCCGGCAGCGCAGAGTTCTTCAACATGAACAAGCAGCAGATCGCCGACCACCCCGAGGTGACAGCCTTCTTTGAGCGGATGACGTTTCTTCCGCTGGAGCACATCACCGCCATGGTGCCCCCGGGCGGCGCAGGCATCGGTATGCACGTCATCCCGGTGGAAAAAGCCATCGAGACCGAGAACCGGTCCGCCGACATTGAGCACATCTCTCACTGGCTGAAAAAATACGACGGCAAGTATGCCGCCGGTCCGTGCAGCTGCCGTATGTCCCGCGCCGCCATGGGCGAGGGCTGCGGCGACGACCCCGACGACTGGTGCATCGGCGTGGGCGATATGGCCGACTACCTCGTCGAGACCAACAAGGGGCATTACGTGACCTACGATGAGGTCATGCAGATCCTGCAGAAGGCCGAGGACAACGGCTTTGTGCACCAAATCACGAACATCGACGGCGAGAACAAGATTTTTGCCATCTGCAACTGCAACGTCAACGTCTGCAATGCGCTGCGCACAAGCCAGCTGTTCAACACGCCGAACATGAGCCGCTCGGCCTACGTGGCGCGTGTCGAGCCGGAGAACTGCGTGGCCTGCGGGCGCTGTGTGGAGTACTGCCCCGCGGGCGCGGTCAAGCTGGGCCAGAAGCTCTGCACGAAGGACGGCCCCATCACCTACCCGAAGCAGGAGCTGCCCGACGCCGTGAAGTGGGGCCCCGACAAGTGGGCCATCGACTACCGCGACAAGAACCGCATCAACTGCTATGACACCGGCACGGCCCCCTGCAAGACGGCCTGCCCCGCGCACATTGCCGTGCAGGGCTACCTGAAAATGGCCGCGCAGGGCCGCTACCGCGACGCGCTGGCGCTGATTAAAAAGGAGAACCCCTTCCCCGCCGTCTGCGGGCGCGTCTGCAACCGCCGGTGCGAGGACGCCTGCACCCGCGGCACCGTGGATCAGGCCGTGGCCATCGACGCCGTCAAGAAGTTCATTGCCGAGCAGGACCTGAACGCCGCGCACCGCTACGTGCCCGACGTTGTCCAGCCGTCGCTGCAGGGCCCGTGGCCGCAGAAGATTGCCATCATCGGCGGCGGCCCCGCGGGTCTGTCCTGCGCCTATTTTCTGGCAGTGCAGGGCTACAAGCCCACCGTATTTGAGAAAAACGAGCGTCCCGGCGGCATGCTGCGCTACGGCATCCCTTCGTTCAAGCTCGAGAAAAACGTCATTGACGCCGAGATCGACATTCTGCGGGAGCTGGGCGTTGACATCCGCTGCGGTGTCGAGGTCGGCAAAGACGTCACGCTGGCCGAGCTGCGCCGACAGGGCTACCGGGCGTTCTATATCGCCATCGGCTGCCAGGGCGGGCGCCGGGCCGGTGTGCCCGGCGAGGACGCCGCGGGTATCGAGACCGCTGTCCACCTGCTGCGCACCGTCGGCGGTGACGAGAGCCGCAAAATGACCGGAAAGACCGTCGTCATCGGCGGCGGCAACGTTGCCATTGATGCGGCGCGTGTGTCTCTGCGCTGCGGTTCCGACGGCGTGACGATGGTCTGTCTGGAGCCGCGGGACAAGATGCCGGCCTCGCCGGAGGAAATTGCCGAGGCCGAGGAGGAGGGCACCAAAATCACCTGCGGCTACGGCCCGAAGGAGTTCCTCTCCGAGAACGGCCATGTGACCGCCGTCGTGCTGAAAAAGTGCACCGGCCTTTACAACGCGGAGGGCCGTTTTGCGCCCACCTACGATGAAAATGATACCATCACCCTGCCGTGCGACAACGTTGTTTTAAGCATCGGCCAGTGCATCGAGTGGGGCGATTTGTTGAACGGCGAGGCCGTGCAGCTGGGCCGCGGCCAGGGCGCTGTGGCCGACGCGCTGACCTACCAGACCGCCCAGCCGGACATTTTCGTCGGCGGCGACGTCTGCACCGGGCCGCGGTTTGCCATTGACGCGATTGCTGCGGGCAAGCAGGGGGCAATTTCCATCCACCGCTTTGTGCAGCCCAACACAAGCCTGACGATTGGCCGCAACCGCCGCGACTTCCACGAGCTGGACAAGTCGAATCTGGCGCTGGGCGAGTATGACCGCGCACCGCGCCAGTCCGCCGCGCTGGATGCGGGCATTGACGCGCACCGTTCCTTCCGCGACGCGCACCTGACGCTGACCGAGGATCAGGTCAAAATCGAGACAGCGCGCTGTCTGGGCTGCGGTGCCAGCGTTGTGGACCCGAACAAGTGCATTGGCTGCGGCGTCTGCACGACAAAGTGCGAGTTTGATGCCATCCGCCTGCACCGCGACCTGCCCGAGTGCAGCAAGATGGTCAGGAGCGAAGACAAGTTCAAGGCCATTCTGCCCTACATGGCGAAGCGCGAGATCAAGATCCGCTTTGCCAAGAAGGAGAAGTAATGCACGAGCTTGGCATTGTATTCCACATCATCCGCACGGTGGAGGACGTAGCCCGGCAGAACGACGTGACGCGCATCCGGCGCGTGACGCTGCAGCTGGGCGAGGTCTCCGGCGTGGTGGAGAGCTATCTGCAGGACTGCTGGAAGTGGGCGGCGGCGAAATCGGAGCTTTTGCCCGGCGCGGTGCTGACCGTGGAGACCATCCCCGCCGTGACCGTGTGCGAGGACTGCGGCCAACAGTACCCCACCGTCCAGTTTGGCCGCACCTGCCCCCACTGCCAGAGCCCGCGCACCCATCTTTTGCAGGGCCATGAGATGTTGATCAAAGAAATCGAGGCCGTGGAGACAGGCCCCACCGTCCCGGAGAGAGCATGAAGCTGCATGAAATACAAAATTTTCCGCATTGAGGAACAGATGTACGGCTGCGAGGAGCCGCCCGCCGACCAGCCGATTCTGGTAGACGTAGTGCTGGAAGGTGCTGACGGCACGCGGCGCGTGCTCCCCTACCCCGACGAAGCGCTGCGCCGCGGCGGAATGGAGGAAGGCGACAGCGTCGAATTGACCGACGGCATCCTTCGCAAGGTATAATTTCCCCAAAAACAAAAGGGGCTGTTGCGTGTGCAGCAGCCCCTTCTATGTTTTTTACAAAGGTTATTCTTCCGTAGAAATATCGCGGCCAAAGTATTTTTCGCTCAATGCCTTCAGCGTGCCGTCGGCGCGCAGCTCGTCAATGGCGGCATCAATGGCCGTGCGCAGGGCGGCAGTCTCGTCGCCCTTGCGCATCGGGATGGCGATCTGGTTCGCATCGTCGGTCAGCACGGCGATCTTCACATTCGCGTCGGGGTGCTCCTTCGTGTAATCGTAGAAGGTCATCTCGGCGTTCAGCGTCGCGTCGATGCGCCCGCTCAGCAGCAGCTCAAACGTCTGGTTCAGGTCGTCAACGCCCGTCACCGCCGCGCCGTACTGCTCGGCCAGCTCGGCGTAGGTGCTGGAGATCGTGTTTGCGGTCTTTTTGCCCTTCAGGTCCTCCAGCGTGTTGATGCTGTCATCGTCGGCCTTGGTGATGACGGCGGTGCGGTTGAAGGCGTAGGGCGTCGAGAAGTCGTATTTTTCGGCGCGTTCGGGGGTGATGTCCACGCCGTTGACCATGATGTCATAGCGGCCCGCGTCCAGACCGGCCAGCAGGCCGTCCCACTCGCCCTCGACAAACTGCGGCTCAACGCCCAGCTTCTTCGCGATCTCGGTGGCGACCTCGACGTCGTAGCCGACGAGGTTGTCGTTTTCATCGTGGTAGGTCCAGGGTGCCCATGTGCCCTCCATCGCAACCGTGATGGTACCCTTGGCCTGGATCTCGCTCAACAGGTCGCCGGACGCGGCCTCGGCGGTGCTCCCGGCGGCGGATTCTGCTGCGGGCGCGGTGGCGGCGCTGCTGCCGCAGGCGGTCAGGGCCAGCGCGGCGGTCAGGGTCAGGGCGGTCAGCTTGGTCAGGTTCTTCATTACAATAGGCTCCTTTGCTTGTAGGTCTGCAAAAATTCTTTGGTGCGGGGCTGCTGCGGGTCGTTGAAGAACGCCTCGGCGGTGTTCTGCTCCACAATGACGCCCTGCTCCATGAACACCACGCGGTTGGCCGCGTGGCGGGCAAAATCCATCTCGTGGGTCACGACCAGCATTGTGCGGCCTTCCCCGGCCAGGCTGCGCATGACGGCCAGCACCTCGCCGGTCAGCTCGGGGTCCAAAGCGGACGTAGGCTCGTCGAAATAGATGATCTCCGGGTCGGCGGCCATGGCGCGGGCAATCGCCACGCGCTGCTGCTGCCCGCCGGAAAGCTGGCTGGGGTAGTAGTCGGCGCGGTCATCCATACCGACCTTGACCAGCGCGGCGCGGGCGATCTCCTCGGCCCGGCGGCGCGGCATTTTGCGCGCGATGATAAGCCCCTCGGTCACGTTTTGCAGCGCGGTCTTGTTGGCAAACAGGTTGTAGCTTTGAAAGACAACCCCCGTGCGGCGGCGCAGGGCGTTGGCCTCGGCGTGGGTGACGCGGGCCAGGTCTACACGCTGGTCGTCAAACAGCATCGTGCCGCCGTCGGACTTTTCCAAAAAGTTCAGGCAGCGCAGCATCGTTGTTTTTCCGCTGCCGCTGGGGCCCAAAATGGCGACGACGTCGCCCTTGTTCACATCCAGATCGATGCTCTTGAGCACCTGCAAATCGCCAAAGGACTTGCGCAGATTTCTGATTTGCAGCATAGTTCAGCTCCTTTGCGCGCCCTTGCTGTTAAGGTACCGCTCGCCGACGGCCTGCAGGCGGGTCAGCACGGTGCAGAACAGCAGGTAAACCAGACCGACCTCAATGTAGAGGGCCAGCGGCTCATAGGTGCGGGCCACAATGCGCTGGGTCGTCATGAACATTTCGGTCACGGTGATGTTCGCGGCCAGCGAGGTATCCTTGACCATGGCGATCAGCGTACTGGCCAGCGTGGGGAAAGCCGTGCGCAGCGCCTGCGGCAGGATGATGCGGCGGATGATCTGTAAGTAGCTCATGCCGACGCACTGCCCCGCCTCCATCTGGCCTTTAGGCACGGATTCCAGCGCGGCGCGGATGGTCTCGGCGCAGTACGCGCCCTCATTGATGGAAAAGACGAGCACCGCCGCGGGGAACGGCTCGATCAGGATGCCGACGCCGGGCAGGCCGTAGAACACAACAAACAGCTGCACCAGCACGGGCGTGCCGCGGATGACCCAGATATAAAACCGGGCCAGCCGCTGCAAAACGGGCACATGGGCAAACTGCACCAGCGCCACCGCCACCGCGATGATAAGCGCCAGCGTGAACGAGATGGCGGTCAGCGGGATGGTGACGGTCAGGCCGGGCAGCAATATTTTACCAAAGGAATCCACAAGGATTCCCCACAGGCGTTCGGACATGGGGCGGGACTCTCCTTTTTTTGGTTAGGGTTGCGGGAATATTTCCCACTAAAACGGTATGCTATGAGATTGTAGCACACTTTGCCGGATTTTGCAAGAGTGAAATTTGAAGTGAAGTTTAAGATGGGATCAGAAAAGCCTCCCTTGTCAAAGACAGACTCCCCCGTGCCGGGGGAGGTGGCGCGTAGCGCCAGAAGGGGAGCAGGTGGACGCCGCAGGCGGCCGGAGGGATTCCGACGGGCTATGCCCTGCACGCTGTCACACCCGCAGACGGGCAGGAATCCCTCCGCCTCGCAGGCTCGGCACCTCCCTTTGACAAGGGAGGCTTTTTCCCTGCGGGGTGAGGGTGGAGGGATTGCACGGAAGGTTTACTGTGGCCGGAAGCGGGCACGGCGGCCAGAGGGCTGGCCGCCCTACGTTCCCCTTTTTCGGTAGGACGTAGGGCGGGGTGCCCCCACCCCGCCGAAGTTGGCGGCGGGCAGAATGCAACGGGATTGGCAGACCGTAGGGGCGGATTCCATATCCGCCCGCGGGAGTGTCCGCAGTAGAAATGGAATGGAGTGAAACCACAACAAAAGCACAAAAAATCCCACCGCCGGGTGGCGGTGGGAAAAAGCAATCAACTAATAATTAGCCAATCTCAACCGTGTTATTAAGCTCGGTGCTCGGTGCAGTGGTTCCAACTTCATAAGTACCTTTAGCACTATCATAGGTGCAATAATACTTAGAACCATCAAAGTAGTTGACAGTCTTAACCTTATAGTTCTTATCAATGCTAGCCGCAAACTTTGCCGTTTTAGTAGTTGCATTCAGTGCCTTAATTTCAGCCAAGCTGATAATAGACTTAACATGGTTACTGTCAGCAGTCCAAGAAGTCGCATCACTTCCTTCGGCATAAGCAGAAGATGCTTCGGTCTGGATAGCCATCGTCAGCATACGAGTTTCAGAAACAACCTTCTCCTCGTTCGCCTTGTCGATGTAGCCCGTCAGGGCGGGGATCAGCAGGGCGGCCAGGATGACCAGGATGACCAGGACGACGATGAGCTCTACCAGGGTGAAGCCCTTCTTATTCTTCATTTTGCGAATTTTCTCGAACATGATAAATTCCTCCACTAAATTCTATAAGGACTTCGTGCGTCCTTATTTGTGAAATTATAATATCACATAATCTGCCAAATTTCAACAACCTTATGCAAAAACAGCAAAAAACATTTTTTTGCTTCTCCTTTTAATTTCCCACCGTTTTGCCTGTTGCACTCCAACCGCCTTGCCGTGGCTGCACCTCTGCCGCCGCGCAGAATTCTATACATATTACCGTCATTTTAAAAACCAGCTGTATCGCCGCGCCAAAAGCTGCGGCAAGGACTGCCGCAATTGAAATCGCACATATATTGCGTTCATTTTATCTGTGCTGTCTCTGTCGGTGCGGGCAGCGGGGCGCATCGCGCATGGATTTCAGCGTATATAGGCCAATTTTACAGGCGGGCAATTTTTGTGCTATTTTGCATTTTCCCGTGTTCTCTCTCCCCTGCCCGGCCACGGGGACGCTCCTTTGTGAAAACACCGCAAATTCCGGTGCAAAAGTGTGGTATACTGCAAGATTTTGTGCTATACTGGATAAAAAATCAACACAGCCGGGCCGTGCCCGGCACAAAAGGGGCCACACATGAAAAACACCACCGAGGAAAAACGCGAAGCCATTCCCAACAGCGTCAGCCGGATGCTGCTGGCGGGCATCGGCGTACTTTTGCAGGTTTTATGGATCTTCTGGCTTGCCCTCAAGCTGAACGACTACTCCACCGCCATTCAGGTATGCACGTCGGTACTGACATTTTTGATTACGCTGCGTATATATGGGCTGCATATCAACTCCGCGTATAAAATTTCGTGGATCATTCTGATTTTGCTGTTTCCCATCTTCGGTCTGACCATCTATCTGCTGTTTGGCCGCAGCGGGGCCGTCAGCGTCATGCGCCGCCGTTTCGGCAAAAATATGACGATGCTGCGCCGGTATCACGCACCCATTTTGCAGCAGCGCCGCGCCCTGCCCTACCCGGACCGCATCACCCGCAACCACGCCCGCTATTTGCAGGACCGCGCGGGCTACCCCGCCTATGACAACACAGATGTGACGTTCTACGGCGACACCTGCGAGGCGCTGGAGGCCCAGAAAACAGCCCTGCGCAGCGCGGAAAAGTTTATTTTCATGGAATACCACGCCATTGAGGACGCCTCCGCCTGGCAGGAGCTGGAGGATATTCTGGCCGAGCGCGCCGCCCACGGCGTGGAGGTGCGCGTATTTTACGACGACGTGGGCAGCATCGGGTTTATCAACAGCAAATTTGTCAAAAAGCTGGCGGGGCGCGGCATCCAGTGCCGCCGGTTCAACCCCGTCATCCCGATTTTGAACGTCTTTATGAACAATCGCGACCACCGCAAAATCACCGTTGTGGACGGGCGCGTCGGCTTTACCGGCGGCTACAATCTGGCGGAGGAGTACTTCAACCGCACCCACCCTTACGGCCAGTGGAAGGACAGCGGCATCCGGCTGGAGGGCGACGCCGTGCGCGGCCTGACGCTGATTTTCTTAGAGCTGTGGGGCGCAACGCAGAAGGCCGCACCCGAGGTCGAGCGCTATCTGCCCGATGTGCCCTACACCGCGCGGGAGAATGCCGTGGTGCTGCCCTACGCGGACAATCCGCTGGACGACGAGGCCACCGGCGAGAACGTCTACCTGAACATGATCCGCAGTGCGAAGGACTACGTCTACATTACAACGCCCTACCTTATTTTAAGTGACGAGATGCAGCGCACACTGCGGCTGGCCGCGTCCAGCGGCGTTGATGTGCGGATCATCACGCCGGGCATCCCGGACAAAAAGCTGATTTTCTCGGTCACGCGCAGCTATTACGCCAGCCTTGCCAAGAGCGGCGTGCGCATTTATGAGTACGCGCCCGGGTTCATCCACGCGAAGCAATGCGTAGCCGACGGCACGGAAGCCGTTGTGGGTACGATTAATTTTGACTTCCGCAGCCTGTACCTGCACTTTGAGAACGCCTGCTGGTTCTGCGGCTGCAGCGCCGTGGCCGATGTGCGCCGCGATTTTGACGCGCTGTTCCCCGTCTGCCGCGAGGTCACGCAGGAGTACGCCGACACCCGCAGCCTGGCCGTGCGCGGCTGGGACTGCGTGCTGCGGCTGTTCAGCCCGCTGATGTGACGGGCTGTGCGCCGGGCGCGGCAAGTGGAATTTTCCCAAAGAAATCTGTACTATTCCACGTTGCAAACCGCCGCTGCGCGCCGTACAATAAAGACAAAATCCGGGCTGTCGAAAAACGCGTTACTGCGGTAAGTTGACGGGCACCCCATGGTCGCCCCTACATAAGCAAGAAGGCAAGAATGCAATTTTTTGACGGTCTGAAAATCATCCTGTGAGGTGCATACCAATGGAGCATATAGCATGGAAGGGCCGCATCAAGCCCGGCTGCAAAGCGGAATATCAGCGCCGCCACGCGGAGATCTGGCCCGAGATGGTCGAGGTGCTGAAGGCTGCGGGCATCTGCAACTACAGCATCTTCTACTGTAACGACGAGCTGTTCGGCTACTATGAGTGCGCGAAGGGCGTTGCCTACGCCGAGAAGGTACAGGCCGAAAGCCCCGTTGTGGACCGCTGGAACGACTACATGAAGGACATTCTGGAGCTGGAAATGGACCCTGTGACCGGCGCCCAGCCCAAGCTGGAGCAGGTGTTCCGTTTGGATTAAACGCGCATAAGACAGCAAAGCCGCCCGTGTCAGGCTGACACGGGCGGCTTGTGTTTTTATGGCAGGTGCAGCGCAGGCGGTGCTGCCTTTAGGGTATTTACAACACGATGCGGAACGCGACGCGGTGCTCTCCTTCCCCGCTGACGTGGTAAGGCTCCTCCACATCGGTGCCCCAGCTGTCGATGCCGCCGACGCCGCGGGCTGCGCCCAGGATCGTCACGCTCGTGCGGCCCGTGGCGGGCAGCTCGGTGATGTGCTGGGCGGCCTCGATCTCCTGCGCAGTGTTGGGCAGTGCGCTGAAGGCAAACGGCGCGTCTGCCTGTTCAATCGTCAGCGCAGCCGCCGTCTGACCGCAGACGTTGTGCTGCTCCAGCGTGAACTGACGGGTGCCCACATGCAGACCGCAGTCCTGCGGGACGAGGGCCGGTTCAATATGCGGCACCTCCTCATGGCAGCCAAAAACGCCGCCCTTGCAGCGATCCGGGTAGGTCTCGCCCGAAAGGCCGGTCCAGAGCGTGCGGGCCACGGGGGCAAACGTCTGGAATTTTACGCCGAAGCAGGGCAGCTCGGGCGCACCGGGCACGCCATGATAGACGGCCTCGACCAGCAGCGTGCCCTGCGGCTCCACGGTGTAGGTCAGCTCGGCCTTAGCGCCGGGCACGGTGGGCACGCCGTAGGTATAGCGCACCTGCACACCGTCGGCGGATTTCCGCAAGACCACAAAGCCGAGGTTCTGCAGGTAGACATCCGCCGCCAGCCAGGCCGCCGCTTTCTGCGGGAAGCCGCAGCCGCGGTCATTGTCGGTGGCGGCACGCCAGAACGCCGGGCGCGGGGCGCGCCAGAGCCACTCGCTGCCGTTGACGGTCAGCGACGACGGCCCGGCCTCGCCCGCGGAAAAGAGAATTTCAAACCCGTCGCCCCTGACGCCGAGGTTGCCGTCGCCCTCGGTCACGGTCAACGTGCCGGGCTTGCGGGCGGCCTGTGCTTTGGCCGCGTCGCGGTCCGCCCGGGCGGCGGCTGCGGCGTTGCGGGCATCGTGGGCGGCGCGGCGGGCGGGGGTGTCGTACCAGTAGCGCACGTCCTGCATGGCGGGTTTCTCGGCACCGTCGGCGTAGACAATGCCGTTGCCGCTGAAGTTGTAATCGGTGTTGCGGTCCGCAAAGTCGCCGCCGTAGCCCAGCACGCTGCGGCCCAGCGCGTCGGTGTGCCGGAGCGCCTGGTCCATGTAGTCCCAGATGAAGCCGCCCTGGTACTGGTCGAACTCGTCGGCCAAGCGCACATAGCTCTCCATGCCGCCCAGCGAGTTGCCCATATCGTGCATATACTCGCAGAGAATGAAGGGCTTCTTCGGGTGGGATTCGAGATACTCGCGAATTTCCCACGGCTTGGCGTACATCCGGCTTTCCATGTCGCTGATGGCGTCGAACGCGCGGCAGTGGAACACACCCTCATAATGCACGAGGCGTCCCGGGTCGTGGTCGTGGAAGAACTGCGACATGGCGAGAATATCCTCGCCCGCGTAGCTCTCATTGCCGCAGGACCAGATCAGGACGGCGGCGTGGTTCTTGTCGCGTTCAAACATGCTGCGGGCGCGGTCCACGACGCAGTCCTTCCATTCGGGCAGGCTGCCGGGCACGTTCCAACTCGGCTCCACCGCGCCGAGCTTCTGCCAGCTGCCGTGGCTTTCAAGGTTCGTCTCGTCGATCATGTAGATGCCGTTCCGGTCACACAGGTCGTACCACAGGCTCTGGTCGGGGTAGTGGCAGGTGCGCACGGCGTTGATGTTGTTCTTTTTGAACACGGCCATGGCGGCGTGCATGTCGTCGGCGCCGATAGCGCGGCCCCTGTCGGCGTTCCACTCGTGGCGGTTGACGCCGTTGAACACGACACGTTCCCCGTTCAGGCACATGACGCCGTTTATCATCTCAAAGCGGCGGAAGCCGATGTCGTAGGGCACAACTTCTTGCAAAACGCCGTCGGCATCGCGCAGGGTCAGTACGGCGTGGTAGAGCACCGGCGCTGCATGGCTCCACGGCTGGATGCCCTCGATCTCAATCGTATCGCCCGCGGCGGGGCCCTCGTAGACGGCGTAGCCCTCGGGGTCGGTCACGACGAGGGCAACCGACGCGCCGTCGGTCTCGCCGTCCAGCTTGACGAGAGGCGTCAGCAGGCCGGTGGTGTTGTCGGCGGCAAGGTCGGCCTTGAGCCAGATGTCGTTGATGTGGACCCTGGGCTTTGCGTACAGGTAGACCGAGCGGAAGATGCCCGAGAAGCGGAAGAAGTCCTGATCCTCGATCCAGGCGGCGCTGCTGCGCTTGTAGACCTCGACGCAGAGGCGGTTGTTCTCGTCCCGAATATACGGTGTCAGGTCAAATTCAGAAGGGGTGAAGCTGTCCTCGGCATAGCCGACGAACTGGCCGTTGCACCACAGGTACATGGCCTGCTCCACGCCCTGAAAGCTGACGCAGACGCGCTGGCCGCGCAGGGACTCGTTCAGATCAAACTCTTTGACATAGCTGCCCACGGGGTCATCGTTCCAATCGACCTGCGGCGGGCGCAGGCAGCTGCGGCCATCCCACGGGTAGAGGGTGTTGGTGTACTGCAGCTGACCGTAGCCCTGCAGCTCGATGTGCCCGGGCACGCGGATCGTGCCGAAGCCGGACAGGTCGGCGTCCGGCTGCCAGAAATCCGCCGGGCGGGCGGCAGGGTTGGCGCTCCACGCAAAGCGCCATGCGCCGTCCAGTGACTGGCGCAGCGATGTCAGGCCGCTTTCGGCCTCGTCCAAGGTGCGGCAGCAGAGATGGTCAGAGTGTGCGTCCAGCCGGTTCACGGCAAAGACGGTGGGGTCACTCAGCCAGCGAAGTTCAGGGGTCATAGGGATCTCTCCTTTACACAATCAGGTTCTTACCGTCATTCTGCCACAGGGCGCGCGGGGTGTCAATGGAAAGTTTCACGCAGATATTTTCCGTATTTTTTGCATCTTTACGGGAATTGTGCTGTGTTTAACACTTCGCGGCAGGATTTTTTGAGTTTTTCCGTTTTGTCTGGTGGCAGATTGTACGCTGCAGCACCAGATATAGCGGTGGCGGCAGGATTTTTGCGGGGTGGGTTGTTATAGTCGGCACACCTGGGGCGGCGTTTTGGGGTCATACTTCTTCTGTCTCCGCCTCCGCGGCGGCGCGCAGACGCTCCCGCACGGGGCGCAGGGCCTCGGGCAGAGCCTCGTCGGGCAGGTCGCTGATGCCCTCGGTGCTGCCGCGGGCGGCGGCGGTCTCATAGAACCAGCACTTGTAGTCCAGGGTGTCCATCGTCTGCTGCAATTCAGCCATGCGGGTCTCGAGCACGGTGCGCTGCTTGCGGAACAGCTCCAGCCGCCGGGCAATGGTCTCATCGCCCTGCATGGCCAGCTCGATGTATTCGCGGATGTCCTTGAGGGACATGCCGGTCTTTTTCAGGCACTCGATGATGCGCAGCCACTCGAAGTCCTTCTCCGTAAAAACGCGGATGCCGCCGGACGAGCGCCCGACGAAGGGCAGCAGCCCTTCCTTATCGTAATAGCGGATCGTCGATGCGGGCACACCCAGCCGCCGCGCCATCTCCCCCACTGTATAGGCCATGTGTTTTCCTCCTATGACTTAAACCAAGGTTTAACCTGTGTATCAGTATAGGACAAAAGGGCGGCGTTGTCAAGGCGGGCGGAGTCACCCGCGGTATTTCCCCCTCATCCGGCTGAACGGTTTCCTGTTCTTGCACACGCCGCGGGGCGTGCCGCCGCTCCCCTGCCCGCTTTTCTTTTATAGGGAAGGCTTTTTCTATTTTTTATTGACAAACGCGCGGTTTGTTTCTATCATGTTCATATAAGTAAGGGAGGGACCGCCACTATGCTGACCTATAATATGGACGTGGAAGAGCGCAGCACCTGGCTGCGCGCCACCCCCGGCGCGGCGGCGCTGGCACAGCCGTTTTACTGCACCGAGGCCGGCAACTTTTATGGCCGCGCCCATTTTGCCACAGCCCGCACCGATAAAGAAAGCTATCTGCTGTTTTATACGCTGTCCGGCTCCGGTCTGATCGAGCAGAACGACCAGCGCGTGGAGCTGCCCGCCGGCAGCGCCCTGCTGTTGAACTGCCGCACCCCGCAAAGCTACTGCACTGCCCCCGGGCAGGACCACTGGCACCACTACTGGGCGCATCTGGACGGCGCGGGCGTCGCCAATCTGGCCGAGGTTCTGCAGCCGCAGGGGCGGCTGTCCCCCGTTACGGTCAGTCGGCTGGAAATGCAGCCGCTGTTTGAGTCACTGGCCGCCGAGTGGGAGCACGGCGCTGCCGCACAGATCGAGATCTGCCTGGCCCTGCACCGGATGCTGGCCCTGATGGCCCGCCAGCTGCTGGCCGGGGACGAGAGCCGCTCCAATCGCACCTTGATCGAACAGGCCGCCGAGTACATCCGCCAGCACTATGCCGAGCCGCTGTCGCTGGACAGCCTGCTGGCCCAGACGCCGGTGAGCAAGAGCTGGTTCCTGCGGCTGTTCCGCCAGTACATGGGCACGACGCCCTACAATTTTTTGCTGTCCACGCGGATCACACGCGCCAAGGAGCTGCTGGTGCTGACGGATTTCTCCGTCTGCGAGATCGCGCACCAGGTCGGCTTTGGGGATGAGAGCAACTTCTCGACCCGCTTTACCGCCATGGTGGGCCAAAGCCCCCAGCAGTACCGCAAAAGTGCAATGAAGCCCGCGGAAAACTGAATAATGGGAAAGAAGGCATTTGTATGTTGAAAACCGAACGCATGGACCGTATCCGTGCTGCCCTGCGCGCGCAGGGACTGACGCAGATGATCGTCTGCGACCCCAAGAGCGTGTGGTATCTGACCGGCGTCGCCGTGGAGCCCTATGAGCGTCTGCTGGCGCTCTACCTGCCCACCGAGGGCGAGCCGGTGCTGTTTTTGAACAGACTGTTCAATGTGCCCGAGCCGCCGTGCAGGACCGTCTGGCACACCGACACGGACAAGCCCGTGGCGCAGATCGCCGAGGTCGTGGACGCGGGCAGGCCGCTGGGCATTGACAAGGAGTGGCCCGCTAAGTTTCTGATCCCGCTGATGGAGACCCACCCCTGTATGCAGGTCGTGCTGTCCAGCGACTGCGTGGACGACTGCCGCGCCTGCAAGGACGCCGAGGAGCAGACCCTTATGCGCGAGGCGTCCCGCATCAACGACGCGGTGAACGAGGCTGCGAAGCACTATATAAAGGCCGGCATGACCGAACGCGAGGTCGCCGAGTTTATCGACGCGCAGTTCCGTGCCTACGGTTGCGAGGGGCCGAGCTTTACGACGATTGTCTCCTTTGGTGCCAACGCCGCCGACCCGCACCACGAGCCGGACGACACCGTATTAAAAAAGGGCGACTGCGTGCTGTTTGACATGGGCTGCGTGAAGAGCCGCTATTGCAGCGACATGACCCGCACCTGGTTCTGCGGCCAGCCCACTGAAAAGCAGGCCGCCGTGCACGATCTGGTGCGCCGCGCGAATGAGGCTGCCGAGGCGCTCATCAAGCCCGGCGTGCGCCTGTGTGAGCTGGATGCTGCCGCGCGCGACCTGATTACGGAAGCGGGCTACGGCGCGTATTTCAACCACCGTCTGGGGCATTTCATCGGACAGACCGACCACGAGAAGGGCGACGTCAGCAGCGCGAACACCACCGTAGCCAGACCCGGCATGATCTTTTCGATTGAGCCGGGCGTCTACCTGCCCGGCGAGTTCGGCGTCCGCGTGGAGGACCTCGTCCTGGTGACCGAGACCGGCTGCGAGGTGCTGAACAGGAACGATAAGCATTGGGATGTGGTGGGCCTGTAAGCATTCTGTAGGGGCCGGACATGTCCGGCCCGCGGCCTCCCGTCGGCGCTCTGTCATGGGAAAGCTGCGGGCGCATATAGAATGCGCCCCTACGGATTACGTTTCCGACAAAGGGAGAAAACTCCACGCGGGGCGTCCCCCCACAAAAAACGTAGGGGCGGATTCCATATCCGCCCGTGCCCGTTTGCGGCAAGGCAAACTTCCGCGGGCGCATATAGAATGCGCCCCTACGGAGTCATTTGATAAAACACAACAGAGAGGTGTACGATTGAAAAAACATCTGTTCCGTATCATTGCCGTCCTGTCCGCCGCGGTCCTGCTGGCGGGCTGCGCGGCGTCGCGGCTGCGGCTGGGGGCTGCGGCTGCAGGCGGCGTGTACAATGCGTTTGGTACCGCCATGGCCGCCCAGAACAGCACCATCGAGGTCAAACAGACCGCCGGGTCCGCCGCCAACCTGCGGCTGCTGGCGGGCGGCTATTTACAGCTGGCCGTTGCCCAGTCCGACATGGCGCAGGATGCCTACGACGGCAGCGGCGTCTTTGCCCACGAGAGCACCGAGCGCAGCTTCAGCGCCGTGGCCGCCCTGTATGAGGAGGCCGTTCAGGTCGTTGTCCGGGCCGACTCCGGCATTACGACGCTGGAGGAACTGCAGGGCTGCACGCTCAGCGTCGGCGAGGAGGAATCCGGCACCGAGCAGAACGCCTGGCAGGTGTTGGCCGCCTGCGGCCTGAACAACCGCCTGGTGCATACTGTAAACCTGAACTACACCGACGCTGCCGCCCGGCTGGCCGACGGCACGATCGACGCGATGTTCGTCACCGCCGGTCTGCACGCCGACGCGCTGGAACAGCTGGCCGAGACCTGCTCCATCCGTCTGCTCTCCGTCGATGGGGGTGTCGGTGCGCGGCTGCTGGCGGCCTACCCGGCCTACCGCGTCTGCGTTATCCCCGCCGGGACCTACGCCGGTCAGGGTGAGGACGTCTGGACCGTCAGCGTGCAGGCGCTTCTGCTGGCGTCGAACGCGCTGTCCGACGAGACCGTCCAAAGGCTGACTGCCCGGTATTTTGACAGCGTGGACGCCGTGGCCGCCGCCGTGCCGGTGCCGCTGGTGACCGACCCCGCCGTGGCCGCCGCGCAGAGCGTTATCCCCTACCACACCGGGGCCGCTGCGTACTACACCGCGCAGGGCATCACCCCCGCAGGGCCGGAGACGGGCGCGTCCCCTGAACAGGAGGCCGCCGCATGATCATCTCACTGGATATGTACCAGACGCTGTTTGCGGCGGTCTGCGTGCTGATGCTGGGCCGTTTTTTGAAGGCGCGCATCGGCTTTCTGGAAAAATTCTGCATTCCCGCGCCGGTCATCGGCGGCGTGCTGTTTGCCGTTTTCACCTGTCTCTGCTATGTGACCGGCATTGCCGAGTTTGAATTCGACGACATTTTAAAGGAAGTCTGCATGGTGTTCTTCTTCACCTCGGTAGGCTTTCAGGCCAACCTCAAGGTGCTGAAAAGCGGCGGCAAATCGCTGATCCTCTTCTTGGGGCTGGTCATTGCGCTGATTTTGTGCCAGAACTTCCTCGCCGTCGGGCTGGCGGATCTGCTGGGCATCTCGCCGTTGATCGGTCTGTGCACCGGTTCCATCCCGATGGTCGGCGGCCACGGCACGGCGGGCGCGTTCGGCCCCGTGCTCGAGGACTTCGGCGTTGCGGGCGCGACCACGCTCTGCACGGCGGCGGCCACCTACGGCCTGATCGCGGGCAGCGTCATGGGCGGCCCGACGGGCCGTCTGCTTATTGAGCGCCGCAAGCTGCTGGACACCGTTGTGCCCGAGGACGACAGCCTGCTGGTGGAGGAAGAAATCAAGCACGAGCGCCACACCAGCATGTACCCGGCTGCTGTGTTCCAGCTGATTATCGCCATCGGCATCGGCACGTTCATCTCCAAGGCGCTGGCCATGACCGGGCTGACGTTCCCCATTTATATCGGCGCGATGATCGCTGCGGCGTGTATGCGCAACATCGGCGAATTCACCCACAAATTCACGACCCACATGGGCGAGATCAACGACATCGGCGGCATCAGCCTGTCGCTGTTCCTGGGCATTGCCATGATCACGCTGAAGCTGTGGCAGCTGGCCGCGCTGGCACTGCCGCTCATCATCCTGCTGGCGGGCCAGACGCTGCTGATTTTCCTGTTCACCTACTTTGTGATTTTCAACATCATGGGCCGCGACTATGACGCTGCGGTCATTGCGGCGGGCGTCTGCGGCTTTGGCATGGGCGCGACGCCCAACGCCATGGCCAACATGCAGGCCCTGTGCGAAAAGTATGCCCCGTCGGTCAAGGCGTATCTGCTGATCCCGCTGGTAGGCAGTCTGTTTGCGGACTTCCTCAACAGTCTGGTCATCACCTTCTTTATCAACTTTATCTAATTGGGAGGTCCTTCTGATGTTCCGCAAGCTGCGCGAGGCGCTGAAAAAGCAGCGCTACCGTGTCCACAGTGACGACGTTGCCCTGCCGGAGGTCCACACCGGCCAGGTCACCCACAGCGACGCCCCCGAGACCCCGGAGAAGCACAAGTCCATCAACTATGAAAACGTCGCCATCCCGGAGGTTCATATTCCAAAGAAGAAGCCCTGAAGCCTTCTCCCCCTGGGGGAGAAGGTGTCCCCGCAGGGCCGGATGAGGGGGAGAGCTTGCCGCGGTTGCCCGCAAACGGGTTGCCACAGAGGGTTCGGCCCTCATCAGTCACCTTCGGTGACAGCTTCCCCCGATGGGGAAGCCTTTTTGTACAGCAAAACGCCCCTGGCCGTTCGGTCAGGGGCGTTTTGCCCGTAATGTTAGTCGAGGAAGTTCTCGTTGAGGGTGACACCGAAGTCGTGGGCGATGGCGCGCAGGTCATCGTCGGTGATGGTCTGGCGGATCAGGCCGCCGCCCATGGACAGGACCTTGACGTAGATCTCGGCACTCTTTTCAATCGTGTGGGCGAGGCCGAAGGTGATGTCAAAGTCAGGGCCGGAGGCAAACAGGCCGTGCTGTGCCCAGATAGCGGCCTGATAGGTTTTCATCTTCTCGGAGGTTGCCATGGCGATGTCCGCGCCGCCCGGGACCATCCAGGGGCAGACGCCGACGCCCTCGGGGAAAACGACGGGGCACTCGGTAGCGCTCTGCCACAGGGCGCGGGAGAAGTCACGGTCCGTCAGCGGCAGGATGTAGGTCAGCGCAATGACGTTGGTGGCGTGGCAGTGATAAATAACGCGGTTCGCGCCGTTGGTAGCGGCCTTGCGGACGCTGTGGTTCATGAAATGGCTGGGGAACTCGGACGTCGGGCAAGCGCCGTCGGCCAGACCCCAGACGATGCGCCAGCTGTCGCCCTTGTCGTTGATCTCCACAATGCCGATGCTGTGGATCGGGTCAGGCTCGACGTTGCGGAAGAACTTGCCGGAGCCGGTGGTGATGAAGTACTCACCGGCCAGATTATCGGCCTGCACGCCCATGTTGACCCACTCGCGCGGCTCGGCGTCGAAGTAGGGACGGCAGGCAGCGACGTCCTCCCCGGTCATGCGGTAGGTCAGGTTGCCGCCGTTGCGCTCGTGCCAGCCCTGCAGCCAGCCATCGTTGCACATGCGGATAAAGCCCTTGACGCAGGGAATTTCATAAATCGTAGACATAATTTCTGCTCCTTTATATCGTTGTGTTGGCTTCCCCCTCCGGGGGAAGCTGTCAGTGGCCCCGACCACTGACGGATGAGGGCAAAGCTGCCGACAGCAGCCCGTTACCGGGCAATTGCCGCAAGGCCGCCCCTCATCCGGCCTCGGGCGGGGCCTCGGCCACCTTCCCCCAAGGGGGAAGGCATCCCGAAATCAGCGCGTGATCACATCCACCGGCACGTTGAAGATCTCGGCAACCTTCAAAATCGTGTCGATGTGGTGGCCGGTGGCGGCGGCCATGTGGTGGGTGGGGCCGGCCTCGCTCCAGCGGTTGACGAACTCGCGGGCACCGCAGCTGAAGCGGGTGCGCATGTTTGTGTCACCGAAGGTGAAGATCGGGCCGGGCTCGTTGACGCCCTCGGCCACGACAAACTTGAAGTGGCCGTCCTTGTCCTGCGTGATGGCCAGATAGGTCACATCGCCCACCGGCGGGTAGAACTGGGTCAGGTAGCCGCCGCCGGTCTTGCCGTGGAACACGGGCACGATCTTCATGGTCGGCTTTCTGGCCGTGGAGATGTCGGCGTCGCCGGAGCCGGAGTGGCCGATGATGCAGATGTCCTCATTGAAGTCGATGGAGTACATCTCGCTCAGCTGGCCGCAGCCCGCAATGGTCTTGAGGATGGACATGGCCATCGCGACCTTGATGTCGCCCTCGACGGCGCAGGCCGTGCCCTGCTTGATGAGCATCGAGAACGCGGGGATCAGCATCGAGTCCAGCTTACCGGCCACGCCCTTGGCGAAGCCGTCGTAGTGGCTGGCGACGAAGGCGATCTTCTCGTCCCTGACCCACTGCTCAAATGCGACAACGTAGCGGGCCATATCCCAGACCTTCTCTACCGTGCCGCCGCCCTCAATATCGAAGGTGTCCAGAATGTCCTGCGCCTTGGCGCGGATGGCGTCCTCGTCGGTGATGTTGTCGGCGATGGCCCACATCTTCTCCCAGTCAAACTGCTTGGTGTAGAGCCACATACGGTTGTACAGGTTCGTCTCGTCGATGTACAGATCCATCATGCCGGGGTACGGGCGGCCGATCTGCGCAAGGTTCGTATCACGGAAGCGGCGGCGCACCTGCGCGGCCTTGCACCAGTCGTTGATTTCGGCCTGCACGGCGGGGTCACCGCCCTCGACAACGCCGGTGATGACGGCGTGGCGCTTACCGGCGCGCTCCAGATCAGCGACCATCTCGCCGACAGCGCCGCAGGCGTACAGCTCACCCAGCCAGGTGGGGGTGTCGGTGTTGGCGTAGTCGGGGGCCTTCTTCTTCTGCACGTTGACGAGGACGACGGGCACGTCGAGGTCGCGCACGGCGGGCAGCATATTGTAAGAGGTAGCGTAGGTCAGCAGCTGCAGAATGACAAGGTCAACGTCGGCGGCGCGGAACTTATCGCCCGCGGCCATGGACTGCTCCTTGGTGGTGACGATGCCGCCGTCGATGACCTCGACGGTGTCGGGCAGCGTCTTTTTGAAGGCGGCGTACTGGCCCTCAAACTCGGGGACCAGCGTGGGGAACTGCGGCAGGTAAGCGCCCAGCGCAATGGCGAACACGCCAACGCGGGCTTTGGTTTCGACTAACATGGTGGGACCTCCTGTATATGGATTTGTTGTGATGTGCGTGTGGGGGAGGGATTTATCCCTCCCGGGAAGTATACGGTGTCGGGCGCAGGCACGGGAGGGTCAAGACCCTCCCCTACAAACCAGGGTGAACGGCAGGCTGGCGGCGGCATGAGGGCATGCCGCCCTACGGTTGGATGTAGGGCGGGGTGCCCCCACCCCGCCGGGTCGTTTACTCCGGCTGATACTCTTTAATTTCAAAGCTGCGCCGGATGGCGGCGCGGGCCTCGGCCAGGTCGGCAAAATCGCCGCTGTGGATGAACTGCACCATCAGGTTGCCCAGCGCTGTGCCCTCGGTGGGGCCTGCAAACACGGTCAGGCCGGTGGCGTTGGCGGTCTGCTGGTTCAGGTAGCCGTCCTGGCTGCCGCCGCCGACGATGTTCAGGCTTGTGTAGGTCTTGCCGGTCAGGCTTTGCAAGGTCTCCACGGCGCGGCGGTAGTCCTGCGTCAGGGAGTTGTAGACGCACTGCATGACCTCGCCGGTGGCGGCGGGCACGGGCTGGTGCGTGTCGGCGCAGGCGGCCCTGACTTCTTCGATCATGGAGGCAGGCGCTAAGAAGCGGTTGTCATCGGGGTCAACGCAGCCGGGGAAGTCGGCGGCCTCCTTCGCGGCGGCGATCAGCTCCGGGAAGCTCGGGCGGGTGCCGGTCTTTTCGCCAAGCTCACGGCGGATGGACTGGATCATCCACAGGCCCATGATATTTTTCAGGTAACGGTAGCGGTATTCATAGCCGCCCTCGTTCGTAAAGTTGGCGGCGCAGCTGTCCGGGCCGGTGATGGCCGCTGCGTTTTCCACGCCCAGCAGGCTCCATGTGCCGCTGGACAGGTAAGCGGCGTACTCATCCCGCGCGGGCACGGCGAGGAACGCCGAGCCGGTGTCGTGGGTCGCGGGCAGAATGACCTCGGCGTCAAAGCCGACAGCCTTCTGAATTTCCGGCGTCAGATGTCCCAGCACGGTCCCGGCGGTCTTGATGGGCTGGAAGATGCCGCGCGGCAGACCCAGCTTTTCGATCAGTGCATCGTCCCAGTCCCTGCTGTCCGCGCCCACCAGCGCCGTGGTGCTGGCGTTCGTGTACTCATTGGCAGGCACGCCGCAGAGCAGGTAGTTCAGGTAATCGGGCACCATCAGGAACGTTTTGGCGGCGGCCAGCTGCTCCGGGTGCTCCTTTTTGAGCGCCATCAGCTGGTAGACCGTGTTGAACGGCTGGTACTGGATGCCGGTGCGGGCGTAGTGGTCGGCAAAGGTCAGGCCGTATTCCTTTTCCAGCGCCTCGCGGATGCCCTCGGTGCGCTCGTCGCGGTAGGCGACGGCGTCGCCGATACGCTTATTGTCCGCATCCAGCAGCACAAAATCGACGGCCCAGGTGTCGATGCCGATGGTCGCGGGGGCAAAGCCTGCGTCGTGTGCAGCCTTCAGGCCGTTGACGACCTCTTGCGCCAGGGTGTCGATGTCCCAGCAGAGGTGGCCGTTCTCGCGGTGGACGCCGTTTTCGAAGCGGTAGACCTCCTGCAGGGTGATTTTTCCGTTCTGCACGGTGCCTGCGATGTGCCGCCCGCTGGACGCGCCGATGTCGACTGCCAGTGTACAGGTTTGCATAAGCTCTCTCCTTCTTTGCAAAATAACAGTGTTGCAGCATTTGCTTTTTGTCTGCATTATACGACACCCGGGCCCGGCTTTCCATCCGCAAAAGAATTTGATTGTTTGGGAAAATTCCACACGTTCCTTTCCGCGTTCCCGGCGGTTTTGTCCGGGTCCCGTGCCGGAATAACCCGATTGACACGCCCCGTGCCGTCCCGTATAATAGACCCTGCAACCAATAAAGGAGATGTTACATTATGGCCACCGCGCACAAAAGCCGTGTGCTGGATATGACCCAGGGCGACCCGTTCCGCCTGGTGCTGCAATTTTCGATGCCGCTGTTCTGCTCCAACCTTTTGCAGCAGCTGTACAACCTGACCGACACTGCGCTGGCCGGGCACCTGCTGGGCTCCGCCGCGCTGGCGGAGATCGGCGCGACGGCGGCGCTGTACGGGCTTATCATGAACTTTGCCTTCGGCATGAACAACGGCCTGGCGCTGACGGTCAGCCGCTATTTTGGCGCGGGCGATGAAAGCGGGATACGCCGCGCCGTGGGCTGGATGGTCACGCTGTCGGCGGCGGTGTCGCTGGTGCTGACGGGGTGCTCCCTGCTGGGCCGCGACGCGCTGCTGACCGTTTTGCAGGTCCCGGCACAGGCATGGGGCGGCGCGTCCGCCTACCTGACCGTCATTCTGCTGGGCATCCCGCTGACGATGCTTTATAATATGGAGGCTGCGCTGCTGCGCGCCGTCGGCAACAGCGTGACGCCGCTGCTGTTCCTGCTGTTCAGCAGCGTGCTGAACGTCGGGCTGGACGCCGCGTTCATGGGGCCGCTGGGGCTGGGCGTGCGCGGCGCGGCCATTGCCACGGTGCTGGCGCAGGGCATCAGCGCCGTGCTGGGCGTTGTGTACATCCTGCGCGGCTACCCGGAGCTGCGCTTTACGCCCCGGCAGCTCGGGGCTGCCACGCGCCGCGCCGTGACCAGTATGTTCTGGGCGGGCCTGAGCATGGGGCTGATGAGCGCCATCTACAATCTGGGCAGCGTGGCGCTGCAAAGCAGCATCAACGCGCTGGGCAGCGTCTACATCACGGCGCAGACCGCCGCGCGCCGCTTAGCGGAGCTGTACTTTATCCCGGGCGGTGCGCTGGGCATCGGCGTGGCGACGTTCAGCAGCCAGAATCTGGGTGCGGGCCGCCGCAGCCGCATTTGGCAGAGCGTCAAGGCCGCGCTTGCGATCTATTTTGTGTGGTGGGTGTTTGTGGTGGCGTTCACCTTCCTGCTGGGCGGGGCCGCCATCCGCGGCATCACGGGCAGCACGGACGAGGTCATTATCTCCAACGCGCTGCTGTACCTGAAAATCAGCGCACCGGTCATCCCGCCGATGGCCGTGCTGGTCATTCTGCGCAATATGCTGCAGGGCATCCGGCACACGGTAGAGCCGCTGCTGGCCAGCGGGCTGGAGCTTGTGGGCAAGGTGATCTTTGCCGTATGGCTCGTGCCGGTCCGGGGCTACCGCGCGGTCTGCTTTTGTGAGCCGACGACCTGGGTCGTATGCTTTGTGTTTATCCTGCTGGCGGTCTGGCGCTGCCGGGGCGATTTACGCGACGCAGAAAAAATATGAATTTTTTTGCAAAAAGGGCTTGCAATTTGGAAGTCGTTCTGCTATAATAATATGCGTCGCCAAGAGGCGGCGCAATAAGCGCGGTTAGCTCAGCTGGTAGAGCATCTGCTTGACGTGCAGGAGGTCACAGGTTCGAGTCCTGTACCGCGCACCAAGAGTCTGTGACATCTTAGATGTCACAGACTCTTTTTTTGTTGTATCGCCCAGAACCGGCAAGGCCGATGTCGAAAATGAGATCCGTAGGGGCGCATTCTATATGCGCCCGCGGAGGTTTATCCTGCCGCAAGCGGGCACGGGCGGATATGGAATCCGCCCCTACGTTTTTGAAGCGGCGGAGTCCCCGCGCAGAGGCAGCGCTCCGCGTGAAATTTTCTCCCTTTGTCGAAAACGAGATCCGTAGGGGCGCATTCTATATGCGCCCGCGGAGGTTTGCCTTGCCGCAAGCGGGCACGGGCGGATATGGAATCCGCCCCTACGTTTTTTTGTGGCGGGCGGAGCCCCCGCGCAGAGGCGGCACCCCGCGTGGAGTTTTCTCCCTTTGTCGAAAGCGAGATCCGTAGGGGCGCATTCTATATGCGCCCGCGGAGGTTTATCTTACCGCAAGCGGGCACGGGCGGATATGGAATCCGCCCCTACGTTTTT
>ENA-UEQJ01000622-UEQJ01000622.1-human-gut-metagenome-genome-assembly--contig:-NODE-622-length-29795-cov-6.523555_pt1 | contig 29795 bp, 29 predicted proteins | sample MGYA00242937_ERZ507938 | MGnify/ENA primary metagenome ERZ507938 (study PRJEB26167, sample SAMN06115437) | human gut metagenome | host: Homo sapiens | place: China:Gansu | collected 2015-07-03 | study...
GGTTTTAGGGTCCAGTGTCCACGACGTGCAGGTTCAAGTCCTGTTAGCCGCACCATATAATTTGACGTCAGAACGTATGTTTTGACGTCTTTTTTATTGTTTGACCACACAGCTTACTGCATTTTTTATAAAAAACGCGTCCGGACGATGTTTTTCAGCATCATCCAGGCGCGTTTGACATTGTATCGTGGTTTACGTTTCCGCTTTAAGTGTATCTCCGGGATGGCTACACCATCGTAGGTGATGGGTTCCTCGGCGGGCTTCGTTTCTTCCGTCCGGGCGGGGGTGTTCTTGTGGGCGCGGCCGGTGTGGATCTCCGGCACAACAAGTTTCTCCTGCTCCACACAGTAGCGGCGCTGCCGGACCTTGTCGGTTCATTTTTTCCAGAACATGACAGGGCCTGCATGTTGACCATGGCGTTGGGGGGTGGCACCCATGCCAAAACCACATATACCGCTGGATAGCACCGCAGCGTCGTAGTCCCGGCCTATAATATTAAACACGGCATAGCGTGCAAATACAAACATCAGCACTGCCTGGCCAGCCAGCAGCAGCGGCAGGGCCGTGTTTTTCCTTTTGCGTTTCTTGTCCAACCGCGCCGCCTCCTTACAGGATACCCTATTATATAATAGGTTCCCCGGGGTTTGCAAGTCTTTTGTTGTGCAGAATAGCAAAAAGTGATCGTGCGTTTTTATGAAAAATGTAGATTCTCACCCTTGCAAAACCGGGCCGGGCGGGGTATACTATAACCGTGAAAAGAGAAGAAAGGAGCGTGATACAATGACCAACATCTTCATGAAGGGTGACCTGGATGACATGATCTTCGAGGGTTCCGACTGGCAGCCCAGCGAGCGGTAAGTGATCCGGCTATACCAAGGAAGAAGCCACGCCTGTGCGTGGTGATTTTTTTTACAGAAAAAGCGTTTTACGAATACGGATATTATGCGCCGCAAGGCGCTTTTTTTGTGCCCATTTATGGGGCCCGTCTGCGGCGGCACAGGTCCGCGATGATGAGCGCGGCGCAGCACAGCAGCACCGCCGCCAGAATGAGAATGGCGCAGCTGCGGAAGAACGCCTCCGGCAGGATCAGGATCACCGGGTCCGTGGCCGGGTCAAAGAGCCAGTTGTCCTTGCCGGGAAAGAAGATGCTGTGGAACACCGTGAAGGCCCGGTCAAAGTCCAGGGCCGCCAGGACGCCGGCTATGGCCAGCGCCCCGCCCAGGCCGCAGCCGGCCCAGAAGCCGGGACTGTGGCCCGCCAGGGGACTCAGGGTCAGGCCCTTTTTCCGCCGCAGAGCGTACAGCACCAGCAGCACCGCCATGCACACCGCCAGCACCCGAAGGTCCAGCAGAAACAGCCGCCGCACATCGGCGAAGTGGCTGGCCCCCTCCGGGGAGAAGGACAGCACACCGGCGGCAAAGTCCGGGCGCTTGCCCAGGCAGTAATCCATCACGTCGTCAAAGGCCGCCCCGATCTGCTCCACCGTCAGGCCGCTGCGGGCGGGGATGCCCAGAGGTTCGATCTGCGCCCGGTAGAAGGGCCGGATCAACAGCGGCAGGGCGATGGACCCGGTCAGGATGGTCAGGGCCATAGCAAAGGCCGCGAAAACGGACAGCAGCTTCCTCATGAAATATCCTCCTTTTTCCGGCCGGACAGCACCAGAAGCACCTGACCCGGCAGGTAAAACAGCCACATGCCCACCTGGGCAAAGGCGGCAAGCCACCCGGGGAACAGCTCCGGCTGATTGCGGATCCCCACGCACACGTCGCACAGCAGAAACAGCCACAGTCCCACGGAAAACAGCGGACTGTGAAGGGGCACCGCCTGACAGGCGTTCAGCAGGAAATTCGTAAAGTACACCGCCGCCAGCAGGTTCAGCGGCGACAGCAGGCCCAGGGCCCAAAGCCCTGCCCAGGCCGCACCCACCAGGAACAGCCGCAGCCCCCACAGGGACCGGCCGCCGTTCTGCCGGCAGATCCGGACCAGATACAGGGCCTGGACCCCGCAGAACAGGGCCACCCCCGCGCCGTACCAGTCGTTCAGCAGCAGAAGAAAGGTGTCGGCCCCCAGGGTCAGGGCCATGGCGGCGGCCATCAGGCGGCTGCCGCCCCGCCGGGCAAACAGCACGGAAAACACCAGGCACACGGCGATGGAGGCGTATTTCACCGGGTCGCCGCTGCCGCCGGTAAGGTCCATGGCCATAAATATCGCGTACAGGGCCGCCTCCAGCCCCAGAAAGGCCGCCGTCACAGGTCCCACAGCTCCGGGTCGCTGGCGGAAACACACAGGGCGCCGGCAGACAGCGCCGCCGTCACGTCGGCCTTGTCTGCCAGCAGGCCCCCGGCGATGAGGGGCACCGGCAGCTCCCGGGACAGCCGGGCGATGACCCTATAGATGGTTCCCGGCAGCACCTCAATCAGATCCGGCATGCCCATGCCCGTCTCCTTCCCCAGGTTGCTGACAGCCTTGGAGTCGATGGCAAACACCCGCAGCACCGTCAGCATTCCCAGCTCCCGGCCCCGGCGGATCAGGTGAGGCCGGGTGGAGATGATGCCGTCGGCCCCGCAGCGGCGCAGGTAGTCCACGGCGATCTCCTTGGGGGCCATCCCTGCGATCAGGTCTGCGTGGATCACCGCCTGCTTCCCGGCCCGGTGGACCCGGTCCACCAGACCCGCGATATTCAGAATGTCGCCGCACAGCAGGAACACCGCCGCTCCGTCATGACACAAGGCACGATCCAGGGTCTCCGGCTCCTTCACCGCCGGGATCACCGGCGTCCGCTCCAAAAGCGGCAGCATGGCATGGGCCATAGGGCGCGCCCCCTTTCCGCAATTTTCTCTCCCTATGTTACCACGGCAGGGGGGCAGATTTCAACGATATTTTCAGGAAAAAGTGCTTGACAGGGGAGGGAGGGTCTGGTATACTATCCTGGAAAACAAAGAAGGCTGGATGCATCCGCCTCACCTCCCGCCCGTGGCAAAGAGGTCAACAGCAATTGTTTCCATGGTTTCCGCATGCCGGGGGCCGTGTTGTTGCGCGGATGCATGGTGCATTCGCGTTTTTTTATTGATCGAATGGAGGTGCGACGGTTATTAGCAAGGTAGAGCATGAACTCAATGAAGAGATCCGGGATAAGGAGATCCGCCTCATCGGCGAAAACGGCGAACAGCTGGGCATTGTGTCCTCTGCGGAGGGTCTGCACATCGCCGAGGAAAAGGGACTGGACCTGGTGAAGATTTCCCCCCAGGCCACGCCGCCTGTGTGCAAGCTCATGAACTATGGCAAGTACAGGTTCGAGCGCAGCAAGAAGGAAAAGGAAGCCAGAAAGAACCAGCATGTGGTGGAGATCAAGGAAATTCGCATGTCTCCGGGCATCGATGTCGGCGACTTCAACACGAAGCTGAAAAATGCGCAGAAGTTCCTGGCTGACGGCAACCGGGTGAAGGTCTCCGTCCGCTTCCGCGGCCGCGAGATGGCGCATACGGATATCGGCCGGGATCTGCTGAAGAAGTTCGCAGAGCTTTGCGCCGACGTGGCCACGATGGATAAATCCGCCAAAATGGAGGGCCGGCTCATGTCCATGTTCCTGTCCCCCAAGGCCCAAAAGGCCGGAAAATAACACACGAGTTCTTCCCGTTCCCCTGGGAATGGGAGAATAGATGGAAGGAGTACTATTATGCCTAAACTGAAGACCCACAGCGGCGCCAAGAAGCGCTTCAATCTGACGAAGTCCGGCAAGGTCAAGAGAGCGCACGCTTTCAAGAGCCACATCCTCACCAAGAAGGACACCAAGCGCGGCCGTCGCCTGCGCAGCGGCACCTACGCCGACTGCACCAATGAGGCCACCATCCGCAAGATGATCCCCTACAAATAAGAGACGGATATCGTTAGAAATAGGAGGCAATTAAGAAATGGCACGTGTTAAAGGCGCTATGATGGCGCGTAAAAGAAGAAATAAGACGCTGAAGCTGGCCAAGGGCTACTGGGGCGCCAAGTCCAAGCACTTCAAGATGGCCAACGAGCAGGTCATGAAGTCCCTGACCTACGCCTACGTGGGCCGCCGCCTGAAGAAGCGGGACTTCCGCCAGCTGTGGATCACCCGCATCTCCGCCGCCTGCAAGCTCAACGGCATGAACTATTCCACCTTCATGCACGGTCTGAAGGTGGCCGGCATCCAGATCAACCGCAAGATGCTCTCTGAGATGGCCATCAACGACGCCGTGGCCTTCACCGCCCTGTGCGACATCGCCAAGAAGGCGTAACATATTGTATATAGAAATCAGGTCCGGAAACGGGCCTGATTTTTTCATTTTCCGGCAAAAAGGGTTGACAGGCAGAGAAAAATGTTTTAATCTAAAAGGGAATAAAATATGCTCCGGTAGGTAAGGCTACCGCGAGGGATACGGACTGCTGCCGCAGAGTGGTGGAGACACCATGAGAGGGTTTGAACAGGCGATATCGAAACCAAGGTATCATCTAACGCAGTTTCACCGCCCCGCGATGCTAAAGCTTGTTACGGTGGCCAGGTCACGCGGCGCGCGTGGCCCCTCTGCACATCCACAATGGGCTTTTCTGCCGTTGTGGATTTTTTCATTCATTCAGGGAAGGAGGAACCGGTCATGTTCGATCATCAGGAAGAATTGGACGAATATCTGGAGAAAATCGAGGAGCTTATCAAAAATAAGCAATACGCCCGATTGCGGGACCTGTTCCTGCCTATGGAGCCTGCGGATATCGCCCTGTTGCTGGAGGAGGCCGGCGGGGAACAGATGCCTCTGCTGTACCGGCTGCTGCCCAAGGAGCTGGCGGCGGAGGTATTCGTGGAGCTGGAGTCCGACAGCCAGGAGATGCTCATCAACGGCTTTTCCAACACCGAGCTGAAGGAGGTGCTGGACGAGCTGTATCTGGACGATGCCGTGGACATCGTGGAGGAAATGCCTGCCAGCGTGGTGATCCGCATCCTGGACAAGGCCACGCCGGAAATGCGCAAGTCCATCAACGAGATCCTCCAGTACCCTGAGGACTCCGCCGGGTCCATTATGAACATGGAGTTTCTGTCCCTGAAAAAGGACATGACGGTGGAGGACGCCTTCAAGCGCATCCGCCGCATCGGCGGTGAGCTGGAGACCATCAACATCCTGTATGTCACCGATCCTACCCGGCATCTGCTGGGTGTGCTGTCCGTCCGGGATCTGCTGCTGGCGGAGGAGGACGACCTGATTGAGGAGATCATGGACCCCAATGTGGTGTCCGTGAACACCATGGATGATAAAGAGGACGTGGCCCAGGCCCTGAGCAAGTACGACTTCCTGGCCATGCCTGTGGTGGACAAGGAGGAGCGCCTGGTGGGCATCGTCACCGTGGACGACGCCATGGACGTTATCGAGGAGGAGACCACGGAGGACTTCGAGAAGATGGCCGCTATGCTGCCGTCGGACAAGCCCTATCTGAAATCCGGCATTTTTGCCACCTGGAAGGCCCGGCTGCCGTGGCTGATGATCCTGATGCTGTCGGCCACGTTCACGGGCATGATCCTGAACCACTATGAAAGCGCCCTGGCCGCGTGCCTGGTGCTCAACTCGTATATCCCCATGCTGTCCGGCACCGGCGGCAACTCCGGCACCCAGGCCTCCGTGGCGGTGATCCGCGCCCTGAGCCTGGACGAGGTGGACTTTTCCGATATTCTCCGGGTGCTGTGGAAGGAGCTGCGGGTGTCGCTGCTGTGCGGCGTATGCCTGGCCGGAGCCAACTTCGTAAAAATGCAGCTGGTGGACCGGCTGCTGCTGGGCAACGCCGCCGTCACGCCCACGGTGTGCCTGGTGGTGTGCCTGACCATCCTGTTCGTGGTGGTGTTTGCCAAGTGCGTGGGCTGCTCCCTGCCGCTGCTGGCAGAGAAGATCGGCCTGGACCCGGCAGTAATGGCCAGCCCCTTCATCTCCACCATTGTGGACGCCACCAGCCTGCTGATCTACTTCCGCTTTGCCTCGTGGCTGCTGCTATAGAATCAAAACAGGGGCAGGACCCGTGCGGGTCCTGCCCCTGACAGCTTGCCCAAAAGGCTGTATCCTTCAGGGAGGAAACCGGCAGATCGGACGCCGCTTCGGGCTTGCATCCGATTTGCCGGTTTTTCTTATAAACTAAAATACGCTCAGATTCAGGCGGGCGGACAGCAGCTCCAGCGCGCGGATTCCGGCCAGGCTGTTGCCCTTTTCGTCCAGAGCCGGTCCAAACAGGCCAACGCCCATGCGGCCAGGCACCACGGCCATAATGCCGCCGCCTACGCCGCTTTTGGCCGGTACGCCCACCCGGATGGCAAAGTCGCCGGACCCGTCGTACATGCCGCAGGTCATGAGGTTGGCGTTGACGAACCGGCCATAGGCCGCCGGGAACAGGCGCTCTCCCCCGGGCAGCTGCCCGTGACAGGCCAGCACGCAGCCGATGCGGGCCAGGTCCGCAGCGCTGACCCGAATGGAACAGGCCCGGAAATAGCAGTCCAGCAGCTCCTCCACATCGCCGCGGATCAGGCCGTGGGCCTTCAACAGATAGGCCAGAGCCCGGTTTTTGGAGCCGGTGGCCTTTTCGGAGTGATAGACCTCCTCGTCCAGGGCGATCTCATCATTGTCCGCCAGGCGGCGGATGAAGTCCAGCAGACGCTGGAACCGATGGTCATACGTCTCGCCTCCGATCAGCTGGCACATCAGAATGGCCCCGGCGTTGACCATGGGGTTCAGGTGCTTGGCCAGCAGGGCGTTGTCCGCCACATTGATGGCGTCGAAGGGCTTGCCGGTGGCCTCCACCCCCACATGGGCCCGCACCGTCTCCCGGCCGTTGTCCTGCAGGGCCAGCAGCAGCGAAAGGGGCTTCATGACGCTCTGGATGGTGAAGCTCCGGCGGCTGTCACCGGCCTCCACCAGGGTTCCGTCCTTGTGGAACACGGCAATGCCCAGGCGGTCTGGGTCCTGCCGGGCCAGCTCCGGGATATAGGAGGCCAGGGCCCCCTGCCCGGTGTACGGGCGGCACTCCTGCAGGATCTGTTGCAGCAATTCTTCCATAACGGCTCCTTTTCCACACGAATGTCGTCGGTTTCTGATACAGATTGTATATTCGTGTTGTCATTATACAGTCTGTATCTGTCAATAGTCCACCTTCATCAGGCACAGGCCCTCCGGCGGGGCGGTGGGACCGGCCAGGCGGCGGTCCCGGGCCTCCAGCAGGGCAGGCATATCCTCCGGCTGCCGGGTCCCCCGGCCCACCTCCAACAGGGTGCCCACCAGGATGCGCACCATATTCTGCAAAAAGCCGGTTCCGTGGAACGTGAACACGATGCGGTCCCGCTGGCGCACCACGGTGATGCTGTCCACCAGCCGCACCGTGGATTTCTTCATCCGGGGGTTGCCGCAGAAGCTGGCGAAGTCGTGCTCTCCCTGCAAATATGCCGCCGCCTGCTGCATCCGCTCCACGTCCGGGCGATAGTCCAGCAGGGTGACGTATTTCCGGTCGAACACCGGCTTCACCGGTCCGTCGAAGCATACATAGCGGTACGTTTTGCCCAGGGCCTTATACCGGGCGTGGAACCGGGGAGCGGCCTCCTTCACCTCCCGGACGGCAATGGCGTCGGGAAGGTAGCGGTTCATGTAGTCCCGGATCTCCTCCGGGGACAGGTCCACGTCCAGCTGGGCGTTGGCCACCATGGCCCGGGCGTGGACCCCGGCGTCGGTGCGTCCCGCGCCGGTGAGCTCCACCGAACTCCCCTGAAGCCGGGACAGCACGCTCTCCAGCTTTCCCTGGATGGTGTCCCTCCCCGGCTGGCGCTCCCAGCCGAAAAAACGGGTGCCGTCGTAAGCAATGGTGAATTTATAGTTCCGCTGCATGCTCGTTCTCCTCTTTTCCCGGCCGGGTCACTCCGTCATGATCTTCAGGATCACCCGGTCCGTCTCCTTCATGCCCTGAGAGGCCAGGATGCCCACATTGCGGATGGTCTGCTCCACGTCCCGGCCCACGATGCCGTCGCCGGGCTGGAAGCTGTTGCCCCGCAGGTACATGTTATAGCCCAGAATGCCGGTTTCCACACCCATGGCGATCTTGCTGGCGCAGCTGGCCTTGGCCCCGTCGCAGATGCAGCCGGAGATCATGGCCGCGGCGTTGGTGATGGTGTGGCAGATGCCCTCATATCCCGCGCCCCGAAGCCACGCAATGCCGCAGCCTGCGCCCACGCCGGCAGACACCGCCCCGCAGTAGGCGGACAGGCGGCCGATGCCGGTTTTCTGGTGGATGGTGATCAGGTCCGACAGGCACACGGCCCGCAGGATGGTCTCCCGGTCCCGGCCCGTCTGCACGCCATAGCGCCACACGGGAACGGAGGCGGTGATGCCCTGGTTGCCGGAGCCGGAGCAGATGACCACCGGCATCTCGCAGCCGTTCATCCGGGCATCGGATCCGGCGGCAGCCCAGGCCCGGGCCTCCGTCTCCACGTCGCCGCCGGACAGCAGCAGCGTGGAGCCGATATTGGCCCCCCAGTCTCCCCGCAGGCCCTCCCGGGCGATGGCGGTGTTGCATTCGAGCTGCCGGCCCACGGATTCCTCAATGCGGGACACGTCCACTGTCTCGGCAAACGTCAGGATATCCCGGACGTTCAGCACGCTCTTGTCCTGCAAATTGTCCTCGGCAGAGTCGGAGTGGGGCTTTTCCAGCAGGACCTCCCCGTCCCGCTCCACGTAGATGATGTTGGTATGGTTGTTGGCCACATGGACCACAGCCTTGTGGTCCCCCGCCCAGCCTGTCAGCCGGATGTCCAGCATCCGGGACGTAGGCGGGCAGTCGATGCGGATGTCCGTGCTGTCCAGGTATGCCTGAATGGCTGCGGTGTCCTCCTCCGTCACGTGGGCAATGACCTGAAGCCGGGCCTCCGGATCCCCGGCCACCATGCCCACGGCGATGGCCGCCGGAAGGCCCCGGCGGCCCCCGGTGTTGGGCACCACCACGGATTTGACATTTTTCAGGATGTTTCCACTGACCTCCGCCAGAATGCGCCGGGGCCTCTCCCCCAGCACCTGGCGCAGCCGTGCTGCGCAGTAGGCCACGGCGATGGGCTCGGTGCATCCGGTGGCCAGCTGCAATTCCTCACGCAGAATGGTACAGAAGGCCTCCTCTTTTCTCGCGTCCAACATGATTCTTTTCCCTTTCGTCCCATATTTTTTCCGGCAGAACGCCGGTGCATGGCCCCGCTTACGCCTGGGGCACGTCGTCCTCGCTGTCGATCCAGTCCTGCACGTCCACCACCTGAAACTCCGTGGGCGTGCGGCGGATCACCACCCGCTCCAGGCCCGCGTTGATGATGTGGCGGCGGCACATGGGGCAGGAGGTGGCGTCCGGCAGAAGCTCCCCGGTCTGGGCGTTGCGGCCCACCAGGTACAGGGTGCCGCCCACCATGTCCCGGCGGCTGGCGGAGATGATGGCGTTGGCCTCGGCGTGGACGCTGCGGCACAGTTCGTACCGCTCCCCCCGGGGCACTCGCAGCTGCTCCCGGGTGCAATAGCCCATATCCACGCAGTTGCGCCGCCCCCGGGGCGCGCCGTTGTATCCGGTGGAGATGATCTCGTCATTCTTCACGATGATGGCCCCGTACACCCGGCGCAGACAGGTGGCCCGCTCCAGCACCGTCTGGGCAATGTCCAGGTAATAGTTTTCCTTGCTGATGCGCTGCATGACAGCACCTCCCGGTATGAAAGCTTGTTGTTCCCTATTATAAACGATTTTCCTGCTCAGGGCAACAAATTCTTCCGAAAAAAGCATTGACTTCCCGGCAGGGGCTGTGGTATCATGAACGGACTGAAAACTCTATGAGGGAGTAGCAAGCGGGCGATTGTCCGCAGCACGTCAACATACTGGCCGCTGCGCGGCCTGGCTTGCTTTAATTTGCGAGACTCATGTGCTACCGCCGCGGGATGCATGGGGACTCGCCTATTGATCTGCTTTCGAGCCCAGACATGGCCCAGGCCGTGCCTGGGGTTTTTCATGGATTTTTCACGATAAGAGGAGAAGCAATCATGCAGTGGGATATCCTGTTCTTTTTCAACAGTGTGCTGCTGGGCGTGGGCCTTGCCATGGATGCGTTTTCCGTGTCTCTGGCCAACGGACTCAACGAGCCCCGCATGTCCCGGCGGCGGATGCTGGGCATTGCCGGGGTATTTGCGGGGTTCCAGGCCCTGATGCCTATGACAGGCTGGATCTGCGTCCACACCATTGTTCAGTATTTCCGCGCCTTTGAGAAGCTCATTCCCTGGATCGCCCTGGCTCTGCTGGGCTTCATCGGCGGCAAAATGCTGGTGGAGGGCGGCCGCGGCGGCGAGGATGACCGTGCCGCACCCAGGCTGGGCCTGGGCGCTCTGTTGGTGCAGGGGGTAGCCACATCCATCGACGCTCTGTCCGTGGGCTTCACCATCGCCGAATATGACTGGCTCATGGCCCTGGTCTGTTCCCTGATCATCGCGGCGGTAACGCTGTGCATCTGTCTGGGCGGCCTGGTGCTGGGCCGGAGATTCGGCACCCGCCTTGCCGGCCGGGCCCAGATTCTGGGCGGGGCCATCCTCATCTTTATCGGTCTGGAAATATTCATCAGCAGCTTTCTGAGCTAAGGAGGAACTTATCATGCTCGTACCCATTCTTCTGTTCATCGTGGGCCTGGTGCTGCTCATCAAGGGCGGCGACTGGTTCGTGGACGGCGCCACGGGCCTGGCCCACCGTTTCCATGTGCCGGAGATCCTCATCGGCGCCACGGTGGTGTCCATCGGCACCACCCTGCCGGAGGTGATGGTATCCGCCACCTCCGCCGTCAGCGGTCACGGTGAGATCGCCTACGGCAACGCCATCGGCTCCGTCATCTGCAACACCGCCCTGATCGCGGCTCTGACCATCGCCATCCGCCCCTCGGAGGCGGACCGCAAAAGTCTGCGGACCCCGGTGATCTTCTTTTTCGTCGCCGCTGCGTTCTACGCCGCCATCGCCTACACCAACGGCGCCTTTACCCGCCTGGCGGGCATCGTCCTGCTGGCCATGTTCGTTCTGTACATGGTCCTTACCGTGCGCCAGAGCTTCCGGGATACTGTCCGGGCCGGCGGTGCGGACGAGGCCATTGACGGCACTCCCTCCATGGGCAAGGATATCCTCCTGCTGGTGGTGGGTGCGGCCTTCATCGCCGTGGGCGCCAACCTGCTGGTGAACAACGGCACCCTCATCGCCCAGGGACTGGGCGTGCCGGAGTCCGTCATCGCCCTGACCTTCGTGGCTCTGGGGACGTCCCTGCCGGAGCTGGTCACCGCCATCACCTCCCTGATCAAGGGCCACAGCGCCCTGTCCCTGGGCAACATCGTGGGCGCGAACCTGTTTAACCTGGTGCTGGTCAGCGGCCTGTCCACCACCCTGTCCCCCTTCCAGGTGCCCCAGGAAAAAACCATCGCCGGATACAATGCTTCCCTGGTGGTGGACATCCCCCTGATGATGCTGGTGATGCTGCTGCTGACGGTGCCCGCCCTGGCCAAGGGCAGGCTGTCCCGCTGGCAGGGCATCGTGCTGCTGGTGCTGTACGCCGGCTTCTGCGCGTTCCAGTTCTGCATGTAAGCGCATCCGGCCATGGGTGGCAGATAATATGAAAATCACCGAGATCGGTCTGTTACAGGCTTTTCTCGGTGGTTTTCTTATATCTGCACAGTCGATTTCAGTTCTCTCCTGCTGCAGTGATCGCATCAAATCCCTGCCGCAGACGGCTCCGGAACACTGGGGTGCGGCAGAAAGCTGCCTGCAAAAAAAGCGTTTCACCGGGAAGAAAGCGTTGAAATATGCAGAGTAACATGCTATAATTCTATTGTCGTTTCTCGCCATTTATTGGCAATTTCGCTTTGATTGGAAGGAAGATATACATGGACAAAAGCGAAGTCTACCGCGAGGTGGACCTCATTACCCTGCTGCGTGCCCTGTGGCGCCGGTCCTGGGTCATTGCGCTGGCAACGGTGGCGGCAGGCGCCGTCTGCTTCGCCTGGGCACAGTTTCTTATCGCCCCTACCTACGAGGCCAGCGCCCTGCTGTACGTCAACAACACCCAGGATGCCAGCAAGCCCATCAGCAACTCCGAGCTGTCCGCAGCCCAGAGTCTGGTGGACACCTATGTGGTCATTCTCAACAGCCGCACCACCCTGGACCAGGTCCGCGCGGCCGCCAGGGTGACTTATACGGACCGGGAGCTCCAGAAAATGATCCAGGCCCAGGCCGTGAACTCCACCGAGGTATTCGAGGTCACCGTAACCAGTGAGGACCCCCAGGAGGCGCAGAAGATCGCCAATACCATTGCCCAGGTGCTGCCGTCCCGCATTTCCAGTGTGGTGGAGGGCAGCTCCGTCCGGGTGGTGGACTACGCGCAGCTGCCTTCCGGCAAGGCTGCGCCCAGCCTGCCCCGCTATACGGTCCTGGGCATGGCAGCGGGATTCCTGCTCAGCTGTGCGGCGCTGGTCCTGCGGGAGCTCCTTGACAACCAGATCCGCGGCGAGGATTATCTGCTCCAGGCATATCCCCAGGTCCCCGTGCTGGCGGTGATCCCCGAGCTTCTCCAGCGCACGGAGGGATATGGATACGGCTACGGCAGCCGTCCTGCCGGAAAGGAGGGCCAGCCGCAATGATGTTTGGAAAAAAACGCACGCCCGAGGAAGATGTTATGTCCCTGAAGGAGCAGCGGGCCATGCTGGGCGACCGACTGAGCTTCGCTGCCTCCGAGGCATACAAGCTGCTGCGGACCAACCTGACCTTCGCCCTGCCAGACGAACAGAGATGCCGGGTGGTGGGCATTACCAGCGCCTCCCGCGGCGAAGGGAAAAGCACCACGTCCATCAACCTGGCCTATACCATCGCGGAAACCGGAAAGCGGGTGCTGCTGGTGGAGGCGGACATGCGGCGGCCCAATCTGGCCCGCCGTCTGGCCATCGACCCGGCCCCGGGTCTGTCCAATCTGCTGGCGGGTCTGTGCCGGGAGGGGGACGTTATCCAGGATGTGGGCCTGCTGGAAAACCTGAAGGTCATCACCTCCGGCGACGTGCCGCCCAACCCGTCGGAGCTGCTGGGCTCCGATCGCATGAGCTCCGTGGTCAGCGCCCTGTCCCAGAATTTTGACTTCATCATCTTCGACCTGCCGCCGGTAAATGCCGTGTCCGACGGTCTGGTGATCTCCAAGCTCATCCAGGGCATGATCGTCGTGGTACGCCAGGACTACAGCGACCGGCAGGGCCTGGCGGCGGCTCTGCGGCAGCTGGAATATCTGCATATCAAGGTGCTGGGCTTTGTCATGACCCACGGCAGCGCCTCCGGCGGACGCTATGGCCGGTATGGCCGCTACGGGCGTTACGGGCGCTATGGCCGCTGCGAAAACTACGGCTATGGCCAGGAAGCGACCTCCGCCCCGGATAAGCCCCGGAAGAAAAGTAAGAAATGATCGATTTTCATTCCCATATCCTGCCGGGCATGGACGACGGCAGCAAAAGCACACAGGAAAGCCTGGAGATGCTGGACATGCTGCGGGCCCAAGGAGTGGATACCGTGGCCGCCACGCCGCACTTCTACGCCCGCGAGAATCCTCCGGAGGTGTTTTTGCGGCGCCGGGCCGAGGCCTGGAATCGGCTGCGGCCCCAACTGACGGCAGACAGTCCCCGGGTGCTCCTGGGAGCCGAGGTCCGCTATTTCCAGGGCATCAGCCATGTGGACCGGCTGCATGACCTGTGCTTGGAGGGGCAGGATGTGCTCCTGCTGGAGATGCCGTTTTCCCCTTGGCCGTCCCGGACCCTGGCGGAGCTGACGGACCTGGCCCAGCGGGGCGATCTGACCGTGGTGCTGGCTCACATGGAGCGGTATCTGGCCCAGCAGCCCCGGACGCTGTGGCCCCGGCTGCGGCAGCTGGGCGTGCTGTTCCAGTGCAACGCACCCTTCTTTCTGGATTGGCGCACCCGCCGCCGGGCTATCGGAATGCTGCGGGAGGGGGAGATCCATCTTCTGGGCTCCGATTGCCACGGATCGTCGTACCGCCCGCCCCGGATGGGCGAGGCCGTGGAGCGCATCCGCCGCCGCGCCGGGACTACCACGCTGGCCCGGCTGGAGAATAACGCTCGGGTGCTCATTCGCAAAAAGTGACAAAGAAGCATATATGCAAGGCCGCCCATCTCCGGAAAACGGAGGGGGCGGCCTTGTGAGCGTGTCGGAAAGTCCAATTGAATGCACAGGGGGGAGATTTCTGAACGAAATCTCCCCCCTGTTGCAGCTGCGCTTAGATGCTTAAAAATGATCGGTCAGGCAGCCTGTACCGGATCGCATCATGCCGATCGCTTACCCGTTTTCACGCTCCACATAGGCAAAGCCATGGGCAGCGACCCAGTTTTTGGCGTAGCTGTCCTTGGCCACGCTGAAGGTAATGCCGGAGAGGCCGGTAAAGGCCAGATTGTCGATGACGGACATGGTGTCCGGCAGATAGACGTTCCGGAGATTGCGGCAATACTTGAAGGCGTTGCCGCTGATGGCGGTCAGTCCCTCGGGAAGGGTGATGGACTTCAGGCTGGTGCAGCTCTTGAACGCAGAGCCGCCCAGCATCTGCAGCTGGCTGTTTTCGGCAAAGTTCACCGTCTCCAGGTTCGTGCAGCCGCAGAATGCGTTGGTGGTCAGCTTGGTGACGCCTGCACCCACGTTGACGGTGGTGATGAGGGCGCGGTTGGCGTGCCAGGGAATGTTGGCCTCGCCATAGTACGTGGTCATGGAGCCGGTGCCGTCCAGAGTAAGGACGCCGTCGCTGGTCAGGCTCCAGGTCAGGTTCTCCCCGCATACGCCGGAGGCCACCACGGCCGGCTCACGCTCCGTGTAGGCGATGCCGCGGGACGCAGCCCAATCCTTGGCATAGCTGCTGTATCCCACGCTCAGCACCAGGGCGGTGTCCCGGGTGAAGGCATTGGGCATAATGGCGTTGACGCCGTCCGGCAGATAGAGCTCCCTCAGCGACGTGCAGTCCGTGAAGGCATCGTAACCGATATAGGTCACGGTCTCCGGCAGCCGAAGCGTCTGGAGGCTGGAGCAGCGGGCAAAGGCGTTCTGGTCGATCCGGGTGATCCGGCTGCCCTCGGCGAAGGTGACCTCCGTCAGGTTCCGGCTGGAATAGGCGAACCAGCGGTCCAGATTCGTGATGCCGCTGTCCACATACAGCCTCCTGACATAGTTGCGGTAGCTGTACCATGGGCTGTTCCAAACCCGGGACAGGGGATAGTTTTCGCCGGTGCCCATGAACTTGAACAGACCGTCTCCATAGAGGATGAAGTCCACATTCGTACCGGAACGGCCGGCTGCCCGCACGTCGGCGGTGGTGCTGCGGGTAAAGAAGCCGCCCTCAAACAGGCAGGTCTCGCCGCAGATATTGTACGCACCGTCGTAGGCATAGCCCTGATCGTCGGCAAAGTAGAAGCGATCCTCATAGTGCATATGGCCGGTCAGAGGCACACCGGCCACCAGATACATCAGACGGCGACTCTCCTGCTCGCGGACAAAGCCGGAGAACTTCTCGTCCACCGCGTTCTCCGTGTGGCCGCAGACGTCGCAGAAAAGCTCCTTGGTGTCCAGGTCAAACAGGTAGGTGTGCTCATCGTTCTGGCAGACCGGCACCGCGCGCCTGGTGTACTGGTCCAGAACGGTTCTGGTGCCGTCGGTGGCCACGTTATAAGCGGTAACGGTGGCCTGGAAGCGGTCGGCGGTAACGTCCACATAGACGCTGTCGAAGTCCAGTGTGGCCACGTCAAAGTGGAAGTCCGGATTGTTCACGATGGAGTAGGACTTGCCGCCGGTGGAGCCGCAGATGTAGTACACCGTGCCGTTTTCGTCCACCTGACCGCCGGTCATGGGGGCGGTGCGGGCATAGCTGTGGTCATTGCCGGAGAAATAGAAGTCGATCCCCGCCGCGTCGCAGGCTGCGGGCAGATACTGCACATAAGTCTCACCGCCGCCGGTGGGGTTGGTGTAGTAGGCGGGCACGTGGGTCACCAGCACCTTCCAGGTGCAGGTGGTTTTGGCCGCGTCCTCCACCAGCCACTGGGTGAACTGCTGGATGGTATCCTTATCGGAGGTATGGTTCAGCACGGCGATGTACACGTCGCCCCGCTCCACGGAGTACCAGGCGGCGGGAACGCCGAACACGCTCCTGGCGGCGATGGCGCCGCTGCCGCTGTCGTCGGCCTCGTGGTTGCCGACGACGTGGATCATATCCGTGTTGCGGATGCCGTCCAGGGTGAACAGGGACAGGGCATCCTGCCACTGGTTGTAGTAGCGGACGTTATCCACTGCGTCGCCCAGCTGGACGCCGAAGGGATACTGCCCGGCCAGGCAGCCGGCGATGCGGCCCATGCCCTCCAGAGCGGCCTCCTCCTGGATATCCGCCAGCAGGAAGAACCGGGTCTGCTTCTCGGCGGCAGGCACCGTGAAGCTGCGCACGTCGGACCAGACGGAGCCGTCGCCCACCCGGTAATAGTAGGTGCTTCCGGCGGTAAGGCCCGTCAGGGACACGCCGTTGACGCGGTTGATCTGCTTGCTGGAGGAGTAGGAGATCAGGCGGCTGGTACCCTCCACCTCCACAGCGCCGGTCATGTCGGCGTTGGCGGAAAGCCGGGCCACAGCCCGATCACCGCTGTGCACGGGGTTGCTCATCCAGGTGATGGTCTTGCCGTCAGCGGACGGAGCCAGGTTGTAGATGACGTTATAGGGAGCGCCGGTTTCGTCGCCCACGGCGTCATAGCTGAACAGGGTGATCTGATAGGAGCAGTTGCCCGCTTCATCGGCAGCCCGCAGGTTCACGCTGCCCTGGCTGGCCGTCAGGCTGGAGATGTCGATCCGACCGTTCTCGTCGGTATCGCCCAGCAGCACGTCGTTGGCGTACACATGGACACCGGCGGCAGCCTTGCCGTCCCGGATAACGGTGACGGCGGCGGAGGCGGTGCTGCCCACCACGGCAGTGTCCGCCTGGATGCGGTACATGGCCTCAATGGGCCGGTTCGTCACGGGGGTGGTGAAGCCGGTGGCGTACTGGTTCAGGTCGCTGATGTCCAGGCCCTCCGTCTGCTTGCAGCCGTAAGATCCCTTGGTGACCTGCACGTTGACGCTACTGCCCTCAGCAACGGAGGTGGGGATGTCCACGGCGATAACAGCCAGGGCACCGGCGGTGTATACCGCGTGGTCGATGGCCGTGATGCTCACGGACACAACGCCCTTGGCGGCGTCATAGTCATACGTACCGGTAACGCCCTCCGGGAAGGTGACGCCGGTGACGGGATAGCTGCGGGAAACGGAGACATTGGCGCTGAGGGAGGTGATGGACGCCGGGTCGGTGGCGGTCAGCGCCAGCTGCCAGGTCTTGCCCACAGTGGGCTCACCCCGCAGGTCCAGAGACACACCGGGCACGTCCGTCTCCTCCGCAGCCACGGTGAAATACCGGGTCTCGCGGGTGACGTTGCCGTAGCCATCCTTCAGGTAGAAGGTGATGGAGTGCAGACCGCTGCCGAAGTGCATCAGGCCGGAGGTGCTGCCCAGGTTGTCCCGGTCATACGTTCCCCGGTAGGTGCCGTCGAAATAGAAATAGGCGGACTCCACGCCGGTGGCGTAGGGATCCGTCTCCTCGCTGTCGTCGTAGGTAACGAAGAAGCGGAGATTGCCGGAATTCAGGACCGCGCCGTCCTCCAGCTCGGTCTTGGTGCCGTCGTCGTTGACCAGCTGGATGGAGTTCACCACGGGAGCGGTGACATCCTGGTTGTTGGCGCCGTACACCACGCACAGGTTATCCAGCAGGATATAGCCCTTCAGGTCGCTCTTGTCCAGCTTCGTGCCGTCGGTGGTATACCAGCCGATGCCGCCGGTGGTGACCATGGCCCGGAACAGCATGCCGCTGTTGACCCGGATCAGCGCACCGGCATACTGGGTCAGATCAGCCTCCAGATACTGCCAGCCGGACTTCAGTCCCTCGCCGGAGGCGCCGCTGCCGCTGCTGAAGTTGATATAGGCGTTGGTCCAGCTCTGGCCGCCGTTGGTGCTGGTGGCGATCTGGGCACGGAGCCAGGGGACAGGAACGCCCTCGGGAATGTAGACCCATACGCCCAGAGCGGTGGGGGTGCCGTCGATGGCCAGGTTGTCGCCCAGGCCCAGGCACGCACCGTCCGTACCGGTCAGGCCTGTCCAGTCGTACTCCAGCTTGATGGCGTTGTGGCCGAAGCGGACGATATCGGCGTATGCCTCGTCGGTGTCGGACACTACGGAGCCCTTCACCACGCCGCCGCGTCCCGCGTAGTGATAGGTGGCCACGGCGTTGGCGGCCAGGCCGCTGAAGCTCTCCACGGTGGTGCCGATGGTGGAGTAATCCCAGGGGTCCTCGTCGCCGCCGTCCAGGATCATGGTGGGCTCCATGCCGATGTTCACGGTGATGGAGGCCGTCAGGTCATCGCACACAGCGGTGACGGTGGGGCTGCCGGAATACTTCACGTTGCCGGTAACGGTGAACAGGTTGCCGGTGAAGCTGCCGGCGTCGGGGTCGGAAACGGTCCACTGGATGTCGTTATCCTGCAGGTGGACGGTCTCCGTCTGGTAAGTAGCCTTGAAGCCCAGATCGCTGACCTCGTTGTAGTTCAGATTCACCTCGCCGGAGGTAAAGGCCAGCTTGTCCGGGTTCTGGATGTGGAGCACGGCGGTGCCCACGGTCCGCCCGCCGCTGACCAGGCTCACCGTCACATCGCCGGTCTTGCCGGAGGAAACAAAGGTGGCGGAGGCGCTGCTGCCGTTTACGGCGGCGGCGGTCACCGTGCCCATGGTCTCATCGCTGACGGTGAAGCTCACGTCCTCCGGCAGAGCCTTGGCGGGAGCACCGGAGAAGTCCATGGCGTCCGCCGTCAGGGTGACGGAGGAGCCGGGGGTATAGTACTCATCGCTGGGGGTAACGGCAGCGTGGTCAAACTCACCGGAAGCCGCCACGGTGGATACCACCAGAATGGTGCCGGAAATACCGCGCTCGCTGCCGCCGGCAGGGGTGTTGCGCATGGTGACGTCCTGCTCACCCTCCCGCTGGGAGATGTAGGTGGAGGAGCCGCCCTCGTCCAGCTGGATGGCCGCCACGCAGCCCAGGGCCACCATCATCTGGGCCTCCTCGGCTGCGGTATAGCCCACGGAGCGGGGAGCCATGGTGCCGTCGGCCTGGAACAGCACCACGGTGCCGTCGGCCTTGATGCCCACGCAGCTACGGGGATAGTAGCCGCTGTTGCCGGATTCGGTGACCACCACCTTGCCGTCCCAGACCATGGCCACCAGTGCGTCCACGGCCTCCAGGATCTTCACGGTCTTGCCCTGCTTGGCGCTCTGATCCGCCTCGGCCTGGGCCAGGGTGGTGCCCTCCCGGAACACGTTCACGGAGCCGTCGTCAAAGGCGGCGATAAACGCGCGGCTGGAATTGTCGTGGTGGACAACACCGTTCATCACCAGATAGCCGGAGGGCTCGCCGGTGTTGATGTTGAACCAGGAGGCGTTGACGCCGCCCACCACGTTCAGGCCGGACTCTTTTTCATAGACATGGGCCTGGTCCGTGGTGGTTTTCAGGGTCCAGCCCTGTTCCTTGGGGTTGCGGTTGCCGTAGCCAGCCACGATCTTGGCGCGGCCGCCTGCGGTGTTCACCTCCATGACGTTGGCAACCGTCTGAGAGTTGCCTGCGGCATTGTTGGTGATGATGACCTTTTCGGAAATATCCGGGGCAATCGCGTAATTCTTCAGCGACGTCACGGAATAATCCGTTCCCTCGATGGAGCTGCCCTTTGTCAGCTCAGAGGATCCCGCAGCCTTCGAGTCCGCGGCCAGTGCATAGGCAGGCAGCATACCTGCCAGCATGCACAGGCACAGCAGCACCGAAAGCACACGGTGAAGCTGCCGGGGTTTTGACATAGTGGATCTCCTCTCTCTTGTGAATTTATAATATCCGGCGGTCTTGTCCGGCTATTATCTCAGCTCTGGGGCCCGTAAAACGCCCGGTACCACCGGGCAAAGCGCCGCAGGCCCTCACGCAGCGGCGTTGCCGGCCGAAAGCCGAAATCCCGCTCCAGCGGTGAAGTGTCGGCATAGGTAGCCAGCACGTCCCCCGGCTGCATGGGCAAAAGCTCCGTGTGGGCGGCAAGATCATGGTCCTGCGGCAGCAGCTCCTCCCGGATCAGCTCCTGCTGGAGCGTCCGGACAAAATCCAGCAGCTTCACAGGCTGGCTGTTTCCGATGTTATAGACCCGGTGAGGGGCAGACGCGCCCTCCGGGGCGGAAGCAGCCGCCGGAGCACAGGTCATGACCCGCAGGATCCCCTCCACGATGTCGTCTACATAGGTGAAATCCCGCATGCAGCTGCCGTAGTTATACAGAGGGATGCGCTCCCCCCGGCGCAGGCAGTCGGTGAACTTGAAGTATGCCATGTCCGGACGGCCGGCCGGACCGTATACCGTGAAGAAGCGCAGACCGGTGGCCGGGATCCGGTACAGCCCGGCATAGGCACAGGCCAGCAGCTCATCGGACTTCTTGGTGGCCGCGTACAGGCTGACCGGAGAATCGGTCTTGTCCTCCGTGCTGTAGGGCAGCTTGGTGTTGCTGCCGTATACGGAGGAGGACGAGGCGTAAACCAGGTGCTCCACCCCGGGGCCGCCGCCGTCAAGGGAGTGGCGGCAGGCCTCCAGTATCCGGAAAAAGCCGACCAGGTTGCTCTCAATATAGGCGTCCGGGTGGTCGATGGAATACCGCACGCCGGCCTGAGCCGCCAGGTTTACCACCACGGCAGGGGCGTAGTCGGCAAAGGTCCGGCGCACCAGGTGCTCATCGGCTATGGAGCCGCGGACGAAGGCAAACCGGCTTCCCTGGGCGGCATACCGGTCTGCCGTGTGCCGGAGCTGCTCCAGCCGCCAATGCTTCAGCCGAGGGTCATAATAGTCGTTCAGCTCATCCAGAACCACCACCCGTACCGGATGGATCCGCTCCAGCAGCAGCTGGGACAGCCGGGCGCCGATAAAGCCCGCCCCGCCGGTAACCAGGATCGTTTTCCCTTCCAGGGACACGTTTTGCGCTTTCATGTCAGTCCCTCCCGAAAATATCCCGGGTGTATACTTTATCCTGTACGTCAGACAGCCCATCATCCAACCGGTTGGCGACAATCAGGGATGAAAGGGACTTGAACTGCGCCAGGTCGTCCGTCCGGCGGCAGCCGTCTACCGTCTGGCCCGGAGTCAGGGCCGGCTCATACAGCAGCATCGGGACACCCGCCTGGCGCAGCTGCTCCATCACGTCGAAGATCGCGCTGCACCGGAAGTTGTCGGATCCGGACTTCATGGCCAGACGATAGATCCCCACCACCGGTTGGCTGTTCTCCTGGGAGGCCAGCGTCTCCACCCGACGGCAGATCTGCCGGGCGATGAAGCTTTTACGGCAGCCGTTGGAGGACACGGCGGCCCCGATCAGCGTCTGGGGCGTCTCCCGGCAGCTGGCCAGCAGCTGGCGGGTATCCTTTGGCAGACAGTAGCCGCCGTAGCCGAAGGAGGGGTTGTTGTAATACTGGCCGATCCGGGGATCCTGGCAGATCCCGTGGATGATGGAGCCCGTGTCCAGCCCGCGCAGCTCGGCGAAGGTGTCCAGTTCGTTGAAAAAGCCGATGCGCAGAGCCAGATAGGTGTTGGCAAACAGCTTGATGGTCTCGGCCTCGCCGCAGCCGGTCACCAGCAGCTCCACGTTCTTTTTCTCTGCCCCGTCCTGCAGAAGCCGGGCGAAAGCGTGCGCCTGCTCCGTCAGCACAGGGTCGGCAAGGTCCGTTCCCACGATGATGCGGCTGGGATAGAGGTTATCGTACAGAGCCTTCCCCTCCCGGAGGAATTCCGGACTGACCAGAATATGGCCGGCCGGATATTTGGACTGCATGGACTGGGTGAAGCCCACGGGAACCGTGCTCTTAATGACCATGACGGCCTCCGGCGCATAGCGCAGCACTTGGCGGATCACCGATTCCACCATGGCGGTGTCGAATGCATTTTCCCGCGGATTGAAATCGGTGGGCACGGCGATGACCACATATTCAGCCCCGGAATAGCCATCCTCCGGGTCCAGAGTGGCCCGAAGCCGCAGATGCGGCTTATTCAGATACGCATCCAGATAGCTATCCTGGATGGGAGAAATGCCCCGGTTGAGCATGTTCACCTTCTCCGCCGCCACATCCACCACGCATACGGAGTTATGCTGAGCCAGCAGCACTGCCTGAGACAGCCCCACATAGCCCATTCCGGCAATTGCAATTTTCATGTATGAGCATTCCTTTCTATGTTCGCCGCAGCGTGTGCGCCAGCTGCCGCAGATCCCTGCGTTTGCCCAGCAGATAGCCGCCCAAGGCGGCCCCATACACCCCCAGGCCCCACCAGTACGGGAGCAGGCAGGTGCTGATCAGAAACACGGCCGTCAGAGCAAATTCGATGACGAATTCCCGGCGCAGGTCCACATGGATGATGCGCATGACCGCAGCCTCCGAAAACATGGACCGCAGCATCACAGACAGCAGCACCAGCAGCAAAACAGCGGTAAGACTATTCAGCACCCATGCCCCCAGAGCAAACAGCGCCAGCCCCGCCGCAACGCAGGAGGCGTTGATGCGCAGCATGGTCCGCTCCTGCTGATAGGCCTTCAGGTAATTGTTGGTCAGCAGACTGACCTTGGACGTGTAGATAATCAGCGGCAGCAGCATGCCCAGATACGACACACTGACTTCGTATTTTGGCAGCCAGAGGCGCAGCAGCACACAGCCGGGATAATACAGCAGCATAGCCGCAAACAGCAGCGGGGAAATCCCCTGTCGGATCCGGCAATACATGCCCGGGAGCTTGTCCGGCTCCATCCGTTTGATGGAGGGAAAGAGCACCACGCTGATGGCCGTTACAAATTGCAGGAAAAAGCTGGTCAGGCTGAAGGCCAGGGAGACCTTGCCGAAAACCAGCAGGCCCCATCGCCACTGGATCACCATTTTCCCGGAGCCTACCAGAAAATTGGCCGCGTAGGACGACAGCATCAGCCATACGCCGGCAGAGAGTGTTGTCCGCAGCTCCGGCAGCAGCCGCGCCCTGGGCACCATGGAGCCAACCAGCAGACGGCGGCTGTATCGCAGGCCGAAAAACAGGATAACGGCCACATCCGCCGCCAGATAGACCAGGCAGAACCAGATATAAGAGCTCTGCCCCGCCGCCAGGCAGCCCAGCACCAGCAGACAGTAGATCACCCGGTAAACGGCAATATAGGCCACATAGTGGGTGATGCGGTTGGTGATCTGAAAGGTGAAGGAAATGTAGTTGAAGGTGATCTCAATGCATACGGTGCAGGCCAGCAGGATGCATAGCACACGGTTATCTCCCCGGAACAGGAGGCAGCCTATGGCCAGAAGCCCCGCCGACAGCAGCAGATCCAGCTCCATGATCAGCCGGTACTGGGAGCGCACCATGTCCTTGTCCAGCTCGTCATAGTCAAACCGGGCGTACCGCAGGACGATACCGTCCATCAGGCCAAAGTGGAGAACGCCCAGATATTGGGAGTACAGCAGATAGCTCTGCCAAAGGGAGTAGTCGCTCTCCGGAATGAACTTCGGCACGATCAGGTTCAGCACGAACCCCACCAGCACCGAGACGGCCTGCGCCAGCACGGAGAGCATCATATTTTTCGCAATTTTCTTCCCGGAAAGTTTTTTCATATGCATCAAAGCTCTTGGGACGGCAGCGTCCCGTGAAGGTACAGCGACTCCAGCCGCCTTGCTTGGCGGCGGATGTCGTAGCCCCCGGCGCAGACGGCGTCGCGGCCATCCCGCCGCCCAACGGACAGCGCCTGCTCCATGACGCCGCACCAGGCGGCGGGAGCTGTATAGGATTCCTCCGGCAGGAAGCGGAGCTGATCGGTCAGCTTTACCTCCCTGGGCACTTTATGCGAACAGACACAGGGCAGGCCACTGGCCTGGGCCTCCACGGCAACGATGCCCAGCCCCTCCCAGCGGGAGGGCAGCAGAAACAGGTCCATGGCGCTCAGAAGCTGCGGCACGTCCGTGCGCATGCCCAGAAAGCGCAGACTGTCCCCCAGGCCCAGCCGGTCAGCCTGGTGCTCTATCTCCGGGCGAAGCGGCCCGTCTCCGGCCAGCAAAAGCACGGAATCCGGCCTGCGCCGGTGAAATTCCGCGAAAATATCCAGCAGAAGCCGGTGGTTTTTCGCCTCGCAGAAGCGGCCCACATGGCCGATGACCGCGGCCTCCTGCGGAATGGACAGCTCCCGGCGCAGGCGGAGACGGTCCTCCGGCGAAAAGGCAAAGGCCTCCGTATCAATGGCGTTGCGCAGGATGACCACCCGTCCGGAGTCCACGGCATCCTGTCCATAGAGCCACGCACCGGCCAATTCGCCGCAGGCAGCCAGCACCGTGGCGTCGCGGATGACCAGGGGGCTTTCGATCCTCCGCCGCAGCCGCTTCAGCGCGCTCTCCGGCGGATAGGCCTGGTGGCTGTGGATGATCCGCACCGGGACGCCGCAGCGCCTGGCCATGGCCATGGCCGCAGCGCCATGATAATCCTGGTGGCAGTGCACCACGTCGTAGTGTCCGTCGGCCAGAATGCGCCGCAGGGCGCGGAGATTTCCCACCGGGTCCTCAGATCGCGGCGGGATATGGTGCATCTCTGCGCCCAGTGCTTCGAACCAGGGCTCCAGGCCACCGCGCTCCGTGCCGCAGACCACAAAGTCCGTCTGGAAGGCCAGCGGCGCCAGCTGGGCATAGTAATTTTTCAGCATGACCTGGACGCCGCCGCCCGTTTGCAGGGAGGACAGCACCTGTAGTACCCGAGGCATGTCGTTCACTCCGTTTTCTTACGAGACTGTAAAAGGATATCCGGCAGGACCGGAAGAATGTACAGCATAAAAATACTCTCATCCGCCGCCCGGAAGGCAATATTCAGCAGCAGAAGGAGAGCCCATCCTGCCGTAATGATGGCTGCTGCGGCCCGGAGTCCGATCCTGGCCCATTGCTCCCTGAGCATCCGGTAATACTTCGCCAGGAATACGCCGTAAAAAGCCAGGGCAGCCAGCCCATAGCGGGCCATATCGTCCAGAATGGCCGAATGATAGCCGATCCCCCGGTCGCCGACGACATAGCTGTACCACGGCCCGATCCCCAGCGGATGGGCGGCGAAGGAGCGCAGGGAATACAGATAGCATTGCAGCCGGATCTGCAGGTCGCCCCGGATGCTGCGCTGCCGGAGGAACAGGGCCAGCTCCGCGAAGCGAGCGCTGAAATAACGATTGTCGATGGCGCCCGCCAGGGCGGAAAACAGCTCATCCGGCGGAAAGGCCAGCAGGAAAAAGCCACCCGCGGCCAGAAGCATCAGGCCAACGCCCCGCCGCTGGGATACAACCGTTAAAATGCACACTACCAGCAGCACGAACAGGGGAATGGTAAACGACGCCTTGATCACCGCCAGAAAGACGAAGCCCAGAATCAGCCCGTTCATCAGGGGCTTTCTGCGTTGGAGCAGCATCAGCACCGATATCGGGGCAAAAATGACCAGGTCCTGGAACAGATAGATGCCGCTGACGTTGCGGCGCATCAGCACATAATCCCGGGCCACGGCCTCCGGCCGCTGAGAGGCGTTGGAGATGGCGCGGGCGGCGGAGCTGTCCGTCAGTACGGCGGCCGCGGATGTCAGCGCCGTCAGCAGGAACAGGAACAGCAGATACCGCCCGAAGCGTACCTGGGCCCTGCGGTCAAAGGAGAACAGCCGGTATACCAGCAGCGTGCCCCAAAAGGAAAAGCTGACGCGGATATGCCGGGCGGCGTCGCCAGCGTGCAGAAGATAGCACACGGCCATAACGGCCATATAGAGCAGCACCGGCGTCAGCACAGACACCCGGAGGGTCAGCCGCACACGCATCCGGCAGTTCTCCAGCCGGGCGGCGCACAGCAGCAGGATACCCGCCGCAAAGCAGGCAAAAAACAGGTACTTATAGCGCTCCGCCTGAAACGTCGCACGCATAAAGGGGAGCTGATACCACAAATAATAAATGGCCAAAAGAAAGGACGCGGCGTCCGTCAGACCTATGCGGCGATGCTGATTCATGAGCACTCTCCCCCGCTGGCGGAGGCAACCTCCCGCCGGATCCGGTCAAAAAAGGCGTTTCTGCGGGCATCCAGCACCGGGCCCTGATAGGCCAGGGCGGTCCGGCAGCTCTCGCAGGCGTATCGGGACAAATCGCTCCGGAGCATGGCGGAAACCGCACCGGCAATGGCCCCGGCGGACCCTCTGGGGGTCAGGCATTCCTCCGGCAGCAGCTCCGGGATGCCGGCAGTCCGCGCACCGATGCAGGGGCAGCCGCGGCTCATGGCCTCGATCAGTGCCCGGGGCAGCCCCTCCTGGAGACTGGGCTGCACATAAATATCACAGGTATCCAGCATGGAGAATATCTCCTCATGGGGCAGGGCACCGGTAAAGACCACCTGGTCCGATACGCCGCACCGGGCTGCCAGGCTTTGCAGGACATGGGGATCTCCCTGGCCCACGCAGAAATACCGCACCCGGATACCCATGGCGTTGAGCTGCGGAATGGCACGAATGACAAATCGATGCCCCTTATGGGCAACATTCACCGCCGCACAGGTCATCAGCGTCACCCGGGACGGGTCCTGGGCCGCGATATGCGCCAGTCGGCGGGTCAGGACCTCCTCCGACGGCGCAGGCAGCGCCACATTGGACGCGCCGATCCAGGGATTCCGGCACGGGTAACGCCGCTGCAGAAATTCCTGTGTCACATAAAGCGCATAGTCCGCCCGGGCCATGACCCGGCGCATTTTCAGAAACATATAGGGGGCGATGAGCTTACCCAGGGGCCCGTGGTTCCACATGGCATCCCAGGGGCAGGACATAGCCTCGGCAAGCACGGGCTTTTTCAGGCGGTGTGCCAGGTCCGAGGCCCAAAAGGCCACAAAGGAGTGGCAGCGCACGATGACCAGGTCACTCTCCCGGATGGCGCGGGTCATCTCTCGCCGCTGCCGGCGCAGGATGCTGTCGTTCCGGGAAACGGGCACCATCTGGGAAACGGCCTCCGTAACGTCCTCCAGCAGGGGGGACCAGGTCTGCTTCACAGGGACGCAGAGCGTCAGCGGACCAAAGGCCGCGCCATACCGCCGCAGGATGGCAGCAAAGGCAGATTTGGTATAGTACCGGCCGCCGTGCGGCACGATGGAAAATTGCGTTGCCAGCAGCGCTCTCATGATGCCCCTCCCCCGGGTCGTTCTCTCCGCTGCGGAAGCGAAAACCGGTCCCCTATCTCCCTATCAAAGCAGTCCGGCTCATAGAGCATGTATCCGCTGGCATTGAAAAAAGTCAGCTCGCCGAACCGGATGAGCCCGTCCACATTGTACAGATCCACCCGCACATGGGGAAACGGCGCACTGATGGCCTCCGCCAGCCGGACCATCTCCCCAAAGTTCTCCGGCCGGTCCGGCAGCCGGTCCGACGGTTCGTCGCCTACCCGGACGACCGGCAGCTTCTCATACGACGGCGACACAATGTGTATTTCCACCGCGCTGCCATTATGGCGTCCGGTGCAGACATAGGCAAAGGCGCATTTGCCGCCGAAGCAAAAGAACTTATAATCCGTCAGCGGCCCGGCGGCCGGCTGCAAATACTCCTCCGCCAGGATCCGGTGCGGCTTTCCGGAGTAGTACGGCCATTCCCGGCCGCCGTCCCGGACCAGCGGCGTGGCACACCAGCCGGCGGCAGTCTTCCGGATGGCGCGCCAATCGGCCCGGTCCTTATCGGGACAAAGCAGGACGGCGTTTCCGCCGCTGCCCAGGGTATCCTTCAAAACAAACCGGTCCGGCAGCTGCGGCACAGGCAGCTGGTCGGGACTGTCAAATACGCCGAAGCACCGGGGCAGCAGGTCCTGAAAGCCCCGCTCCCGGAGATATGCACGCACCTCATACTTGTCCACGCAGCGGAGCATGTCCGGGTCCCGATAATACAGCTTGTACCATTGCAGCTTTTCCGTGAAGCGGGTGGGATGCTTCAGGTGCAGCGCCCGGCCGGTCTTGATCCGGTATTGGATGCGCAGCATGGCCTCGTCGGGAATAAAGGCCAAGGCCCGCAGGATGTTTTCCCGGGCCGCCCGGCTGCGGATGATCTTTTTATAGTCCAATGGCCTGACGCTCCTTGGTGATGGTTTTCTGAGGAAACAGGACCTGCATATAGCGGTCCGCCACGATGGCGCGGTCGAACTCGCGCTCCATCTTTTCCCGGCCCAGCCGGCCCATGTCACGCCGCTGTTCCCAGGACAGGGAGAGAAACCGCTCCAGCGCCGCCGTCAGGGCATCCTGGTCCCGGATGGGGATCAGAAGGCCGGTCCGGCCGTCCTCCACGGTTTCCGCGCAGCCGCTGCGGTCTGTGGTGATGATGGGCCGGGCGCAGGCCGCAGCCTCCAGCAGGACATTGGCCATGCCCTCCGGGTAATAGGACGGGTGGACGACGCAGCAGGCCATTTCGTAAAACGGCCGCATATCCCGCTGCTCCCCGTGATACACGATGTCGCCTGCCTGGACGGCGCTTTCCATAACGGCCCGGTACACCGGATCGTCGCAGCAGCCGCAGACGTGGAACACGGCCTCCGGATGGGTGCGGCGGATGGCTCTGGCCGCATGCAGATAGAGGTCAATGCCCTTTTCCTTCAGGATCCGGGACACGAACAAGAAATGAACAGTGTCTCCCCGGGGATACGGAAGCGGGGAAAACGCGCCCAAGTCCACCCCGGAGCCGGGCAGCAGAACGCTCCGGGTACCGGGGGAGATCAGACGGCGCGATGCGAAGAAATCCTGATTGGAGCGATTCTGGAAGAAAATGCAGTCTGCCCGGGAAACGCCTATCCGGTACAGCGCACAGGTCAGTGCCTGCAGCGGGCCCGGATATTCCAGGGCCGTCCCCAGGCCGGTGACGTTGGGCAGAAACCGGATGCCCAGATGCCGGCAGGCCATGCCGCCGTATATATTGGGCTTGATGTTGAAGGAAAGCACCGCCTCCGGCTGCTCCTGCCGCAGGATGGACAGATAGCGCAGCAGGAGCCTTCCGTCCTGAAGGGGATTTTTCCCGTGGCGGTCGTTGTCAATGCCGATAAGCGTGCAGCCCATGGCCTCCAGCTCCGGCCAAAACCCACGCAGCTGGCTGATAACGGTCACCCGGTGTCCGGCGGCAAGGAGCCGCCGGAGCAGCGCGCCGCGCAGATTATATGTATACGTCGTGTCGTTTGCAAGTATTGCAATCTTCATTTTCTTTACCGTGCGCCCTCGTGGGTAAACACCAGCCTTACCGTTTTCAGCATACAGGACAGGTCCATCCCCACGCAACAGTTTTCGATGTATTTCATGTCAAAGACGATCTTCTGGTCAGGACTTAAATCGTACCCACCGTTGACCTGCGCCAGGCCAGTCAGCCCCGGTATGACAGCCAAACGGTTCCGAAACCCGGGTATCGTCTTTTCAAATTGGTCATAAAAATACGCCCTCTCCGGACGCGGTCCCACAAAGCTCATTTCTCCATGCAAAATATTCCAGAGCTGAGGCAGTTCATCCAGCCGGGATCTGCGGAGAAAGCTGCCCAAACGCGTGCAGCGGCCGTACAGTCTTACGCAGTCACCGGAGACCAGACCTACTATGACAATTATATGAAGGAATTAAACGAGGATAAAAA
>ENA-UEQJ01000626-UEQJ01000626.1-human-gut-metagenome-genome-assembly--contig:-NODE-626-length-29697-cov-11.558913_pt1 | contig 29697 bp, 30 predicted proteins | sample MGYA00242937_ERZ507938 | MGnify/ENA primary metagenome ERZ507938 (study PRJEB26167, sample SAMN06115437) | human gut metagenome | host: Homo sapiens | place: China:Gansu | collected 2015-07-03...
GAGCCTAATTTCCGTCTACCGCCAGTCTCCACAATGCGGCGAGCGTTAGCAATGCCGCATTCGGCAGGCAGTCTGCCGCCGGGCTACCGTCACTCGCGCCTCACGATAGTAAGGCGCGGTTGCGACCGGTGACGACTCGCAGGGATTCATGGCGAAGCCATGTACACCGCACCCGATTGCGCAGCGCGTGCAGCTCTTCAAGCTACAAACTGCCAATGTGCGGGGTCAAGGGGCAAGGCCCCTTGCGTTCTCTTGGGGGATCTAAAGGGGGCCATTCTCTCACGTGAGAGAATGGCCCCCTTTGCCGTTTCCCTGTGCGGCACAGGGAAATTATTCCGCCCTCATGCAGTGAGAGCTGAATTATTCTTCCTCATGCGCCGTGACGGCAATATGCAGCTCATCGAGCTGCTTCTGCGTCACCTCGCTGGGCGCGCCCATCATGATATCCTGGGCGTTCTTGTTCATCGGGAAGGGAATGATCTCGCGGATGGAATCTTCACCGGCGAGCAGCATGACCATGCGGTCGACGCCCGGGGCGATACCGGCGTGCGGGGGCGCGCCGTAGCAGAAGGCGTTGTACATGGCGGGGAACTTGGCCTTCACGTCCTCTTCGCCGAGGCGGACGAGCTCGAAGGCCTTGATCATGATCTCAGGGTCGTGGTTACGGACCGCGCCGGAAGAGAGCTCCACGCCGTTGCAGACGAGGTCGTACTGGTCGGCGGTGATGGTGAGCGGGTCGATCTCGCCGCGCTCAGCCTTGAGCAGCACGTCGAGGCCGCCGGCGGGCATGGAGAACGGGTTGTGGCAGAACTCGAGCTCGCCGCTCTCGTCGCCGATCTCATACATCGGGAAGTCGACGATCCAGCAGAACTCGTAGCGCTCCTTGTCCATGTGACCCTCGCACGCGGGGCCGAAAGTCTTGATCATCACGCCGACGAGCTTGGTGGCCAGCTCGCCGCCCGCGACGAGCACGAGCGTGTTAGGCTCGAGCGGCAGGAGCTTGGAAGCAGCTTCCTTGTCGACAAACTTCGCGATGCCGCCGGCGAGGTCGCCCTTTTCGTCGACCTTGAACCAGTAGCCCTTCGCGCCCGCCTGCACCTCGCAGTCGGTCAGAAGCTTGTCGATCTGCTTGCGCGTGAGCGAGCAGTTGGAGATGGCGACGGCCTTGACGGTCTTGTCCGCAAGGACCTCAAAGCTGCTTCCCTCGAAGAGGGAGGAGACGTTCGTCGCGGTCAGGTCGATGCGCAGGTCCGGCTTATCACTGCCGTAAATCTCGAGCGCGTCGAGGTACTTGATGCGGCGGAACGGGGGCTGAGATGCGATGTCATACGTGCCGAACTTCGCGAAGATCGGGGGCAGGACATCCTCGCAGACGGCGAAGACGTCTTCCTGAGAGGCGAACGCCATCTCCATATCGAGCTGATAGAACTCGCCGGGGCTGCGGTCGCCGCGCGCGTCCTCATCGCGGAAGCACGGCGCGATCTGGAAGTAACGGTCAAAGCCGGAGGTCATCAGCAGCTGCTTGAACTGCTGCGGGGCCTGCGGCAGGGCGTAGAACTTGCCGGGGTGCTTGCGGGCGGGGACGAGGTAGTCACGCGCGCCCTCGGGGGAGGAGGCCGTCAGGATCGGGGTGGTGATCTCGAGGAAGTCGTGCTCCATCATGGCCTTGCGCAGCGCGGCGATGACGTTGCAGCGCAGGATGATGTTCTTCTTGACGGCGGGATTGCGCAGGTCAAGATAACGGTACTTGAGGCGCTGCGTCTCGTCCGCCTCGCGGCTGCGGTTGATCTCGAACGGCAGGGAGTTGTAGCGGCAGCGGCCGAGCAGCTCGATCTTCTCGGGAACGACCTCAATGTCGCCGGTGGGCTGATTGGGGTTCTTGCTTGCGCGCTCGCGCACGGTGCCCTCGACGGAAATGGTGCTCTCTTTGTTGTAGCCCTTGATCTGGGCGAGCAGCTCGCTCGTCTCGACGACGATCTGCGTCGTGCCGTAGAAGTCGCGCAGCACCACAAAGGCGAGGCTGCCGCCGACTTCGCGGACGTTCTCCATCCAGCCGACGAGCTTGACGTGCTCACCGGCATGCTGCGCGCGAAGCTCGCCGCAGTTGTGTGTACGGGATTGCATCATGGTAAAATCTACTCCTGTTTGTATATTATAAATTGAAAATTACTAGCTGTATTGAAAAATCGCCTGATTTTGTGCTCAGGTGGTGAAGGGCTTCGTCTTCGGGTTGACGATATCGCGCCAGTCGAGGTCGCCGCGGGCAAGGCCCATGATGAGCATTTCGGCGGTGGCGAGGTTGGTGGCAAAGGGGATGTTGTTCTGGTCGCAGAGCTTGGTGATATAGGTCAGGCTGTCGTTATACTGCGGGTTGGCGGGGTCGCAGAAGAAGAGGACCATATCGATCTCGTTGTAGGAGATGCGCGCGCCGATCTGCTCGGCGCCGCCGTGGATGCGCGCCATGAACAGGTGGATCGGAAGGCCGCTCGCTTCGCTGACCATCTTACCGGTCACGCTGGTGGCGCAGAGAGTGTGACGGGACAGAATGCCGGCGTAAGCCGTGCAGAACTGGACCATCAGTTCCTTTTTGTTGTCGTGTGCCATGAGAGCGATGTTCATGTAGTGTCACAATCCTTTCTGATGTGAATTTTTCTATTGTAGCGGCACTTTCATCGGTTGACAAGGGCAAGCAGGCTTTGAAAAGATGTTTGCGGGAAAAGCGTGTTTGCCTTTGTGAACCGGCGCTACAGCCGCATCAGACGCACGCGGTCGCCGCACAGGCGGCGTGCGATGTTTTCGCAGGCGCAGAGCGCGCCGGAGCGATACTTGAGGCGCTGGGAAAGTCCGCGCCCCAAAACGGCGGGGACATTCTCGTCCTCCGGAATGACGCCGAGCAGCGGAAGACCCGCGGCGTCGATGGCGTCGTCGATCGTGGTGTGGAGGGACTGTAAGAGCTTGCGCCGCACGCGGTTGACGACAAGGTGCAGGTATCCGCTCGGGAAGCGGTGCAGCTCCATCACGGTGCGCTGCGCGTCGCGCAGGCTCGAGGGGTCGTTCGTGGTGACGACCACGGCGCGGTCGGCGCAGCAGGTGGCAAGCGCGAAGGCTTCGCCGATGCCGGCGGCGGCGTCGATGAGGCAGAAGTCGAAATGGCGGCGGATCTCGTCGATAAGCCGCTGCATCTCGTGCTTGCTCGGCAGGCGCACGCCGAAGCTGACGGGCGCGGTGAGCAGATACAGGTTCGGGTAGAGCGGGTGGCGCACGACGGCCTGAGCGAGTGTCGTGCGTCCGGCGATCACGTCGGTGAAGTCCATGAGCGCGCGATCCGATACGCCGAGGTAGAGGTCGAGATTGCGCAGGCCGATGTCGCAGTCGAGCAGCAGCGTTTTTTTGCCGAGCTGCGCGAGCGCCATGCCGGTGAGCGTCGTGAACGAAGTTTTTCCCGTGCCGCCCTTGCCGGACACGACGGCGATGACCTGAGACAAGGCTCGTACCTCCTTTTTGTGAATTTGATGCGTTACAGCGGGGCTTTTTTGATCTTGGCGAAGGCGCGCGGATAGGCGCGCGGGGTAGGGGAGACCTTTTCGACGATGACAAGGCGGTGGACGACGTCGCTCGTCGGGATGGTGTAGTCCTCGACCTTGACGATGTGGCCGCCGAGCGTCTTGATGGCGCTCTTCGCCGCGGCGATCTCGTCTTCGGTGTCGACGCTCTTCATGGCGGCGAACTGTCCGCCGACCTTGATGAGCGGCAGGCACAGCTCGGATAAGATCGAAAGCTGCGCGACGGCGCGCGAGGTGGCGATGTCGAACTGCTCGCGGTGCTGCATGGCGAATTCCTCCGCTCGCGCGTGGACGCAGGCGACGCGCTTTAATTGCAGCTCGTCGCAGACCTCTTGCAGCCAGTTGACGCGCTTGCCGAGCGAGTCGAGCAGCGTGAGGTCGAAGTCGTCTTTTAAAATGCGCAGCGGCATCCCGGGAAAGCCCGCGCCGGTGCCGACGTCGACGACGGTTTTACCCGTCAGATCGACAAATGGCAGCAGCGCCGCGCTGTCGAGCAGGTGGAGCTGCGCGACGGCGTCGGGCTCTGTGATGGCCGTGAGGTTCATCACCTCGTTCTTTTCCAGCAGCAGGGAGGAGAAGCGCTCGAGCGTTTCCGCCCGGCTTACATCCAGCCCCAGCTCGGAAAGTCCCTGCAAGAGAAGCTCGTTCATTTGCTCTGCTCCTTCAAAAGGTCGCGGATCTCGGCGAGCAGCAGCTCTTCCTTCGTCGGCTCGGGGGCCTTTTCGGGCTCAGGCTCGGCGGGCTTCGAGAGCTTGTCGTGCATCTTGTTGATGGCCTTGACCATGCAGAACACGGCGAACGCGATGATGATGAAGTCGAGGATGACGGCGATCAGGTTGCCATAGTTGACGGCGACCTCGGGTGTGACGACTTTGCTGCCCTCCATGACGGCCTCCTTGAGCACCCATTTCCATGCGGAGAAGTCGACGCCGCCGGTCAGCATGGAGATGAGCGGCATGATGATATCGTTGACGACAGAGTTCGTGATCTTGCCGAACGCGCCGCCGATGACAACACCGACGGCCATGTCGAGCACGTTGCCGCGCATGGCGAACGCCTTGAACTCTTCAAAAAACTTCTTCATTCAGAAGGCTCCTTTGGGGGAATTTGCGGAAAATACGAAAACTAATCGTATAAAAGTGACGAATTATTACTAATGGAAATTACTTTTTCGGCGTGAGCACGGTCTTGCCGCCCATGTAAGGCTGGAGGACCTTGGGGATCAGCACGCTGCCGTCGGCCTGCAGATTGTTCTCGAGGAATGCAATCAGCATGCGCGGGGGCGCAACAACGGTGTTGTTCAGCGTGTGCGGCAGGTACATCTTGCCGTCCTCGCCCTTGACGCGAATTTTCAGGCGGCGGGCCTGCGCGTCGCCGAGGTTCGAGCAGGAGCAGACCTCGAAATACTTCTTCTGGCGCGGGGACCAGGCCTCGATGTCGCAGCTCTTGACCTTCAGGTCGGCGAGGTCGCCGGAGCAGCATTCGAGCTGGCGGACGGGAATGTCCATCGAGCGGAACAGCTCGACGCTCCACTTCCACATTCTGTTGTACCAGTCCATGCTGTCCTCGGGCTTGCAGACGACGATCATCTCCTGCTTTTCAAACTGGTGGATGCGGTACACGCCGCGCTCCTCGATGCCGTGCGAGCCCTTCTCCTTGCGGAAGCAGGGGGAGTAGGACGTCAGCGTCTGGGGAAGGCTGCTCTCGGGCAGAATTTCGCCGATGAAGCGGCCGACCATCGAATGCTCGCTCGTGCCGATGAGGTAGAGGTCCTCGCCCTCGATCTTGTACATCATGGCGTCCATGTCGTTCTGGCTCATGACGCCCTCGACCACGTTGCCGTGGATCATGAACGGCGGGATGCAGAATGTGAAGCCCTTGTCGATCATAAAGTCGCGCGCGTAAGCGAGCACGCCCTCGTGCAGGCGCGCGATGTCGCCGAGCAGGTAGTAGAAGCCTGCGCCGGAGACGCGGCCCGCGGCGTCCATGTCGACGCCGTCAAAGCTCTCCATGATTTGTGTGTGGTAGGGAATTTCAAAATCGGGAACCTTCGGCTCGCCGAAGCGCTCGACTTCGACATTGCAGCTGTCGTCCGGACCGATGGGGACGCTGGGGTCGATAATGTTCGGAATCAGCAGCATGATCTTGTGGATCTTCTGCTCATACTCCTCTTCGAGCTTTTCAAGCTCGGCCAGGCGGTCGGCGTTTGCCTTGACGATCGCCTTGATCTTTTCGGCCTCTTCGAGCTTGCTCGGGTCCTTCTTCGCCTGACCCATCAGCATGCCGATCTGCTTCGAGAGGGCGTTGCGGCTGGCGCGCAGCTCGCTCGCCTCGGTGATGGCGGCGCGGTTCTTGGCGTCGAGCTCGATGACCTCGTCGACGAGGGGGAGCTTTTCGTCCTGGAACTTCTTCTTGATGTTTTCCCTGACCAGATCGGGATTTTCCCGCAGGAATTTCATATCCAGCATAATGATTTACCTCGTTATCGTTGTAAAGTAAATGACCATTTGACTTCTTATTTTACGCCGTCCGGAAAAAGCTTGTCCACTATGGACTGGTAGCGCGCGGCGGGGGAGGGGGCGTCGTCGCCGGTGATACCGGTACGCAGCGGCTCCCTGGGCAGGAATTCCACCGTGCCGGTCTCCTCGAATGAGCGGATGTTGTCTTTCGCGGCGTCGAGATCGCCGGTGTTGTAGGCGTTTTCGATCTCAAGCAGCCAATCGAGCGCGCGCAGCTGGTTGGACTGCACGCCGACGGTCTCGTCGAGCGCCTTTTTGTCCTCTTCCGCGGTCGCAAGCTGCTCTTCAAGCTCAGCGATGTGCGCTTCGAGCGAGTCGTTCTGCTGTAAGGTGCTTTGCAGGGCGGTGTTGCCGTCCTTGATCTCGTTGATGCTGCGCTGATTCATGAGAAATGTCCATAAAATCAGCAAAAATGCCACGGTGAAGAGGATCGCAACGTAAGTATATACTTTTTTCATGCGCTCGCGCTCGGTGGTGGGCTTTTCTTCGCCGGGCACGGGCGGCTTATTCGGGTCCTTGGGGCCCTCGTGAATCAAATCGGACATGGTTATTCGCCTCCGTTCTTTCTGCGTTTGATGGCGGCGAGCGCTTCGAGCAGATCGTTTAAGTCGTCGATGCCGTAATAGTCGAGCTCAATGCGGCCTTTTTTCTTGCCGGACACGATGCGGCAGGTACGGCCGATCTTATCGCTGAGCTCCTGCGCGGCCAGACGGCCGTAGCTCTCGGCGATGAGCTCGTCGTTCGTGGGCTTGCGCTCTTCCTTAGGATTACTCAGGCGCTTGGCGAGCGCCTCGGTCTGGCGGACGCTGAGACCCTGCTTGACGATCAGGCTTGCCGCGTCGAGCTGCAAATCGGCCTTGAGCGGCAGCAGCGCGCGGGCATGACCGCCGGAGAGGTTGCCGTTTTGCAGCATTTGCCGCACTTCGGGGCAAAGCCCTAACAATCTCAGACTGTTTGCCACGGCGGAGCGGGACTTGCCGACACGCTCGGCGGCCTCCTCCTGCGTGAGATGGTAGTTGTCCATCAGCGTTTTGTAGCCCTCGGCTTCTTCGATGGGGTCAAGGTCTTCGCGCTGGAGGTTTTCGATGAGCGAGAGCTCGGTCATCTTGCGGTCATCCGCCTCGATGACGATGGCGGGCACTTCGGCAAGACCGGCGATGCGCGCGGCGCGCCAGCGGCGCTCGCCCGCGATGATCTGATAGTAGCCGGAAGAAAGGCGGCGGACCGTCAACGGCTGGATAATGCCGTGCTCGCGGATGGAATCGGCCAGATCCTGCAGAGCCTCTTCATCGAAGTGGCGGCGCGGCTGATTGGAGTAGGGTTCGATCTGCGAGATGGGGAGGTAGAGGTTGTCGGACGTGTCGGTGCGCAGGGCGGCGTCGCCCAGCAGCGCGCCGAGCCCCTTGCCGAGCCCGCGGTTTGCATTTGCCATGGAAACTTCTCCTTTCTGTGGGATGAAGCGGGCGGAATGCGCCCTTATATTTAATGTATCAGCGGTTCTGCTTCAAAAACTCGTTGGCGAGGTCGCTGTACGCTTCCGCGCCGCGGGAGGTGCGGTCGTAGTAGTTGATCGGCTTGCCGTGGCTCGGCGCTTCGGAAAGGCGCACATTGCGGGGGATGACGGTCGAATACACCTTGCCGGGGAAGTAGCGCTTGACCTCTTCCGCAACTTGGAGGGCGAGATTCGTGCGCCCGTCGAACATCGTGAGCAGAACGCCTTCGAGCTCAAGGCCGGGATTCAGGCTGCGGCGCACCATGCGCACCGTGTGCATCAGGTCGGACAGGCCCTCGAGCGCGAAATATTCGCCCTGTACAGGAACGATCAGGGAATTCGCGGCGCAGAGGGCGTTGACCGTTAAGAGTTCGAGCGACGGCGGGCAGTCGATGAGGATAAAGTCGTAATTGGGCGAGAGAATATCGAGCGCCTGCTTGAGCAGGAATTCGCGGTTTTCGCGGTCGATCATCTCAATACCCGCGCCCGCCAAGGCTTTCGAGGAGGGGAGCACATCGCCGTAGCGCGTGTGCGCCACGCTGGCCGTGACGTCCGCACCGTTGATGAGCACGTCATAAACGCCGCGCGAGGCCGCCTTGTCCACACCCATGCCGGAGGTGGAGTTGGCCTGCGGGTCAAAGTCACACAGCAGGACGCGATTGCCTTTCTCCTTGAGGGAGGAGGTCAGGTTGACACAGGTCGTCGTTTTGCCGACGCCGCCCTTTTGATTGACGATTGCAACGATTTTAGCCAAAAAAACACCCACCTTAGTCATAAAAGCATTGATCCATTTTCATTCTTGTTCAGTATAGCACAAAACGGCTCAATTTCAACAGGGAAGCTCAAATTTTGCAAATTTGTTTCACGTGAAACATGACAAGGCACAGGCCTTTACGTCTCGATTTGCCCCTGTTTGGGCCGGTGATGGGGTATCACCGCTGGGGCAGTGCTGAGGACAGAAAAAGGTCATGGTAAAGGCGCTGACCTTTACCATGACCTGAAATCAGTGTTTCACGTGAAACAAATCACTCCTGCGGCTGGGTCAGCAGCATCGTACCGTAGGGCTCGAGCGTCAGGCGAAGCAGGCCGTTGCCGCAGAAGAACTCCTGATGGGACAGGGCGTCCTCGGCGAGCGTGCCGTCCCACGGAAGGGTGAGCGTGACGGGCTCGCCGCCCGCATTGACTGCCGTGAGGCAGTGGTCGTGCTCCGTGCGGCGCGAGAACGCCAGCGCGCGGCCCTGCGCGGCATGGTAGACGATCGTGCCGCTTTGCAGCGCCTTGTGCGATTTGCGCAGCGCGCCGAGCTGTTGGAAGTATTGCACCAATTCGGCATTCTCGCGTCCCCACGGGTAGGTTCCGCGGTTGAACGGGTCTTCAAAGCCCTGCATGCCGGCCTCGTCGCCGTAGTAGAGCATCGGCGAGCCGGGGAAGGTGTAGAGGATCAGAGCCGCGAGCTTGAGGAGCAACATGCCGCGCGCAAGGTCGGAACCGCTGAGCTGATAGACCGCGCGCTCGTCGCGCGTCTGCGGCGCGGGGGAGGTGAGGCCTAAGATCGTCAAAAGCCTTGGCGTGTCGTGGGTCGAGAGGAAATTCATCGCGCCGTAGAACGCGGGCGCAGGATAGTTTTCGCGCAGCTCCTCCATGCTGTCGCGGAAGTATTCCGCGCCGCCGCCGAGCAAATACGCCATCAGCGCCGTGCGGAACGGGTAGTTCATCAGGCCGTTCGTCTCGCGGCCCAAAAGGTACTTGCGGCGCTGGGAGTAGGCGATCTTCGTCGTGCCGTCCTCCCAGACCTCGCCGAGAAGATAAGTGTTGGGGTTCTCCTCGTTCATCGCCGCGCGAATTTTGGCAATGAACTCGTCGGGGAGCTCATCGGCGACGTCGAGCCGCCAGCCGGATGCGCCCGCGCGCAGCCAGCGCTTGATGATGGAGTTGTTGCCCTCAATAATGTAGTCAACATAACTTTTTTCCAGCTCGTTGACTGCGGGCAGGTTCTTGATGCCCCACCAGGCGTCGTACTCGTCGGGGAAGGGGTGGAAGTTGTACCAGCGGTAATAGGGCGACTGCTCGCCCTGCGCCGCGCCGAGGTCGTCGTAAAAGCCGTCGGCGTTGAAATAGACGCTCTTTCGCCCCGTGTGGTTGAAGACGCCGTCGAGCATCACGTAGATGCCGCGCTTTTTCGCCTCCGCGCAGAGCGTGCGGAAGTCCGCTTCATCGCCGAGCAGCGGGTCAATGCGCTCATAACAGGCCGTGTCGTAGCGGTGGTTGGTCGAGGCCTCGAAGATCGGGCAGAGGTAGAGTGTCGTCACACCGAGAGAGGCGAGGTAGTCGAGCTTTTCCGTGATCCCCTGCAAGTCACCGCCGAAGAAGTCGCTACACGTGATCTCGCCCTCGGCGTTCGGGCGGTATTCGGGAAGCTCGTCCCAATTTTCGTGCAGCGTGCGCGGGCCGACAAGGCCTGCAACATCACGAGATTTAGCGCGGCGGAAGCGGTCGGGGAAGATCTGATACGTCACGCCGCGGCCGAACCACGCGGGTGTTTTGTGTGTGTCGTCGTAGACCGTGAGCTGCCAGGGCTCGACCGCGTCCCACGCGCAGAGACCGTTTTTGCCGTAGCAGCTCGTGCCGCCGTCCGCCCACGAGAGGCGGAAGTGGTACCAGACGAGCTCCACGTCATCCGGCGCGGTGAAGATGCCGCGATAGACGACGTGGCCGTCCTCCTGCGCGGGAGTAAGCTCCGCCGTCGTCCATTGGCCGGCAAACTCGCCGTGAGCAAGCAGCTCACAGCGCGTGACCGCTGCGCCGCGCTCGGGGCGAAAGCAGAACGAGACATCGGCGCCGCAGGGCACCGCGCCAAAGGGAGATTTGAAGAGAAGATCGCGCGGATCAAACCATTTAGTTGACATAACACATTCCTTTCTGTCAAATAAAGCGGCTGAAACAGGCAAAAGCGCGCCGAAACGGCGCGCTTAACCCAGCAGTGTATTTTCGCCCGTGATCGCGGAGGACGCGGACGTGTTGGAGAAGTAAGCGTTGAGCACCTGCACGGCGGTGGAGGCCAACGCTGCGCCGGAGCCGCCCTTTTCGATGACGATGGCGACGGCGATCTGCGGATCGTCGTAGGGGGCGAAGCAGACGAACGCGCCGTTGTTGTTCTTCGTGTCGCCAGTCTGGATCGTACCGGTCTTGGCCGCGGCGTCGACGATACAGTCCTTGAAATACTGTGACACCGCGCCGTCAGTCGCGAGGTCGTGCATACCGGCGAGGACGGCGGAGAGATTTTCGCTGCTCATGGCGATCGTCTCGACCGGCTCGGCGTCGTAAACGTATTTGAGCGCGCCGGAGCCGCTGGAGCGGACGTTTTTCAAAAGGTGCGTGGCGTAGCGGTCACCCCCGCCGCAGAGCGTCGCAATGTAGTTTGCGAGTTGGAGCGGGGAGTATTCCTGGTTCGCCTGACCGAACGCCGCCCACGGGGCAAGGTTCTCGCCCTCGTTCTGCGAGGGGAGGCGGCCCGCGGTGTCGCCGATCTCAATGCCGGTCGGGGAGCCGAGGCCGAATTTCGCATAATACTCGCGCAGCGTGTCCATGCCCATGCGGTAGCCCATTTCGGCGATGAAATAGTTGCAGGAATTCATGATCGCGCCGCGGACGTTGAGCGAGCCGTGGCCGCTGCGCTTCCAGCAGTAGGTGTAGCTCGCGGAGTAGCCGGGGTACGTCCACTTGCCGGAGTCGTAGATCTTTTCGCGCACGGTCGTCGCGCCGGATTCGAGCGCGGCGATGGCCGTCAGCGGCTTCAAGGTCGAGCCGGGGGCGTATTTTCCCTGCGTGGCGCGATTCCACATCGGCTGCAAGGGGTCGGTGGAGAGCTCTGCAAGGTCCTGACGGAACGTCGGGAGGGAATAGGTCGGATAGGACGCGAGCGCCAGCACGTCGCCCGTGCCGACCTGCACGACGGCCACGGCCGCGCCGCGGTCGATGCCGTCGGATTTTGTCATGGAAGAGACGGTATTTTTGAGCGCCTCCTCCACCTGAGCCTGAAAGTCGATGTCGATCGTCAGCGCCACGGTGGAGCCGGGCTTCGGCTCGACAGAGTAGAGCTCGCCGGTGATCTTGCCGGATTCGTTGAGCGTGACAAGGCGCTTGCCGTCGCTGCCGTGAAGATAGTCTTCAAACGCATTTTCCACGCCGGAGATGCCGACGGTGCTCGCGAGCGTGTAGCCGTCCTTATCCTTATAATCGTCCCAGTCCTGAATGCTGCCGGTGTAGCCGAGGACGTGGGCGGCATAGTCGGTCTCATAGACGCGCACGGACGAGGTGTCCACCTGCACGCCGGCATAGTTGCCATCCTTGATGAGGGAAATGAGCGAAACATCCACGTCGCTCGCAAATTCGAAGGTCGTGGAGCCGTTCATCTTGGCGGAGGCGAGGGAGTAGCGCAGCCCAATGAGCGTGCGCACCGTGGAATTCGGGAGCGTTTCGTCGATCCCGTACTCGCTGCGCAGCTTCAGATACAGCGCAGAGCCTGTCAGCGTAGTGGGGAGGCCGTTGTCGCCGACGTTCTTTTCATTGATCCACTTGAGCGAGACGAGGTATTTGACGAGCGTTTTCGCGCTGCCGTTCGCGGTGTCGTAGGCGTAGGGCGAGGTCCTGGCGAGCGGAAGCGTGTCCTTAATTTCAACGCCCTGCGCATTCATCAGGTCGATGACGCGCAGCAGCGCGTCGTTGAGCTCGTCGGAAGAGACGAGTGAGGAATCAAAATTCAGCGTGTAGACCGCGCGGTTCGACACGAGTACCTTGCCGTTGCGGTCGGTGATGACGCCGCGTGAAGCCTTGACAGTCTCGGACTTGGCATTCGTGCGGATGGACTGGGCGAGATAATCGTCGCCGTTGACGATCTGCGCGTCGAACAGCGTGACGACGAACACGAGTGCGCAGAAAAACATCGCCGCGCCGAGCGCAATCAGGCGGCGGGTAAAGCGCTTGGGATCCATAGCGGCCTCCTTTCCTTGAGGCTTGGGGGAAAATGGGAAAATCAGTCGGGGAAGGCGCGGCGCACGGCGCGCAGCGCCGGATACACCGGCACGAGCAGCAGACACGAGAGCGCCGTTTCGCGCGCGAACAGGTGCAGCATCGGCAAAATGGCGGTCGAGCCGCTGCGCGGCAGCAGAGCGAATGCCTGCAAAAGATCGACAAGCAGAAACGCCAGCACGGTCGAGAGCAGCGCACGGGCAAAGCCCTGCTGCAATAAATTGCTGACAACAGTGGAGATAAGCAGCGCCGCAAGCGTGAATGCAATGGTATAGAGACACGCGAATGGCGCGGGGAGCACAAGGTCGCACAGCGCGCCGAAGACAATGCCCGCGATGACGGCTGAGCGCGGCAGCTCAAACGACGCCATGACTGCAAGGATCACAGGCGGCAGAAAGGGGATGACGCCGAAAAACGCCATCGACCCGAGAAGCAGCCGCCGCAGGAAAAAGAGCGCCGCGGCGGCGAGCGCGTAAAACGTCCACTTAAGCGCGGTGGTTTGGGTGAGATTCATGCGCGCCTCCCTCAGTCGACAATGTCGTAGTCCGTGATGACGAACACCTCGGTCAGGGCGTTAAAGTCCATCATGGGCGCAAGGACCGCGTAGCGGGCAAGGCCGTCGTCGCCGGTCTGGAGCGATTCGACCGAGCCGATGACAAGGCCGCTCGGGTAATATCCGCCAAGGCCCGACGTGACGATCTGGTCGCCGATGAGCACCTCGTCGTCCGACGTGAGGTACGAGAGCTTCAGTTTGCCCTGACCCATCAGGGAGAAGTCGCCCTCCGCCACGGCGACCTCGCCGGTGCGGAAGATGCGCGCGCCGAGCTCGGTGTCCGTGTCGATGACGGTCAGCACCGTCGACCAGTTGAGGCCGACCTCGGAAATGACGCCGACGAGATAGCCCTCGGCGCTGACGACGCAGTCGCCCACGGCGATGTCCTGATCGGTGCCGTGGTTGAGAGACAGCGACGACGTCCAGCTGCTCTCGCTGTGGGCGAGCACGGCGGTGGAGACGAACGTGAAGTCGCGCCGCTGCTGCTGGAGCTTCAAAAGCTCGCGCAGGAGCTTATTTTCCTCGCTGTCGGCCTGCGCCTGACGCTGCTGGGCGCGAAGGTCCGCGATCTCTTTTTTGAGCGCCGCATTTTCCTCCTTGAGTGTGGTCGTGTCCTCGTAATACTGGCGCTTGTCGGCCGCCCAGTCGCTCACGGCGGTGGCGGCGGCGCGGAACGGGTACGTCAGCACGCCCGCGATGTTTTCAAGCACCGAGGACGTCGAGGAAAAGTAGGTCAAAAGGCTCAATGCCACGGCGACCGCCGCGGCGACGGCCAGAATGCGCAGCCCGTGCTGACGGAAAAATTCTTTCAAGGCTTACCCTCCTTTCATCGTAGGGCAGGGGAGAGGTTAGAGGAGCTTGACGCCAAAGCGCGCGAGCACTAAGCCAAGCTGCTCGACGGGAAGTCCCATGACGTTGAAAAAATCGCCGTCGATGCGCTCGACGAAGAGCGCGCCGCGGCTCTGCACGCCGTAGGCACCGGCTTTGTCCATCGGCTCGCCGGTTTTGATGTAGGCGCGGATCTCGTCGTCCGTCATCGGGCGGAAAAAGACGCGCGTGGACACGGCGAAGCGCTCTTCCTGCGCGCCGCGGCGAACGCTCACGCCCGTGCAGACCGTGTGAGCGCGGCCGGAAAGCGCGCGCAGCATGCGCAGCGCGTCCTCCTCGTCGCGCGGTTTTCCGAGGCGGTCATTGCCCAAAAAGACCATCGTGTCCGCCGTGATGATGAGATCGTCGGGCGCGCAGAGCGCGGCGGCCGCGTCACACTTCTTCTTTGCAATGTAGCGCACCGTGTCCTCGGGGGAAAGACCTTCCGGATAGCTCTCGTCAATGTCGAGCGAGAGCGTTTTGAAGTCCTCCACGCCGATGCGGGCGAGCAGCTCCTGACGGCGCGGGGATTGAGATGCTAAAACGATTGCCATGATATTGCCTCACTATTTGATAATAAAAAGTATAATCAAGATAAAAAATTACAATTTGGAATTCATTCTGCGCCACGGTAGAAGAGACCGCGGGTGATATTCTCCGGCGCTTCGACCGGCTCACCCTGATACGCGCGCAGCACGCGGACGCATTCAGAGGCGCTCTCGGTCGTGAAACGGAGTTGGGCAAAGCGCAGACCGAGCGTCTGCCAGTCCTTCGCCTTGTCCGCGAGATAAAGAATCTTTCCGTTCTCGATCTCGCTGCGGCAGCCCCACGCGCGCAGCACGGGGAAGTGCTCGCCGCGCCGGTCGGTCAGCTCCGGCGCGCTTGCACACGCGCCGTCGCAGGGAACGGAGGCGGGGCGCTCGGTAAAGTATCGACAGCCGAACGCGTTCGCATTCAGGCAGTTTTCCGTGAGCATCAGGGGAAGGCGGCCATAGACGATGGCCTCGCACGGGAGGCACTTGCTGAGGTCACGAATCTGCGCGTCGCGCAGCTCGAACGAGACGCACGCGCTCGAAAGTCCCTGTTCTTTCCAGAAAGCGAGCGCGGCGGAGTTGTAGACGTTCAGCGCCCAGTCGCCGTGCAGCTTGCAATCAAGTCCACGCGCGAGCGGCAGGTGGCCGAGGTTGGCGAGCGACACGCCCGTGACGCCTTTTTTGGCGGCGTCCTCGAGCAGCGCGCGCAAAATAGGCTCGTCCTGCGTGCGGTAGATGCGCGGCAGCACCGCGAAAAATTCGGTTCTGCCGAGATGTGACGAAAGGTCAAGCTGCGGGAGTAGTTCGACGGGCACATACACCCGCGCGGGAGCGAGCGCGATCAGTTCCTCACTCAGCTGCTCGGCCCTGTGGAGGGAGACGGTCAAAAGCGGCTTGTCCGCGCCGTTTTTGACGATTGTTGGCGGAACAAAGTCGAATACGCGGCGTTCCGGCACGGCGGTGCGCTGCGCTTCCATCTGCGCGAGCGCTTCGCGGCGCAGGGCATTGAGCGCACCTGCGCTGACGGCGAGACCGCCGTCGAGTGTGATGGTGCAATGCGTCACCGAAAACGCCGTGCCGCCGGTTTTCCTGAGGCGCGTTTCGACCTCTTCCGCGGTGACGGCGCGGCTACGCGCCGCCTCGGGCACTGCGCCGGTGACGGTCACGCGGTGGCCGCCTAAGTCCTCCGCCGTCAGGGCCATCGGCTGACCGGCGCGGATGGTGCAATTTAATGCGAGCGGCACGAGACGCAGATTTTCCTTTTCATAGCGCGCGCGAATCTCGCTGAACCAGTCCTCGGGCCATCTTGCATTTTCGGGCCGCGTGCCGAACATCTCGCGTCCGCGCACACCGCGGTAGTACCCCTCGGTAAAGCCGTCGCGCGAGAAGGCGAGGGCGAGCTTTTTCTGCTCGTCCTTCGTCGGCGTGCGATGCTCGCGCAGAAGGCGCGCGTAGATCTCCGTCACGGCGGCGACATACTCCGGGCGCTTCATGCGCCCTTCGATCTTGAGGCAGGCAACGCCCATATCCATCATCTCCGGCACAAAGGGGGCAAGACACGCGTCCTTTAAGCTCAGCGGATGGCCGTCCGCCCTGCCGGAAAAGCCGTAGGGCAGACGGCAGGGCTGGGCGCAGGCGCCACGGTTGCCGCTGCGCCGCCCGATGACGGCAGACATCTCGCACTGGCCGCTGTAGCACATGCACAGCGCGCCGTGGACGAACGTTTCGATCTCGATGGGGCTTTTTTGGCAGATTTCGGCGATCTCCCCGCGCGAAAGCTCGCGCGCGAGCACCGCGCGCGTCATGCCGAGCCTTGCCGCTTCCTGAACGCCCGAGAGTGTGTGCAGGCTCATCTGCGTCGAGGCGTGCAGCGGCACGTCGGGAATAATTTTTTGCAGCGTCGATAGAACGCCCCAATCCTGCACCAGGATCGCGTCCACGCCGCACTCCGACGCGGTGCGCGCCTGCGCGGCAAGCGCGGGGAGCTCGCGGTCGGTGATGAGCGTGTTGAGCGTCAGATAGACCTTCGCGCCCCGCAAATGGCAATAAAAGACCGCCGCGCGGAATTCCTCATCGGAGAAGTTCCTCGCGCTGCGGCGCGCGTTGAACGCGCCAAAGCCCATATACACGGCGTCCGCACCGCTCTGCACGGCGGCGACAAGCGCCTCCTGCCCGCCCGCGGGCGCTAACAGCTCCGTCGTCAAGGGTTTACTTTTTCTGCTGCTGGAGCTTGAAGATCTCGCGCTTGAGCTCGCTGACCTCATTCTTGGCCTGAGAAGCCTCGTCGAGGTACTGCTTGACCTGACGGCGCAGCGCGTCGCCGGCCTCGCGCTCTTTGAAGAGCTCGTCGGTGATGTTCACGGCGGTCAGCACGGCGGCGTCCGTGCGGCCGACCTTGGCAGCGTCGAGCAGCTCGCTCATTTTGTCGTTGACGTAGGAGCCGACCTTCTGCATATAGGAGGGGGCTTCCTCGGCGACAAAGGTGTATTCCTCGTCGCAGATGGAGATCGTGATGCGGTTTTCCATGATTTGTGTGCTCCTTTCTATTTCGGCGTTGCACAAAAAAGGGCAAATTCCACCCATATAATCTCTAACAGTATAACACGGGAGTGAAAATGTGAAAAGGGGGAAGCAAAAAATTTCATGTTTACGAACGGGAAAATTTCATGTAGAATAATGGAATCGAAAATGGACGAAAGGAGGCGGGGAACATGGCAGGCTATGTGCTGCATTTGAGCACCGAGGAGAACATCACGCTCTCATCGGCGACGGTCAAGCGATTGATCGCGGGTGGCAGCGGCGACGCGGCGCTGCTGTACCTCGCCATCCTGCATGCGCGCGGCGCGGCGGACTCCGGCAAGCTCGCGCGCGAGCTCAAGTGGGACGAAACGCGTCTTCGCGCGGCGGAGCAGGCGCTCTACGAGATGAAGCTCGTCGGCGCGCCGGAGAAGAAGGAGGAAGCGCCCCTTCCGCCGCCCCAGCAGCTCAGCGAGCCGCCCGAGTACACGCGCGAGGACATCGCGCGAAAGCTGGAGGGCGACGGGCGCTTCGCCTGCCTTCTGCGCGAGGTGGAGCACAAGCTCGGCCCGCTCTCGACCCCGTCGGTCAAGAAGCTGTTAGGGCTGTACGAAAACCTCGGCTTGCCCGCGGACGTCGTTTACACGCTCGTCAACTACTGCATCGCGAAAAAGGAGCAGCAGTTCGGCGAGGGGCGGCTGCCCAACATGCGCGAGATCGAAAAAGAGGGCTACGTCTGGGCGCGCAAGGAGCTCTTTTCCATCGAAAAGGCCAGCGAGTACATGAAGCGCGAGCAAGCCCTGCGCGGCAGGTACCCCGAGTACATGGCGGCGCTGCAAATGCAGGGCCGCGCGAGCGCGCCGAGCGAGGAAAAGTACCTCTCCGCGTGGGCGGAGATGGGCTTCCCGGCCGAGACGGTGTCCGAAGCCTACGACCGCACGATCCTGCACTGCCACGAATTCCGCTGGCCGTACTGCAACGGCATTTTGAAGCGCTGGCACGAAAAGGGCCTGCACACGCTCGCCGAGGTCAGGGCCGAGAACGCCAGGGAGCAGAGCAAGCCGAAGAAGAACACCACCGGCGGCAACGCCTGGATGAAGGAATATTTGAATCAGTAACGAAAGCGGGGGAGAAGGATGTCTTACGATGGGCGGCTGATGCGCCAAGCGCTGGCGCGCTTCGACGAGGACAAGCAGCGCCGCGCGGAGAATTTCCGCGCGCGCGAGCGCGCGGTGTATACCAAGTGCCCGCGCATCGAGGAGATCGACCGCGAGTTGTCGCACACGATGGCAAAGATCATCGCCTCCGGCCTGCGCCGCGGGACGGACCCGCGCCCGGCCATTGAGGCGCTGCGGGAGGAAAACCTCAACTTGCAGCAGGAAAAGCGCCTTCTCCTGACGCGCCTGGGACTGCCGGGCGACTATCTCGAGGAAAAGCCCAAGTGCTCGCGCTGCAACGACACGGGCTTTCTCGGCAGCGAGGTCTGCTCGTGCCTGCGCGGCTATTACGCCAGGGAGCAGAACAAGGAGCTCTCGGGCCTTTTGGACCTCGGCTCGCAGTGCTTCGAAAATTTCAACTTCGACTACTATTCGTCCGTGCCGGACGAGGACCTCGGCGTGTCGCCGCGCACGAACATGGAGCGCGTGTACGACATCTGCCAGGACTACGCGCACGAGTTTTCGCCCAAGAGCGGCAACCTGCTGCTGACCGGCGGCACGGGACTGGGGAAAACGTTCCTCTCCGCGTCCATCGCGCGCGTCGTGAGCGCGAGCGGCCACAGCGTGGTCTACGACACGGCGGGGCACATCTTCGCCCGCTTCGAGGCGCAGAAGTTCGGCCGCGACGACGGCGAGAACGCCGACACCGCCGTGAGCCGCGCGCTCGGCTGCGACCTGCTGATTTTAGACGACCTCGGCACCGAGCTGATGACGAGCTTTGTCCACAGCGCGATGTATCAGATCGTCAACACGCGCCTCATCACGGGGAAGAAGACCGTCATCTCCACGAACCTGAGCCCCGACGAGCTCGGGCGGCGCTACGGCGCGCCGGTGCTGTCAAGATTGCAGGGAGAGTATCAAATGCTGCTCTTTTTCGGCGAAGACATCCGCCGGCAGAAGAGAAAGTGAATACAAAATGTAAAAAAGGCTCCGCGGAATACTCTGCGGAGCCTTTTTTCTTGTTTTTTACGGCTTGTGGATCACGGCGACGGCGCAGGGCACGCGGCCGGGACAGTAGGCATAGTCGACATCGTCGTAGCCCGCCGCGGCGATAAACTGCTTATACGTGTCGAACGTGAACTGACGGTCATCATCTATGCGCTGATCGTGGCCATCCTGATCATCTTCGTATTGTGACGATAACGAGAAAAGTGGAATAGAGCGGCGGAAGGGGGCAGCACTGTCTCCTTCCGCTGCTCTATTTATTGAAAAAAAGGGGAGGGGTCAGGGCTCTGTTAAGAAGACGAAAAGATGCTGTAAAGCGGCGGTTAATCATGAAGGAAGACTTGCATTTCCTGCGTGCAGGTGGTATAAATAAGTGCTGTATTCCAAGCGGAAAAATGGACGAGAGAGACAAAAGGGGGTAGGGCGCGTGGATAAGAAAAAGCGAACGCGAGAGATCATCGTGTTCGCCGTGATCGTGCTGGCGCTGCTGGCCGGATGTTTGCTCACGCCGTCAGGCGGCGAGAGCGAACCGATCCAGGAGGTCATGCGTGACGCGGTGCTGCACGAGCAGAACAAGGTGAGCCTGTTTGGCCTGATCGAGGTGAACCCGGGGCTCATCTCCGCCTACATCGTGACGGGTATTCTAATAGTATTCGCCCTTGTGTGCCGGCTTTTTGTGATCCCAAAATTCAAATATGTGCCCGGCAGGTTCCAACTCGTTTTAGAGCAGATCGTCGGCATGTTCGACGGCCTGGCCGAGGGCGGCAGCCCGCACCGCAATAAATTCCTGCGGGCGTACATCTTCACCGCCGGTGTTTACATCTTTGTCAGCACGCTCTTTGAGCTGCTCGGCATTCAGGTGGTGACCACATCAGGCCACGCCGTCAGCCTGCCCGCGCCGCTGTCCGATATCAACGGGGCGATCGCGCTGGGCGTGATGAGCTACGGCGTGATCCTCTTCGGCGGACTGATCGCCGCGGGCGTGGGCGGATTTCTGCACGCGCTCAAGGATTTCTCGCTACCGATCTCGATGAGCTTTCGACTCTTCGGCGCGCTGCTTTCCGGCGCGCTCGTGACGGAACTTGTGTATTACTACGCGGCGCTTTCCTATGTGCTGCCGGTCATTGTGGGCGTGATGTTCACGCTGCTGCACGCGCTGATCCAGGCGTATGTTTTAACGATGCTGGTGTCGACGTTCTACGGCGAATCGACCGAAAAGCACGAGAAAAAGCCCAAGGCAAAAAAGATGAAAGAATCCCGCAGCGAAACGGCTGCCTGAAGAAAGAGGTAAAATTGCCATGAAAACGATGAAGAAATTCGCAGCGCTGATGATGCTGCTGTGCGCGCTGATGCTCTGCACCATTCCGGCCCTCGCCGCAAACGAAAGCGGGAGCGACAGCAACGTGACTGAGACCGTGAGCGTCACGGCCGGCAGCAACGACAACGACGTGACCTCTGCCAAAGCGATGGGCTCGGGCGTGATGATCGGCATTGCGTGCCTTGGCGGCGCGCTGGCCATGGGCATTGCGGTCGGCAAGTCGAGCGAGGCCATCGCCCGCCAGCCCGAGGCCACAAGTCAGATCAGAACCACGATGATGATGGGCCTTGTGTTTATCGAGACGGTCATCATTTACGCCCTGATCGTGGCGATCCTCATTATCTTCGTCCTTTGATGAAGAACACTCCCAAAAAGGAGGGGCTTTGAATGCCGCTTAATATCAATTTGCAGCAGATCCTGCTGCATGCGCTGAACTTTGTTATCCTGTTCGGCGCGATGTATTTTCTGCTCTACAAGCCTGTGAAGAGCTTTATGGACAGCCGCAAGGCGCACTATGAGAAGATGGACGAGGACGCCAAGGCCGTGCTTGCCGAGGCCGAGAAGACGAAGGCCGGCTATGAAGCGCAGCTCAAGAGTGCCGACGAGGAGATCGCACGCCGCCAGCGTGAGGCGAACGAAGCCTTGCAGCACGCGGTGGACGAGCGCCGCGCGCAGGCCGAGCAGCAGGCGGGCGAGATCATGCGCAAGGCGCGGGAAGATGCCGCGCGCGAGCATGAGCGCGTGATGGAGCAGGCCAAGGGCGAAATTTCCGAGCTGATGAGCGCCGCGGCGGAAAAGCTGGTGCTCTCCAGCACGTCGGACGCTTACGACAAGTTCCTGGACACGGCGGAGGAGCGCAAGGACAATGGCTGAGCGCACGGAGCATTTAGAGGCCGTACTGCTCTCTGCCGTGCGTCCGTCGCAGGAGCAGGAGAAGCGATTTCTGGCCTTCCTCGCCGAAAAGTACGGCGAGGGCACGACGATTACCTGGCAAAAGAGTGATGACTACCCCGACGGTTTCCGCCTCGAGGTGGGCGCGGAGGTCTACGACTGGAGCGCGGGCGGACGCCTGAGCCAGTTCAAGGACGCGCTCGAAAAGCTCGCTGCCACGCAGGGCGACGTCATCCCGCTGCTGAAGGAGACGGTGCTCTCGTGGACGCCGCAGGCCATGGCACAGGAGGTCGGCACCGTTCTGACCATCGGCGACGGCATTGCCCGCGTGGACGGGCTGGAGGGCACCGCCTATGGCGAGGTGCTGCTTTTCGACGGCGGCGTGCGCGGCATGGTGCAGGACTTATCCGAGGACAGCGTCGGCTGCATCCTCTTTGACGACGACGCGAGCGTCTGCGCAGGCAGCGCGGTCCGCCGCACCGGACGCACGGTGGGCGTTCCCGTGGGCGAGGGATTCCTCGGCCGCGTGGTCAACGCGCTCGGCGTGCCCATCGACGGCGGGGGAGACATCCGCGCCGACGGCTACCGCGCAGTGGAGAGTCCCGCTCCCGGTATCATCGACCGCCAGAGCGTCGACACGCCGCTTGAGACGGGCATTCTGACCGTCGACTCGATGTTCCCCATCGGCCGCGGCCAGCGCGAGCTCATCATCGGCGACCGTCAGACCGGCAAGACCGCTATCGCCCTCGACACCATCGTCAACCAGAAGGGCAAGGATGTCATCTGCATCTATGTCGCCATCGGACAGAAGGCGAGCTCCGTCGCCCAGCTCAAAAAGACGCTGGAAACGCACGGCGCGATGGATTATACGATCATCGTCAACGCCACGGCGAGCGATCCCGCGCCGTTACAGTACATTGCGCCCTACGCGGGCTGCGCCATGGGCGAATACTTTATGAATAAGGGCCGCGACGTGCTGATCGTCTACGACGATCTTTCCAAGCACGCCATCGCGTACCGCGCGATGAGCCTTCTTTTGGAGCGCTCCCCGGGCCGCGAGGCGTATCCGGGCGACGTGTTCTATCTGCACTCCCGCCTGCTCGAGCGCGCGGCGCATCTGAGCGGGGAGAAGGGCGGCGGCAGCATCACGGCGCTGCCGATCATCGAGACGCAGTCCGGCGACGTGTCGGCCTATATCCCGACGAACGTCATTTCCATCACCGACGGTCAGCTCATTCTGGAAACGCGCCTGTTCTTCTCCGGCCAGCGTCCGGCGGTGAATGTGGGCCTGTCCGTGTCCCGCGTGGGCGGCGACGCGCAGACCAAGGCGATGAAAAAGGCAGCCAAGACCATCCGCCTCGACCTTTCGCAGTACCGCGAGATGGAGTCGTTCACGCAGTTTGCAAGCGACCTCGACGAGTCGACGGCAAAGCTTTTATCCTACGGTCAGGGCTTGATGCGCATGCTGCGGCAGAAGCAGTTCCACCCCTACAAGCAGTATGAGCAGGTCATCCTGCTCGTCGCGGGGCTGAACCATGTTTTTCAGGAGATCATGCCGGAGCAGCTTGACGCATTTATCCCCGCGCTCTTGCAGCACTTTGGCGAGACGCAGGGCGCGCTGTGCAATGCCATCGAGCAGACCGGCCAGCTCAGCGACGATCAGCAGTCGCAGATCATCGAGTGCGCAAAGGAATTTGTGCAAAACTGTTTTTCCAAATAAAAAGTGAGGTGACAGGTACATGGCGAGCATGAAGGAGATCCGCGAGCACATCGCGAGCATCCAGAGCACGCAGAAGGTGACGAACGCGATGTACCTCATCGCCTCGACCAAGATGCGGCGGGCGAAAGAAGACCTTGCCAAGACGCGCCCGTTTTTCGACGCGGTCTCGACGCAGATCAAGCAGATCTTCCAGCACGCGGGCGAGATCGAGAGCCCGTACCTCTACCGGGGCAACGCGGACGATCTGGCCCAGCCGGGAACATACGCCTATCTTGTGGTGACGGCGGACCGCGGCCTCGCGGGCGCCTACAACCAGAATGTTATTCAGGAGACGATGAAGCGCCTTGAAAAGCACCCTGACAGCCGCCTTTTTGTGGTGGGCGGCAACGGGCGGCACTTCTTTTCCGGCCACGGCGTGCCGGTGGAAAAGAGCTTCCTCTACGATGCGCAGAGCCCCACGCTCCGCCGCGCGCGAGAGATCACGGCGAAGCTTTTGGATCTCTTCGACCGGGGCGAGATCTCCAAGCTCTTTATCATCTACACCGACCTTGGCAGCGGCGTGGACATGGACGTGCGCACCGTGCGCCTGCTGCCGCTGGAGGATGAGCACTTTGCCAAAGAGGAGACGGGGGAAAAGCCCATCCGCTTTGAGCCCTCGGCAGAGGAGGTGCTCGCCAGGGTCGTGCCGGCGTACATCACGGGCTTTTTGTACTCGGCGATGGTCGACAGCTTTTGCGCCGAGCAGAACGCGCGCGCCTCTGCCATGGACTCGGCCAACCAGAACGAGGACGACATGCTGCGCGAGCTGCAGCTCGAGTACAACCACGAGCGGCAGGGCGCCATCACGAGCGAGATCACGGAAGTCTCTGCCGGCGCGCGCAGCAAGAAGAACCACATGAAGAAGGAGGCGCAGCATGCGCACAGGTAAGATCATTCAGGTATCGGGCAGCGTGGTGGACGTGCGCTTCCCGCACGGCGAGCTGCCGCGCATCCGCGAGGCGCTGTCCGTCGAGCTGAACGGCAAGCGCCTTGTGATGGAGGTGGAGCAGCATTTGAGCGCCGAAACGGTGCGCTGCATCATGCTCTCCGGTAGCGAGGGCCTCAGCCGCGGCATGACCGTCACGGGCGAAGGCAGCGGCCTTCGCGTGCCCGTCGGCAAGGCGACGCTCGGACGGCTTTTCAACGTCTTTGGCGATACCATCGACGGCGGCGCGCCGATCGGCGGCGCGGAGCCGCGCCGCAGCATCCACAGAAAGCCCCCCGCCTTCGACGAGCAGAGCCCGAGCGTTGAGATCTTGGAGACCGGCATCAAGGTCATCGACCTTTTGGAGCCCTATCCGCGCGGCGGCAAGATCGGCCTGTTCGGCGGCGCGGGCGTCGGCAAGACGGTGCTCATTCAGGAGCTTATCCACAACATCGCCGTCGAGCACGGCGGCTATTCGATCTTCACCGGCGTGGGCGAGCGCAGCCGCGAGGGCAACGACCTCTGGAACGAGATGCACGAGAGCGGCGTTATCGACAAGACCGCGCTCGTCTTTGGCCAGATGAACGAAGCGCCCGGCGTTCGTATGCGCGTGGCGCTGACAGGCCTTACGATGGCCGAATACTTCCGCGACGAGGAGCAGCGCGATGTGCTGCTGTTCATCGACAATATTTTCCGCTTTGTGCAGGCGGGCAGCGAGGTCTCGACCCTGCTCGGCCGCATGCCCTCCGCCGTCGGCTATCAGCCGACGCTCGCCAACGAAATGGGCGAGCTGCAGGAGCGCATCACCTCGACCAAGAGCGGCTCGATCACGTCCGTGCAGGCGGTCTACGTTCCCGCGGACGATCTGACCGACCCTGCTCCGGCGACGACGTTCACCCACCTCGACGCGACGACGGTTTTGAGCCGTAAGATCGCCGAACAGGGCTTATATCCCGCGGTCGACCCGCTCGAATCGTCCTCCCGCATTCTGGAAGAGGATATCGTGGGCGAGCGGCACTACCGCATCGCGCGCAGCGTGCAGGCGACCTTGCAGAAATACCGCGAATTGCAGGATATCATCGCCATCCTCGGCATGGAGGAGCTGAGCGACACGGACAAGGTCACGGTCAACCGCGCGAGAAAGATCCAGCGCTTTTTGGCCCAGCCGACGTTCGTGGCCGAAAAGTTCACGGGCCTTCCGGGCGTCTACGTGCCGCTTGAGGAGACACTCCGCGGCTTTGAAGCCATTCTCTCCGGCGAGATGGACGGCTATCCCGAGATGGCGTTCTACAACGTCGGCACGCTTGACGACGCGCTCGTCAAGGCGAAGAAGATGGAAAGCGGGGAAGCGTGATGAAGACCTTTCCTCTCCGCGTCCTCGCGCCCGAGCGCACATTTTTTGACGGGGCGTGCACATCACTCACCGTGCCGAGCATCGACGGCATGTACGGCCTGATGGCGCAGCACGAGGACATCGTGCTCGCCATCGTTCCCGGCAAGCTGACGCTGCGGGACGCCGACGGCGTCGAGCAGATCGCCGCCGTGTCCGAAGGCGTGCTCAGGATGGAGCACGGCGAGGCGCTCGTGCTGGTGGACACGATCGAGCGGCCGGAGGAGATCGACCTCCACCGCGCCGAGGAAATGGCCGCCGAGGCGCGCGCCGAGCTCAAGGCGAAGCGCAGCGCGCAGGAGCAGGCCATTGCCAATGCCCGCATCGCCCGCGCGATCAGCCGTATCCACGTCAAGCACGACGGGAAATAAATGAGAAAACGAAAATTCGCACCGCAAGGTGCGAATTTTTTGATCTCTCCGCCGACTTTCGCCCGTTTTTGCACACTTTTTGTGCTAAAAGTGGAGAAAAAGGAGGGGAAATCCATGGAAATGTCCGCAAGAAAGCCGCTGTTCCCGCGCCGCGTGCTCGACCTGCCCATCGATGCGCTGCGCCCCAACCCCAACCAGCCGCGCATCGAGTTTGACGAGGCCTCGCTGCGCTCGCTGAGCGACAGCATCCGCCGCTATGGCATCCTCCAGCCGCTGACCGTCCGCCGCACGGACGAGGGCTACGAGCTCATCGCGGGAGAGAGGCGGCTGCGCGCGGCGAAGATAGCGGGACTGCGCGAGGTGCCGTGCCTGCTCGCGCGCTCGAGCGAGGAGGAGAGCGCGCTGCTCGCGCTGATCGAAAACCTCCAGCGCCGCGATTTGCACTACTTGGAGGAGGCTGCGGCCATCGCGCGGCTGATCGCGACCTACGGCCTTTCGCAGGAGCAGGCGGCGGAAAGGCTGGGAAAATCCCAGTCCGCTATTGCCAACAAGCTGCGGCTGCTGCGCCTGTCGCCCGACTGTGTGAGCCTTCTGCGCGAGCATGACCTCTCCGAGCGGCACGCACGGGCGCTGCTGCGCCTGACGGACGAGGAAGACCGCCTCAAAGCCTTGCAAGTTATCGCCGCACGCGGCTACAACGTCGCGCAGAGCGAGGCGTATATCGAAGAGCTTTTGAAGCTCAAGCAGAAAACGCCCCCGCCGCGCCTGCCGACCTACATCGTCAAGGATGTGCGCATCTTTTTGAACACCATCCGCCACTCGCTCGGGCTGATGCAGCGCGCGGGCGTCGAGGCCGACATGCAGCGCGAGGACACGGACGATGGCATCCTTTTGACCATCCGCATCCCAAAACGTGCAAAAGAGGCCGGATAATCCCGCAAAATTGTCACCAAATTGTGATTCTTTTTCTCACAAACTGTGGTATACTGAAACGACTGGCAGGGAAGTCCCTGTCCGGAAGATCGGAAGAAACAGGAGGAGCCAGCATGGATGAAATGAACGGCGCCTTTGAGGAAAAGAAGAGAAGAAAGGGCGGCAAGCGCCTGATGCAGCCGGAAAAGGCCGCAAAGGCGGCCAAGGAGCCCCGCGCGGAAAAGCCGCCGCGCGTTCCACGTGAAACATCGGGAAAGACCGGCAAGGTCGTCGGCATTGTCGCGGGTGTGCTCGTGGTGGCGTACTTGGGCCTTGGCGCGTGGGCGTCGGCCAGCCATAAAATTTATCCCAACGTGATGATGGGCGATACCAACTACGGCGGGATGACCGAGCAGCAGGTCGCCGAGCAGCTCAAAGCGAGCGTCGCGCAGGCGAAGGGCACAGGTGTCGACTTTGTCCTGCCCGACGGCACGGAGGTCGCGCATGTTTCGCTCGACGAGATGCCGGAGTATGTCGACTTCGACGGACTTGCCAAGCATATCTACAACGTCTACGGCTGCAATGACAGCTTTCTGACCGCGGGCGCGAAGTATCTGCGCGCACTCTTCAAGCCGCAGGACGCCGCACAGGTGGTCGGCGCGGCCTATTCGCCAGACTTGATGGAGAACCTTGTCGACACGGTGTGCGACAGCATCAACTGCGACCCCGTGGAGTTTGCCATCAACGTGACAGAGGATGGCAAGGTCAGCGTGACGAAGCCGCAGGACGGCCGCGCGACGACTGATACCGCAAAAGACCAGATCGGCGTATACTTAAACGGCGCGTATTTGAGCGGCGGCGACCCGTCCGAGATCGTGCTTGAGCCTGCGAGCGAGGGCGGCGTCTACGATGTCATCCCTGCACAGGAGGTCGACCTGAGCGCGCAGCGCGAGGCCATCATCGGACAGAAGGTCAACGCGTCCTACGACAAGGAGACCGGCGCGGTCACGCCAGGCCACGCGGGCGTGGAATTTACGCTTTCTGACCTTGAATCCGCCTACAACGCCGCGGCGGCGGGGGAGACGGTCGAGTTGCCGAACGCCACGGTCGAGACGCCGGACGTCACGGCAGAGCAGCTCCAAAAGGTCCTGTTCCGCGATGTGCTGAGTACCTACACCACGAAGGTCGGCGGTGCGTCCGGCCGCCGCGCGAACGTCAAGCTGACGGCCTCGCGCATCACCGGCTACATATTGAACTCCGGCGAAACGATGAAATACGGCCCGCTCGTCACGCCCTTTACCGCGGCGAACGGCTACAGCACCGCGCCCGGTTACTTGCAGGGCAAGACCGTCGATATGGTCGGCGGCGGCGCGTGTCAGGCGAGCTCCACGCTCTACGCCGCGGCGCTCTACGCCAACCTTGAGATCGTGCAGCGCACGAACCACGGCTTCGCGTCCGATTACATCGGCCTCGGCCTCGACGCGACGGTCGCGCAGGGCGGGCCCGAGTTCGAGTTCCGCAACAACACGATGTACCCCATCAAGGTCATTGCCGAATATTACACGAGCGGCGGCAAGAACTACCTGAAGGTGTCCCTCCTCGGCACGAAGGTCGACGACAGCTACGTGAAGATCAAGACCGAAGTGCTTGAAACCATCCCGTTCACGGAGGAGATCGTTGAGACCGACGAGCTCGCCCCCGGCGAGCGCAAGGTCGAGCAGACCGCCTACACCGGCTACAAGGTCAAGACCTACCGCAACGTCTACTCCGGTGACGGCAAGCTCATTTCGTCCACGTTCGAGGCGAGCAGCAATTATAAGGCGCGCAACCGCATCGTGCTCGTCGGCAAGTCCGCGGCGGTCACGCCGACTGATCCCGCCACACCTGTCGATCCCGGTACGACCACGCCGACCGACCCGACAACGCCCGTTGACCCCGGGACCACGACTGACCCGGGCACCACAACTGACCCCGGCGTGACAGACCCCGGCACGACCACAGAGCCGCCCGTCGAGCAGGAAAAGCCCGGTTGGCTCGATACGGGGCTCGACCGGTAAAAACAGCAGAACGAGAAAACGGAGAGGCATTGCCTCTCCGTTTTTACGTTGTTCAAGTGTTATTCGCCGTCCGAGTCCATGTAGAGCTCTTCGGCCTTCTGCTGCGCGGCGATCAGCAGCGCGCTGGCCTCACCATAGTTCTGCGTGTCCATTTTCTCCAGCGCGTCAGTCACGGCGTTGAAGAGGAGCAGATACATTGCCTTGTAGTCCGTCATAGAACCACCCTCGAAAAATTATATAACGTTTTGTTATATAGCACAATATAACATTTTGTTTTACGTATACTTCTTTACAGAATCTAAACACGAATTCTGGATGGAGTGAAGCAAAATGTATCGACGCATTCGAGACTTGAGAGAGGACAGCGACCTGACACAAAAGAGCTTGGCGGACTATCTGAGCTGCTCGCAGGTCTGCTATTCCAACTACGAGACCGGCAAGCGCGACGTCCCGAGCGACGTGCTCATCAGGCTCGCGCGGTTTTACCACACGAGTGTGGATTATCTTGTGGGGCTCACGGAGGAGCGGGCTCCTTACCCGCATAAGAAGGGTACATAACGCCGCGCACTGCGCGGCGGGGGAGAAAGCAGCGCCAGTGGCGCTGCACGGATCAAAGGGGATATTCTCTTTCGCAAAAGAGAATATCCCCTTTGGAACCCCAAGAGAAAGGCTTTGATTGGCAGTTTCGGGCTTGAACGACTTTTATGCCTCCGGAATGGGAACGTCTGCGCGCGGCGTTGCCGCGTTAGAACTGCAAGACGATTTGCCTCTGCTTCTATTATCCGCTGCCGCTCTGCCCATCTCGTAGAAGTGCGGACTAATTTCCGTCTACCGGGGCAC
>ENA-UEQJ01000638-UEQJ01000638.1-human-gut-metagenome-genome-assembly--contig:-NODE-638-length-29468-cov-66.148617_pt1 | contig 29468 bp, 18 predicted proteins | sample MGYA00242937_ERZ507938 | MGnify/ENA primary metagenome ERZ507938 (study PRJEB26167, sample SAMN06115437) | human gut metagenome | host: Homo sapiens | place: China:Gansu | collected 2015-07-03...
TTCCGATTCGCCTTTTCTTATGTAAAAACTTGCTATTTTCTTGGCTTGGGGAAGGAGAGGGATGAATGCGGGGTGGTTGGTCTTGGTCCTGTACAGATGGATATACATGCTCTTGCCGGAATCTGAAATGATTTGATCCTTTCTCAACCGACAGATGTCTGAGTAGGAGATGCCTGTGAAGCAGCTGAAGATGAATATGTCACGGATGGAAGCCAGTCTAGGAATATCCAGCCGCTTGCCCATTATCCTTATTATTTCCTGCCTGTTCAGGTATTGTTTCTGGCTTTCTTCCTTCTTTATTCGGTAGGTTGAGAACGGATTGGTCAGGATAATTCCGCACCGGTATGCCCATAGGATTCCTTTTCTTACCATACTCATCATCTTGGCTGTTGTATTGATTGACAGCCTGCAGTCAGTTCTGAAGAACAGCTCCAGTTTGTGTATCATCTGCCAGTCGAATTGTTCCAATGCCATATCTTGCCTGCCCATCTTCTTGCAGAACTCTTCAAGCCGTCTGTAGACCAGTTTATGCCTGTTGGAATGGGACATACTGATTTGTCCGGCATGTGCCAGCCTGTCCGCATCTTTCACCTGTTTGTCAAATACCTTCAGGAGAGAAAGCGGATTGGATCCTGTTGCCATGAAGCGTTGTTTCAGCATGCTTGCTGTAAGCTGCTTTCCTTCCAGTTGGGCCTGTCGGTAATAGTGGAGTAACGTGGAACTTACATTGTCCAGATATGCATTGATGTCGTGTGCTTCCGGGTTCATGGCAGAAACACGTCTGTTCTGCTTGTCCCAATGTTCCTGCAAGATGGAAGTCTTCAGGCTTACATCTGCAGCCTTGTTGTCGACTATGATGCGGAGCATGATTGTTGACTTGCTGTCTTTTTGAAGCTTTCTACGCTTCAGATAAAAGTAAATGGAAAAACTATGTCTCATAAGAATAAATATTAATTGTGTCCATATCACAGACGGATGCATAGGACACGGATAAGACATAGATTATGGTTCTGAATGGAATGTAATATATTGATTATTAATAGCCTTGGATAAAACGCAACAGGAGAAGAAAATAAAGTAAATGCGTGATTTTCAGATATTTGTTAAGGTCATAGGAAAAGGTTCAAATCCGCCTGGGGCCCGAACCCAGAGCCCCAAGCTGCCTAGGACTAATTGGATTGTGTGTAATGTACTTATTATCAGGTGTTTGTATCTGTATAGTTCGGCACTGCTTACAAAAATAGGTTCAGTTCTTACTTAATTTGCTAGTGAACCTTGTAGGATATTAATATTCAATCAGATACATCAGACTGCTAAGTGTGGACTTTTCAAATAACACCTCTTTCCATCTGCATCAGAGAAGAATTTGACGTTATGGAGGAAGTGTTCTCCGGCTCGCCGGAACGGACGGGAAAAGCCGGTTATTTTCGTTTCTTTTGGGAGTTCCTACATTCCGCAGTTTTGGTATGTCCGTTCACATAAGTACGGGCTTCTTCACGGAATCTTTCACGTTCAGGCGTTCCGGTTTTCCCGAACTGGGAATCCATGAGTCTGTCAATGTTTGTTAGACCGTTTTCTTTTAAAATCTCTTTTTCTGTCTTCATGTTCCAAAGATAGTTCTCTTGATCGAAAAGGACAAGTTTTATGGTGTAAAATTGTGAAGAACGGTGTGATAAGATTTTTGAATTGCACAATAATATGACCTGATGTTTGTTTCACATGGTCGTTATAGATTTAGCTTACGGCATAGTGTCACCGTATCTCCGATGGATGCTGGCTTTATGTTAGCATAGTTGTGAGCGACCTTCAATATTGTAGAAACAATATAAGCGATAATATTATTTTGTAAAGTTGTGTGTCTTAGTGTTTTTTTATATATTTGTTTCAATCAACTCTATGTTTGAAACATATAATATATTTAAAAGATGCAAGTTAATATAAAACAAGCAATAAGGCTTTTCTTTTCAAATCCCTCTTTGGATATGGTTTTTATTGAAGCTATAGCCAATTCTTTAGATGCGGATGCATCTAAAATTAATATTTGTATTAGCATTGAAGAGCTAGGGAAACAGGAAACATTAAAAATAACTGTTCAAGATAATGGTGTAGGGTTTACAGAAGAACGTTATGCGAAATTTTGCAAATTACTTCAAGTCGAAGATTCTACACATAAAGGAGTAGGACGACTTGTCTATTTGTATTATTTTGACACAATAAAGGTTTCGAGTATTTTTGATAAACAGCATAGATCATTTCTTTATAATACATCGTTTGATGAGAATAATTCTAATATGGTATTAGAACCTATAGCTCAACAAGAACAAAGAACAATTTTAAACTTTAGTAATTGTACTTTGAAGCGGTTAAGTAGCTATAATTCTATCTTACCTGATGCTTTAAAAAGAATGATATTAGAGGAATTTTTACCAAGGTTTTATGTATATAAAGAAGAGGGTAAAGAAATTGAGATAAATATAGAACTAAAAGTTGCCAAAGTAAAAAAGAATCAGTTTATAGGAAACCGAAAGGCAACTATATCATTGAATGATTTACCTGTTCTCAAAATTGAGGACGTAAATGCTTCTCAAATAAGAATGTTCGAAGATATGACTCTTCAATATTCAATCGAAAAAAAAGACAATTATGAACCACCCTTTGTAATTACAGCTTTATGTGTAGATAATCGAGCGTATAAATTGTCAGATGTGATATCATCTGATAATATACCATATGGGTATGAATTAATTTTTTTATTGAAATCCTCAATTTTTAATGGTCAAGTAGATCCGTCACGTCAAACCCTAACACTTCGTGATGAGATATTGAAAAGTGTGAAAAAGATATTTCGAACTAAGATAGCTAATATTATTCAGCGAGAGATACCTTCTTTTAAAGAATCTAATGAAAAAACGAAATTGTCATTATCAAAATCATACCCACATTTATTAGGTTATTTTGAAGATGAAGAAATAGGAATAGTATCCAGATCTAAATCTTTAGAAATGGCCCAGCAAAAATTTTTGCGTGATCAAAAAACTGTGTTGGAAGCAGAATATTTGGATGAAGAAAAATATGATAAAGCAATGGATCTCTCTTCTCGTAGTTTAGCTGAATATATATTATATAGAGAAAAAATTATTAGTAAGCTTGAAACTATAACAAATAAGGATTCGGAGGCAACAATTCATAATCTTATATTACCAAAAAGAAGTATTTTGAAGAATAATCACAACATAACAACTATTTATAATAATAATTTATGGCTATTAGATAATAAATACATGACATATACCACTGCTATGAGTGAAAGAACAATGCAGGAGGTTGTTGAAGAAATTACACAAGGAATGGAACAAGAATCAGATTCAAATAGACCAGATTTAGCAATTATTTTTTCAGATAATCCAGAAGATCTTTCTTGTAAAGTTGATGTGGTTATAATAGAATTAAAGAAGAGAGGTATAAAATTATCTAAAACGGAAGAAGTTGTTAGTCAATTGAAACAAAGAGCAACAAAATTGATGAACTACTATCCTAATAGAATACAAAGAATATGGTTTTATGGTATTGTTGAATTTAATGATGAATTCAAGTTATCACTTAAAAATGAACATTATACTCCTTTGTTTTCTAAAGACACCTTATATTACAAAGAAAATGAATGGTATCTAAGTCTAGATTCGGATATTCCTTATAAAGTTGGTACATATATCCTTTCTATTGATGCCTTTATTAAAGACGCTAAAGCCCACAATGAAATATTTTTAAATATCTTAAAAGAAGGCTTTAAAGCATGTAAGATCAATTAATCAAATCTGTTTACGCACTAATGAGTTCGTATTGTAAATATTGATTTAACAGCACTATGTTTGAATTATGTATTGTATCTATAATTTCATCGGTATTCAGCAAGAATTTAAAGCTATCTTTAGGTATTATTGATAATATATCTATCGGTGATGCCATTGAGCGTGGTGAGAAGGTTGCTATATTGTCGGAAAACGAAGCAAAGTCGGTGCTTGTGTCTATGGATAATTTAGCAGAACTTTCTACTTTACCGACTACTGTTTTGGGTAAGACTGATGTTCCTTTGTATACCAATACACAAATGATTATTAAGAAGATAATGTTGTAAATGTATAGTTCAGATGAAAAGATTAATAAATAGATTAACCAATTATAGGTACTTACGAATGATATCCAAGAAACTATGGAATGATATCCGAATATACTTACAAATAATTTTTAAAAACCTATTGGATAATATCGGAAAATCACCATTAAAATGGTTGAGTTGTATAACTATATTATTGTCTTTCTTTATTTTTGAATCTTTTTGGACAACATGGATAAATAAGATATGGGTTGATCCAATTGCATCTCAAATTAAAGACGACACATGGTGGCTTATTGTCATTTATTCTGTGATAATATCTGCATATTATTATTATAACCTAAAGGAAACAGAAGTGATAAATATGAATAGATCTCAGGCTGTATTTATTGTGGCCTTTCTATATTGTATTTGTCTTTTCTCCAGGAAATGGGATTATGTATTGATTTGTGATTATAGCAGATATTTTGCCTGGAGTAATTTTATTATTATAGTTCCCATTTTATGGGAATCTTGTATCTGTTATCAATTGAAGCATAAAAAGGCTACTGAAAATGTTAAACCGGAACTTGAGATTGAAAAGACAAATAATGTGGCAGATTCATATAAAAGGAAGGCGGTATGCGAATCTGCATACAAAACTTTGGAGTCATGTTTTTATAAAGAAGGAAGTTTTACATTCTCTATAACGGGTATTTGGGGAAGCGGAAAAACAACTTTTATAAATATTCTGAAAGAACAATATAGTAGAAACAATTCGGCTAAAAGTGTCATTATATTTGAACCGTGGAAAAGTGATACATCAGATTCCATTATAAAGGGATTCTTTGCAATGCTTCGTGATGAACTAAGCAACTATATTCCAAATATTTCATCTACAATCGATCAATACGTTGAATTACTATTGGATGAAGAATCTGGAAAACCTTTAAAGATTATAGGAAAATCATTACACAGTATTTTCAATGAAGATAAAAATCCATACGAGCTTATAAAAGAAATACTTGAAAGGACAAAACATAAAACTGTTGTTTTCATAGATGATATAGACAGATTGAACGCAGCAGAAATAAAGGAGGTTTTACGTTTGATTAGGAATACGGCAAACTTTCCATATATTCAATTTATAGTAGCCTATGACAAGAATTATGTATGTGAAACATTGAAGAACAATGGAATTAATACACCAGACCGTTATTTAGAGAAGTTTTTTAATGTGGAAATGTCATTACCTAAAAGTGAAGAGAGGGTTATTTGTAATGAATTACTGACTCGTATTCAAGATACTGTACACACTATATGGGGATTAGAAAAAGACGATCTTAGGATTACTAATATGGTTTATTATCGTTCAGATGATCCTACAAATAGTATAATTGATAATAACTTGGTAACTCAAGTATTATCTACTATCAGAGATGTTATACGTTTCCATAATTCTTATTATTTATTATCTAAGGCATATAAGGATCAGAATGCAGAAAAAGAAGTTTGTTTTCAGGATTTATTCTTTCTGGAGTTGTTAAGATATAGATATTTGGATATCTATACTATCCTATGCAATAAGCCTTTAATATTATTACAATTGTCGGACTATGTATTCTCATTAGATAAAGATTATAAAGAAACTCTTCAGGAGTATTTAGATAATACACAGATCGAAATTGTGTCAAATATATTAGAGTATTTATTTAGAAGTGATAAAGGTAAAGCAAATGCGATATATAGTCTTAGAAGCTATTATAAATATTTTATGTATAGATTGGATGACAAAATTCTTACAATTGATGAGTTCATGTCATTGTCTAAAAAAAGTGATTCAGAAATAATCGAATCGGCAAATCAGCTATATAAAAATAAATATGGACTAGAGTTTGAAAAACAGATAGGGGAACTTTTAGTTCAGATGTATAAATCCAATAAAAAAGATGATACTTTTGGTTATCTTGATATATATAATTTATTAGAAAGGTTGACGAAGTCTGATATTAGAGGATTAAGAGATGAAATTTATAATGCTATAATACCTCATCTACAACAAATGAGATGTATAGATAGTGAACATCTAAAAGCTTTGTTGCACTTATATGATATGGTGGATTTTAACTCGAAGACTATTAAAAATTTTGATATATTGAAATTTTTGATGGCTATATTGGCCAAGAAGAATCTTGCTGAGAATTTGAGACACCCTATTGAGCAAGAAGAACATGATATCGTTGATGAGTTCTTGTCTAATACTACACACCCTGTTCTTATAAGTCTTGCATTATCTTCATTTAAGAAAACTATCGAGAATGGTGATAAAGCTATTATAGACGACTTATTGATAGATTTATCTGTTTTATCAGACATACAATTAAAATATTTTGAAAATGAAAAAAATAAATTTTCGGAGGATGGAATTACATTATTTTATAATTGTGTAAGTAAAACAAATTCGTTATTTTTTCGCACTAAAGTATTTGATATTATGAAAAAAGAAATTATAAAAAATCCTGAAGAGTATTTTAGAACATTTATAGGCAAAGGAGAAACATCTAATTCAGAATTTAATACATTATACCCTAAAATATCTTGTAGTGCTATATTTGGAAGTTATGACGAATTTGAGAATTTTCTAAATTCTTTTAAGAATGATTCTCAATATGTAATAAGGGTAAAAAATTTTTGGCAATTATATAAAAATAACGGCTATAAACCAATTGAATTTGATGGACAAGGTAACGTACAAGAAAAAATCGATAATTGTTTTATAAATGAGATAAAGCTTCTTTGGCAACTGAAATACATAAAAAATTATCTCAATAGAGGTGGAAAGATAAATGATAAATTAAAAAGATTGTTTGAAAATAATAATCTATATATTAAACTAAGAGGTGATATATATAAAATGATGGAAAATTGAATATTTAACAGTTTTGATTGTTACGTCACTTTTAAAATTTCATATAAAAGGAATATTGTTTTGTAATAAGTTTTTTCTTGTTCTGGATTCTGTTTTATTTCATTATTCAGATATTCGACTTTGGAGGAAAATCCCCAGCTGTAAGGGGCAGGTTAGTTTTTGTCGGATAGAATACTTTCTGTCGACAAGGTCGTGTTTCATTCAGTGTATCTGAATCATGAACGAATGTATACAGTATTACCTCAACGAATTTTACGTAAGTATCCGATAAAATACACATTGTAAAGTCATCTACTCTTCTGTTACTTTGCCAATAAAAAACATGAAACGAATAATGAGTAAAGAAGAAGTGAACTGCTCCTTCTGTCGGATGAACAAATGTCGAGATGGAGCCCCTAAGGTCCATCAATGTATGCATCTTGACTGCTCCTCTCTCATGATGAAACTTAACCCACGGACAAAGTTTCAGACATAGCTCAATAGTGCTACAGTTACATATTCCGGAGCATCCCCGTTCACTTTAGACGTATGCTTTCAGATTTTCCGGAGTATATCCGTTTACCGTGCATGGAATTGTCTGCGTATATCTTCGTTTCCGGAGCATATCCGTTCATTCTTTCCCCGGTTTCAGTTTCCTTTGTGCTTGCAAGCTAACAAGAAACAGCACAGTCATGGCAGGAACAACAAAGGATATGAGTCTGATAAAACAAGTACACCAGCTCAAACAGGCTGGAGAATTCAACCGCGGTGTAAGCCGCAAGTTACCGATAGACAAGGAAACCGTCAACGGTTATGTGAATATAGTAAAAGCCAACGGATGGAACATCAGCGATCTCCTTGAGATTGACTATCCCGAGCTGGAACGGATGTTCCATGCCGGTTCACCGGCATATACGGACAGGAGAATGGAAGAGTTCCTGAGTCTGCTTCCCAGATACAGGGAGCTGCTGGCGGATCCCAAATCCCATGTAAGCCGTCAGGTCCTGTTCGATGAATACCGTGCGACTCATCCCGACGGTTATGGTAAGTCACATTTCTATTATCATCTGAAGCAGAATCTCGTTGCGAAGAAGAATGTTACAGCCGTACTTGCCAGCACCTACAGACCGGGTGAAAAGCTCATGGTAGACTTTGTTGGTGACAAGCTTAGCTATGTGGATGCCGAAACCGGAGAATTTATCAAGGTTGAGATGTTTGTCGCCTGCATGCCTTACAGCGACTATACCTATGCGATATATGTACCTTCGCAGAAGACGGAAGACTTCCTGTATGCCATAAGGATGTGCCTGGAACATTTGGGCGCTGTACCTCCCATACTGACTCCCGTTTTATGTAAACGTTTACATAAAAAAGGAGATAGCCTAAGAAAGAAGTATTAACTTTGCCAACGATACTGAATACTAACTGTGGACTGAACGGATATCACCGGAGATGCAGAACGTGTATCCACCGGAATATACACTACAGTCAAAGGCATAGACCATTTCATCCAAATCAAGTCTAAGTTTCTGTCCCTTATATGCTTCCTTTGCTTATCGTATCGGAACTTGTGCAAGGTCTTGGTAGATACGCTAATCCTTCTTTTCATTAGCTTCAGCCAACGTGGATTTGGGCATTATCTTGATACCAGAACGGTAAAGGTCAGGAGAACAAAGGTTAAATGTAGTCTCTATATCTCTTAGATCAGATTTGTCCGTGAACCGAGCAATGCTCATTATCATGAACTGGTCACGGCAAATGAACTTGATGGCGTGCCTGTCACCCTTATAGCGGTTGACGCACTTCTTAAATTCGTATGTGTTTATAAGAGATATAGTGTACTATATAGAAAATAGGGAATTTAACTATAATGAAAAATATTCCTGTTTTTATTTGTATATGAATTGCTATTTTGGTAGATTAGCAATAATTGGTAAAGTATTTTATAAAATTGCTATAAATATTTAATCTTATTTTTATGAAAAAGAAAAATACACAATATTCTGAAGAAGAAGCAAAATTACCTACTAACATTATTTATGACTATTTCAAAGATGTTTTTAACAATGTGATTGGAATATTTGATCCGTTTACCGTTGACAATAATAATTTTGAAATTTTCTCCAAAGATTTATATTATCCATCCAGTCCTTTAACAACAAAAAGTAAGGAATTTAGTTCTTTTTTCCCAGATATAGAACTTAATGAAATTGGTGAAAGCGAATGGACATTATTAGCTTTTTCAAGTAACTATAAGAATTCTAGTTCAATGGAGAGAATAATGTTTTTATTAGGAAAAATCGGCACAGGAAAGTCTACATTAATTAACTATGTATATAGGTTTTTATATAAAAGGCCTTCTGTGAATTCAAAAATCATTCCATTGATTATTAGTTGTCAGGATTATTATGATAAGTTTTCTCTAATTCATGATATAGAAAGACTGTCAAATTATGTTCATAAAGAAATATTAATTCCCCGATTAAGCGTGCTAGTGAAGGATATTATAAATGTTGGAGCAGAGTCTTTTTGGAGTTGGTATGAAACTCATTCATCCAATTCTAATTATAGCCTTCAACTGAGTAATTTGAAATCAATATATTCTGCAAGTCCATCCGAGATACTAGAACAAAAAATAAAGAAACTAAGAAGCAATGAAAGTAATAAGGATAGTTTTTATTTTTCATTAATTGACTATTTAACGGAAATAGAAAATAAATATGTAACGATTGTTTTTGATAATCTTGATCCTTTTGATATTAATATTATACAGAATTTTTATTGGATTTCAAAATCTTATTCCAATAAATCTCAATATCTTAGAATCGTAATGAGTATCCGAAACAATACATATCATAAAATATATGCTAATATAAGCCAAGTACATATAATAAAAAAACTTGAACATAAGGTAGAACTGGACAATATTCTCTCCAAGAGATGCGCTAAATTATCTACATCAATAAACAATATAAATAAATATCCTCTCACACTGACTGTTGAGGGGAAAATAATTGTAATTGAACCTGAAAATATAGGTGATTTCTTTACAAAAATTCTACAAGTAATTGTATCTTCAGACGGAAGAAATTATCTTTATAAATTCTCTAAAAACAATATACGTTCTGAATTAGAGCTACTTACTATCATTTTTTCTTCAGGGATTATTCCTAAGAGTATTTTTGGGAAAATAGCCCTCATAAAAAATGATGAAGAGAAATATGTAATTCCTACTGCCTTTATTGTTAGGGCAATAGTCACTTTTGGATATTCTACTTATTTCACAAGTAAATCACGTGAATTAGGTATACCTGGAGTAATAAATGTTCTTAGCTGTGCTTATAATGAAAATAATGTGAAAATATTTACAAAACTATTTATCCTTAGATATTTAAAAAACAGAAGAGCTAGCCTTTCAAAAATAAAAAAAGATTGGGTTTCTATAATGGAGAAAATATATGAGACAGACGTTGTTAATGATACTTTTAGTTATTGTATCACTAGATTATTTAATGCAGGTTTGATACAGTCTCCAGACACTTCATTTATAGATATTTTTAATAATTACATTGATATTCAAGATTTATCACTTACTAATTTGGGGTCTTTATATATTGAAGATTTAATTTGTAATCCAGAATATCTTTTTTTTGTCAAAGATGATGTTTATGTGAATGATATTACAACATTCGAAGGCAGTATAGAAGTATTTAGTAAATATCCTTTAAACAAGCAATATTGGATAAGCTTTCTTAATATTGTATATTTCTTAAAGCAATATGGAGATATGGAATTAAGCATTTTGCGAAGAATAAAGGATTTTAAAAGTTTAAATAACTTCATTTCCTTATTTGCGACAAAAGAGGCCCCCTTAATTACGCTATATATTTTAAAAGAACTTAAAAAGAGAACCTATCAAAAAGATTTAGAGGGCTTTATTGAAAAACAAATATTTGACCCCAGAGTAAACCAAGAATTAAATAATGCTATAGATTATTTTACAAAAGAAATTGAAGATATATTAGTTTAATTACGAAATATAAAATATACTTCTAAACTCACAAAAGAGTAGTAAATGGAATTTTTAAAGTTTTCCGTTCAGTGTAGCTTAGTCAACAATAAAACAGTTTTATTCTCATTTCATTTATCTGAAAATGTCTGTGTAATCTGTCTACTTACACGATTTTGGATAAATGTAAATGTTGCTGTGATTTCATATTGTAATTCATTAATCCCTAACTTACATTTGCTCTTAATAATCAAATGAATAAAAAATGAAACAAAACTAAGTTTCCGACAGTCCACATATTGTCTACAAATTCTATCATTAGTACCATTGTACATAAAACAAGATTTATGATGACATGAGAGACATTACAGGAATTATGATGTACTATGTAAGTCTGAATATACAAAAAGAAGTCTTGCTTAACAAACATCTGAGAAATAAACTAAGACTTGAATATAGTAAAAACGTAAAAGCTGAGAATGATAAATGAAGTATGCAACAGACAATACAGTTTTTTATGATAAATGAAGGATATTAGTATTATAATAGATATTACTTTTTTAAAGGATTAGAAATAAAGAATATAGTGATAGACTGAAAAACAATCGATTTTATATGAAATTTTAAGTGTTATTCTTTTCGGAAGTGGATGTGGTATACGAACAGGAATTAGAGGATTTCTTTTATATTAACGCATTATTTATTTGATATTTCTATCAAAAAATTCTATCTTTACCTCGTTGGAACAAGGCAAATTCCTATCGGAAAAACATAGAAATGAAGCAGGTGCAGAGCTGGGTGCTTTTCTTGGAGGGTTAATTATAACAGATTGAATATCAGTGCTGATTAAAAACTCCGTTAGTCCCGTACGCACCGCAATAAAGGGTGTAAATCAAGTTATTACGAGATTTACGCCCTTTTTCATACCTTGTTTGTAAGTATCTGTAATTCCTTTCGAAGAGTTTTCGTTTCTTTTGGGATGAAATATAAGCCCAATTCTTGCTCTTATCGTCTGTTTTTCTTATTTTTATGGATAAGAATTTAAGAATACGATGAAAACAGCAACTTTATTACTTATAGTCTTCGTGATAATATTGACCGGATGTCATGGAGGAAAAAGGAAAAAAGAGACTTATCCTGTAAATGCTGCCGCGTTACAAGAGAATACTGCTACTTTACAAAAAGAAACGGCAGCAGACACCGTCAAGTCCACTATCGTCAGGCAGGATACTGGGGAAGTTTTTATACCAGTCATCGTGCCTTACTGCAATAAAATTCCAACAGGTAAGGAAATCAGCCCAGCCCTTTTGAGTATACATGCGGAATACGACTACTATCCACTCCCGACAAATGAAATAACCATCTTTGTAACTAATAAATCCAGCAAGGAATACACTTGTGGGGATGAGTACAGTATAGCCTATTATAACGAAAAAAACAAGTCATGGGAATCGCTGCCTGTCAATCCGATTCGGGAGGATATGCTCTGGATAATCTCTTCGTACCAAAGCAACAGAATGCAAACTATACATATCTATACCGACATTACGCCAAACCGCCCGGGGAAATACCGCATATACAAGTCGTTCAACAATGATACGGAAGTAGCATTTGCGGAATTTGAAATGGTGGATAACAAGGGTGTAAGAAAGTTAATGGATATTTTAGTCGATATCATCAGGAAATATCCTAAGGCAGACACTATACATGAAAACATCTCAACTGCATGTCAGCGTTACGACGGTGACACGATAGAAGTTGGTCTGATAAACAACGCCATGCCGTATCAGGAAATGTTCAGAAGAAAAATACTGAACTACTCCGCACTTGATTTCGGGAAGATAGAGCCGCCCCAGCCACTCCCTTTCACCACGATATCGGATACTATGGGTATCAGCATGAAAACAGAAAAGACGGTTTATCCTGTAGGTACGAAAGAAATTACAGTAATAATATCCAATAATAACAGCAGGACTTTGTTCTTCGGCGTTGACTATGGAATTGCCCGAAAGAAAGGAGACGAATGGATAGCGCTGAACACATCAACCGTTTTTAATAGTTTGGGCATCGGCGTAGAAAAAGGGCGTAACTACGATTTCAAGGCTTGGATGTACAACCTTGTAAACGACAACAAGCCCGGCACGTACAAGATCTATAAGAGAATAGGTTTTGACGGCAGCAGGAAAGAATGGTATATGTCGGCAGAGTTCAGGATAGAATAATCATATCAGCAGTATGAGGAACAATGTTTTATATATCACTGTCATAATGTTTCTGGCAGCCCTTTTATCCGCAGGATGTAAGGATGAAGAATATCAGGGAGCTACCGTCTATCAAGGCGGAATTGGTGATGCCATATTATTGGCAAGCGACACCATCGGGAATGAAGTGAGAATGGAAATAATACAGGGAAACTGCGACACATCTACAAGAGAGGTCTATGCCATTGTATTTAACCCAAAAAAGAAAAAATTAAGCTACGGGCGAAGCTGGGAATTAGAATGATATTTTACGATTATTTAGGTTCAAGTTTTGTACGCACCGCACAAGTTCAATAAATTTCTCAATATCTTTTCAGAGCAAGTCATGGGGCAGGACAGCGTAAAAACGGAGCAACCTGAAAGATTAAAAAAGAAAGCCGGCTCAGTTCGAATATTGAATTTCTTTTGCCGGCTTTGTGACCAACCGTCAGTTTATCTTCCTCTGACGATTTTCTTGATATCGTTCAATTTGTTTAAAGCTTCAATAGGAGTCAGGTTATTGACATCCAGATTCAGTATTTCATCACGTATCTGACAAAGCACCGGATCGTCCAGCTGGAAGAAGCTGAGCTGCACACCATCCTGCTGGGCTGTTGCATTCGATTTGCTTTTCGTGTGGATATTTTGTGCAGAAATACCTTCCTGACGGTTTTCTGCTTCCAGCTGATGCAGGATTTCATCGGCCCGTTTGACGATTGTTTTCGGCATTCCCGCCATTTTGGCTACGTGAATACCGAAGGAATGTTCGCTTCCTCCACGCTCCAGTTTGCGAAGGAAAATCACTTTATTGTCAACTTCCTTCACCGTTACATTGTAGTTCTTGATGCGTTTGAACTGCGCCTCCATGTCGTTCAGTTCATGATAGTGGGTAGCAAAAAGCGTTCTTGCCCGGGCACGCTTGTGTTCGTGAATATGCTCTACGATGGCCCATGCAATGGAGATACCGTCGTAGGTAGAAGTACCTCTTCCCAATTCATCAAACAGGACCAGGCTGCGGGGAGAAAGATTATTTAGAATGTCTGCCGCCTCGTTCATTTCCACCATGAAAGTAGATTCGCCGACGGAAATGTTGTCACTTGCTCCCACACGCGTAAAGATTTTGTCTACCAGTCCGATATGTGCGCTTTCAGCCGGAACGAAACATCCGATCTGTGCCATGAGGGTAATCAGGGCAGTTTGTCTCAGCAAGGCAGACTTACCGGCCATGTTCGGTCCGGTAATGATGATAATCTGTTGTTCTTCTGTGTCCAGATATACGTCGTTGGCAATATACTTTTCGCCCAGGGGAAGCTGCTTTTCGATGACCGGATGCCGTCCCTGACGGATATCCAGTACATCATCGTCGGCCACGACCGGACGGATATACCGGTTGGCTTTGGCTACACTGGCAAACGACAAAAGGCAGTCCAGCCGGGCAATCTGGGTAGCATTGATCTGGATCGCCGGAATAAATTCGGACAGCGCCATGACCAGTTCGTTATAAAGCCGTGTTTCCAGAATCAGAATTTTGTCTTCTGCTCCGAGGATCTTTTCTTCATATTCTTTCAGCTCCTGAGTGATATAGCGTTCTGCATTTACCAGAGTCTGCTTGCGTATCCATTCAGCCGGAACCTTGTCTTTATGCGTATTGCGGACTTCAATGTAATAGCCGAATACATTATTATATGCAATTTTCAGGCTGGGAATACCAGTCTGTTCAATTTCGCGCTGCTGAATTTGCAGCAGATAATCTTTACCCGAATAGGCAATTCGTCTCAATTCGTCAAGTTCTTCGTTGACTCCGTCCGCAATGACTCCTCCTTTATTGACCAGCAGGGGAGGATCATTCTTTATCTCACGGGCTATCTTGTCACGGATGGATACACAGAGGTTCAGTTGTTCTCCGATTCTTCGCAAGCTTTCGTTTTCGGCATTCAGGCAGGCATTCTTGATCGGTTCGATAGCCTGAAGGGCAACTTTCAGCTGTACGACTTCGCGTGGAGAGATTCGTCCTACTGCCGCTTTGGAAACAATACGTTCCAGGTCGCCGATCAGATGAAGCTTCTCTTCAATAAAATCCTTGAAATCCGGTTCCCGGAAGAAATATTCCACCACGTCCAGCCGCTCATTGATGGGCTTCACATCTTTCAGCGGGAATACGATCCAGCGTTTCAGCAGTCGTGCTCCCATGGGACTGATGGTATGGTCGATGACATCCAGCAGGCTGGTACCTCCTTCGTTCATGCTTCCGGTCAGCTCCAGGCTTCTTACGGTGAATTTATCCAGTCGCACGTAACGGTCTTCTTCGATTCTGGAAAGTGAAGTGATATGACCGATCTGGTAATGCTGAGTCATATCCAGATATTGCAGGATTGCTCCCGAGGCAATGATACCATTCTTCAGATGTTCCACACCGAATCCCTTCAGATTCTTCGTTTCGAAGTGCTTCAACAGCTTTTCGCGGGCGGAAGTTTCCGTAAAGATCCAGTCGTCCAGTTCAAAGGTAAAGAACTTGCTTCCGAAGTTGCCTTCGAACATGCCTCGCTTGCCCCGTTCGAACAGGACTTCTTTCGGACCGAAATTGTTGAGCAGTTTGTCGATGTAGTCAAAAGGACCTTCTGCTGTCATGAATTCGCCGGTGGATATGTCGAGGAAAGCCACACCACAGACTGTCTTCCCGAAGTGAACAGCTGCCAGGAAGTTATTTTCTTTATACGACAAGACATTGTCATTGATTGCAACACCGGGAGTTACCAGTTCCGTGATACCCCGCTTCACCAGTTTCTTGGTTGTCTTCGGGTCTTCCAGCTGGTCACAGATGGCTACACGTCGTCCGGCACGGATCAGTTTAGGCAGATAAGTATCCAGGGCATGGTGAGGAAATCCAGCCATTTCTACCGTCTTAGCCTGTCCGTTCGCACGTTTGGTGAGCGTAATACCCAGTATTTCTGCTGCGGCAACGGCATCCTCCGAATAAGTTTCGTAAAAGTCTCCACACCGGAACAGCATGATTGCGTCAGGGTGTTTAGCCTTCAGATCGAAATATTGTTTCATCATCGGAGTCAATACTACATCATTATCCTTTGCCACGGTTCAGTCCTTTCTTTATTAGAGTTTAATACTTATTTTCAAGGCTGCAAAGATATCAAAAGGTGAGCGCCGAGACAAATGAAAACCACAGTTTTTATAAACTGCGGTTTTGTTCTTTTGCCCACTGATGTAACATCTCAATGGCTTTGGCCAGTACGCCGGCAGATCCCTTGAAATGTCCGGAACCGCTCGGGACTCCTCCTTTGCCGTACCATTCATAAAAGCCTTTATTCTGTATAACCCGGTCTATCATCGGTCTGATTTCCGCGTAAGCCTCTTCTATGAATCCATGGGCTATCAACTGCTGGATCATCCGTCCTCCGAACCAGGTCCAGTCGCCGCCGTTCTGATAGACATACGGATGGGCCATTCCTCCGGTAAAGAAGTTTTCCGGATAAGGAGGATAGAGAGTCAGTCCGATACTGGGCATACCCGACAGGCGGACATTTTCCAGCATCTGCTGATTGACGGTTGCTATTTCTTCGCGTGTCAGCAAGCCTGCTTCGATGGCGACAGCCGTTCCTCCGTGATAATGAACCTTGTTTTCGTCGAACCCTTCCGGTATGGGAGATTTGTCCAGATAAATATGGGGGATGAACTTCTGGTTCTTTTCATCCCATAAGTGAGTGCGTACATTTTTGGCGAAATTTTCCCGGATATCCTTCCATTTTTTCTGCTCTTCCGGATTCTGACTCATTTCCTGCAGATAGTCAAGAGCTATGATAAACATGGCATTGTCGTACACATCTATTGCCTTGAACGATTTTTCATTCATGTCGCATCCGAAGTCATCGCAAGGCTGCACGTCTCCCCAGTCGGCAGTCATAGCTCCATAAAGCAAGCCATATTCTTTGCTGTACCGTTCCCGCATCAGGTAATCCGTCATTTGAGTCATGCGTTCCAGAACCGTACTTCCCGCAATATTTTCCTGAAGGATCGAACGGTCACCGGTCATGCGTATATATTTTCCTACGATCTGTATCAGCGAACTTTCCTGATCTGTTTCAACTGTATTCTTGAAAGCCACGTGCTGGGGCGCTGCATCCGAGTAATACGGAACATTGTCATTCCAGGTGAATTCCGGTTTCAGGACATATCCGTCTATCATTTCTCCGTTGGGCTGTTGCAGGGCGAAGAAGAGTAAAATGGCATTTCGTAAATCCTTCCGGTCAGTTTCTTCACAGGCTGTTTCAATGAAGGTATTCATGTCTCTGGCCCAGATTTGCGAATATCCGCTTCCGGCATTGAGTCCCTGCCGGATAACGGATCGGGCCATACTGTCTACTTTGTTCAGTGTGGAATCTTGCAGAATGGTAGCAGCCAGCTGTTTTTCTTTGGTCGTATTGGAGCAGCCGACCATGAAGCAGCCGCATAATAATCCCAGTATCAGAGTCTTTCCTTTTCCCATAGTTCGGTCTTTTTTTAAGTTTATGCAAAAATACACCAAGTCAGACGGAACATTGCTTACCTTTATTGCGAATTAGTTGCATTATCTTATGATTTGCTATGGGATCTGCTTTTTAACTTCACAAGTCTGTTTACAGATTGCAAAACAGCGAGACAAAGAAAGGCACACTGATGTTGATGAGTATACCGTGCAGGATGGCCAGCGGGATAGCTTCCTTGCCGGAATATTTGCTGATGGATGCCAGCAGAATATCAGCGGAACCAATTCCGGCTGCTGAGATGGGCGCCAGACATCCGAAATATTTGCGGATGAATGGAGCGCCAATCAAGGCTGTCATCTCACGGAAAATGTTGGCCAGCAGAGCGATGGTTCCCAGTTCTGTAGCCAGTTGCATACCGATGCTGGGAGCTTTCAGCTGGGTTATCAGTACGGAAGAAATGGAATAATAGGCAAATCCGCTGCCCACTGCCATGCAGTCGAAAATACTCCACTGGCTGAGTATGAATCCGGCAACGGCCGAAAAAAGGAATGTTCCGGTTACCGTAGCTATGGGTACCAGTAACATTTTGAAGCTGAACTGCCGGACAAAGCCTTTGAGATCTTGATTGCATCCCAGATTGATTCCCAGCAGAAGCATCAGCAGATACAGAACGTCGACCGAAAGGATATGAAGATCGAAATCGGCTGTATAGAAAAGGCCGCCCACACAACCCAGAAGAAAAAATATAAGTATAATCAGACTACTTTTCATTGCTTACTCCTTTCTTGAAAAACAGGTGAGAAACGAGCAGGGCGGCCATTGAGCTTCCCAGCAGGCTTAATGCAGATATTACGGCTGCCTGACGGCAAAAATAACTGAGGTTGCTGATGATCAGTTTGTTGGTTCCTATGGATAGTCCCAAAATAAAAAGCAGCAGGCAGACTACTACCTGTATCAGTGAGGTTACTTTATGTATTCTGTGTAAATGGCGCAACCGATAGCCTATAAAGACTCCAACGGCCATTATAGTTATGAATGTAAACATGAAAATAATAAATTGAAATGAAACATCTAAAGCTTTTATCTCGTGTCAGAACGCTTTCTATGGCACATTTGTGAAATTAAAAGATCGGATGGACCAGATTATTTTCATACAATACTATCAATATATAAGTCTAGTTTAGTTTTTAATGCGCTGCAAAGATACTACATTTTTCATAAAGTCACATATTATATGCAATAAAAAGATTTATGCGTTATAATATTGCGACATATTGTGCGTACTGACTTATGATATTATGAATTTGTATAGTTTTAAATTGATAGATTGAAAGAGCGCATGTTGATTTTATTCATTCCGGATTGTCCGAAAAAGAAAAAGCCCCAAGAGATGATCTCTTAGGGCTTTTCTGTTGGACTACCAGGATTCGAACCTGGACAAACAGAACCAAAACCTGTTGTGCTACCATTACACCATAGTCCAAACTTTAGGGGCTTTCCTCAGAAAGCGAGGCAAAGATACTATTTTTTTGAAATACGCTCCAAATATTTCTTTGTTTTTTTGTGATATGAATCGGCCTTTTGCTTTGTGATCCGGTAAAAATCAGTTCTTTTCTTGTAAGAAGATAAGAAAATGACTACTTTTCATACAACCTTTGTCTGTGAATTTCATTTTCATTGCTGTTTGTCATGAGTTGCTTCGCTGCTTAATTTCAGGCCATAAAGGGCAATAAGAAACTGGGGAATAATTGCTCCGTTTGTCAAAAAGATATTATTTACCCTGCCTGTGTATCATTCGGATGCTGAATCGGGAAAAAGTCTGACTGTGCCTTTATACATTTTATCTGAACGGGAGACCGGTCTGAATGAATATAGGAAGGATATGCACATCTTTTGCATAAATCTGCGAAAACGACGGCCCGTTCTGACCGTTTTGACTATTCGTTTGAGAGAAAACGGGCGCTCGATCAAGCTGAAATGACGGTTCATTTCCGGTTGAATGGGCGGAAAATTCCCGTAAAATGTCCGGACAGCTTCCGGAACAGGAGGAAAGAGGCGGCTTTTAAGGTCGTTGCAGATCCGGATGAACCTTTCCGGAAGTGTTAAAAAACGGCTTATTCTGTTTACTGACAAGCCTTTAAGAGAAAAATCACTCGCGAAATCATTACTGCCTGCACTTCCGGACGTGAACCGGCGATTCTCACGGGCCGGAGGAGACAATTTGTCAAAATGAAACCGGAGAGAACGTCGTGTTTTTCCGCGATTATTATTACCTTTGTTTTCAAACTTAAAGAAAATCGATGTATGAAGAAACTTTTATTGACACTGACCCTGGGGGCGACGGTGACCACCGGCATGGCGGTCACTCCGTTGTGGATGCGCGATGTGCGTATTTCACCCGATGGAACCGAGATCCTTTTCTGTTATAAAGGAGATATTTATAAGGTGGCTGCTTCCGGTGGGGAAGCGGTTCAGCTGACAACTCAGGAGTCGTATGAAGCCACTCCGGTGTGGAGTCCGGACGGCAAGCAGATTGCTTTCTCAAGCGACCGTTACGGAAACATGGATGTATTTGTCATGCCGGCCGAAGGCGGTGCTGCACGCAGACTGACGGTGAATTCTGCGGCTGAGACACCCTCTGCCTTTACACCCGACGGAAAGTATGTGGTCTTCTCTGCCAGCATACAGGATCCTGCGGCAAGTGCCATGTTCCCGACTTCAGCCATGACAGAGTTGTATAAGGTTCCCGTTTCCGGAGGAAAAACCGAACAGGTGCTGGGAACACCGGCCGAACTGGTCAGCTTTAATGCGTCGGGGGATGCCTTTCTTTATCAGGACCGCAAGGGATTTGAAGACGAATGGCGCAAGCATCACACTTCGTCCATTACGCGGGACATCTGGATGTATGATACCAAAACAGGCAAGCATACCAACCTGACGGCCCGTGCAGGAGAAGACCGCAACCCGGTCTGGGCTCCCGACGGCAAGGCGGTGTATTTCCTGAGTGAGCGCGATAAAGGTTCGTTCAATGTATATACTTTCCCGCTGGATAATCCGAAGCAGGTACGTGCCCTCACTTCCTTCCGGACTCATCCGGTGCGTTTCCTTTCCATGAGCGGAAACGGTATGCTTTGCTATACCTACGACGGCGAGATTTATACGCAGAATCCTGACGGAAGTCCGAAAAAGGTGGCTGTCAGCCTGACGCGTGACGACGAGCAGTTGCCCGCCCGCTTCAGTTTCACCCGCGGTGCCCGCGAAGCTGTGCCTTCTCCCGACGGCAAGCAGGTGGCGTTCACCGTAAGGGGAGAAGTGTTTGTCACTTCCGTGGAATACGGAACAACCAAACAGATCACGCATACTCCGGAAACGGAAGAAGGCTTGTCTTTCGGAGCAGACAACCGTACGCTGGTCTATGCCAGTGAGCGTGGAGGCAACTGGGGACTGTATCTGGCCAAGATCGGACGCAAGGAAGATGCGAACTTCCCGAATGCAACCTTGATAGAGGAAGAGGCGCTGTTGCCTTCGAAGACCGTGGAACGCACGTATCCTCAGTTCTCGCCCGACGGCAAGGAAGTGGCTTTCATTGAAGACCGCAACCGCTTGATGGTGGTCAATCTGGAAACCAAAAAGGTACGTCAGATTACGGACGGTTCTACCTGGTACAGCACCGGCGGCGGATTTAATTATTCCTGGTCGCCCGACGGAAAATGGTTCACACTGGAGTTCATTGGTAACCGCCATGATCCGTATTCTGACGTTGCACTGGTGAGTGCAGACGGCAAGGGAGAACTGGTGAACCTGACTAACAGCGGCTATTTCAGTGCTTCTCCGCGCTGGGTGATGGACGGCAATGCCATTCTGTTTGCAACCGACCGTTACGGTATGCGCAGCCACGCTTCCTGGGGATCACAGGAGGATGTGATGCTGGTATTTATGAATCAGGATGCATACGATAAGTTCCGTCTGAGCAAAGAGGACTATGAATTGCAGAAGGAACTTGAAAAGGAGCAGAAGAAGGAGAGTGAAAAGGATGCTGACTCGAAAGACAAGAAGAAAAAGGAGGACGGCGACAAGAAAGAGTCGGACAAAGTCAAGGAGGTGGTCGTTGAACTGGATGGTATCCAGGATCGTATCGTGCGTCTGACTCCCAATTCATCTGACCTGGGCTCTGCCATTCTTTCCAAGGACGGTGAGAAACTGTATTACTTGGCTGCATTCGAAGGCGGTTATGACTTGTGGAAGATTGATCTCCGCAAGCGCGACGTGAAACTGCTGCACAAGAATGTGGGACGCGGTTCCATGGAAATGGACAAGGAAGGAAAGAATATTTTCATTCTGGGAAGCAGCATGCAGAAAATGGATGCCTCTTCGGAAACACTGAAGCCGGTTTCTTTCAGAGCCGAGATGAAGATGGATCTGGCAGCCGAACGTGCTTATATGTTTGAGCATGTCTACAAGCAGGAAAAGAAACGTTTCTATAATGTGAACATGCATGGTGTGGACTGGGATGCCATGGCAGCTGCCTACCGCAAGTTCCTGCCCCACATCAGCAACAACTATGATTTTGCCGAATTGCTGAGCGAATGGCTGGGCGAACTGAATGTTTCGCATACGGGCGGACGTTTCTATCCGTCTCTGGGAGGCGAATCAACCGCTAACCTGGGATTGCTTTACGACTGGAGTTATACGGGTAACGGTCTGCGTGTGGCAGAAGTAGTGGAAAAAGGTCCTTTCGACCGCAAGACTTCCGAAGTGAAGGCGGGCGTCATTCTTGAAAAGATCGACGGACAGGCTCTTACTCCGGACATGGATTATGCAGCTTTGCTCAACGGCTGTCAGGGCCGGAAAATTCTGGTTTCGTTCCGTGATCCGCAGAGCGGCAAGTCCTGGGACGAAGTGGTGAAACCCATCAGCAACGGTGCGATGAGCGGTCTGTTGTATGAGCGTTGGGTCAAACAGCGTGCTGCCGACGTTGAAAAATGGTCGAAGGGTCGTTTGGGTTATGTGCACATTGAATCAATGGGCGACGACAGTTTCCGTACCATTTATTCGGACATTCTCGGCAAATACAATAACTGCGAAGGAATTGTGATCGATACCCGTTTCAATGGAGGAGGCCGTCTGCATGAAGATATTGAAGTTCTGTTCAGCGGAAAGAAGTATTTCACTCAGGTGGTTCGCGGACGGGAAGCCTGCGACATGCCGAGCCGTCGCTGGAACAAGCCTTCCATCATGGTGCAGTGTGAAGCCAACTATTCCAATGCCCACGGCACTCCCTGGGTGTACAGCCATCAGAAGCTGGGCAAGCTGGTAGGTGCTCCTGTGCCGGGAACCATGACCAGTGTTTCCTGGGAGACGCTGCAGGATCCGAGTCTGGTGTTCGGTATTCCTGTCATCGGTTATCGTCTGCCGGACGGAAGCTATCTGGAAAACTCACAGCTGGAGCCGGATATTCTGGTGCTGAATGCGCCTGAAACGATTGTGACGGGTGAAGACACTCAGTTGAAGGCTGCCGTAGACGAACTGTTGAAAGAACTGGACAAATAAAGGCCGGAATATGATATGGAAGCTGGGATTCTCCTGATTTTCGGGAGGATCCCAGCTTTTATTTTCGGGGTTGCCGGCCGTTGGTTCCGGCAGGAAAGATGAGCGGAAGCATACGTCAGAGTGTTTTTTAAGTCTGTTTTTTATTATAAATTGTATAAATTTTCCATTCATTGGATAAATGAATGTATATTTGCCTGATGATCAAAAATGTGTCAGGCTGAGCTGTTCAGATGAAGACAAAAAGATAGTTCATAACTTTAATACCATAAGAAAATGAAGAGAACAGAAAAGATGCTGCTTTGCACCGGTTTGATTTCCGCGGCATTTGCAGCAAATGCCGGTGCGGCAGAGAAAAACACAAAACCCAACATTATCTTTATTTTGTGTGATGACATGGGATATGGTGATCTGGGCTGTTATGGCCAGAAGTATATTCAGACTCCCAATCTGGACCGGATGGCTCAGGAAGGTATGCGTTTCACACAGGCTTATGCCGGTAGTCCGGTCAGTGCACCTTCGCGGGCTTCACTGATGACAGGACAGCATTCCGGACACGGGCATGTGCGCGGAAACAAGGAATACTGGACCGGAGAAGTGATGTATGGTAATAACAAGGATTATGCGGTTGTGGGGCAGGAGCCTTACGATCCGGGACATATCATCTTGCCTGAAATCATGAAAGGAAACGGCTACACAACCGGAATGTTCGGAAAATGGGCCGGAGGCTATGAAGGATCTTGCTCTACGCCCGACAAGCGCGGAGTGGATGAGTATTATGGATATATCTGTCAGTTCCAGGCTCATCTGTATTATCCGAACTTTCTGAACCGTTACAGCCGCTCGGCAGGCGATACGGCAGTGGTACGTGTGGTTATGGACGAAAACATCAAATATCCGATGTATGGTGACGACTATAAGAAGCGTCCGCAGTATTCGGCAGATATGATTCATCAGGAAGCGCTGGCCTGGCTGGACAAACAGGACGGCAAACAGCCTTTCTATGGATTCTTTACCTATACGTTGCCGCATGCAGAGCTGGCACAGCCGAATGATTCCATTCTGAAAGGATATAAGCAAAAGTTCTTTGTTGATAAGACATGGGGAGGAAGTGAAGGTTCACGTTATAATCCGGCAGTCCATACGCATGCGGAGTTTGCCGGCATGATTACCCGCCTGGATGCGTATGTAGGCGAAATCCTGGCTAAATTGAAAGAAAAGGGGCTGGATGAAAATACAATCGTTATTTTCAGTAGCGACAACGGTCCTCACGAAGAGGGAGGAGCAGATCCCGAATTCTTCGGCCGTGACGGAAAGCTGCGGGGATTGAAGCGCCAGTGTTATGAAGGCGGCATCCGTGTTCCGTTTATTGTGCGCTGGCCCGGTCATGTACAGGCTGGTACGGTGAATGATCATCAGCTGGCTTTCTATGACGTAATGCCTACTTTCTGTGAACTGGCCGGTGACAAGAAATTCCCTAAAAAGTATCTGAACAAAAAGCTGGAGGGAGACTGTTTTGACGGTATTTCTTTTGCTCCGACTTTGCTGGGGCAGAACGACAAGCAGCAGAAGCATGACTACCTGTACTGGGAATTTCACGAAACAGACCAGATCGGTGTCCGCATGGGTGACTGGAAGCTGGTTGTGAAACAGGGAGTGCCTCATTTGTATGACCTGGCAACAGATATCCATGAAGACCGTGACGTTGCGGCTGAGCATCCGGATATTGTCAAGCAGATGAAGGAAATAATTCGTAAGGAACATCGTCCGAATGATCTTTTTAAAGTAACTTTGCCGGACTTTGATAAGTGATTAATAAACCTAAAATAAGAAACATGAATCTGAAAAAACAAACTTTGGCATGGACGCTCTGTGTGCCTGCCTGTCTGGTTGCCGCTCCTTTGTCGGCCGTAAATCCGGACGGTACGGCTATCGTACAGACACAGGGAGTCACAGTGACTGGTGCGGCTTTGCTGAATCCGACAACGGTCGAAGTGCTGTTCTCTGACGGACAGCGCATGACACTCGACTTTTATGGGGAAAACATTGTCCGCCTGTTCCAGGATCCGAATGGGGGAATTATCCGTGATCCGCAGGCTTCACCCGAAGCACAGATCCTGACGGACAGTCCCCGGAAACAGCCCGGAAAACTGACTGTCAGTGAAGGACAGGGAGTGATTACAATTGCTACGGATAAAGTAGCTTTGGAAATCAACAAACAGACTACCTTCTTTAAACTGATCAATAAAGTAACTAACCGCACTGTCGTTGAATCGGTAGCTCCGGTGGATTTCCAGAAGAAACAGGTTTCTCTGTCTCTGAAAGAAATGCCGGATGAGTATTTCTATGGCGGTGGTGTGCAGAACGGACGTTTCTCTCACAAGGGAAAGAGCATCAAGATTGTCAATACCAACCAGTGGACTGACGGCGGTGTTGCTTCTCCTACTCCTTATTATTGGTCTACGGGCGGATATGGAGTGATGTGGTATACATTTGCTCCCGGCCAGTATGATTTCGGAGCTGCTGAAAAAGGTAAGGTAACCCTGACACACGATACAGACTATCTGGATGTATTCTTCATGGTAAATGATACTCCGGTAGCTCTGCTGAATGATTTCTATCAACTGACGGGTAATCCGGTCTTGTTGCCGAAATTCGGTTTCTACGAAGGTCACTTGAATGCTTATAACCGTGACTACTGGAAAGAAGACGAGAAGGGATTCCTGTTCGAAGACGGAAAGAAATATAAGGAAAGCCAGAAGGACAATGGAGGTACCAAAGAGTCTCTGAATGGAGAAAAGAATAACTATCAGTTCTCTGCCCGTGCGGTGATTGACCGTTACAATGCGCATGATATGCCGTTGGGATGGTTGCTTCCGAATGACGGTTACGGCGCAGGATACGGACAGACCGGTACACTGGACGGCAATATTCAGAACCTGAAGGAGCTGGGTGATTACGCTCGTGAACGTGGAGTTGAGATCGGTTTGTGGACTCAGTCAGACTTGCATCCGAAAGAAGGCGTAGAAGCATTGTTGCAGCGTGATATCGTGAAGGAAGTGCGTGATGCCGGTGTGCGTGTGCTGAAGACTGATGTTGCGTGGGTAGGTGCCGGATATTCATTCGGACTGAACGGCGTGGCTGATGTCGGACAGATCATGCCTTATTACGGAAATAATGCACGTCCGTTCATTATTTCACTGGACGGATGGGCTGGTACTCAGCGTTATGCCGGAATCTGGTCGGGTGACCAGACTGGTGGAGAATGGGAATATATCCGTTTCCACATCCCGACTTATATCGGTTCCGGATTGTCCGGACAGCCGAATATTTCATCGGATATGGATGGTATCTTCGGCGGAAAGAATGTTCCGGTCAATGTCCGTGACTTCCAGTGGAAGACTTTCACTCCGATGCAGTTGAATATGGACGGATGGGGATCGAATCCTAAGTATCCGCATATCCTGGGTGAACCGGCTGCTTCTATCAACCGCTGGTATCTGAAGATGAAATCGGAATTTATGCCTTATACTTACACGCTGGCTCATGAAGCACTGGATGGCAAGCCGATGATTCGCGCCATGTTCCTTGATTATCCGAACGACTATACACTGGGTACGGCTACCCGCTACCAGTTCCTGTATGGTCCGTATGTGCTGGTTGCTCCGGTTTATCAGGAAACGAAGGCAGATGATAAGGGCAATGATGTGCGTAATGGTATCTATTTGCCGGAAGGTAACTGGATTGATTATTTCACCGGTGACCTGTATCAGGGCGGACGTGTCATTAATAATTATGAGGCTCCTTTGTGGAAACTTCCGTTCTTTATCAAGCAGGGTGCTATCCTGCCGATGGCTGAGGCTCACAACAATGTCAGCCAGATGGATAAGAAGACTCGTATCTATGAACTGTATCCGGCCGGAACTACTGAATTCACGGAATATGATGATGACGGTGTAACGGAAGCTTATCGTAACGGACAGTTTGCCACTACGAGAATCGTTTCTGCTCTGGAAGGAGATGAATTGAATGTGACCATAGATCCGACACAGGGAGGATTTGCCGGCATGGTCAATGAAAAGGTAACAGAGTTCCGTATCAATGTGACAGCACAGCCGAAGAAGCTGGAAGCTCGTATCGGTAAGAACAAGGTCAAACTGACAGCTGTCAGCTCTATGGAGGCATACAAGAACGGTACGAATGTTTATTTCTATGAAGAAGCGCCTGAATTGAATCGTTTTGCTACTCCGGGCAGTGAATTTGCTTCAGTGAAAGTGGTTAAGAATCCAGTAGTGCATGTGAAACTGGCTTCTGCTGATATCACATCCGATGCGGTTGCCCTGAAGATGAAAGGATTTGTATTTGCTCCTGCTGAGAAGTTGCTGGTAAGTACCGGTTCGCTGGAAGCTCCGAAACCTCAGGTTACTGATGAAAATACGACTGCTTATACCTTGACTCCTTCCTGGAACAAGGTTACTGGAGCTGATTATTATGAAATTGAGTTTAACAACATGCTCTACAGTACGATTCGTGATACACAGCTGCTGTTCGAAGATTTGCGTCCGGAAACAACCTGTTCGTTCAAAGTTCGTGCAGTCAATGCATCCGGAACTTCTGATTGGGCAAGTGTTCAGGTAATGACCAAGTCTGATCCGCTGGAATTTGCTATTCGTGGTTTGAAGGGTGAAACTTCTTGTCCGAACCAGGGTGGTCAGGGCGTCAACAAGTTGTTTAACTTCGATGAGTCTGATTCATGGCATACAGAATGGAGTACGAAGGCTGTACCGTTCGATCTGGTTATCGATCTGAAGAGCGTAAATCAGCTGGATAAATTCCAGTATATGCCTCGTCAGGATGGTGGTAACGGAACGTTGAAGAAAGGTACTGTATACTACAGCATGGATAAGTCTGAATGGACCGAAGCCGGTACATTTGAATGGACAGGCGGTGACGTGAAGACATTCGTCTTTGAAAAGCGTCCGACTGCACGTTACATCAAACTGGCTGTAACGGAAGCTGTGGGTAACTTCGGTTCCGGACGTGAATTGTATGTATTCAAGGTTCCTGGTTCTGAAAGTTATATTCCGGGTGATATCAACCAGGATAAGCTGGTAGACGAAAACGACTTGACTTCATATATGAACTATACAGGTCTACGTCGGGGCGATTCTGACTTTGAAGGTTATATCAGCAAGGGTGACTTGAACAACAACGGACTGATTGATGCATACGATATTTCTACCGTAGGTATCGAGCTGGAAACCGGTGTAAGTTCGAAGAAGGTTCCTGCTGTAGCCGGAACTATTCAGGTTACTCCTTCCAAGAAGGTTTATAACGCAGGTGAAACGGTAGAAATCCGTGTTACCGGTAAGGGACTTCAGTCTGTCAATGCTTTGAGCTTTGCACTGCCTTACGATCCGCAGGTGATGGAATATGCAGGGGTAGATGCTGCCGGCATGAAAGAAATGAAGAATCTGACTTATGACCGTCTGCACAGCAACGGAGTGAAGGCACTTTATCCTACTTTCGTTAACTTAGGAGAGAAACCGACTCTGGAAGGTGATGGTGAACTGATGGTAATCAAGTTTAAAGCAAAGACTCGTCTGACCTTCAAGCTGAAAGCTATCGATGGTATTCTGGTTGATAAGTATCTGAATACTGTTCATTGGTAAATACTTTTCTGATGCAAAGATAGAAGTCACGGATTTTTCGCATAACTTCCGTGATAGCGTATAAATTAAAAAATAGCCGTCCCAATTTCTGGACGGCTATTTTTGTGTCATCTTCCATTGATCCGGAAGCAAACCATGCTATTGATCAGTCCGGTAGGTCTTCTTTATTTTATTCTTTATAGAGTACTGAAGAATCGTTACGGATGGGAGGGTGCTTTCGGATTATCATGGGTTGCTTCTTTAGAACTCTCAGCAGAGTCTCTGCCTGATATATTTATTTTGCGTATTTGTGGCTTTTCAGGGCTTCTGTTGCATTTTAAAGGATGTTGCCGAAGGATGCTCATTATCGGATTATATAAAAGACAGAGCCACCCCTGTATCACACGGAGGTGGCTCTTTGTAATTTTAATATTATGTAAGGTTAAATTAGAGAGGTTATCTTGTTATTAATATCCTTCATTCTGCTGTCCTTTGATTTGCGGGTTTGCATCGATTTCATCTTTCGGAATCGGCCATACCCA
>ENA-UEQJ01000671-UEQJ01000671.1-human-gut-metagenome-genome-assembly--contig:-NODE-671-length-28500-cov-4.000915_pt1 | contig 28500 bp, 24 predicted proteins | sample MGYA00242937_ERZ507938 | MGnify/ENA primary metagenome ERZ507938 (study PRJEB26167, sample SAMN06115437) | human gut metagenome | host: Homo sapiens | place: China:Gansu | collected 2015-07-03 | study...
CAAACAGTTAGAAGACGGTCTGTTTGAGCTTAGGATCAAATTTGCGAGTGACATTTCCAGACTATTTTATTTCTTTGTGGTCAATCATACGATCGTTATTACAAATGGATTTGTAAAAAAGACCACGAAAACCCCAAAATCAGAACTGATACTTGCCCGTAAATATAAGGCAGACTATGAAAGGAGTCATTACTATGAGTGATTTCAAGAATTATCTTGCACAGCAAATGGAAGATCCTGCGTTTGCTGCTGAATATGAAGCGCAGCGGCCAGAATACGAAGCGATTCGCGCGGTGATCGCTGCGCGGCTTGCCTGTAATATGACGCAGAAAGAGCTTGCTGAAAAGACCGGGATCCGGCAGTCCAATATCAGCCGGATCGAAAACGGCTCTGCAAGTCCCACGATCGATACACTGGCAAGAATTGCGGCTGGGCTCGGAAAGCAGTTAAAAATTGACTTTGTCTGAATTGAATCCTACCCATTCAGGAGGAACGGAGAAATCCATTCCTCTTTTTCATTCTCCATACACCCCATGTACCTCTGTTGTCATGTCAAACACGCCCTCCGGCAGCTTGACGCGCAGGCTGGTGCCTTTGTTGATGAGTTCGTACAGGAGTTTCAGCACAAAGTCGTCCGTGTAACGCGGCTCTAAGACCTCCAGCTCACAGATGTCCAGATACCGCCGGGCGGTGTCCGCTTCTTCGTTCAGGCGCTGGATGATGCCCTTGACGGTGTTGCGCTTGGCGCGCATCTTGGCTTCGTACTGGAACACGAGAAAGAAGCGATGCCGGATGGACTCGCTGGCGATACCGAGACCGATCTTTTCAATATTGTCCTCGATCTCTGCACGGCAGTTTTCGCTTTCCTCGGTTTTCTGGAACTGCCGCATCTGCTCCACATACTCGCTCGTGTCCGGCGGGAGCGTGCGCACCTCGCAGCTCATGCTGTCCGGCGCAATTTTCAGATACGCAGCGTAGGATGTGATAATATTCTGCTGGTCGGATGGTGATTTGAGGTAGAAATTGACGGGCAGTACCTCAAGGATCTTGATAAACCGGTTGTCCTTCGTGATGACCACGCCGCCGATGATATTCTTGACCGGCAGCCATGCCTGGATGCTGTCACGATAGGTTGCGCCGCCGTGACTGGTCGGCGCGGCCGTGCCGAAAATGGCGTCCTTCATGCTCATAGACGCACCTCCCCGCGGTAAAAGATCATGCGCCGGTGCTTGCGCCAGTTTATCCACGCCTTGAGCCATCTGGTGAGACTGTCGCCGCCGATGCCAATGAGCGCAAAACCGCCCACGGGAACGAGGATCGCCATTGTGACGATGATCTTCGGCATAAGCGTCAGCGGCAGAAGCGCCAGACAGAGAAAGAGGATAGGAATGCACAGCAGCACGGTTTCGACCGCATTGCGGATCTCAAATACACCGAACAGTTTGCCCGCGTCCGTAAAATTTACGGGGATATGATAGGTTTCATAGCTCATATTCGTACTCTCCCACGCGCTCCATCAGCGAATTTTTGCAGGAAGCATAGTCCTGCCGCAGCAAGCCCAATTTCTCTCCGCGTTGGGCTATGATAGATTCAAAGCCGCTTTGGATTTTCTGTACAGTCTCCGCCGACGGCTTGTTTTCGCTCAGTTCCAGCTCGCTGATGCGCTGCGCAGATACGCCGCAGGCCCGGCCAAGCTCGACCATGCTGACATGGTGCCGCAGGCGGAGAATGCGGAATTTTCTGACCTTCATAGGCCCCTCCTTTATTCGTCATATTGTATGTACGGGATCTTGCACCAGCCCTGCCAGCCGCGGCCTTCGACCTTTGTGCGCACCACGCCGTACTGCGTGCCCATCGCTTCAATGGCATAGCCGTTCCCGACGTAGACGCCCCAGTGTCCCTGCTTCCAAAGACCAAGTCCAACGATATCGGGCATCGTGTCCATGCCGCCGTACTCGGTGCCGTTTTCCTTGGCAGACGCATACATCCGGTCGGCATTGTAGTCCGGCATTCCGTTCGTATTGTAGTCAATGGTCAGCGTATCGGGGTTCAGCCAGCCGTAGCCTTTGAGAAGTCCCACGCAGTCCGTTGTGCGTCGGCCGAGCCAGTGCTCGCGGATAAATGCCTCCGATGCGCCGATGTCCGGATACTGCTCCAGCTTGTATTGGAGCATGGATTCCGTCAGGACGGTTCCAAACGTCCCCCACACATAGCCCCAGCCATGCTCCCACGCCTGTATCGCATAGGCGGCGAGATCATGGTTGTTTTTTGTGCGCGGGTTTACAAAGCCGGAAATATCAATGGTATTGTCGGCGCTGCCGCCGCTCTCCGCGCCGCCTCCGCCACCACTGCCGCCAGGGGAGGATTCTGCCGGGCCGGTATAGCCGGTATCGCCCGCATAGCTGGGCTTATAGGCTTCAAATTTGTCTTTGTATTTACCCAGCGCGTCGCTCTCGTAGATCGTCTCAAACAACGCGCCTGCCCACGTTTTTGCATCCTCATCGAACGCCAGATCGTCCATGAGCTTGTCTTTATCGAGCGGCTGGAAGATGATACGGAGGACAGTCTGGTCGCCGGAGGATTCCAGCCGCGTCGTGTGCTTGAGATTGGAGATCAGGAGCGACTGTACCGCCTCCGGCTTCATTTCTGACAAGTCCTGCTTGTGGGCAACGGAATTGATGGCGATGTACCAGCAGAGATCTTCTTCATCAAACTTGCTGGATACCCTGATTTCATCGATCGTGACGCCCTGATTCTCATACGCGGCAGCTTCGCCGGTGATGATGGCGTCCTGCTGCGTCTTTTCAAAGTCCTCCAACGACAGATACGCGCCGCCGATGGAAAGCGCCTGCTCCCGCATGGTGATCTGCGGGTCCTTTTCGGACGTTTCGTATCCGAAAAACATATTCGGCATGGCAGAGATCACGAACATTGGGATCACGATGATGGCAATGAGAACGCCGACGGCAAACTTGATGATCGTCGGCAAGAGCTCTTTCGCAGCTGCGGCAGCCGCGCCGTGAAGCCCTCCTGCGATCGCCGCCCGCACGATGTTGACAGCTGCCTTGACCACGCGTGCCGCATTCGCCATGACCTCCGCAGCGGAGCGGCGGTTCCGGTCATTCATCCAATGTCACCTCCTGCGTGTTCTCTTGCGGGCGCTTCGTCGTCTTCTGCGAGGCTTCATGCAGATCGAGATGTGACGGAATGGATTCCGGGGTTCTGCCGGTCAGCGGAACGAACGGTTTCTTTGCCGCCTTTTCCGCAGCGGGCTTCTGCGCCGACGATGCTGCTTCCGTGTTGATCCCAACTGCCGTGGGCGCGATTCCTGCGGTACCGGGGCGATGGTAGAGCGTCTGCTCCTTCTTCTGCGGCTCCGGCTGTGTACCGACCCTGCGTTCCTGCGGTGCCGGACGCTTGGCGGAGGATTCTGCTGCTGGGCTTCTTTGCGGCCCGCGCGATTCCTGCGATACCGGAGCCGACGCAGTCATGCTGCCCATAGCAGACGGGGTCGCCGGTTTCCTGCTCTGCCGTTCGGAAGAAGCGGCGGAAACAGGAGAAGCTTGTGTGCCAGTCTGCGGTATCGGCTTTTCTGCGCTGCCGCTTTGTGCGGGAATTGGGCGCTGCGAAGCGCGCTGTTCTGCCGGACGCGCTGCATCAGGCCGCGCGGTCGAGCGCGGAGGCATACCAGTTTCGCGGTTGGAAGACGGCACTGCCGGAGATACCGGCGCTGCAGGCGCAGAATGCTCCCGATTTGTGGAATGGCCATCCATGCGGGTTCCACCGGATGGCTGCGCCGTACTGTTGGATTGCTGGGCAGTAACATGATTCTGCTGCGTGATCTGGGTATTCCCATTTGCGGAAACGCGCGTTGTCTGCTGCACAGGCTGGGTATAGCGTCCGCCGATGGACGTGCGCTGCGTTCCTGCCGTACCGGGCGCTGGCGTATTCTGCGGATTGCCCGGTTGCTGCGGCCGCGTACCAGTTCCTGCGGTATCGCGGGCGGGTGCGGAATGAGAATCTGGCTGTTTTCCTGCTACACCGTTTTGTGCGGGAATTGGCGGTGTGCTGCTGTGTGGCACAGACGGATTTCCTGCCATACCGGATCGCGGAGAAGCAGGCGAAGCCGGATGATCTGCTGCTGGCTGCGCGCCTGCCATGTTCGGAGCTTGCACAAAGGTACTGCGCTGCTGCGTCGTTTCTGTATGCGCAGACTGCATCTGACCTTTTCCTGCACTGCCGACAGGCTGTGCCGGGCTTCGGGGTGTGGCAGACGTAGATGCAGGATTGTTTGGCATTGCATTTGGAGCAAATGCCATTCCGGGTGCTCCGCGTTGTGTATCAGGCGGCTGCACAAAAGTGCTGCGCTGTTGTGCAGACTCGGCCTGTACCGTCTGCCCCTGTGCGTTGCTGCTGTGATACGACTTTCCTGCGGGACCGGTCGGCTGAACAGTAGTGCGCGATGGATTTTGGCCTGCCGTTTTTCCCGCTGTGCCGTTCAAAACAGTTCCGCCGTGATTCTGCACCGCCGCGCTGCTGCGCGGATGGGATTCCGACTGGGAATGTACGGTCTGCTCCTGCTGCGTGTTCTGCGTGCCCGCGCCGCCCATGACAGGCTGCGAAGCTCCTGCGGGATGATACGGCGCGCCGGGCGAGGCTTTTGCTGCTGTGGACGCAGCTTTGTTCTCTGGCGCTGCTACATGACCCGGTGCACGTCTGGTGCCGGGCGGCACGGCGGTTTTGCGCGTGGAGTTCGGCTGCTTGCCGGTTCCGGCAGGCGCAGCTTGAGGGAATGCGCCCGCCATCTTTTCGGCGGCGGATTGTACGGTATCCGTCTGTGCAGCAACCGTCTGAGCCGAAATAGATTCTTGATTGAATGCAGGATTCGCGCTGTTTTGCTGCGCAGACGTGCTATGATGATAGCCGTTTGCGTGCGAGGGCGCATTGACATTGGAAGCGCTGCCAGAGCCGCCAGAGCGCGGTCCGGTCGGTGCATTCGGCTTGGAATTTCCGCTGCCGCTGCGCGGCTGATTGCCGTTCCTGCCGAGGGTATGCGCTGCATTGGACACCATTGAGCGAACGACCATCATTGTCATCGCGCCGGGGAAGCCGCGGCCTAATGGATCGCCCGTCATGGCAGGATTCAGGCCGATACGCGCAAGGATGCTGTCCGCTTTTTTCGCTACCTTGACGATGGTAACGACCAGCACCATCCATGGCAGCACGTCAAGGCCGCTCGGATAGTACGACAGCACAGATAAAAGCATCTTGACGAACATCACGTTCGTCGCCATGAGCAGGCACATCGAGCCGAACATCCGGCACCAGCCGGTAAAAATGTCCGACGTGTTCCGGCTGCCGCCCATGCCGAATGCCAGCGGCGAGGTGATCGTCAGCACAGCGAGGATAAAATACCGCTCCGCCATCTCCATGATGAGTTTGAACGTCTGGAACATAACGATGATGCCGCAAATCACGACAAGCAGCCACGACCCGGTCAGACCGCCGAAGGAGGCTTCATCCGCAAATGTAATATCCACGGCGTCCGGCATTTGCAGAAGCTCGATGACAGTCGATGTCATGTTCAGCCCCAGCTCGCAGATCTGCGGGCTTGCCACCAGCAGAAACGAAAAGGCAAACGTCCGTGTAAAAAGCAGCTTCGGGTCCTCCGCGTCAAAGCCGAGCCCCGCCGCCATGCCGCGCGTTGCCTGAAAGACGAGATTGCCGATGAGCAGCGCCCAACCGACGCCCAGCATGATCTGGCGGATGGTATCAATGACGGGCATGTGCTCACGCAGATACGCAAAATCCAGACTCATGAGGTCGAACAGTACGGACGCGAAGTATTCCCAACATTCCAGGATCAGGCCGTAGATCCATTCGATAAAGCCCTGAAAGAGCAGTTCCAGCAAGCACCGTCACCTCCGTTCCGCGCCAGATGATTCTGTCCTGACTTTTTAACTCTGGATCGTTGCAAGACCCTGAAACAGCGGGGCAACATAGGCAATGAACGCGCCGATGCCGTTGATGACCGCCCACGCGATCCAGATGCGGCGCAGCCAGTCCCACGCCTGATCGACTTTGTGCTGGTTGTTGGAGAGCTTCGCGCCGACAACCGCGACGGCGGACATCAGACCCGCCAGCACCGTGCTGACGCCTGCAATTTTGCTGTAAACGTCCACGATGATGCGGTTCGCCGCCGTCCACATATCCTCGACTGCAAACGCCTGCACACAAAACAGGCTGACGCACAGCAAAAGCAGCAGGCAGAGTGTATAAAAACGATATAGCTTTTTCATTGATTCCTCCAAAAAAGAAGCGCAAACCTGAGAACGGAAGGCCCGTTCTCAGGTTTTTTGATCATTCACCGCCCCATTCCAGCACGAATACGACGGACAGGACCTCCTGCTCGGTGATTGCTTTGGAAACGGCACTGACAACGGCATCATAGCTGATGGGCAGCCTGCCGTTCTCTGCAATTTTCCACGGAGCGGACAGTGCAAACGTTTCGACATTGCCGGTTTTGCTGGTCTGCGCGTCGTTGATCTTAAAGCCAAGAAGCTGGGCGTCAACCTTTTCATGTGCCATATCCGTTGTGTAGGGCACGATCTGCCAACCGTTTTTGGTGGAAATCGAAACGCTGGATACAACGACCTCGCCAGTAGAGCCGTTGATAATCTCTGCTGTGCCGGTATGAACCTCGCCGCTTTCGTCAACGATAAGCGGCAATGTAACCGGAACGGTCACGGAAAACACTTCGGTGATCTCCCAGTGGGCGTAATACGTTTTATCTGTGGTTTCTGTGAAAACGTCATTCGCCGTGATCTGCGTACCGCCGTTCGCTTCCGTAAACCAGCCTAAAAATTCTGCATTTTTGCGAGTTGGCTCGGTCGGCAGTAACAGCTTTTCCCCGTAAGTCTGCTCGGTCGTTTCACTCTGACCGGTGCCAAGATCCCATGTCACGACATATTTGTTTGCTTCAAACTGCGCATAAAACGTTGTGCTGGCCGTGATTGAAGTGACGGTGTTGTAGAGCTTACCGCCTGTTTTGGCCGTGTACCAGCCCTTAAAGCTGTGTCCCTTTTTGACAGGGAGCGATGCGGGGATCGTCGGCTTGCTGTTCGGCTTCACGGTTTCGGAAAAGCTGGCCTTGCCGTCGATGGTGCCGCCGTTGCTACCTGCGTCCCAAGTGACGGTCAGGCTGACCGTTGCGCCGCAATCGTCGCACTTGCCGTCGCCGTCGGTATCCACATGGTCGGCGTATTCTTCACTGGATGTTTTGCAAGCCGAGCAGGTTTTCGTGCGCTTGTGCTGGGTGTCACTGGCGCTTGTCCACTTGCCGTAGGTATAGGTGTGATCGGCGTAGTCATAGGTCGACGCACCGCAGCCGGAACAGGTTTTTGTACGGCGGTGCTGGGCATCAGAATACTTGCTCCACGAACCGGTGGAATAGCTGTGATTGCCGTAATCCGTAGTGCTGTATCCGCAGGTGCGGCAGGATGCCGTTCGGCTATGTTGACTGGAAGAAAAATTGCTCCACGAACCGTAGCTCATGCTGTGGCTGGCATATTCGTAGTCCGAATCGCCGCAATTCCGGCAGTACGATTCACGCCGGTGCTGGGTGGAGGAGTATTCCTCCCACGAACCGTAGCGGTAGCTGTGACCGGTTGCATAGATGGTTTCACGCTTGCTCTGGCCGCAGTCACAGCTATATTCCCGGTAGCCGTTTCGCGTGCAGGTGGCATCATTTTCATATTCCAGAACCCATGTATGGCTTCCGCAGGAAGGACAAGTCCACGAACCATACGAGCCAGGACCGTGGTCTTTATACACATAAGTGCCAAGATTTTTTGTGTAATGGCAGAGGTAGCACTCATAGTACTCAGCATGGCCGCGCGAGGTATGGGTCTGCGATACATACGTTCCTTGCAGCGAGTATTTCCCGCAGCTTGGGCAGTTGCCAACAATGCCGGTGGACGCGCGAGACACAGCCTTCGCGGGGGCTTTCTGGATGCCGGACACGGGTGCGGTATTGACTGCCGTGTTTGCAGTGTCCGCATTGGGATACACGCCGTACAAATCGTAAAAATACCGGTTGCTGCGATTGGAAGCCGCCCAATCATAGGTGTAGAACGGCACGGTCGATTCCGGGTAGCCGATGATGTAGGCGATATAGAGCGTGTCGCCGGAATCGGCTTCGCGCCAGAACGCATCCTCGCCGATGCTGTTCAAAACTGTTTCACCGTAGTACATGGTCAGCGTAGAGAGCTTCGGGCAGTTGTAAAAGGCGTGCTTGCCGATGGTCGGCGCGAGCGGAAGCTCTGCGGTAGTCAGGTTGACGCAGCCCTCGAACCAGTATGCCAGATCTGGGATGGTCAGCGTTTCCACGTCCTCGAACCAAACCTCGGTGATCTGATCGCGGACAGCCGCCCAAGGCTGATCGTCTGCGCTTTGGAACACCGGCGCTTCGCCGCTGCCGGAGATGGTCAGCCAGCCCTTTTCATCCAGCGACCAGCGAATGCCGCTGTTCTGGATCGTGCCAGAGGTGGCGGCTTCGCTGGAAACCACGGGTTCTTCGTCGGGCGTGCTGTCATAGATCGTGTGTTCGTCCGCTTCGGCGGCAAATGCCGCGACGGACAGCGAAAACAGCATACAAAGAGCCAGCACAAATGCGGTGAATTTTTTGAAATTCTTCATCATGCAGCCTCCTTTTCGTTTACAGCGGCGATCGTGAAAATCACAGTTGCCGCATTGACGTTGGTCACGGCTTCACTCGCGGAAACCTTGGCTTTATAGCGGATGGCGAGATTTTTCTCGGCGGCAATCGCTGGAAACGCACCGTCTGCAAGCGTCAGGCTGCCCGCGCCCTTGGTCGAGCAGCCATTGATGGACAGCGCAATGCTGTTTTTTCCTGCGCTGAAATCATCGTAGCTGCCGATCTCAAACGTGCCCGCCTGCACATCGACCTTTGTTACCTTGATATTGCCGCTTTTGCCGGTGTTGGTGATGGCGGCGTTATTTGCACAAACGACGTAGCCATCTACCAGCGACACGGGCAGGCAAGCCGGAACGGTGCAGGAGATGGGGGAAACCGTATTGACTACGGTGAGCGTCACCGGCACGCGCGCCTCGGTCGTTTCCGCTGCCGACGCAGGCACAGGAAGCGCGAAAATGAGCGCCAGCGCCAGAAGCAGCGCCGCTGCTTTTTTAACATTGTTCATCAGCGCACCTCCTTGGGCCACAAATACGCTGTGTGCAAGGTCAGCTCTGTGTTCAGCGTGCCGATCTGCTTGCCGTCACGATAAGCCATAGTTGTGACCGTGCAATCCACGTTGCCAAACTCCGGCGCTTCCAGCAACGTCAATGTCGAGATGGATTTTCCAGCGGCAAGCTCAAAGGCTTCCACAATGAGGGAATTGTCCTTGTTGCGGCGAATCTCGATTTTGTATGTGTCATTCTTGCTGTTGTTGGTAAACTCGGCTTTCACGCTGGATTCTCCGACCAGAGCATATAGATGAGCAGGAGCAGTAAGAGCAATCTGATTGTCCGCGACGATGGCGTTAAGCTGCTTCTGGGCTTCGCGCAATCCTGAAACGTCATAAAAAATAACTTCCGTTTCCTTGTGCTGCTTCGCACGTTCGGTGATACGAACCTTGATCGTGTCAATGACCGCAAGGGTGGAATCTCTGTCATAAATGACCTTGACTGCATCGTCTACGCGGGCTACGACAACAGCGGGCATATTCGTCCCAGCGTTGCAGTACACGGCTTTTGTGCCGCCGCCCCAGACAAGCAATCTGCCCTTGACGGTCACGTTATCGAGCGTGATTTTTCCATCTGCCGCGCCGCAGCCGATGATGAGGTCGCCATCCACGGTCATATCCTTGAGCGTCACATCGTCGGTACGAATCAATACGCTGCCCTTGATGTCCTTGTCATAGGTTCCCTTGGACACAATGTAAGTGCCAATGATGTTGTAGAAAATCTGCGCAAATTCCGCCCTTGTAATGTTGTCCAACGGCGCAAGGACTTTGCCGCGACCATGAATATAGTCTGCACCGACCATCGCGCGCACATAGGGCAGCGCCCAGTTGGAAATCTCGCTGCGGTCGGAGAACGCGGACATATCTGTTTTGGCGTACGAATCGTAGTCCAACTCCAATGCTCTCGCCACAACGGTCATGGCCTCCTGCCGCGAGATTGGCGCATCTGGAGCCATTGTTGAGCTGCTGCGTCCGTTGTATGTGCCCATCTGGACGGCGAGCGCAACATCTTTGTAGTACCACTTGTTCTTGGATACATCCTTGTACTGCGAAATATCCGCCGCCTTGTAGCAGCCGAAAGACCTGTTGATGATTGCGGCCATCTCCGCGCGGGTCATTGCGCCATTCGGGTCGATAATGCTGCTGGATTTACCGTAAAGCAAGCCGTTATCCACAGCGGCGCTAACCGCTTCGGCGTACCATGCGGTACGGTCATAGTCGCGGAAATCCGTAGCCTTGCAGTTGACTGTGTTTGCTGCCGACGCGGATACTGCCAACGACAAGCACGATACCGCCGCAAGGAACAATGCGAGGATTCGTTTCTTCTTCACTTGAATACCTCCTAGAATCAGGTAAGGGGAACGCTTGCGCGTTCCCCTGTGCGATAGGCGATTGAATTAGACCACATCCCAAGCGATGATGAACAGAACGCTTGCGATGGCGGTGTTGGTCACAGCTTCGGAAACCGGGGTCACGATAGCGTCATAGGCAATGCCGATGCTGTTTGCGGAGGTATCACCCACGCCGCTCATATAGCAGCCCTCGACAGCAGTGTCCAGAAGGGTCTGCTTGCTGGCGTTTTTGCTGTCGGTCAGCTTCTTTTCGCCGTCGCCGAGGCAGATGGAGAAGCCAAACTTGTTGCTGTTGACCTTTTCGTGTGCCAGAGATGCCTTGTCACCAAAAGCGGCCAGCGACCAGCCCTGCGCGGCTTCGATGCTCACGGAATTGACCTTGACTGCGCCGAAGGAATTGTTGACGATCTTCGCATCGGTGGCGGTGCTGACAGTGCCATCCGTACCAACGGCGATGGGCAGCACTGTGGGCACGGTCACGGACATCTTCGTGGCAGCCGGATCGCCGCCGATAGAACCGTCAGCGGTGCTGGACAGGGTAACAGACGAAGTGCCAGTGCCGCCAGAAGCGTCCACGGTGTTGGCAGCGGAAGCGGAAATGGCGAGAGAAGCGATCATGCAGACCGCGAGGATGAGGGATACGATTTTCTTAGTGTTCTTCATTGTAATAACTCCTTTGATTAAAATTAGTGTTGAATTGTGATTGTGATAATTGCCCCGGCCGTGCCGATGATTGCACCAGATTCCGGGTCCAAGTTATGAAAATACGCGGTGCATTCGTATGTACCAGCAGGGAGAACAACGTCCAGCTTCGCGCGTTCAATCTTACTGCCAACAGCAATGGCGCCGGATTCATAAACCTGTTCACCAGTATCATTGCGAATGATTTGAACCTTTTGCGGATAGTTATTGATGCTTTCGTTTACGAGCATCAAGTTTCCCTCCGATGCCCCATCTTCAAAGATGGGAGCAGTGTTGGCAGAAATGTTAATCATGCCCTCGGCCACTTTCTCATTCAGCTTCTCCGCAATTTCTTCGGGACTGAGATTATCCCAGCCGCCTTCGACGGCAGAAGAATCATATACGATGCCAGTTTGAGCGCGGGCTTCTTCCTTGGTCAGCGGCTTGCTGGCCAGACGGGTGATAAGAAAAATGCCCGCGCCAATGGCACAGACGAGAAATGCGACGGCAAGCACAACGCGGATATTGAGCCGTGCCTGTTTTGGATGATCCTGATATACTTCGTACATGGAAACAGCTCCTTTGTATTTTGTTTTGTATGCTAGGGCGGAATACGATAGCGACACAGCAGGCGATACAGGTCGTCCGCCGTGCATGGGATTTGATTTCCGGGCAATTCGATACCTCCACCGTCTGAATTTGAGTATAAAAAAACACGACCTTGTAAAAAGTCGTGTTTTTATAAAGTTAGCCGCGCTTCATCCGGCGCGCTGCCTGAGAAACTCCAGAAACAGGTCTTCGATTTCCTTGTCGCTTTTGAACTTGCTCAGGTACGGCGCAAAGCGTTTTCGGTCAAAGCTCAGCTTTTTCGGCGGTGCAGCTGCCCGCTGCGTAGCTTTTGCCCGCGCTTCCCGCCATGCGGCGTAGATTGCCTGCTGATCCGCTGTCGGCGGCGGGCATTGCGTCTGAATAAACGTCATTGTCTGCTTGTTCAGCGCATAGCCTTCGATCTGGCACATCTCGACAAACGCCGTTTGCGTCGCTGTATCGTAATCTGCAATCAGGTCGGCACAGGCCAGATTCAGCTTCTTCGGCCCATTCTCCACGATCTCGGCAAGCGGCGGGATCAGCTGTGCCAGCTTGACCGCCTTGCGGATTTCATACTCTGTCACGCCGAAAAACTCAGCTACAATTTTTCGCGCGTTGTACCTTTGGCGATTGTCGCCAAAGGTTTCAACTGCCGCATTTCGCTGTCCGCAGCGGTTTCGGGCATCCAGCAACGCTTTATACGCCTTGCCGCGCTCGATGATCGTCAGATCCTGACGGCGCAGAAGATTCGTTGCAATCGCAATGCTGATGGCACGCTGATCGTTGACGGTCATGACCGTTGCGGGAATATCCGTCCAGCCCGCCAACTTTGCCGCCGCTGTGCGGTTGTGCCCGGCCAGGATTTCAAATTCATCCGTTCCTGCAATGGGACGCACCAGAATCCGCTCATACAAACCATTCTCCTTCAATTCTTCCGCAAAGGCTTCCAGCTTGGCGCGGGGGTAGGGATGAAAGCCAATGTCAGCGGTATAGAACGGGTGTAGCTTGCAGACCGGCACGTCACGGAATTGCGTTTCCGTTTGCGGTACCGGCATCTGAAAGATCTGCTCATACGCCGCATCGCCGGTCTGCTGCTCGGACGCCTGCTGGGTCGCACTCATGCGTTTGCGCAGCATCTCGTTCATGTTCGCTCTAGCCAAGCCGCAGCACCTCCGAGGCGAGATTCCGATAGGATTCCGCTGCCGGGTTGCCCGGCTCGTAGTCCAGAATACTCATACCGGCCATGGGACACTCTGCAATGCGGATGGTGTATTCGATAGGGCGGTCAAAAACGTGCAAGTCGTCTCCGTAGACCTCCCGGACGCTCTGCTGCACGCTTTTGCAGAGCTGTGGCCGCGACTGATACATCGTCAGCAGGATACCTGCGATCTTCAAATTCGGATTGAAATGCTTCTGCACGGAGCGTACCATATCCAGCACGTCCGGGATGCCCTCAGATGCGAGGAAGTGGGATTGCACGGGGATGATGCAGTAATCCGACGCGCTCAACGCATTGACGGTCAAAAGCTCCTGCTTGAGTCCACAGTCGATGATGATGTAGTCATAGGCGTCGCGCAGCGGTTCCAGCACCTGCGTCAGCATCTTTTCTGCGCAGTGTTCGGATTCGTTCACGGCTCTGTACTGCGAGATCTGCATGACCTGAAGCCGCGCAGCCGCGTCCGATAAGCGTCGATTCGCGGGAATGAGATCCGGCTTGCCGTCTGTGTGCAGGATGGAGCGCGGCAGATGCAGCTCCAGATCCTCCGGATAGTCGATGGCGGCAAGCAGAAGATTCGCCAGCGTATATTTCTGCTCAGCCGGCGTATAGCCCATAGACGCAGTGAGATTGCCCTGTGGGTCATTGTCGATGAGAAGTACGCGCTTGCTTTCATCCGCCAAAGCAGAAGCGAGATTCAGAGCAGTCGTCGTCTTACCGACGCCGCCCTTTTGATTGGTGATCGCAAAAATTGTACTCATAATAAGCTCCAGAAATAATGATTCGAGTCAGCGTTCTGAACCTACTGTGCAAATCTCTGTTTGCAATTCATTTGCAAATAGTGTAATATAACTTCAAAAAGAATAAGAAAAAACACGAAAATGCTTTCTCACGAAATATTTGCGATTTGGTTCATTTTCTGTTGTAATCTCGACAAAAAAATGAACCCTCGACCTCTGGATTAAGAGTCACCTTAAAGGTAGCTCATAACCCGGAGGTCGGGGGTTCAAATCCCTCTCCCGCAACCATAAAAACAGCCGGTTTCAGTGCGAAATCGGCTGTTTTTCTATACTTTTTCAGAAAAATGAGCAGAGCGGGCAAGCGAAGAATTCAACTTTAATTCAACTCGCTTTCAAAATCACGCTTTTTTCAGGAAAATATCCGAGAGGATTTCTGCGTTCTTCCTGTCCGCTTCCTCGACGACGTGCGCGTAAATATTTGCCGTTGTGCTCACCTGCGCGTGGCCCAGCCGCTTGGAGATCGAAACGGAATCCACGCCGTTAAAATAGAGCATAGACGCCATTGTGTGCCGGAACGCATGGGGATTGATATGCGGCAGGCCGTGGCGCTTGCTGAATTTGCTCATCCAGTCTGTCGCGCTGTCCGGGTGCATGGGGCTGCCGTTCTCCTGCGAGAAGACAAAGCCCTGATTCTCGTAGAATTCGCCCAGCCGCAGCCGCTCGGTGTTCTGCCATGCGCGATAAGTGCGGAGAAGCTGCATTGTCTCTGCCGGAAGCGTAATATAGCGGTCAGACGTGGCCGTCTTCGGAGTATCCTCATAGATCCCGCGATCCGGGGCATACAGAACGTTGTTGCAGATATGGACGCGGTTCTTCTCAAAGTCAACGGCGCTCCATTTCAGGCCCAGCAATTCCCCGCGCCGTGCGCCAGTCAGCAGAAACAGGTGTGTCAGCGTTTCCCATTTCAGCGGCTCCTGTTTGAGCGCGTCGCGGATCGCCGCGATCTGCTCCGGCTGGAAGTAGTTTACTTCTTTCTTGGCGATCTTCGGAAGTGTGGCCTTTGCCGCGACGTTGAAGGGAATCTGGCCTTCCTTCTCCGCCTGGTCAAGAACCGTAGAGATCAGCCGGTGATGCTCCAGAATGGTCTTCGCAGACAGGCCGGAACCGGTGCGCTTGTTCTGCCCCGGCTTTCCGAGCGCCGTATAGAAGCTGTTCAGATGGTCTGCACGCAGATCTTTCAGCTTGATATGACCGATAGCCGGATAGATGCGCTCGGTCAGCTCCTTGTAGCGGACGATCGTGGAGTGCTTCGCTCCGCGCTGCTCCTTCATGGCAATTACATATTCGCAGTACGGCTCAAACTTCTGGCGGCTGTCAGTGGTGACGCCCGCTCTGCACTCCTTTTCAAAGGTCGCGGCAAACGCCTCGGCCTTTTTTCGTGCGCTCTTTTCCGTCCAAGTCGGTGAAACCTCGAACGTAGCTGTCCACGGCTTCAACTGCTTCCCATCCGGCCCCCGCCCGCGATGAACGCGGATGGAATAGGAGATCAGCCGCCCGGCCTTGTCGCGGCGTTCTTGGATGTTAGCCATTGTTCCACCTCGTTATCCACTTCATCCAAATTCAGCTTGCTAAGAATATCGTCTAAATGTCTGCGAAATGCGCGTTCTGCCTTAAATATCAGAATATCTCCGTAATCTCGTTCATCAAAATCGAGGGTTTGAGGGATGGAATCAGCGTTTGAAATCTGCCATGCGTAAGCTGTTGCCTCGACGCGAACCGGTCTTGACGTGTTTGCAAAAAAGTCAACGGCTTTACGCTCATTTTCTTTGCTTGCCTCGTACAATTCCGGCTGATACTCTTTCAGGTTCACCATTGCTTCGAATGCGGTAAACATTCTGACGTTCTCCAGCAGCCCGGCAAGGCCGTCCCATTCAAGCAGGCTTGACAGTTGCCCAGACAGCCCCGTTTCCTTAATCTGAGATAGTCTTTCCACCGCTTGCACAGAAAGCCCCGTAATAGCAGAAACGTCCGCCGTTGTGCGTCTTCTGACCCCATCTTCACCGTCTCCGAGCAGATAGGCAACGTCACAATCAAACAGTTTTGCCATGACTTGAACTCTACCAAGCGGCGGGATAGTCTTCCTATTCTCCCAGTCGAGAACGGTTCGACCGTCCAATATCTTGCCGTTATTCTCGACAAGTGAGATTTCTTCCGCAAGCTTATCCTGTGTCCATCCCTTGCGTTTTCTTTGCTCACGGATTCGCGCGGGGGTTTTACTTGTGTTCAGCAGCTTGGTTTTACACATGAGTTAAAAACGTACCTCAAATTTTTAGAATGTGAATTATCGGTGTTATTATACCATTCCATTTCCGCGTGGTCAATGATAAAATTTGACCATAGGCAAAATAATTTGACGAAATTCGGAGGTGCAACATGAATCAGTTCAAGACTATCCGCCAGACTGCCGCGATGGGCGTCTTGCCGGAGCATCGGCTCAGAATCCTTGTCGCGCAGAAGGATTGTCCCGGCTTTTATGCGGGCAACCGCTTTCTGGTCAACGTCGATCTTTTGATCGAGCAGCTGAACCGGCGGAGCACAGAGGCCGTGCAGAAGGGAGCTTGCTGATGGCGGAACGCCGTATGTTTGCCCGCGCAATCGTCGGTTCTGCGCGTTTCCTGCGAATGCCCGCGTCGTCCCGGCTGCTCTATTACGACCTCGGCGTTGCTGCTGATGACGACGGTGTGGTCGAAGCGTTCACTGTCATGCGCTCGACCGGGGCATCGGAGGACGATCTTCGCGTTCTTGCCAGCAAAAACTTTGTTCAGGTGCTGAATGATGATCTTGTGGTTGTCATCCTCGACTGGCGGGTAAATAATCAAATTCGCAAGGATCGATACCGCCCAAGCATCTATCATGATTCGCTGGTTTCTTTGGGGCTGCTTGAACAAAAAGCAGGCGCTGGTTTACCATGTGGCAACCAAAACAGCGATTTTGGCAACCGTCCGGTTAACCAGCGGTTAACCCAGTATAGTACAGGGGAGAAAAGTACAATATCTTCGCCTACGGCTCAGAGCGCGGGCAAGGGAAATGATGCTTCTTTCTCTGCATTTTGGAACGCTTATCCGCGAAAAGTGGGGAAGGGTGCAGCGCAGAAAGCTTTCTCCAAGGCCAAAGTTCCTCTGACTGTTCTTTTGCCAGCCTTGGAGCAGCAGAAGCAAAGCGACCAGTGGAAACGCGACGGAGGGCGATATATTCCATACCCGGCAACTTGGCTGAACCAAAAACGTTGGGAAGACGAACCACCTGCCCAGCCGGAAAAGGATATGGAGCCTGCCGAGGATTGGACGGTCACGCACCCAGAATGGGCGGATCAATCGACTTGGGTTCCCGGCCCTGACGGGGTTTACAGACCAGTGGGGGTGATGCCGTGAGCCTGGCAAGCCAAAGCGTGGCAGGAAGCATTCTCATAGATGCTGCGTGCCTGTCAGCGGTGCGTCAGCAGGTGCGAGCGGACGATTTTGAAGTTGCTGCTGACCGCGCAATTTTTGAGGCTGCCTGCCGTCTCGCAGATGCGGGACAGGCCGTCGATGTGGTCACAATTTTGCAGGATGCTCGGCGGCACGGGGCGGATTTGTCAGAAGAATATGCGGCGACGCTGTTGAAGGTTACGCCGACCGCGGCCAATGCTGCGCAGTATGCTTCTGCCGTCCATTCCGAGGCCGTCCGGCGCAGGCTGTCTGAAATCGGAATGCAGCTCGCGGAGGCAAGCGGGGACATGGCTCGTACCCCTGCGGGTATCATTTCGGAAACTGCTGCCGCGCTGGAAGCCGCCGACGCAGCGCCGCAGGCAGGTATGTGCACTTCGTCAGATGCGCTGTCGGCGTTTCTTGACTACCGCGCACAACTGGAATCCGGGCAGGCCGTCACAGTCGGCACGGGCTACCCCGGCCTTGATAAGCTGCTGGGCGGTGGGATGCTCAATCAAGGACTGTACATACTGGCTGCACGGCCCGGCGGCGGCAAAACGACGTTTGGCTTGAAAGTCGCAGAAAGTGCCGCGAAAACCGGTGCTTGCCTGTTCTTTTCGCTCGAAATGTCCACCGAACAGATTACGGCGCGTCGGATTGCTGCGGAATCTGGTCTATCCATCGGGCGGCTGATGGTCGGCGGGGGCCTCAGGGATGAAGAGCAAGCCAAGCTTGCAAACGCAGCGTCGGTTCTGTCCACGCATGACTTCCGCCTGAACCGTGCGCCCGGTGCGTCCGTCTCGGACATTGCGCAGGCTGCGCACCTGGCGAAGAATCTTCGGCTTGTGGTCGTGGATTATCTTGGGCTGGTACGCAGCGACGAGCGGGGACTTTCCATCTACGAGCGGGTCACGAAGAATAGCGCCGCCTTGAAATCCCTCGCCCGCTCGTTGAACGTGCCGATTCTGTGTCTGGCGCAGCTGAACCGTGCAGCAGAACAGCGGGCAGACAAGTGCCCCAGCATGGCCGACCTGCGGGATTCCGGCGCAATCGAGCAGGATGCGGACGCGGTTATTCTGCTGCATCGCCCCGCTGCGTATGAGGACAAGCAGCCGCTGCCGTGGGAAGCGCAGCCCCTGACCGCGATCGTCGCAAAGAATCGCCACGGCAATATCGGGCGGCTGGACTTCGATTTTTGGGGAAGTTCTGGCATTATCATGGAACATCGGCTCGAGGTGGGAGGCGGGGTATGACGCAGGCACAGCATTACAAGCCAGCGGACGTGCGCAGGCTGCTCCTGCATACGCCCGTCCCACGCCGGAAGCGCGACCGCTGGGCCGCATACTCCGCATTCACCAACCACGTCTTGCCATATGTCACGACTGAGCACCGCGACGAGGTGTGCAGGCTTGCGGCAGGACGGTTCAGGGTATAGCACGAAAAATGCAGAGAAAATCTGGATTTCTGCACATTTTCTGTTGATACGCGCATCATTCTATGCGCATTGATGCGTGTTTTTTCTTCTTGCGCAACATCGGTATATTGCAACACATGGAGGTACACATGACCACAAAAGACGAATTAAAAGCATCCAACCAATCCGCAAAGTTCTGGGAGTTGGAACGGCCGGAGATCATGGAAACGAGATTCAACACGCTCCGCTATTACCCGAAGGCCCAACGCCTTGTCGTGCATCTGCGCGATTATTGGAGCGAACGCGACGGCTGCTACCGCATGGGCAAGGGAACCGGCCTCGACCTCGCGGCGTTGAGCAACAAGCCGGGCACAATCGACCGGCTGATCGAAATTCTACAGTCGATCAAACCGTACTGACGGAGGGCGTGCATATGGCTGATTATTTTATCAACTCCGATAAGGGCAAGGAGCTTGCGAACAGGCTGCAAGCGGGCGATATGGCGGAGGCTTCCGACGGGTCTCTCTGGAAAAAGGAAGCCGACGGAAGCATTACCGTCACGAAGAACGGGCAGACCATGACCGGCAGAGTGGGAGAATCTTCGCCCACCGAACCGGTCACGCCGGAGTACACACCGGAACAGCCCGCGTCCATTGATACCCCGGTTTTGAACAGCACGGACAAGACTGCACCGGCTATGCAGCAGGAAACTGTGCAAACGCCGACCCTCAACGAGCGAATCCAGACGGCCCGCGAAAAGGCAAAGGAAGCAACGAGCAAGGTCACGGAAGGGCTATACACTATCGGGACAGAACTCGGAAAAAGCTATGCCGACCAGCTGCAAAACGTCGGGGACACCAAGCTTCTTTCCGACGGCTATACGCTTCGCCGCGACGAAGACGGCGGCTATAGTGCCAGCAAGAACGGCCAGAGCGTAAAGGTCAGAATTGACGAAGACGCGGTTCGCCGTGATTTGCTGATGAATGAGGCGATTCGCGGCGCGTTTGAGCAGAGCAGCCCGTATACCGTCGGCACGGAGGCTGGGCTTGACCTTCTGGAACAGGCGAAAAGCACCGGAAGCACGGTATGGGCACCGGACAATTCCGAATGGGCCTATACCGGGAACGGGTTTACCGCGACAAAAAACGGCCAGACGCAGGCGATCACGGTCGATAAGGACGCGATAAGAAAGGCCGCGCAGAAGAAAGCACAGGAAACCGGGCAGGCGCTTCCTGACGGATTCGACGGCGAGTACAGAATCGGGTCTGCGGAAGGTGTTTCGTGGGCTGACGGCAACCACCAGCCGGGAGATATGCTTGGCGGCAGAGATGATTCCTTGTGGATCTGGGAGGGGCCTGACAACGTAGTTGTCCTGAAAGGTGACAAGACCTATAAGGGTGTGATTGACCGTGAAGCTGCGGCCCGCGATACGCAGCAGGCAGCTGCCCCGGCCAGCTCTGGAACCGGCTCTGTGGGCGGCTCGTACTCCGGCGGTTCCGGTACATACGCTTCCAGCACCTCCGGCACGAAAAAGAGCGCGTCGAAGTCTGCACCAGCATCTACCGGCCCGGACATTGCAACGCTGCGCAAGCAGGCCGCTTCCGCGCAGAAGGACATGGCGGACATTGCCCGGCAGATCTCCGCGAACAAGGCGCGCGGCAAGAGCAGCGGCGACCTTGAAAGCAAGTACGCCGAGGCAAAGTCACGATATGACACGGCAAGGGCGCAGATCAACGCCGCCAGCGCCGAACTGACGCTTGTAAAGCAGGCGACGGCCCCGGAGATCAAAGCCGCTGCGGCAAGCGGACAGAACGTGCGGGATTCCTATTCCGTTCAGTACACCGACACGCCGAGCCGCGCACAGGTCAGGCAGTCGTATCAGGAACGGCAGGCGCAGGCAGGCACCCAGCAGCCGGAGGAAGAGCCGGAAGCGACGGTGTATACTGAGGAGCCGACGCTTCTGGAAGCTGCGATACGCGCACCGGAGAAAGCGGCCTACTACGCGCAGCGGAAGGCCGAGCGGAAAGAGGCCGACGCGAAAAGGCGGGAATCGGAATGGAACTACGAAATCCCGCAGCAGACGCACGAGGAAAAGACCGAACTGACGCAGAAAATCCAGAGCCGGGACGAGAACGTAAAGATCGCAAACACCCGGAAAACGATGGAAGACCTGTCCAATCAGATCATAGCCATGAAAGCGCGGGGACAGGACACGTCTGCACTGGAAGCGCAGTATAAAGGGCTTGCCGTTTATCTGAACGGCCTTGAGGTCGCCCGGAATTACAAGAAGGACAGCGGCGATGAATCGTCCCTGCGCGCGCAGAAAGAAGCCAAGCTTTCCGAATCCGAGTTCAGCCGTTCTCCCGCCATGGTGCAGCTGTACGGCACATACGAAAACTACCTCAACAGTATGACCGCCTACTATGCCGAGCACAAGGACGAGTGGGCGCGGGAAAACAGATTGAAGCGGGCGGCGGAAAACGAAAAGGCGAAGAGCCGACAGGACGCGCAGGCCCGCTCAATCACGCGCATTGCAAATCTCGGAATTGGCGGTCTGCTGGAAGCCTACTACAACTCCGAAGGTGACGAGCAGAAAGCATACCGAGAGCAGCTAGCCCAGAAGGGCGTTACCGGGCAGGAACTCAACGAGTGGCGCAATACCGTTTTCAACTCGACGGGGAGGTTCCTCGGCGACCTCGGAACCGGCCTGTTCGATGGCGGTATGCAACAGTGGCAGAGCGGCGTAGAGGGTGCGCTTGCGGGCGTCGAGAATACGGCGAACAAGGCTGCGGCATGGGCGCTGTATGACCTGTCGAATCCGCTTCCGGACGGAAAGCTGAAATCCGGCATGAGAAAGATCGCCGACCAGCTTCGCGCCTCCGACAGCAGCCACGAAGGGAACGCGGAGATTTTGCGGCAGCAGCTTGCCGGTACTATGCAGGAAGCGACGAAGAACCACTCCGGTGTCGGCAAGTGGGTCATAGAGCAAATGCCGAGCATGGGCAATATGCTCTTGAATTCCGCTTCGGCTGGTGCACTCGGCGTTTCGAGCCTTGCGACGCTCGGTGCGACTGCTGGAGGCAGCGCGTATACCGACGCCCGGAACGATGGGGCCAGCCATGAGCAGGCGCTTGCATACGGCCTTGTCACCGGCGCACTGGAAGCCGGCTCTGAGAAGCTTTTCGGTGGGAACCCGCTCTACGATACCGATGCGGGCATCGTGAACAAGCTGGTAGCCAAGCTGACGGACAACCCGACCGTCATTCGCATTCTCGACAGCAAGGGCTTCGATCTGGTGTCGGAGGGTCTGGAAGAGGTCATAACAGAGATCACGGAGCCGTGGGCGCAGGCCCTGATTTACGCGGGCAAGGAAGCGGATTTTGCGACCGTTGAAAGCGTGGGAAATGCGTTCCTCGGCGGCGTGTTCATGTCTGCGGTCGGCAACATCGCGGCGCTTCCCGGACAGCTGAACAGCCGCGAGGCACAGGCCGAGATCAACGAGGCCGGGCAGAGCGTGTTCCGGCAAGCACTGCAAACGAACGACCCCAATGTGCAGAATGCCGTGCGCGATGTGCAGAGCAAGATTGCGGCCGGAGCGCCGCTGACCGTGGAGGACATCGGCCATGTAATTGACGTGATGGCAGATTCCGGCTACGAGGCAAGCACGACGCAGACGGCGCAGGACGTCGCCCCGCGCACGACCTGGGATGTAGACATCACCGCCGCAATCCAAGCCGCACTGCGTGGCGAAACGCTCACAGGCCCCGCACAGACCGCGAATCAGAACACCCAGCAAACGACGCAGCCCGCGCCGGAACGCGGCGCAGATGGCGTTATAACTGGTGGAGAATCCGGCCCGCGTTCCGGCGTCAGCAACCAGTCCGGAAGAAGTGAGAGAAGCACGTTGGATCAAGCTATTTTAGCCGCAATTACCGGGAAGGACGTCAGGACAATTGACCAGATGGGGACGGACGATGCGTATGCCTCGGCAGAAGAAAACGCCGCAGCACGTCCGTATACGCATGAGCGGGTTTCCAACGCGGAACAGTTTGCGCGGGCAAATGGCCGGATTTTGACGGATGCAGACGGAAATGTTTCCAATTACGCCGGGCAGGTGCAGGAACTGCTTGCGGCGGATCACTGGAACAATACAGACCGCGACGTCGCGGCGACACTCAGACACGAGGCGTTCCAGCGGGGCGATATGGACAGCTTCTATCGGCTGTCTGACCGGATCACGGAGACAAATACAGAGGCAGGCCGAACGCTGCAAGGTACGCAGAAATGGTTGGAACAGGCGCACCCGGAACAGTCTGTCGTTGCTGCGGCAAAGAAAGCGCTTGATACGAACCCCAAGGCCCCGTCCGGGAAAATGGCGTTCATCGAAAAGACTGCGCGGGAAATTTCCGGCTTCGGTGATAATGTCAGCCAGTGGGCGGGCGCACTGAGGCAGATCGCGGAAGAGCGCAGAATGACCGGCGTGGATATGCTTGTCAGAATAGCCGAAAAGCAGGGCGCAAACGATCCGCGGTGGCTCAAAAGTCTGGTTTACAACGGTCTGTATAACGTTGCCGGAGATTACGAAAAGCCGACTGGCGCGGTGGATACGGTCAACAAGGGGCTGCGCAGGCTCAAATCCTACGTCATCACGAACCAGCTTTTCCGCGTCACGACGAATGCTGCAAACGTGGTCTCCAACAGCATTTCCAACGCCACGGAGGCCGCAGCGGCAAACACCGGCACGGCACATCTGGCCGACGCGATCATGGGTAAATTCACCGGTCTGCGCAGTCACGGCACGTTCGAAAACGTGCTTGGCAAGGAAGCGCTGACGACCGGCAAAAACCTCGCACAGAAATCCTTCGTGGAAATCTGGCTTGACACCAGTACGGAGGCGACTGACAGTAAATTCCAGAGCAGCAGGGGCCGCTCCGTCCGTGAATACAAAATGACGGGAAACCAGCTGTTTTCCACCATCGACGCGGTATTGTCCACGGCACTTAACACAACGGACGCGTTTGCGACCGGCGTTTCCCAAGGAGCAGCACAGACGGCCTTGCGTCGGAATGTCCAGAAGGGCTATCTGACAGCGGAGCAGGCGCTCGATGTCGCCAAGCAGCGCGGCAGTGATACAACGTTCCACAACAAAACGGCCCTCGGCACGACCCTGCAGCGCGTGCAGGCGGCAATGAACGGCGGGCTGGAATACGGCGCGGGCAATATCGTTGCGGGCAACTATCTGAACGTTCCGGCGGCAGTTTTGATGCGGGAGGTCAGCAAAATGCCGACCATCGGAACCGTCGGCGCATTGATCGATATGGCGGCGGTCTGCATCGACGGCAAGACCGGGAAAAACACCATCGGCGACTTGCAGGCGAAGATCACAGGCGAAAAGCTGACGCTTGCACAGCGCCAGAGCCGCGCTGCACAGCAGCTTGGCCGCTCTTTGGCGCTGGGCACGATGGAGGTCGCGGGTTATGCCGCGCTGGCATTGAAGGGAATCATTCGCCGCGTTGACGACGACGACAAGGACAAGGCAGCGTTCGAGGCCGCAGGCGGTCAGCAGGGGCTTTATATCAACTGGTCTGCACTCTGGCGCAGCGTCCCCGGCGGCGACAGCGAGTGGCAGGATGGCGATGTCATCACGAATCTTGGACGGCTGGAACCGCTGACCGTGAACATGAATTTCGGCATTGACGTCGCGGAGGCGCTGAAAACAGACGAGGGCCTGCGGGCCGAAGATCTGAAAGGCATCAGCATCAGCGCCGTACAGGACGGCATTGCAGATCTCAGCATGATCCAGAATATTCAGGGCATCATAAACGCGCTGCAATACAAGGGCGAAGACCAGAGCGCGTTTGAGGCCGTAGGACAGGAGCTGCTTGCAAGCAATGTCGCGTCCCTGACGCCCGGACTGATCCAGCAGGCCGCGAAAGCGATTGACCCGTATTACCGGGATCTGTACACCGGCGATACGAGCGGGCAGCAGATTTATGATATCTGGGCAAACACGATCCCCGGCCTGCGTCAGCAGCTTCCCGAAAAGCTTACGGGCTTTGGCACGCCGAAGGAATACGCCGGAACAGGCACGGAACGGGCCGTGAACGCGCTCCTGAATCCATACGCAACAACGACCGTGCGCCCGAAGAGCGGCATGGAATCCATGCTTCAGGAGGCGGAAGACGTCAGCGTTTATCCGAACAGGAACCCGATCGGAAGCGTCAGCGTCAACGGCCAGACTGTGACGCTGACGAACGAGCAGAAACGGCAGTACCAGACCGTATACGGTCAGACCTATCGGGATACGCTTCAGGCATTGCAGGGCAGCATTGCGTTCCGGCAGCTTGACAGGCAGGCAAAAGACGCCGCTATGAAAGCGGCGGAAAGCTATGCAGGCACAGCGGCAAAGACCGCGCTCGATATCGGATACAAGCCGCCGGAAGACTACGCAGCGCGCACAGGAATGGACGGTACCGCGCTTGCAAATGCGCTGATTCTCGAAGCTGTCAAGGCACAGCATTATCTTTCAGGTGATACAAAGAAGCAGCTTTCCGGCGTCGAAGGTGTCTACGGAAGTACCGCCTATGCGCGGCAATCCCTTGACGTTGTCAACGCCGCGAAGGAAAAAGCCACGGCATATTTTGAGCACGTGGAGCAGGCGAAATACGGCGGCGAGCTGACCGAGGCCGAACAGGAGCTTGTAGGGAAGGATTCTGAGTACATCGCAGATTATTTCATGCGCAAGGCCATTGACAGCTACAAGAACACTGACGGCACGTCAGGCCATTTGAGCGGGGATAATGCCGTAAAATACGCCGCAGTGGCAAAGAAACTCGACGGGCCGACATTTGCCGGTGTCGGCATTTCCGGAGATATTCTGACAGAGGCCAAGAAGAAAGCCCATTCGTTCTATACGGAGGTCGAGAAAACCGGCTTCGGCGGCATCATGTCTGCGGATAACCGCGCGCTGAATCGGAAGTTTGCCAAAATGTCCGACGATGAAATTGCACAGCACTTCCTGAGCATTGCAGCGAAAGAAAGCTTCAAGGACACCAACGGCAACGGAACGAATCTGGACGAAGCTGCAGCAGCGCTCAAATCCGGCAAAATCAATGACCCGGTCGTGTTCGCACTTCTCGACACAGACACCATCGAGGACTACAACCGCTACGGAAAGGGCAGCAGCATCACGACGGAAATCCTCTTGCAGGCGGCGCGTGCGAAGAAGACCGTAAAGCAGGACACCGACCAGGATTCTGTCGTTGTGAACACCTCACAGGAGCAGTTTGAAGACTGGGTAAATCGTCAGAGCTGGACGCAGCAGCAGAAGCAGGACGTCATGAAGGTCTTCTACCCCAACACGGCGGAAAAGAAAACCTATCTCGTCGAATCACTGAACAGCGGCAGGATGGCGTATACCAACGTAAAGAAGGAGCTGACGCCGACCTTGCAGGCCGGATGGACGCACCAGCTTCTTCCGACACTCGACGCCAATGCAAGCGACACGACGAAGGGCGCGCTCATGTCGCACTACATCGAAGCGGCTGCGGCCTACGACGACCGCCCGAACGCCGCCGAGCGAAAGGCTCTGAATTACAGCTATGCTTGGCAATGGTTCTGCGACTACCTGAACACGACCGACATGACGCGGGAGCAGAAATACCAGATCGCGCTTATTCTGTCCGGCACAGATTCACAGCGGACAAAGGACAAAATCTGGTCGAGGCTCAGATAATTTTCCAGACCCAGCAAAACAGCGCAGCAGTCCATACCGGGCCGCTGCGCTGCTGCTTGATTCAGAAAAGTTCGCTGACGTGCCAGTGCTCCAGTTTCCGGTCGTCCATGGCCTTCTTCCGGGCTGCCTGTTCCCGCTTCTTCTGCGCGGCTGTCTTGGGCTTCTGGATCAGCGACGTCGGCGGGCCGTAGACCTTGCACAGAAGATTATACATAGCTTCTTCGTAGGTTACAGACCGGTCATCTTCTGTGCTCCGGCTCTTTTTCTTCGTTTTTGATTTTATCCGTGTCGCCATTCCGAAAGAGCACCCCCCTGTTTTTCTGGTACCCCCAGTATGGCATACAGATGCGGTTATGTCAACTTCTTGCTTTGGGGCTGGATACACGCGGGTATGCAATGATATATATAGGCGAGAATAAACCCACACGCCCGTTTTTCCGCTACCCCCTCTATGCCCTCTGCTTTGATTAGGGAGCATAGCAGCTGTCTGGGCCTGCACCCCCGCACGGCGCAGGGGCTTAATGACCTGCGACCTGGGCTGTACGTTCTCGCGCGCGCAGCAGGCACGGCACGCAGCCGGGGCTTGTCTGCATGGTGTTGCGCACATCAAGTTTCGACAAGCAAACGCCTGCTTGCTCTGCACCTGTTATAACGCCGCGCACAGCCGCAGAAGCGTCGTACCCGCTCGTTTATATAGGAAATGCAAAAACGCCGTCATGGGGCTTGTACGGCCTCACAGCGGCATATACGCAAAAAGACCGCAGGGCATTCCCCGCGGTCTTCTGTATCAAGCGTGTTTCAGCTCTTCGATTTCCCGGCTGTGCTGGCGGATGATCGAGCGCAGAAATGCAACCTCTTCCTCCAGCTCATCAACCCGGCTCTTCGGTGCAAGTGTCTCCATCATGGTCTGCTGATTCTCAAACAGCAGCTTGAACTTCGGACCGAAATAAGATTCCATCAGAACCGAAGCGCCCTGCATCGCGTCCTTCAGGGTCTGGCTTGCGGATTCCTCCACCTTCGCGCTCATGCGCTGCTCGGATTCCTGAATCATTTCCCGGATAGCCTGCAAATCCTTTTCGGGAACAGCAGGGTTGCTGTGTAGTTCCGACAATGCCTGTTCGATTGCGTTCAGCCTTTCAAGAGTTTCCTCCCGACTGGCTGGCGTTACCTGTGCTTCCTGCTTCTCTTTCAGTTCAGTAACCATTGAGAGAAGCCCCTCTAAAATCAAATTTTCCTCCATGTATTTACAATTTAAGTTGTTTTTTCTTTTTCTTCTTCTTTCTCAAATTAAAATTAGGTTCTTCATCCACTGGGGGAGAAGAAGCGGAAAACAGACCGAGCGAACCAGTTATCAACGGACTGTCAGCCTTGCCCGGTGCAAGTGCTTGCTCCCGAACGGGCGCGAAAGTTGTTTGCCGTTGGCTTCCGGCAACATTCATTCCTGCATACCCGAAACATTTGTCCAGTTTGGAAAAACTGAAACTCCGGTCTATCTCCGAACCCTTGAACGTGTATTCACCTTTGGAAAAGGATATGCCCTGTATCTCGTCGGTCTGTCCCTTTCGTTTGAACCGGACGGTAATACCCTTTTCTGCTAACCGCTCCTGTAACTGCTGCCAGTTACGGGATTTGCCGATTTCGTTCTTCACAGCCGTGTAAATCTCGTATTTCGACTTGTCCGGCTCTTTCAGTCGGTGCTGCTTTACCTGTTCTTTTCCACCAGCGAAATAAAGCCCGTGTTTGGCTTTCAGCTTCTTGCATACCTGTTCGTTACGGTACATATCGTTCCTGTCCGAAATGGTCTTGCCGTTATTGTCTATGCGGTTGAACACGATATGCACGTGCGGATGTTCCCGGTCTTGATGACGCACGATGATATACTGCGTATCGGTGATTTTCATTTCACGCATATACTCCTGCGCAAGTTGTACCATCTTCCCGTCTGTCAATTTGGGCGCATCCACTGTCGAATAACTTAACGCAATATGTCCGACAGGCTTCTTCAAATCGGGATTCATCCCGGTCTGCATACAGAAGCTGCGGA
>ENA-UEQJ01000674-UEQJ01000674.1-human-gut-metagenome-genome-assembly--contig:-NODE-674-length-28460-cov-8.865800_pt1 | contig 28460 bp, 31 predicted proteins | sample MGYA00242937_ERZ507938 | MGnify/ENA primary metagenome ERZ507938 (study PRJEB26167, sample SAMN06115437) | human gut metagenome | host: Homo sapiens | place: China:Gansu | collected 2015-07-03 | study...
AGTAAGGCGCGGTTGCGAGTGGTGACGAAACGTAGGGACCCGTGGCGAAGCCACGTACACCGCACCCGATTCCGCAGGCCGCGCAGCTCTTCGAGCCTCAATCTCGCAATGTAGCGGGGTCGAGGGGCAAGACCCCTCGCGTTCTCTTGGGGTTTCAAAGGGGCCATTCTCTCACGTGAGAGAATGGCCCCTTTGGCTCGTGCAGCGCTGCGCGCTGCTTACTTTTTGTTAGGATTATAATAATCCGTCTCCTCCGGCAGGACGATCGGCAGCCCGTTCTGATACACCGGAAGCGTCTGGAACTTGAATCTCGACACCTTGTGCTTGCGGTCGATCTGCTCCTTGATGGCGGGGTCGACCTCGCCCTTGCGGATGTACTCGTTCACCGCGTGGTAGGTAAAGCCGAGGTTGTCCTCGTCCGTCTTGCCGGTCAGGCCGTCGGACGGCGGCTTGATGAGGAAGCGCTCGGGCAGACCCAGCTCCGCGCCCAGCGCGATGACCTCCTCGGTCGTGTACATGCCGAGCGGCGAGAACGCGCCCGCGCTGTCGCCGTAGATCGTGCAGTAGCCGACCCAGTCCTCGGAGAGGTTCGAGGTATTGATGACGATGCCGCCCTCCTCGCTCTGCGCGATGGCGTACAGCGTCGCCATGCGGATGCGGGACGGCAGGTTCACCTTCGTCTGGCGGCTCGCGTCGATGCCCACGCGCGCCATCTCGTCGAGAATGCCGCTCGTGCCGCCGTGAATATTGAACGTGTAGTGGCGGATGTTCAGCACGTCGACAAGGCCGTTGGAATAGTCGATGTCCGGCTGCACGCCGTCGGGCATCAGCACGCCGACGACATTCTCGCGACCGTAGGCCGCCACGCTCAGCGCCGCCGTGACGGAGCTGTCCTTGCCGCCCGAAATGCCGATGACGGCGGTCTTGCCTCCGCAGGCCTTCATCTGCGCGCGCATCCAGTCGAGAAGGCCCGGAAGCTGCTGCTTTGCGTTGAATTCTGCCATAGTCTTTTGCTCCTTCATATTACTTCAGCAAAGCGGGAAGGCTCCCCTCCCTGCTGAGAAAAATTTGCTTTTGTTGTACCACACTTCCGCTAAGCTTTCAAGTACCCTTCAGCCTGCTTGGAAAACATTTCCCGATATTTGCCGTTTTGCGCCATCAGCTCCGCATGCGTGCCGGATTCTATGATTCTTCCATCGGAGAGAAGATAAATTCGGTCCGCATCCACGACTGTGGAGAGCCGGTGCGCGACCATGACGGTGGTCGTCGGCGAGCGGTCAAAGATCAGCTTTGCGATGCGGTATTCGGCAATCGGGTCCAGCGCGCTGGACGGCTCGTCGAGGATGAGCAGCCCAAATTCGCTGTGCAGCAGCCGCGTCAGGCATAGGCGCTGCGCGTCTCCGCCCGAGAGCACCGCGCCGTTTTCGTCGAACTCCTTCGTGACCTGCGCGTCCAGAGAAAGCCGCAGGCCGACCTCCTCAAGGCAGGATTTGAGCCGCGCATCGTCCGCGTCGGCGTAGGCCGTCATATTTTCGCGGACAGACAGCGCGTACAGGCGGGACTGCTGAAACGCGATGCCGATCCTGCCGCGCAGCGTGCTCACGTCATAGTCCGCGATCGGGCGGCCGTTGATCTGCACCGTTCCTCCGTCCGCGTCGTACAGGCGGAGCAGGAGCTTTGTGAGCGTCGTCTTCCCCGCGCCATTTTCGCCGACGATGGCGATCTTTTCTCCGGGCGCGATGGCAAGACTCAGATCACGGATGGCAAACTCATCGCTGCCGCCGTAGCGGTAGGACACATGGTCGAATCGGACGGAAAACGGGCCGTCTGACGCTTTTTCGCCGTCTGTCGACGCTTCGATGGTCGAATCTGTGTCGAAAAAGCGCTGCACCTTCTGCGCGTAGGCAACGCCTAAGGCGACCTGCGAGCTCCACCAGCCGAGCGCGTTGAGCGCCTCCTTGAGCGCGAGCGACGAAGCGATCAGCGTCGCATAGACGCCGATGCCGCCGATATTGCCAGACATTACGCCCCACGCGACATAGACGGGCACGGCGAACGTCGTGCCGAGCTGTGCGAGGTTTACCAGGAGGTCAATCAAAAATTCTTTTGCGCCGTATTTTCGATAGATCGCAGCCCTGCTCTTCACAGAGCCGTCGAACAGCGAAAAAAGCGGCTTTTTGATGTTTGACACGCGCAGGTCGGCGACCGCCGTATGGTCAAAAAACAGCCGCCGCAGATAGTCAGCCTTCCGCTGGTCGTTGACCATGGCCGTCTCACGCTCCACGGACACCCTGCTCCAGTAAATTTGCGCATACGCGACAAACGCAGAGCAGCCCAGAACGATGAGCAGCAGCGCAACGCCCTGCGACGCGATCAGCGCGCCGTAGACAATGCATTTCGCGATGCCGCTCAAAAGCGAGAAGAGATTTTGCAGCGTCTCCGACGACTGCGAGGCAAATTTCTCCGTCGTTAGCTTGTAGCTGTCGAAATAGCTCGGATCGTCAAAGTGCCGGTAGTCGACCATCAGGGCTTTTTCGTAGATCGACCGCTCGATCGTCCCCTCGATCTCCTGCTTTTTCCACCGGAGGTAAAAATCCTCGTACACCGCGTGGAGCAGATTGAGCGCCAGCGCGAGCAGAAGGTATGTCAGGCCCGTCAAAAATGCCGCTTCAAACGGCTTTCCCGCTTCGATCATTTCGATCACCGCCTGCGCCAGCGTCGCGGAAAAATACCCCGCCGCCGGCACAAACAGCACCGATGAGATAAACGAGCCGACCATTAAGGTCTTGCCGTATTTCCACCAGGGCGCTAAAAGGAAGCAAATGCTGCCCCAGCCCTGCCTGAGCTTTCCAACCGTCTTCTCCGGAATCAACCTTCTTTCTGTAATTGTCGTTGGTTTTATTCTTACTTAAACTGATTCACCGTCGCGGCATTATTTTCCCACGCGGCAGGCCGCGCGGGAGCCCTGTTTTATTCCATGTCTTGCGGCGGCGAAGTGAATCCGCCGCTCGCGCCGCCGGACTTCCGGCGAAAGGCCACGCTATCTCTTACTTAAACTTGTGCCACTCATTAACAGCCATCTCATCGCAGCGGTTGTTGTACTCATTCTCCGCGTGGCCTTTGACCCAGTGGTAGTGCATTTCGTGCCGGGCGATGAGGGACAAGAGCTGCTCCCACAAATCGACGTTCAGCGCGGGCTTTTTGTCGCTTTTGACCCAGCCGCGCTGCTTCCAGCCGTAGACCCAGCGCTTTTCCAGCGCGTCGATGACGTAGCGCGAGTCGGAATAGAGTTCCACGACGCACGGCTCTTTTAAGAGCCGCAGCGCCTCGATGACGGCGGTGAGCTCCATGCGGTTGTTCGTCGTGCTCGCCTCGCCGCCGGAGAGCTCGCGCTCGTGCGCGCCGTATTTGAGCACCGCGCCCCAGCCGCCGGGGCCGGGGTTGCCTGAGCACGCGCCGTCGGTATAGATAATGACCTGTTTCATGCGTTTCCTCAATAAGAGCTGATCTCGAGCGATGCATCGTCCTCGCCCGGCGTGATCGAACGAATTTCGACCGTGTACTTCATTTCCGGCGAGACGACGATCTCGACGCGGTCGCCGACCTTTTTCCCCAGGATGGCCTTGCCGACGGGCGATTCCTTGCTGATGAGGCCCTTGAGCGCGTTCTGCCGCAGGGTGGTCACGAGCTGGATGTTCTGCTCTTTCCGCAGTTTTTCGTTATAGAGCACCACGTGGTCAAAAAGGCCGACGGTGCCCTCTTTTTCGTTCACTTCGATGACCTTCGCCGTCGCGATCATGCGCTCCAAGTAACGGATGCGGCTCTCGTTGCGGTTTTTCTCCTGCTTGGCGACCTTGTACTCGTAGTTTTCGCTCAAGTCGCCGAACGCGCGCGCCGTCTGCACATCTTCGATGAGCTTGGGGCGAAGCTCCAAACGGCGGTGCTCCAGCTCTGCCTTCATCTTGTCAATGTCGACCTGTGTCAGTTCGTCATACATGGTGTATTCGCTTCCTTTTATTTTGCTTACCCTCTGCTCTGCGCGTGCGCCTTCTTGACGCGCGCGACGCGCTGGGCGTATTCCTCGCGGTCCAGAATGCCCGCGTCATATAAGACCTTCAAACTCTCAAGCCGGTCCTCGCAGCTGTCCATGTGGACAGAATGCACCTCGCCGCTGTCGGCCTGCTTCCTGCGCGCGATCTCCCAGCGCTTTTCGCTGTGTGCGCGCTCATCGGCGTGGCGCTGCTCGTTTCTCTCCCACTCGTCGGCGCGGTGCTGCTTGTGGAGCGCCTTGATCTCTGTCGGGCTCGGGCGCTTTTTTTCCGTCTGCCCGCGCAGCGCATCAAGATCCTCGGCTATGCGCTTTGCCTTTTTGATGAGCTCGTCGGGCGTCGACGAAATGCTGCCCGTTTCCCGATCATTGACCTTTTTGTCCTCGTTGGCGACAGCCGCCTTAAACCCCCAGACAAGTGCGATGATAATAAGGATCAAAACTTCTCCCATTGTCCGCGCTCCTTTCTCTTACAGCCGGTCCAGAATGTCCCTGCGCTTTTCCTGATACTCCTCTTCCGTAATGAGGCGGCGGTCGTAAAGGGTCTGCAACTCCTCGAGCCGCACCTCCGCATCGGATTTTCTTTCCTTTGCACCGTCATCCGTCTCGTCGGTGATCTCATAGCCGCCGTTGTACTTCACAACGCCCGCCGCGAGCAGGAAATTGTAGATGCCCATGCCGAAGGCCATCAGGCACCAGATGGCCTTGAAGCCGATCATCGCGCCGATGCTCGGAATGGTAAACAGGCCGAACACGCCCATCGCGCACGCGATGACGCCCGACAGAATGCTTGCGCTTTTGCTGGGCTTATAGTGGATGTTTCTTCTCATGGTGACCTCCCTTTATTTTCTTTTCTCTTTCAAAGGAAATGCAGCGCGTCACGCTGCTGCATAGCATACCCCCCATTTTCTTTCCCGAGAAAGAAAACGGGCGGTGTGACCGTCCAAAAGAAAGGCGTCTGCATTGTATGTCTTCCCTTGAACATCCTTTTTGCCTGCGGATTGCACTGCCTGCCAAGTGTCGTATCTAAACGACTTGGTTTGCTTCTATCTCCGCTGTCGCTCTGCCTGCGTATCGGCAGTCTCCATCAATTTCCGTCTATTTCGGATATACTACTGTACTTCATTATAGTGGACAGAAGCGTTTCTTTCCAGCAAATTCTGGTTTACATGCAGAGTTTTTCCGCAAGTTTGGTGTTACACACCGTGTTCTGCCTTTCGGCAGACCAATTCGTCCAGTGAAAGATCATAAAAATCGGCCAGCGCAATGAGCGTCGACATCCGCGGTTCACTTTTTCCGTATTCATACGCCTGATAAGCGCGGACGGTCACACCGATTGACAACGCAACATCGCTTTGTTTTAGCCCGCGCTCCTGTCTCAGTTTTAAAATATATTCGTGAAAATTCATTTCTGTTTCCTATTGACATGAAGTTTTCTTCGTATTACAATAAAGGAAACATGAAGAAAACCTCGTTTCTTGTTAAGGTTATTGTATGCTGCATCTTTACGAATCTCTGTTTTGTGCCGGATATGGCAACATCCGGCACGCTTTTTGTCAAAGGACGAACTCGACGATTATCGGGCATCCTTGTCCTATTACAATTCACAGTATCTTGAATTGCTCGCCATGCTTAACACCGAACAGTCCGTTCTCTTCAAAAAATTACAGGACAATCGCTCTGACATTATCGGTCTTGAGCGCGACGCTTCTTTTCGCTGCGGCCTGTGTGTCGGCCTAAAGCTCGGCAGTCTTTCTTCTCTTCTGCTCTAATCAATGCGGCGAGCGAAGCAATACCGCATCCCGCAAGCAGTCTGCCGCCGGGCTACCGTCACTCGCGCCTCACGATAGTAAGGCGCGGCTGCTGTCAGGTCGCGACTCGCAGGGATTCATGGCGAAGCCATGTACACCGCACCTGATTACCCGCAAGGGGTATGCCACATCCGTAAGGCAGCAGAGCTGCCAACGGCTGTGCAATGCGCAGCGTGTGCAGTCATTCAAGCTGCAAACCCGCAATGTGCGGGGTCAAGGGGCAAGGCCCCTTGCGTTCTCTTGGGGGTTTAAGGGGGCCATTCTCTCACGTGAGAGAATGGCCCCCTTTCCCGTGCAGCGCCAAAGGCGCTGCCACCCCTCCGCGCGACGCGCGGAAAAGAGGGCCGAGGCCTTACGCCTCGTCATCCTCCTCATGCTCTGTGAGCGCCATGGAAATGACGCTGTCTCCCTCTTCCTTGAAGCGCATGACGATCACGCCCTGCGTGGCTCTGCCTGTCGTGCGGATGGCCTCCACCGGCGTGCGGATGAGGATACCCGCGCGCGTGACGAGCAGCAGATCCTCGCTGCCGTCCACGACCTTGACGCCGACGATGCCGCCGGTCTTCTCGGTCACCATGTAGTTCTTGATGCCAAGGCCGCCGCGGTTCGTGATGCGGTATTCCTCGACCGGCGTCTTCTTGCCGTAGCCCTTTTCGGTGATGGTCAGGACTTCCTTGCCCTCCTGGGCGCGGGCGGCGCCGACGACATAGTCGCCCTCGCGCAGCTTGATGCCGCGCACGCCGACCGCCGTGCGGCCCATCGCACGGACATCGGTCTCGTCAAAGACGACCGCCATACCGTCGTGCGTGGCGATCAGAATCTTCTGCTCGCCGTCCGTCTCGCGCACGCTCACCAGCTCGTCGCCCTCGTCGAGGTTCAGCGCGCGGATGCCGTTGTTGCGCAGATTCTTGAGCGTTTCGACCGGCAGACGCTTCACCGTGCCGTTGCGCGTGACCATGGTGAGGAACAGATTCTCGGCGTTCAAGTCGCGGAAGTGGATCATCGCCTGCACGCGCTCGCCCGTCTCCACCTGGATGATGTTGACGATGTTTGTGCCCTTGGCAGCCTTGCCGCTCTCGGGGATCTGATAGCCCTTCTTGCGGTACACCTTGCCGGTGTCCGTAAAGAAGAGGATATAGTCGTGGGTCGAGGCGGTGAACACGTCGACCACCGTGTCCTCGTCGCGGGTGGTGATGCCCTTCTTGCCCATGCCGCCCTTACTCTGCGCGGTGTACTCGCTCGCGCTCGTGCGCTTGATGTAGCCGTTGCGGGTCAGGGTGAAGACGCACTGCTCCTCCTCGATGAGGTCTTCAATGTCGATCTCGTCCTCGACCTCCTGAATTTCGGTCTTGCGCTCATCGCCGTACTTGTCGCGGATCTCAAGAAGCTCGTCCTTCAAAACGCCCTTGAGCATCGTCTCGTTGGAGAGAAGCTCGACAAAGTAGGCGATCTTCTTTTCCAGCTCGTCAAACTCGTTCTGGAGCTTTTCGCGGTCGAGGCCCTGCAAGGCCTTCAGGCGCATATCGAGAATGGCCTGCGCCTGCACGTCGGAGAGCGAGAAGCGTTCCATCAGCTTTTCCTTCGCGTCGTCGTAGCTCGTGCGGATGATGTGGATGACCTCGTCGATGTTGTCCTGCGCAATGAGAAGACCTTGCAGCAGGTGCTCGCGCTCGCGCGCCTTTTTGAGGTCATACTGCGTTCTGCGCGTGATGAGCTCTTCCTGGAAGGTAAGATACTCGTCGATGATATGGCGCAGGGACAGGATTTTCGGCTGCTTCTGGTTGTCGACGAGCGCCAGCATGTTGATGGCGAAGCTCGTCTGAAGCTGCGTCTGGGCGAACAGGCGGTTTAAGACCACCTGCGGGTTCGCGTCGTGCCTGACTTCGATGACGATGCGCATGCCCGTGCGGTCGGTCTCGTCGCGGATGTCGGAAATGCCCTCCAAACGCTTGTCGTTCACCTGGTCGGCCATGTTCTTGATGAGCATGCGCTTGTTCACTTGATACGGAAGCTCAGTGACGATGATGCGCGTGCGGTCGCGGCCGAATTCTTCAAATTCCGTGCGGGCGCGCAGGATGATCTTACCGCGGCCCGTGGCGTAAGCCGCGCGGATGCCGCTGCGGCCCATAATGATGCCCTTGGTCGGGAAGTCGGGGCCCGTGACGTGCTGCATCAGGTCATAAAGCGTCGCCTCGGGATTGTCGAGCACGCAGACGCAGGCGTTGATGACCTCGGTCAGGTTGTGCGGGGGAATGTTCGTCGCCATACCGACGGCGATACCGGAAGAACCGTTGACCAGCAGGTTCGGGAAGCGCGCGGGCAGCACGCGGGGCTCTTTGCGGCTCTCATCGAAGTTCGGGTCCCAGTCGACGGTCTCCTTGTCGATGTCGCGCAGCATTTCGTTCGCGATCTTCGACATTCTGGCCTCGGTGTATCGGTAGGCGGCCGGAGGGTCGCCATCAATGGAACCGAAGTTGCCGTGGCCATCGACGAGCATATAGCGCATGGAGAAGTCCTGCGCGAGACGCACGAGCGCGTCGTACACCGACGCGTCGCCGTGCGGATGATAGCGGCCCAGCACGTCGCCGACGCAGGTCGCCGACTTTTTGAACGCCTTGTCGCTCGTCAGGCCGTCTTCGTACATGGCGTACAGGATGCGGCGGTGGACAGGCTTCAAGCCGTCGCGCACATCGGGCAGCGCGCGCCCGACGATGACCGACATCGCGTATTCGATGTAGGAGGACTGCATCTCGTGCACAAGCTCGCTCTGCACGATCTTTTGGTTGGGGAATTGAATGTCTTCGGGTTTGTAATCCACGTTTTTGTGTGCCATTTTCTTCGTCCTCCTCTCTTAAAAGTCCAGATTGACCGCGTATTTCGCGTTCTGTTCGATGAATTCCTTGCGCGGCTCGACCTTCTCGCCCATCAGCACCGTGAACGTCTCGTCGGCGAGCACCGCGTCCTCGAGCGTGATGCGCTTGAGCGTGCGCTTTTCGGGGTCCATGGTCGTCTCCCACAGCTCATGCGGGTTCATTTCACCAAGACCTTTGAAGCGCGAAATATCGACCTTTGCGTTCGGATTGTCGCCGCGCAGCTCGGCGGAGTATTGATCGCGCTCCTCCGGCGTGAAGGCAAGGCGCGTCGTCTTGCCGCGTGTCAGCTTGAAAAGCGGCGGCACCGCGGCATAGACATAGCCGTTTTCAATGAGCGGGCGCATATAGCGGAAGAAGAACGTCAGCAGCAGCGTCCGGATGTGCGAGCCATCGACATCGGCATCCGCCATGATGATGACCTTGTGATAGCGAAGCTTATTGATATCGAAATCCTCGCCAAGGCCGGCGCCGAGCGCGATGATGACGGGCTGGAGCTTGTCGTTGCCGTAAATTTTGTCGGCGCGCACCTTTTCGACGTTGAGCATCTTGCCCCAGAGCGGCAGGATCGCCTGGAAGCGCGAGTCGCGTCCCTGGGTGGCAGAGCCGCCTGCCGAATCGCCCTCTACGATGTAGAGCTCGGTGAGCTCGGGGTTATTTTCGTTGCAGTCGCGCAGCTTGTCGGGCATCGCCGCGCCGCCGAGGGCGCTCTTACGGCGGATGGATTCGCGCGCCTTGCGCGCGGCCTCTCGCGCGCGGTTGGCCGTCATCGCCTTATCCAAAATCGTGCGCGCCACGACGGGGTTCTCCTCAAGGAACTGCATCAGCCGGTCGGAGACGATGCCGTCGACCAGTGTGCGGATCTCGCTGTTGCCGAGCTTTGCCTTTGTCTGGCCCTCGAACTGCGCGTTCGTGAGCTTGACGGAGATGACGCAGGTCAGGCCCTCGCGGCAGTCTTCGCCGCTTACTTTGTCGCCCTCTTTGATGATGCCGTTTTTGATGCCGTAGGCGTTTAAAACGCGCGTGAGCGCGGCCTTGAAGCCGGTCTCGTGCATGCCGCCCTCGGGCGTGTGGACGTTGTTGGCGAACGACAGGATATTTTCCTGATAGCCGTCGTCATACTGGAGCGCCAATTCCGCGAACGAATCGCCCTTCATGCCGCTCATGTAGATGACGTTATTGTGCAGCGGCTCTTTCTTCTTGTTGAGCCACGTGACGAATTCGCGGATACCGCCCTCGTAGCACATCGAGTCACGGCGCTCGCTCTCGGGCTTTTCTTCACTCTCAAGGCGCTTGTCCTCGATGGTGATGCGAAGACCCGCGTTCAGAAACGCCTCCTCGCGCATGCGGGTGTGCAGTGTTTCGTAGGAGTATTCGAGCTCTTCGAACATCTCGGGATCGGGCTTGAACGTAACGGTCGTGCCCGTGTGGTCGGTCGAGCCGATGATGGTCATCTCCTGCGTGATCTTGCCACGGGAGAATTTCATCTCGTAGATGTTGCCGTTTTTGTGGACCTGCACCGTCAGCCATTCGGACAGCGCGTTGACAACGCTCGCGCCGACGCCGTGCAGACCGCCGGAGACCTTGTAGCCTCCGCCGCCGAACTTGCCGCCTGCGTGCAGCACGGTGTAGACGACCTCGAGCGCGGGACGGCCCGTCTGCGCCTGAATGTCGACCGGAATGCCGCGGCCGTTATCCACAACGGTGATGGTGTTGCCCTCGTTGATCGTCACTTGAATTTCCGTGCAGTAGCCCGCAAGCGCTTCATCAATGGAGTTATCCACAATTTCATAGACAAGGTGGTGCAGGCCGCTCACCGACGTCGAGCCGATGTACATGCCCGGGCGCTTGCGCACCGCCTCAAGCCCCTCGAGAACTTGAATTTCCGAGGCGTTATAATCATTGTTTTCATCCACCGCCGTGGATTGCAGGATCTCATTTTCTGCCATTTGGGTTCTCCTTTCGTCATCAGGCAGGAAGAACCGGGTCGGAGCCCTTTCCGGCCCGTTTCTCCCTGCCTCGAGCACTATTTTGATGGGAAAGCCGCTTACATCGCGGCTGTTGTCTTCTTTCTCTTAATTAGCCAATAGAAGCCGTATACAAGCGCCTGACTCATTAGGTACAGAAACAAAATGCCCGTGATCGGCCCGACGGGAAACGTCGAATCCGCACCATGGAACTGCCAGAGCACTTCGCATGCAAGCCAGAAGAGCGCCGACACCTTCATTTTCTTCCGAAAGAGCCACTTGTCGCCCTCGTCCGTTTTGAGCCGCCACGTGAAATACACCGTCAGCAGCGTGAAAAAGCCGAGCGCGATGGGCAGTATCCAGCGCTCATTGTGGGGAAGGGAAAAGGGACTTGCCAGCATCGTCAATGCAATAGGAAGCTTCATGTCTGCTCCTCCATTCTCTTTTGCAGTGTTTGGCTCGAAAGCTCGGATAAATAAACCAATTGCGGGTGATACGGGTGGTCGCACACTAAAAACGACTTGGGAATGTCCTCGCAGGCGTCGATGACTAAGCTCTCATCCTCCGCCCGGCGGAGAAATTCTGATGTTCTCTTCGATTGCGACGTGATCTCGAGATCAAAGACGCCGATGATGTGTTTTTCTGGCAGCATGACATTGTTGCCGATGTGCAGGTACATGGTACCTCCTCAGATATCGCGCCCAAAGGGCGCGGGGTGGTCTCCCATTGGCATGGGAGTGCGCAGTCAAAGGGGGGATTCTCTTTCCAAAGAGAATCCCCCCTTTGGAACCCCAAGAGAAATGCGAGGGGAGTCCCCCTCGACCCCCAACATTGCGGGTTTGCAGCTTGAATAACTGCACGCGCTGCGCAGTGTGGGTGCGGTGTACATGGCTTCGCCATGAATCTTCTGCGAATCGTCACCACTCTCAACCGCGCCTTACTGTCGTGAGGCGCGAGTGACGTCCCCTCGGCGGCAGACTGCGTGCGGAATGCGGCATTGCTTCGCTCGCCGCATTGATAAGTCTCCCAGTAGACGGTGATTACTGCGCACTTCTACAAGATAGGCAGAGCGGCAGCGGATGATAGGAGCAGAGGCAAATCGTATAGCAACTTCAACGCGGCAACACCGTGCGCAGACATTTCCATTCCGGAGGCATAAAGGCCGTTCAAGCCCGAGACTGCCAATCTAAACGCCTTTCTTTTGGACGGTCACACCGCCCGTTTTCTTTCTCGGGAAAGAAAATGGGGGGTGTGCTCCTGCCGCCCGCAGGCGGCATTTTCCTCCGCACCTGTGTGGAATTATCACCGCTCGAGTTCGAGCAATTTCATAATTGCCTCTTCATGTTCCCGCATCTGCGCTTTCATCGGCCCTTCGTCCAGATGGTCGTAGCCCAGAAGGTGAAGCACCGAGTGCGTCACGAGGTACGCCAGCTCGCGGCGGTTGGAGTGGCCGTATTCCTTCGCCTGCGCGGCGACGTGCTCGAGCGAGATGACCATATCGCCGAGCGGGACGAGACCCGTTCCGGGGTCGGCGTCCTCCTCACCCGGCAGCTCGCCGGGGGTAAGCTCGAACATCGGAAAACTCAGCACGTCCGTCGCGCGATCGACCTCGCGCATTTCGCGGTTGATCTCGTGGATGGTCTCATCGTCCGTCAGCCGCACGTCGATCTCACAGGGAAAGTCCACACCCTCGGCGGCGAGCGCCGTGCGGATGACCTTGCGGATGAAGGCGCATTTGCTGTCGCTCACGCCGGGCACGTCCGACGTGATGGGAATATAATGTCTTTTTGCCATCACTTTTTCCTCTTTTCGTTTCGCGCGGCCTCATAGTCCGCGTAGGCCTTGATGATGCGCTGGACCATCACGTGGCGCACCACGTCCTGGTCCGTGAGCTCGCAGATGCCGATGCCCTCCACGTCTTTGAGCACGCGCACGGCCTGCTTGAGGCCGCTCATCTTGTCCGCTGGCAGGTCGATCTGCGTCACGTCGCCGGTGATGACCATTTTTGAATTAAAGCCCATGCGCGTCAAAAACATTTTCATCTGCTCGCAGGACGTGTTCTGCGCCTCGTCCAAAATGATAAAGCTGTCGTCCAGCGTGCGGCCGCGCATATAGGCGAGCGGCGCGACCTCAATATTGCCGCGCTCTAAATATTTCTGGTACGTCTCCGCGCCGAGCATGTCGAAGAGCGCGTCGTAGAGCGGGCGCAGGTACGGGTCGACCTTGCTCTGCAGATCGCCCGGCAGGAAGCCGAGGCGCTCGCCCGCCTCGACCGCGGGGCGCGTTAAAATGATACGGTTCACCTTGCGCTCGCGGAACGCCGCGACCGCCGCGGCGACGGCGAGGTACGTTTTGCCCGTACCTGCGGGGCCGACGCCGATGGTGATGGTGTTTTTCAAAACGGACTCGATGTATTTTTTCTGTCCGATGGTCTTGGGCTTGATGGGGCGGCCCTTGGAGCTGATGCAGATGACGTCCTGCGTCAGCTCGCTGATGCGGTCCTCCTGTCCCGCGCGCACGAGCGAGATCACGTAGCGCACATTCTGCTCGGTGATGGGTTCGCCGCGGTTCGAAAGCGTTAAGAGCGCGTTGAGTGCTTTCGTGGCGAGCATCGTGTCCTCGACCTCGCCGTTCACGCGCAGCTCGCCCTCGCGATTGGAAATGGTGACCTTGAATTCCGATTCGATCAGCCGCACGTTCTCATCGAATGAGCCGAACAAATTGACCGCCTGCTCCATGCGTTCGATGCTGATGCGCTGTTCCATGCTGTGTTTCCTCCTGAAAAAATGTTGACGCCGGCCGGTCGCGGCTGACGGTGTTATCCTTCACTGACGGCAATGGGCACCTCTTTTCCGATCTGCTCCTCACACTCGGCGGAGAGCGTCACGACGAGGGTGTCGCCCTCCACAGCGGTCGAAAAGCGCCGCTGCGTCACGCTGCCAGTCTCCCCCAAGAGGGCGGCAAGATACGTTTCGAGCATGTCTTTTCCCTGCGCCTCCGCGTCGGCGCGGGAACGTGGTGTTACTTCCAATTCGTAGGGCAGCAGCGTTTCCGTCTCCCACGTGACGGGCAGGGCAAAAAGGCCAAAAAGCGTCCATTGTGTTTGATTCTTTATTTTATCACAATCAACATTGCAAATGCTACTCCCTTTTGCACCAATTTTCAACCGATTCTCGCCCCAAATCAAGGTATGGCTGCGCTTTTCTTTTCCGGTGTAAACCTTCTTTTCATACGTGAGCGGCACGCGGACGGTGAGGTCGTACCATGTCCGTGCCCAGACTTCGCCCTTGCCCGCTAAAAAGCGCGTCGTCACGCTCGGCTTTTCTGTGCCGCCCGTGTCCACCACGCCCGCGATCAAAAGCTGGCCCTGCTGTACGCTCGTGCCGGGCAGGACTCTTTTCTCCCCATCCAGCGCGCGGACCTTGGTGATAAGGCCCGGCTTTGCCGCAATGACGTTCGTCGGCTCGCTCTCGTTTACCCGCTCGGGTGCGCGCACGCGCTCGCGCACCTGCACATAGGCCTTGCAGCCGCGCACGTTGACCGCCACCCAGCAGAGGTCCTTGAGCTCCGGCAAAACGCGGTTGCAGATATCCTGTGAGCGGAACGAATAGATGAACGTTCCGCGGTGGACGCCGTGCTCGCGCAGGGCATGCAAAATCGTCTCAGTCGGGACGGTCTCGTTGCCCGTGACCTCAAAATCCCAGATGAAAAGCGAGTTGACGAGCAGCAGCGCCGCACACAGAATGCCGCCGGCGAACAGTGCGTGGCGTCGGCGCAGGCGCGCAAAGAAAAAGGGTGTGCCCGCCGTGCGCTCGATAGATACCTCCGCCCCGCAGCCCTCGGCGGCACGGCGCAGCGCGCGCAGGTCGCCGCGTGCCACGCAGAAGGACAGCGCCGTATCGTCGATCCACCTGACGTCCCAGAATTCGATGCCCCGCGCGGAGCAGAGGTTCAGCATCCGCTCGGGGTACGCGCTCTTTGCGCGCACGCATACACTGCCGCGCAGCAGCTTGACGGCTTTTTTCAGCATAGCTCCCTCATCTCACATATTCCACGGTGTCGATCTTGCCGAAGATGCGCACCTCGCTGTCGGTCATGCTGCGCAGCGTCAAATTCTGCCCGCGCACGCGCAGGATGAGCGAGCCCGCCCCCACGTCGATCTGCTCTGTTCCGTAGGATAAGATCCCGCTGTGTCCCTCCAGAAAGAGCTGCCGGTCACCCAGCATCTCCACATGGCACAGCCCCGCCACGATGTCCGCCGGCAGGTCAAAGAGCTCTGCCATGCGCGCCAGCATGCGCTGCGGCCGTTCGTTTCGTTCCATCGTCCATCTCCCCTTTGGGCAAAGCCTATGCGCCCTTTCGCGCGGATTTGCCTGTCCCAGGCGGGCAAGTTCGGCTTGCCCCGCGCATAGACTCGTCTGGAAGGTCAGGTGATGGCATGAAAATAAGAGACCGTTTGCCGCTTCTGGCGGTGCTGTGCTGCTTTTCCGCACTGCTGCTGTTGCCGGAGGTCAGCGCACAGGCGGTGCAGGACGCGATGCTGCTCTGCGCGCAGACGCTTATCCCGTCGCTGTTTCCGTTTTTCGTGCTCTCGTCGCTGCTCATCGCCTGCGGCGCGTCGGAGCTGCTCTCTGCGCTTTTGTCGCCGCTGATGCGGCCGCTGTTCGGTCTTTCAGGTACGGGCGCGGCCGCGCTGGCGCTGGGCCTCTGCGGCGGCTACCCCGTCGGCGCACGGACAGCTGCCGAGCTTGTGGAAAACGGCGCGCTCTCGCAGGAAGAGGGCGAGCGGCTGCTCGCCTTCTGCAACAACGCGGGACCGGGATTTCTGCTCGGCGTGTGCGGCGCGGGCGTGTTTTCGTCCAGCCGCGCGGGCGCAGCGCTGTATCTCATCCATGTCGCCGCGGCGCTCTGCGCAGGTCTTCTCACCTGCCGCGCGTTGCCGCCGGTGCCGCATGGAACATATCCGCACAAAAGCGCGAAAGCGCAGCATCTTTCCACAGCCTTTCCCGCGGCGGTGCAGAACGCGCTGACGGGATGCCTCAATGTGAGCGCGTTCGTCGTGTTTTTCACGGTGCTTGCGCGGCTGTTGCTGCACTTTCTGCCGGAGGCCTTCGCCTCATCGCTCCCCTGCGCGCTGCTGCTTGGATTTTTAGAGCTCACGAGCGGCGTGCTGTCGCTTCCCTGCTCGCGCGCGGGTTTTCTTTCCTGTGCGGCGCTGCTCGGCTGGGGCGGGATGAGCGTCCACTTTCAAACGCGCAGCATGCTCGCGGCCTCTCCCCTCTCCGCGCGGTATTACCTCAAGGGAAAGGTGCTGCAAGCGCTGCTGTCGCTGCTCCTTGCCCTGCCCGCGCTGCCGTTTCTGTTTCCCTGACGCTCACGGCTCCGCCCCTGTGATGGCGCTCGCCACCTGTGAGACCACGTCCGCCACCGCGTCGTCGAAAAGGTGCATATACACCGCGCTCGTCACGGATGTTGAGCTGTGCCCCAGCGCCTTCGAGATGCTGAACATCGGCACATTCTGGCTGTTGGCGACGCTCGCAAAGCTGTGGCGCAGCCCGTGGAGCGAGATCGGCGGGAGGCCCTGCGCGGCGATGAACTGCTCGGCCTGCTCCATCGTGGGATAGGTGCGCGTGCGGCACACGCGCCTGCCGTCTTCGCCGTCGTAGTAGAGCGAGGCATAGTAAAGGTGGTTCCTGTCGTCATACGACAGATTCCGTTTGAGCGTTTTTCTCATGCGTTTCTTCCTCTTTCCGTCGTTATGATCTTTTCTACATTTTGTGCAGAAAGTAAAAAAACACCGCTGCTCATGCAGCGGTGTTTTTTAGCGAATAAAATCAGGCGTTCTTCGCGATCTCGACGAGCTTGGTGAAAGCGACGGGATCGTTGATGGCCATCTCGCTGAGCATCTTGCGGTTGATCTCGATGCCGGCGGTCTTCAGGCCGTGCATGAACGTGGAGTAGTTCATGCCGTTGAGCTTGCAGGCTGCGGAGATACGGGTGATCCACAGGGAGCGGAAATCTCTCTTCTTCAGGCGGCGGCCGACATAAGCGTAGGTCAGGGACTTCATGACCTGCTCGTTGGCCATCTTGAAGTGGCGGGATTTGTTGCCCCAGTAGCCCTTGGCGAGCTTAAGGGTCTTGTTTCTTCTCTTGCGCGTCATCATCGCGCCTTTAACACGTGCCATATTGTATAAGCCTCCTTAAAGCGTATCGTTGTAAATTATTTGTAGGGGATCATCTTGCGGATCGTGCTGGCAGTGGTCTTGTCAGCATAGCCGCCCTGACGCAGACGACGCGTACGCTTGGTGGGCTTCTTGGTCAGGATGTGGCTCTTGAAAGCCTTGGCGACCTTGACCTTACCGGACTTGGTCAGATTGAATCTCTTTTTGGAACCGCTGTGGGTTTTCAGCTTGGGCATAGTAGTTTCTCCTTTTCGTATTTGTAGTGGCGCTCAAAGTTACTTTCCCGCCTTGGGGGAAAGGAAGATCGACATGCTGCGGCCTTCCATTTTCGGCTCTTTATCCAGGTTGGCGACCTCGGCGACGGACTCTGCAAAGCGCACAAGAAGATCGCGGCCGATGTCCGTGTGTGCCATCTCGCGGCCGCGGAAGCGGACAGAGACCTTGACACGGTTGCCGTCGGCAATGAATTTCTGGGCGTTTTTGAGCTTGGTGTTAAAATCGCCCACGTCGATACCGGGGGACATGCGCACTTCCTTGATCTCGACGACATGCTGGTTCTTTCTGGCTTCCTTTTCGCGCTTGCCCTGTTCAAAGCGGAACTTGCCGTAGTCCATGAGCTTGCACACAGGCGGCTTGGCCTGCGGCGAGATCTTGACTAAGTCAAGCCCCTGCTCGTCGGCGATGTGCTGCGCCTGCGCGGCAGACATGATGCCGAGCTGCTCGCCGGTCGCACTGATGAGACGGATCTCGCTGTCCCGGATCTCTTCGTTGATCTGATGCACGTTGCTGCTAATACCGAAGCACCTCCGTTTTTCATAAAGAATTTGGCAAACAAAAAACGAGCACAGAACATTCTGCACCCGTACCATGACACAAAAAAGCCCGAAGGCTTTGTTTTCCATGATTGACCCCTTCGCTTTGCTGGGGGTGAGAACGAATGCACCGCTCTTCTTTGTTTTGCTTAAGTAGTATATGCTCTATTTTCCGGTTTGTCAACAACAATTTGCCCGAAAAAGTGAAAATCCCACGGTATATTTTTACTTTAGCCCGTCAACACTATGTCTGCAAGCAAGAAAAGCGAAAGGAGGCGAGCACATGAAGGAGCGCAATAATCAGAACAAAAACCAGAATCAGGAAAACACCAATCAGAACCAGAACGGCAACCAGAATCAGAACAATCAGAACAAGAACAACCGCTGATTCGTACTCAAAAGCGCAGGGCTCCGGAAATTCCGGGGCCCTGCACCTTTATAGAACCTTAATCCTGCGGCCCTTGCGCGGCGAAGCGTTTCGTGCTATCATTTTATCTAAAATGCGGTATTATTCCGCTTGCATTTCAGAAAGGAGCACCATGCTCGACTCTCTTTCTCTCTGGCTGCACGAAACCCCGCTCGGCGAAACGCTGCTCACCATGCTCATCTCGATGCTCCCCGTCGTGGAGCTGCGCGGCGGCCTGCCCGCGGGCGTTGCGATGGGGCTGCCGATCCCCGTGGCGTTTGCCGCGTCGCTCGTCGGCAACATGATCCCCGTGCCGTTTATCATTTTATTTGTCCGCCCGCTGTTCCAATGGGTGCGCATACATATTCCAAAGCTTGAGGGCTTCATTTCGCACCTTGAAGCGCGCGCCGAGGCGAAAAGCGCCGACGTGCTCCGCTATCAGACGTGGGGGCTTTTGATCTTTGTCGCCATCCCGCTGCCGGGCACCGGCGCGTGGACGGGCGCGCTGATCGCCGCCGTACTCAACATGCGCTTAAAGCGCGCCGTGCCGGTCATCCTGCTCGGCGTCGTCATCGCGGGCTGCATCATCACGTTGCTGACGCACGGGGTCAGTATGCTCATTTGAATCGGTGCTGCCTTTTGATTTTCTCCCTTCGAGAGGGCGGGAGGTTGCAGCGCCTACCGGCGCTGCATTGATCATGCGGCGCTTTGCGCCACTGCCAATGCAAAGGGGGTATTCTCTTTCCGAAGAGAATACCCCCTTTTGAACCCCCAGAGAAAGGCGAGGGGCGTTCCCCTCGACCCCCGACATTGCAGGCTTTGGGCTTGAAGGGCTGCACGCGCTGCGCAGTGGAGGTGCGGTGTACATGGCTTCGCCATGAGTCTTCTGCGTGTCGGTTCATGTTGCAACCGCGCCCTACTCCGTGGGGCGCGAGTGACGGTAGTTTGGCGGCGGACTGCCTGCGCATCGGCGGCATTGCTTCGCTCGCCGCCTTTTCAAATGATAAAAACGACCGCTGACGCGGTCGTTTCATTTTAATTCCTGCTCCAGATCGTGAAAGTATTCAGGGCAAAAGAACTCGTCGACGGTAATACTTAGGCCGTCACAGACCTTTTTGATCGTTGCAACGGTAGTTGTATGATTCCGTCCACTTATAATGTTGTTGAGCGTGGATTGCGTAATACCGCTCAAAATACTCAAGCGGTTGATTGTGATATTCCGTTCTTCACACAGTGTCAAAATGCGTCGCCGCACGGCTTCGCCTACTGTCATCACGACCACCCCCGCTTTCTTTTCATAAAGAATATCGTTTTCCTCTTGAAAAGATTAACTCTTTTGAGTTAAAATAACCGAAAAGGGTTAAGGAGGTGTCTGTAATGACTGACTATCAGAAAATGTACACCACGCTATTCAACGCAGTGACCGATGCACTCGAAAAAATGGAAGTGCAAAACTACGGTGACGCAAAAGAACTGCTTATCTCCGCTCAACAAAAGACAGAAGAGATCTATATCACAGCACAGAACTAAAATAGAAGCAATTCTGAACGCGGCGAGCGCAGCAATGCCGCGCCGTCAGAAGCAACAGCGGGGAAGATAATCCAAAAAGGAGGGGCAAGGCCCCTCCCTTTTGGTCGTTAGGGGTGCAGGGGCGAGATCGAAACGCCCCTGCCATTCTCTTGGGGGATCAAAAGGGGGATATTCTCTCACGTGAGAGAATATCCCCCTTTTTATGCACCCCCCCGCGCGGCGTGGGAATTCCTCACCGCGCTGCGAGCGGCATTATTCTTTATTCGGTTCGGGATCGCCCGCCAGCGAATCGAGATACAGATACAGCGGCATCAGCTCGCGGAAGCCCGCGAGGACTTCGTCTTTGAGCTCCGGCGTGAACAGCACGCCTTCGGGATTGTCATCATAGCCGACGGCGATATTTTTCGCGTTGTACCACGGGTTCAGGAGCTTGCCGACGTCGCCCTTCGGGCGCTTGAACTGCTCGCCGGAGAGCGTGAAGCGGGATTTATTCAGCTTGCGCACGAGCTTTTCAAGCCTTTTGGGGTCGGTCTCGATGCGGCGGCGGAGCTTGGCCATCGTGGCGGGGGAGGCGTCCCAGTAGCCGCAGCCATAGCTGAAGTAGTTCGGTGCGAGCTCGAAATACAGCGCGGGGACGCCCTCGAAGCGCTCGTGCGGGCGCTCGATCGTGAACCACAGGTGGTCCTTATATGGGCCGCGGCCAAAGAGACGGCGAGCGTCGCGGTAGATGCGGCAGACGTGCAGCTTGAGCGACTGCTTGGGATATGCCGCGGCGATCGCGTCGAACAGTTCGCTGCCGAGCTCGCGCATCGGCCGGTCAACGAGCGCGAGGAACTGCTCTTTTCGCGGCAGGAACCACTCGCGGTTGTTGTTGAATTTGATGCCCCAGAGGAACTCGACGGCCTCGGGCGTAAAACCTTGAAACATGATCCACCTCAAAGAAAAATTTGCAACGATGGCAGTATACCACCGAAAACGCGAAAAAAACAAGAGGGATCTCGCACCAGATCCCTCTTGTCTCAGAGGAGCACCGTCCTGTTTTTACCCAAAAACAGGAACAGAAAAAGCAAAGTTACTTTGTGGCGTGGTCGACCGAGTACATGTGCTCGATGAGGTCGAGCACCTTGTTGGAGTAGCCGATCTCGTTGTCGTACCAGCTCACGACCTTGACGAACGTATCCGTCAGGGCGATACCAGCCTTGGCGTCGAAGATGGACGTGCGCGTATCGCCGAGGAAGTCGGAGGAAACGACCTGCTCGTCGGTGTAGCCGAGGATGCCCTTGAGCTCGCCCTCGCTGGCCTTCTTCATGGCCGCGCAGATCTCATCGTAGGTGGCGGGCTTTTCAAGGTTGACGGTCAGGTCGACGACGGAGACATCCAGCGTGGGAACGCGCATGGACATACCGGTCAGCTTGCCGTTGAGCGAGGGGATGACTTTGCCGACGGCCTTGGCGGCGCCGGTGGAGGAGGGGATGATGTTGCCTGTGGCCGCGCGGCCGCCGCGCCAGTCCTTCAGGGACGGGCCGTCCACGGTCTTCTGCGTGGCGGTGACGGAGTGCACGGTGGTCATCAGGCCATCCTTGATGCCGAAGCAGTCGTTCAGGACCTTGGCGATGGGGGCCAGGCAGTTCGTGGTGCACGAGGCGTTGGAGACGAACTGCATGTCGCTCGTGTAGGAATCGAGGTTGACGCCGCAGACGAACATCGGCGTGTCATCCTTGGACGGGGCGGACATGACGACCTTCTTCGCGCCGGCGTCGATGTGCGCCTGCGCCTTTTCCTTCGTCAGGAACAGGCCCGTGGATTCGACGACGTACTCCGCGCCGATCTTACCCCAGGGCAGATCCGCGGGGTTGCGCTCGGCGAAGACGGGGATCTCGCGGCCGTTGACCACGATGCCGTAGTCGTTGCTCTTCACATCGGCGGCGAATCTGCCGTGCATAGTATCGTATTTCAACATGTAGGCCAGATAATCGGCGGGGCAGAGGTCATTGATGCCCACGATCTCGATCTCAGAATGGTTCAGGCTTGCGCGAAAGACCATACGGCCAATGCGGCCAAAGCCGTTAATACCGACCTTAATACTCATAAAACTTACTTCCTTCCTGTTTATCGGAATATATCGAATGTTTGGTACATTTAGATATTATATAGCAGTAGTTTCGTTTTGCAAGTCTTTTTTTGCAAAAATTCTATTTTTTTCATAATTTCCACAAATTCCTTGCTTTTTGACCGAAATTTTGCTACCCTCATACTACAACGCTGTACAACAAAACGTTCTAAGCGCGAGCTTATCGCGAAAACACCAATTCTTTCCGCGCAAACTCCGCCTCCCTGCGGTGAATGCTACCGGTAGGAGAACTTTTATTAGGAGACGCTATGCGGGATTATACTGAAGAAGAACTGAAAATGCTGTCGGATGTGCTGCCGAATATTGCATTGCAGCTGCGCACCTCGCTTTCGACGATCTACACGGCGGTCGACCGCCTGGCACCGCAGGAGACGCGGGAGAAGGACCCGAAGACTGACCGCACCGCCGCGGCATTTTACCAGAGCTATTACCAGCTCTACCGCGTCACCAGCAATCTGACCGACGCGGGGAACCTGTTTGAGCGCAAGCGCTTCGAGCTCTACGATGACGACATTGTCGGCGTCTGCCGCAGCGTGTGCGCCGAGGTGGACTTCCTTTTTGCGCAGCGCGGCGTGGAGCTCGACTTCCTCGCCGACCGCGACAGCCGCATCATCGCCCTCGACGCCGAGGCCATCCGCAAGCTGCTGCTGAATCTCCTCTCCAATGCGCTTAAATTTACGCCCAAGGGTGGCAGTGTCCGCGTGCGCGTGAAAACGGAGGGGAGATTTGTCAAGATCACCGTGGCGGACACCGGCAGGGGCATGGACAGCGACACGCTGGCCCATTTGTTCGACCGCTTTATGGACGGCGGGCAGGACCCCATGCCGCCGCGCGGCTTAGGGCTCGGCCTTCCGATCTGCCAGCGCATCGCGCAGGGCCACGGCGGCATGATCGTCGCGCAGTCGGAGGAGGGGAAGGGCTCGCTCTTCACTGTCTCGCTCCCTGCGGTAAAGGCCGGGCGCGTACAGCTCAAGGACCGCGGCAGCGACTACGCCGGCGGCTTCAACCGCACGCTCGTGGAGATGTCCGACGCGCTTTCGAGCGAGGCATTTCTGCAAAAGTATCTGGATTAAGGGACACAGATGAAGAAAAAAGTTTTGATCGCCATGAGCGGCGGCGTGGATTCCTCCGCCGCCGCGCTTTTGCTGCAAAAGCAGGGCTACGAGTGCGCGGGCGCGACGCTGTTGCTCTGCGGCAACGAGACGGACGGCGCGAAGCGTATTGCCGACGGTCTCGGTATGCCGTTTTACATCTTCGACGAGCACGAGCTTTTTGCGCGCGAGGTGATGGATCACTTCGTCAGCGAGTACCGCGCGGGCCGCACGCCGAATCCGTGCATCGACTGCAACCGCTGCCTCAAATTCGGTGCATTTTTGGACCGCACGCTGGAGATGGGCTTTGACTACATCGCGACGGGGCACTATGCCCGCGTCGGCTATGACGAAGCGAGCGGACGTTACCGGCTGCTGCGCGGCGAGAGCCGCGCGAAGGACCAGAGCTACGTGCTCTATCAGCTCACGCAGGAGCAGCTATCGCATCTTCTGCTGCCGGTCGGCAGCTTTGAAAAGCCGGAAATTCGAGAGCAGGCGGAGGAGGCGGGCCTTGCAAACGCCCATCAGGCCGATTCACAGGACATCTGCTTCATCCCCGACGGGGACTATGTGCGCTTTCTGCGCGACTATGGCGGCGTGACGCCGCAGCCCGGCGACTTTGTCGACGAAACGGGCCGCGTGCTCGGCCGCCACCGCGGTTTGGAGTGCTACACGGCGGGTCAGCGCAAGGGCCTCGGCGTGAGCGCGGACCGCCCGCTCTATGTGATATCCAAAAATGCCGAAAATAATACCGTGCTGCTCGGCGACAACGAGGAACTGTTTTCCGCAGCGCTGCTCGCCTCGCGCGTGAACTGGATCGCGGGGGAGACGCCCGCAGAAAAAGTCTATTGCACCGCCAAAACGCGCTACAGCCAGAAAGAGTGCGGCGCCGTCGTCACACCGCTGGAAGGAGGCTGCGCGCACGTCGAGCTCCTCACGCCCCAGCGCGCCGTCACGGCAGGACAGGCCGTCGTCTTCTATGATGGCGAAGAGGTCCTCGGCGGCGGCACGATCGAAAAGGCGTTATAAAAGTGAGAAAAGGCTCCGCGAAAGCGGAGCCTTTTGGCATATTATCGTTCGCTGACATGTGCCTCGCTGCCGAAGATCATGTCGTCCACGTCGCCATGACGGATGTTGTCTTTTTCCTTCATTGTAACCATTCCTTTCAGCTTTTCTCTCACCCGGCTATTATATGCGCGAGCAAACGAAAAGTTGTACGAAAAAGGGCAATGGGAATAAAAGGCGTCGCAGACTTTCACCCGCAAGGGGTATGCGGCATCCGTAAAGCAGCGAAGCTGCTAACGGCTGCCCAAGCGTCCGCAGACGCAAAATGATTTTAATCGTAAATTCCGACGTCACCGTCGCGGCATTACGATTCCCGCGCCCGTTCGGGCGCGCCAATCGTGCCACTTCCTCGAAACCGGCTCGCTTCATCCGCCACTGGCGGTGCTTCGCCGATTTCCGTGTGCGTCAGAAAAAACGCCTCTCAGCCCGCAAACGTGCGCGCCTTCGGCGCGTGCGCTGCCGCGGGCTGCAATCCCCCTCAAAAAGCGGCTCTGCCGCTTTTTTGAAGTTAATAGCGATGGTTTAGGATCTCCACCACGTCCGCCAGCGCGCCGTCCTTGCAGTGGCAGACGATGTGCGCACCCCATTCCTTGACCTCGGGGATGGCGTTTTCGGGCGCGAAGCCGATCTCGGAGACCTCGAGCATCGGAATGTCGTTGTTGTGGTCGCCGATGCAGTAGATGTCCTTGCGCGCAACGCCGAGGAGCTTGGCAAGCTTTAAGATCATGCCGCCCTTCGTCGCGCCGCGGCGCGTCAGCTCAAGCAGGTGATCGCTCGAAAAAATCAGCTCGTAGCGTTTTCCCCACTCCTGAGAGACGATAAAATCGCGCACCTGCTCCAAAAGCGGCTTTTCCTCTTCAAAGAGCAGCTTGATGATCGGCAGGTCCACCTCGCGGAAGTCCTTGACCTCCTCGGTCTTCGCGCGCGTCAGGTGCTCGTGGTTGCGCGTGTAGTCGTTCGGGTGCAGGACGTGGATGCGGCGGTCGTCGTGGTAGATCTCGAAGCACAGGCCGGGGAAGCGCGCGAGCAGCGTGTCGACGTGATCGTAGATGTCCGCGTCTAAAAACGCGGTCTCCACATAGCAGTCCTTGTTGAAGTCATAGATGGCCGCGCCGTTGGCGATGACGCAGGGGGCGTTGCAGGGCAGATCCTTGGCGTAGCGGGCAAAGGCGGGCAGCGCGCGGCCGGTGGAGATCGAAAAATAGCCGCCGTTTTGAATGAAATACTCAACTGCCTCGCGGTTGCGCGCGCTCATCGGCGGGATGTCCTCGCCGCGCTCCAGCGCGCCCTGCGTATAGACGAGCGTGTTGTCAAAGTCGCTGGCGAGCAGCACCTTGTTGAATTTCAGCATGATGGATCCCCTCTTCTTTTCTCGTTGTTTTTCGACGAAAGTATACCACGGCGCGGGAGAAATGAAAAGGGATGTTTTGCGTAAAGATATCAGCCGATGATGCCGAATTTTCCTTTGATAAAATGACGGTAGTCGGGCTGCTTTTCGGCATTTTCGTATTCATGTTTCATGGTTTGCCATATCCAGGCGCGGAACGGATCGCCGGTCTGCGCATAGCGCAAAATGTGCAGCAGCCCCTCCCGCTCTGCGCGGAGAATGGCCTCATAGGCGTCGGGGACGAACTCGCATGAGACGACCACTGCCGCCTCTTCGGACGTGACCGCAAACGGCACGTCGGAAACGGGCGCCGCCTTCGTCGGTTCCGCGCCATAAATATAGCCGGAGACGCCGGCATAGGTCTCCTCCAGTGCGTTGGGGTAGTATTCCTCCAGCCGCTGCACGCCGTCTAAGTCGAAGCCGTAAGGTCCCCATTTTTCCCACCGGCCCGTGTGGACAAAGCCGGTATCGCGGCAGTATTTTTCAACGGCATTGCTCAGATAGACCAGCACATTTTCCCGTTTCTTCGAAAAGTAGACGAGCGGGCGGCCGTGGTTGGAGACGTGCGGCGTGAGGACGACGAGACCGCCGATAGGGGAGGCATGATACAGCATGAGAATGACTCCTTTCCGCCTTTTGGCAAAACCGCCGCGAAACAGCTGTGCTTCGCGGCGGTTCTATTTCTTTTTACGCTTCGCTCTTCGGCGCGGGATTTTCGCCGCCCTGACCGCCACTTCTGCGGCGGCCTCTGCCGCCGCGGTGGCTGCGGCGGCGCGGCTTGTTCTCACCGCCCTCAATCGCGCTCTCGGCTTTCGGCGGGCGGGGCGGACGCGGGGCTTTCGGCGCGTCGGGAGTTTCGCTGTTCGGCTTGCTCTGGCGCGGGGCGCGGCGCTCGCCGTTCTTGTCGGGATTGCGGGGCGGACGTTCGCTGCTCGGCTTATCGCCGCGCGCGGGGCGTTGGCTTCGCTTTTCGGCGGGCTTGTCGCCACCCTTTTGGGGCGTGTTTTCACTCTTCGGCGCGGCGGACTTCTCGCCGCCTTCACCGCTGCCCTTGCCGCGGCCTCTGCCGCCGCGATGCCCGCGGCCGCCGCGGCGGGAACGGCGCTTTTCCGTCTCCTCCTCGTCAGCGGCGGGGGCGTCCGCTTTTGCGACGGGGGCCGTCCACTGTTCGGGCGGCACGATGGGCTTGGCAGACGAGAAGAAGTTCAGCGTCAGCTGCGGCTCCTCCTCCGGCGGCTCCTGATAGCGCTCGGGGAGCGTCGTGGGGAGCTCGATGCCGTCGCGCGAGCCCTTGCCGTTGCGCAGCACGTGAATTTCGCAGGTGCGGTAGCGCTTGGGGCTCTCGTTCTGCCCGTCGAGACGCACGAGCACCTGCTCGCGCAGAATGTCGACCGAGCTCACGTTGCCAAGGCCGTCGGGCGTTGCGACAAACGAATCCTGCTTCGGGCAGCGGCGCACCGCGTCCTCGTAGGCGTTCTGCTCGTATTTGAGGCAGCACATGAGCCTGCCGCACGTGCCGGAGATCTTCGTCGGGTTCAGGCTCAGATTCTGCGTCTTGGCCATCTTGATCGAAACGGGGACGAAGTCGTCCAAAAACTGCGAGCAGCAGAAAGGCCGGCCGCAGATGCCGAGGCCGCCGAGCATCTTCGCCTCGTCGCGCACGCCGATCTGCCGCAGCTCGATGCGGGCACGGAACACACCGGCTAAATCGCGCACGAGCTCGCGGAAGTCCACGCGCCCATCGGACGTGAAGAAAAAGATGATCTTGCTGCCGTCGAAGTTGCTCTCCACGCGCACGAGCTTCATGTCGAGCCCGCGCTCGGCGATCTTCTTCTGGCAGACCTCGAAGGCGTTCTTTTCGCGCGTTTTGTTGTAGGCGTAGGTGCGGTCATCGTTCTCCGTCGCCACGCGCACGAGCGGGCGCAGCGGTTGGACGACGGAATCGTCCTCCACCTCATGGTTGCCCGAGACGCACTGGGCGTACTCGAGCCCCTGCGCGGTCTCGACGATGACGAACTGGTTGGGTTCGACCGTGATGCCGTGCGGGTCAAAATAATATTCCTTGCATCCGCCGCGGAAGCGGACTCCGATCACTTCTGTCAAAGGGTTTCCTCCAATTCAACGGCGAAGCCGCCCAGCGTGGGCCCGACGCCGACGTTATAGGTGCATTTATTGCGGTAGTCCTGCAATAAATCTATTGTGCCGAGTAATTTGGCTTTTGTCAAGCGCGAAGCCAGTGACCGCGCGATGCGAAGATCCCTCTCCGGTACGCTCGCGCCGTACTGCCCCAGCAGGGCGGACGAGAGCAGAAGCCGCGTCCCCTCGAAAAGCGAGGACAGGTCGTCGCGCGTGACCTTCTGCGTTTCGAGCTTTGCGAGGAATGCCGCGCGGGACGCGCGCGACCCCTCGGCGATGAGCCGCGCGAGCTCGAGCGCGAGCTCGTCAGGCGCGCCGCCCTCTTCGACGGTGGGGGAGAGCTTGACCTCCACGCAGCGCGAGCGGATGGTCTGGAGCAGAACCGCCGGATTTTCCGCGCAGAAGAAGAACGCTGCGTAAGCGGGCCCCTCCTCCACGAGCTTCAAAAGCACGTTCTGGTCCTTTTCCGTCAGGATGGTGCAGTTCTCGAAAATGTAGACCTTGCGCGCGCCCTCGTTCGGGCGGATGAACGCGTCGGCGCGCATCGCGCGCACCGTGTCGATCGAGAGCTCCTTGTGCTCTGCGTCGCGCACGAACGTGACGTCGGGGTGGATGTCCTGCATCACCTTGCGGCAGGCAGGGCAGGCGAGGCAGGGCTTGCTTTCCGCTGTGCACTCCATCGCCGCGGCGGCATAGCGCGCAGCGCTCACGCGGTCGCCGCTGCCGCTGAAAATGAGTGAGTGCGACAGTGCGCCGCGCTTTGCCGCGGCGCGAAGACGCGCCGCCGTATCGGTTTTTGCAAAATCCAAAAGCTCCATTGCCCGCTCCATGCTCTGTACTCTGCGCGCATTTTCAGCGCAAATTTAAAAATAGTATATCGCAAAAGTGCGGCGCTTGCAAGAAAATCCGCGCCCCGCGACGGAAAAACAGAACGATTTTGTGCCAAATTGCGTTTTGTGGGAGAAAAAAATGCGGAAAGTCGACAAAAATTTCACAACTTGTTATTGAAAGTCGGGGATTTTCT
>ENA-UEQJ01000684-UEQJ01000684.1-human-gut-metagenome-genome-assembly--contig:-NODE-684-length-28280-cov-8.348615_pt1 | contig 28280 bp, 17 predicted proteins | sample MGYA00242937_ERZ507938 | MGnify/ENA primary metagenome ERZ507938 (study PRJEB26167, sample SAMN06115437) | human gut metagenome | host: Homo sapiens | place: China:Gansu | collected 2015-07-03 | study...
AATGCGCAAGTGCCGGATAGGAACGGCAAAATTTTTTACACTTCTATTACTTCTTTATCACACATAAGCAAAAAGTCAGGGCATGAAACAGCTCATGGCGGGCGGCGGCGTGGCGCTCATCGGCGTCATTCTCGTTCCCCTGCTCTCCGGCCTGTTCGGTTAATCGCCCGCACAAATCCTTCGCGGCGTCCGCCCCTCGGGGCGGGCGCTGCGGGAAAGGAGGGTAAAGCCCATTGGATTTGATATGGCAGAAATTCACCGAATGGCTGAAGGAGCTGCTGGTCAGCGGCATCATGGACAACGTGAACGGGCTGTTTGACAACGTAAACAGCCGCGTGGCGGGCATCGCCGGACAGGTGGGCGCTACGCCCCAGGGCTGGAACAGCGGCGTCTACGGCATGATCCGAACGCTGTCGGACAATGTGATTTTGCCCATCGCGGGCGTTGTCCTGGCCTTTGTCATGACGCTGGAGCTGATTCAGCTCATTACGGAAAAGAACAATATGCATGACGTGGACACCTGGATGTTCTTCAAATGGATATTCAAGACCGCCTGCGCCGTGCTCATCGTCACCAACACATGGAACATCGTCATGGGCGTGTTCGAGGCGGCTCAGAGCGTCGTCAACAGCGCGTCGGGCATCATCGTATCGGACACGTCCCTGACGTTCAACGAGCATATCGCGGGATTTGAAGCAGCGCTTGCGGAAATGGAGGTCTGGTCGCTGCTGGGGCTGTGGCTGGAGTCCGTGGTCGTGCATCTTTCCATGTGGGCGCTGACCATCTGCATTTTCATCATCTGCTACGGCAGAATGATCGAGATCTACTGTGTGACCTCCATTGCGCCCATCCCCATGGCGACCATGGCCAACCGGGAATGGGGGCAGATGGGCCAGAATTACCTCAGAAGCCTGCTGGCGCTGGGCTTTCAGGGCTTCCTCATCATCGTCTGCGTGGCGATTTACGCGGTGCTGATCCAGAACATCGTGGTGGAGAGCAGCGTCTCGGCGGCCATATGGACGTGCATGGGGTATACGGTGCTGCTGTGCTTCACGCTGTTTAAGACGAGCTCCCTTGCCAGGAGCCTGTTCCACGCTCACTGACGGAGGTGATGAAATTTGGCATACGTTCCCGTACCCAAGGACTTGAACGCGGTGAAAACCAAGGTCATGTTCAATTTAACAAAACGGCAGATTCTGTGCTTCGGCGGCGGCGCGCTCATCGGCGTACCGCTTTTCTTTCTGCTCAAGGGCCATATCGGCAGCAGTGCGGCGGCCCTTTGCATGATGCTGGTCATGCTGCCCTTCTTCCTGCTGGCCATGTATGAAAAGAACGGTCAGCCTCCGGAGAAGCTCATCCGCAACATCGTGCAGGTGTGCTTCCTGCGCCCCAAACAGCGCCCGTACAGGACGAACAATTTCTACGACCTGCTGAACCGGCAGGATATTTTGGATAAGGAGGTCTACGCGATTGTCCACAAACAAAACCCCCGCAAGAAAGCTCACACGAGCCGAGCGAAAGCAGATCGACGCGGCGATTGCAAGAGCCAGGCGTCAGGATAAGCGAAAGAAGTCCGCCCAGGACAGCATCCCCTTTCAGCGGATGTACCCCGACGGCGTGTGCCGCGTGACGGACAATTACTACACGAAAACCGTGCAGTTTCAGGATATCAACTACCAGCTCAACCAGAACGAGGACAAGACCGCCATTTTCGACGGCTGGTGCGACTTCCTCAACTATTTTGATTCCTCCATCCGCTTCCAGCTCTCCTTCATCAACCTCTCCGCCACGCGGGACACCTACGCCCGGCGCATCGCCATCCCCTTGCAGGGCGACTGCTTCGACAAGCTCCGCACCGAGTACACCGGGATGCTGCAAAGCCAGCTCGCCAGAGGCAACAACGGGCTGATTAAGACCAAGTACCTGACCTTTGGCGTGGAGGCGGACAGCCTGAAAGCCGCAAAGCCCCGATTGGAGCGCATCGAGACGGATATCCTCAACAACTTCCGCCGTCTGGGCGTGCAGGCGGAGAGCCTGAACGGGATGGAGCGCCTGCGCCTGCTGCACGGGATGCTCCACATGGACGAGCCGCAGCCCTTCCGCTTTTCGTGGGACTGGCTGGCCCCCTCCGGGCTGTCGGTGAAGGACTTCATCGCGCCCAGCGCCTTTGAGTTCAAGACCGGCAGCAGCTTCGGCGTGGGCAGCAAAACCGGCTGCGTATCCTTTTTGCAGATTTTAGCGCCGGAACTCAACGACCGGATGCTGGCGGATTTTCTCGATATGGAAAGCTCCCTTATCGTCAGTATGCACGTCCGGTCCGTGGATCAGGTAAAGGCAATCAAGACCATCAAGCGCAAGATCACCGACTTGCAGAAGATGACCATTGAGGAGCAGAAAAAGGCGGTGCGCTCCGGCTACGATATGGATATTATCCCCTCCGACCTTGCCACCTACGGCACGGAGGCGAAAAAGCTCTTGCAGGAGCTGCAAAGCCGCAACGAGCGTATGTTCCTTTTGACCTTCCTTGTGGTGAACGTGGCGGACAACAGGCAGCGCCTCGGCAACAACGTCTTTCAGGCGGGCTCCATCGCCCAGAAGTACAACTGCCAGCTCACGCGGCTGGACTTCCAGCAGGAGGAGGGCTTCATGAGCAGCCTCCCCTTGGGGCTGAACCAGATCGAGATCCAGCGGGGGCTCACCACCTCCAGCGTGGCGATCTTCGTGCCGTTTACCACCCAGGAGCTGTTTCAGGACGGCAAGGAAGCCCTGTACTGCGGGCTGAACGCCCTTTCCAATAACCTCATCATGGTAGACAGAAAGCTGCTGAAAAACCCCAACGGTCTGATCTTGGGTACGCCCGGAAGCGGCAAGTCCTTCTCCGCCAAGCGTGAGATCGCCAACGTGTTCCTCGTCACAAACGACGATATCATCATCTGCGACCCGGAGGCGGAGTACGGGCCGCTGGTGGAGCACCTGCACGGGCAGGTGGTGAAGATCTCGCCTACCTCCACCGACTACCTGAACCCCATGGATTTGAACCTGAATTACAGCGACGATGAAAACCCGCTGAGCCTGAAATCCGACTTCATCCTGTCCCTGTGCGAGCTGATCGTGGGCGGCAAGGACGGCCTTATGCCGGTGGAAAAGACCATCATCGACCGCTGTGTGCGCTCTGTCTACCGGGAATACCTGAGCGACCCCCGCCCGGAAAAAATGCCTATTTTAGAGGACTTGTACAACGAGCTTCGCAGGCAGGATGAGAAGGAAGCGCAGTATATCGCCACGGCGCTGGAAATCTACGTCACCGGCTCACTCAACGTGTTCAACCACCGCAGCAACGTGAATATCGAAAACCGCGTGGTCAGCTTCGATATCAAGGAGCTGGGCAAGCAGTTAAAGAAGATCGGGATGCTGGTGGTGCAGGACGCGGTGTGGAACCGCGTCACGATCAACCGGGAGCAGCGCAAGTCCACCCGCTACTATATCGACGAAATGCACCTTCTTCTGAAGGAGGAGCAGACCGCCGCATATACGGTGGAGATATGGAAGCGCTTCCGCAAGTGGGGCGGCGTTCCCACGGGCATTACGCAGAACGTCAAAGACCTGCTCTCCAGCCGTGAGGTGGAGAACATCTTTGAAAACTCCGACTATGTGTATATGCTCAACCAGGCTTCCGGCGACCGGCAGATTCTGGCGAAGCAGCTCAACATCTCGCCCCATCAGCTCTCGTATGTGACCCAATCCGCCGAGGGCGAGGGGCTTTTGTTCTACGGCAGCGTGATCCTGCCCTTCGTAGACCGCTTCCCCAAGGATACGGAGCTGTACAAAATCATCACGACCAAGTTATCGGAGCAGGTGCAGTCAGAATAGAAACGAGAAAGGATGTGCGAATATGAATAACAATCTGATGATCTTTGAAAACCCGGAGTTCGGAGCTGTACGCAGCATCCTGATCGACAGCGACCCGTGGTTTGTAGCAGCCGACGTGTGTAAAGCGCTGGAGCTTGAAAAAACAAACCGGGCTTTAAGCAGGCTCGACGACGACGAAAAGGGTGCTCATTCAGTGAGCACCCCCGGCGGCAGGCAGCGAATGTCTATCATCTCTGAATCTGGATTGTACTCGCTTATTCTCGGCTCCCGCAAGCCGGAAGCGAGAGCCTTCAAGCGCTGGATTACCCATGAGGTCATTCCCTCCATCCGCAAGCACGGCGCGTATATGACGGATGCAATTCTTAGCCGGATGGATGAGCACCCCGAGCTGATCTCGGAGTATATCGGCAAGCTCCGTGCGGAAAACGCAAAGGCGAACGCCGCGCGGGAGGCGCTGAAAAAGGCGGAGGCCGAGAACGCACGGCTGGCTCCGAAGGCCAGCTACTACGATTCCTTTGTGGGCGTTGAGAGCGTGACCTGTCTCCGCTATACCGCCAAGGAGCTGGGCGTTCCGCAGAAGAAATTTATCGGCTACCTGCTGGAAAAGGGGTATGTGTTCAGAGACCGTCACCGCAGCGACCGTGTATTTGTCAGAGCCGGCAAGCGCAACGACCCGCTGTTTGTGACCAGAGATTTTTACCTTCCCAACGGCACAAAAAGCGAATACACCCTCGTCACGCCTGCCGGAAAGGCGCATTTTCTGAAAATCGCGGAGAAAATCCGCGTCTGGGAGCCCCGTGAGGTTGCAGAGGGCAAAGACGCCAGCGAACAGGCCGTCTTTGCCGCGTGCGTATGACGATCCAATCCCCACAGAATCGAGGTGATGAATATGGCAAAACGCTCGCCAAGGCTGATTTTCACCGAGGAAGAACGTGCCCTGCCGGAGCTGGAACGAGCTGTCCGCAAGGCGGACAGGGCGGCGGTTAAGCTGGAAAAGGCCGAAGCGAAAATTCCCAAGAAAACCGTTAAGGTCAAAAAGCGCGTTGTGGACAGTGAGAGAGGCAAGGTCACGACGCGCCTTTTCTTTGAGGAGGCGGACAAAAAGCGTCCGCCCTCCAAGCTGGCGCACGCCGCAAGGAAAGCGCCGCCGGATACCGTCCGCAGCGCAGTCCACCGCAAGCTCCGGGAGGAGGGCGACGACAACCCCGGCACGGAGGCGGCGAACACCCTGACCGAGACGGCGGAGCGCACCTGGCGCATTGCGGAATCGGCGCACCGCTCCCATGCGGAAAAGCCCTACCGCAAAGCGGACAAGGCGGAAGCCGCCGCAGACAAAGCTAATCTCAAGGCGCTGAACAAACAGTACGAGCAGGAATACGGCAGGGCTTCCAACCCCTATTCCCGCTGGCAGCAGAAGCAGGCCATTAAAAAGGAATACGCCGCCGCAAAAGCGGGGAACGGCGCGAGGAATACCGTCAAAGCGTCCGAGACCACCGCGAAGGCGGCAAAGCGCGCCGCCGAGGGGAGCAAAAAGACCGGCAGCTTTTTTGTCCGGCACAAGAAGGGCTTCCTCATCGCGGGCGGCGTCGCCGCCGCGATACTGCTGCTCATGACCTGCATTTCCTCCTGCTCCACGCTGTTTCAGGGCGGGCTGTCCGGCGTTGCGGCCTCCACCTATCCGCTGGAGGATGCGGATATGCTGGCGGCGGAAGCCGCCTGCTGCGCCATGGAGGACGAGCTGCGGGAATACCTGAACAGCTACGAAAGCACCCACGATTACGACGAGTACCACTTCGACCTGGACGAGATTGAGCACGACCCCTATGTGCTCATTTCCATGATTACCGCCCTCAAGGGCGGAGAATGGACGATTGACGAAATAGGCGGGATTCTGGAGACGCTGTTTGAAAAGCAGTATATCTTAACGGAAACCGTCACCACGGAAACCAGATACCGCACCGAAACGCATATCGGCTACTACACCGACGAAAACGGCAATCTGCAAAGCTACGAGTACGAGGCGGAGGTTCCCTACACCTGGTATATCTGCCATGTGGAGCTGGAAAATTTCAACCTCTCCCATGTGCCGGTGCATATCATGTCCCACGATCAGCTCTCCATGTACGCCGTGTATATGAGCGTGCTGGGCAACCGCCCCGACCTGTTCCCCGGCTCCCCGTATGTGAACCGCTACTACTATACCAAGTATGAGAAGTACGAGATACCCCCGGAGGCGCTGGCGGATGAACAGTTCGCCGCCATCATCAAGGAAGCGGAAAAGTATCTGGGCTACCCCTACGTCTGGGGCGGCAGCTCGCCCGCCACCTCCTTCGACTGCTCCGGCTTCGTTTCGTATGTCTACAACAACTGCGGCCTGCATTGGAGCTTCGGCAGGCTGGGCGCGGAGGGGCTGCGGGGCATGTGCGCCTATGTCTCCCCGGAAAGCGCCCGTCCGGGCGACCTTATTTTCTTTGAAAAGACCTACGACACCGCAGGCGCGTCCCATGTGGGCATCTATGTGGGCAATAACAGGATGCTCCACTGCGGCGACCCCATTCACTACGCTTCCATCGACACGAGCTACTGGCGAAGCCATTTTCTCCAGTTTGGCAGATTACCTTAACAACAACCATATCAACGCAAAAAGGAGGATGTTATGAACCCGCGACTTGAAAAGCTGCGTCAGGAGCGCGAGAAGCTGGCGGAAAAGCTCACATCGCTGACCGCCCGGCTAAAAGCCCTGGACGAGCAGATTCTGAAGCTGGAAAACACGGATATTGTGGGCATCGTCCGTGAGAACGGGCTGACCATTGAGCAGCTCGCGGCGCTGATGGCGATGCTGGAAAAGCGTCCCACGGCGGCGCTGCCCGACGAATACAGAAAAACGGAGGAATTTATGGATGAAGAATAAATGGAGATTTTTTGCCGTGATAATGGCCGTCGTGCTCTGCATGACGGTCTTTTCCGTTACGGCCTATGCAGGCGGCGATATGGTCGATTCGGCAATGGGCGACCCGACCATGGAAACCCCAACTGCAACTACACAGCCGGAGAATACGAATACCGGTGAGCAGACCCCAAACGGACAGACCCTGACCGTTAACGTGACTGAGAACGCAGACGGAAGCCATACCGTGACCATCGGGGATCGGAGCTGGACGCTTCCCGCCAAACGGGAGCAGGCCGGAAAGGTGGTCAACGTCCGCACCTATTTGAACCTGCGCACCGGCCCCGGCACGGACTACACCGTGATCGGGCGTCTGCTCAACGGCGCGGAGGTGAAGGTGCTGGAGGAAAGCAACGGCTGGTACAAGGTGGTCGTGCCGGAGCAGACCGGCTATGTATACGGCAAATACCTTGAGGTTCTCAACACCTCTGCGGGAGGCGGTGAGAACGACACGGATACTGCGGGACTGCCGGAGATACTGCTGCAATATTACGCCGCTGCCGGAGGCTCCGCGCCCCTGACCCCGGAGGGCAACCTGACGCTTATGGACGACATCGGCTCCGCTTTCGGCGCAGGCAAGCAGTTCATCACCGTGACGACCAAGGGCGGCAACACCTTTTATCTCATCATCGACCGGGACGATAAGGGCAATGAGAACGTCCATTTCCTGAATCTTGTGGACGAGGCCGACCTGCTGGCGCTGACCAAGGACGGCGAGAGCATCGTCCCCGCCTGTACCTGCACGGATAAATGCGCCGTGGGCAAAATCAACACGGGCTGCAAGGTGTGCAGAACCAATATGAGTGAGTGCGCAGGCAAGGAGCAAACAGCAGAAATTACGCCACAGCCTACCGAGCCTGCGGAGGATGCGCCCGAAAAGAATGGCAGTGCGGGGCTCATTGTGATCGTCCTCCTGCTCCTAATGGGCGGCGGCGGTGCGCTGTACTGGTTCAAGCTCCGCAAGCCCAAGGCCGACACCCGTGGGGCGGACGACCTGGACGATTACGACTACGGCGAGGACGAGGAAGAAGAGGATTACGAGTTTGAAGATGAAAACACTGCTGACAGTGAGGAGGACAAAAACCAATGATGAATACGACCTGTTACCGGCTTGTTGTGTGTGAAAAGCCCTCCGTGGCAAGGAGCATTGCCGCCGTTCTTGGCGCAGGCAAACGCGGGGACGGCTTTCTTTCGGGCGGCGGCTATCTCGTCTCCTGGTGCTTCGGGCATCTTGCGGAGCTTTCGGACGCAGACGCCTACGACGAAAAGTACGGCAAATGGCGAAGGGAGGACTTGCCCATTCTGCCGGATAGCTGGCAGTACACGGTGGCGAGGGACAAGCAGAAGCAGATGAACACACTGCGCACCCTCATGCACAGAGAGGACGTTTGCGAGGTCGTCAACGCCTGCGATGCCGGGCGCGAGGGCGAGCTGATCTTCCGCACAGCGTATAATATCAACAACTGCCGCAAGCGCGTAAGGCGGCTCTGGATCTCCTCCATGGAGGATGCGGCGATTCTTCAGGGCTTTGACAATCTCCGCGACGGCGCGGAGTACGACAACCTCTACGCCTCCGCCCTCTGCCGCAGCAAGGCGGACTGGCTGGTGGGCATCAACGCTACCCGCCTGTTTTCCGTGATGTACCACCGCACCCTGAACGTGGGGCGCGTGGTATCGCCCACGCTTGCGCTGCTGGTGCAGCGAGAAGCGGAGATCAATGCCTTTCAGCCGGAGAGCTTTTACACCGTCCATCTGGACTTTGACGGCTTCTCCGCCGCAGGCGAACGCATGAAGGAGCAGGCAGAGGCGGAGCGGCTTGCCGGGGACTGCAACGGCAAAGCCGCCGCTGTTACCTCCGTCGTGCAGACGGAAAAGACGGAGAAAGCCCCGGCGCTCTACGACCTGACCACCCTCCAGCGGGATGCGAACCGCTTGCTCGGGTACACGGCGCAGCAGACGCTGGATTACCTGCAAAGCCTCTACGAAAAGAAGCTCTGCACCTACCCCCGCACCGACAGCCGCTATCTCACCGACGATATGGAGGGCGGCGTAAACGCGCTGGCGCTGTGCTGTGCGGGCATCTGCGGCACGGAGCCGCCCGCAGCCGTCTGTTCGGGGCAGGTGTGCAGCAGCAAAAAGGTCAGCGACCACCATGCCGTCGTTCCCACGGTGGCGGCGGGCGAAACGGACTTGGAAACCTTGCTCGCAGGCGAACGGGAGATCCTGCGCCTTGTTTCCCGTCAGGTGCTTATGGCGGTCAGCGCGCCCTTCGTCTATCTGGAGACCGAGGTGAAGCTGGACTGCGGCGGAAATGCCTTTTCTGCCAAGGGGAAAACGGTGGTGCAGCCCGGTTGGAAAGCATATGCGGATACGGAGCTTACGGACAAGGCCCTCCCGGAGCTTTCCGAGGGACAGTCGCTTCCCGTTTCCTCCTGCGCGGTCAAAGAGGGCAGAACGACCCCGCCCAAGCACTTCACGGAAGATACCCTCCTCTCCGCCATGGAGACGGCAGGAAAAGAGGATATGCCCGAAGATGCCGAGAGAAAGGGATTGGGAACCCCCGCGACAAGGGCAGCGGTCATTGAAAAACTGGTGGCCACGGGCTTTGCGGAGCGCAGAAAGGCGAAGAAATCTGTACGCCTCGTTCCCACCGAAGCGGGCGTTTCCCTCATTACCGTGCTGCCCGAACAGCTCCAGTCCCCGCTGTTGACCGCCGAATGGGAGCACCGCCTCAAGGAGATCGAATGCGGCGAGCTGGGCGCGGACGAGTTCCTCGACGGCATTCAGAAAATGGTTTCCGGTCTTGTTCGGGACGCTGCGCCTGTGGACGGTGCGGAGGTACTGTTCCCCTCCGGCAGACCCGTGGTGGGCAAATGCCCCCGCTGCGGCGCAGAGGTCACGGAGAGCAAAAACGGCTATTTCTGCGAGAGACGGAGCTGCAAGTTCGGGCTGTGGCGGGACAACCGCTTCCTTGCCGCCAAGAAGATCAGCCTGACGAAGAAGATGGCTTCCTCGCTCCTGACGCAGGGACGCGCCTACGCCAGCGGTATCTACTCCGAGAAAACCGGCAAGACCTACGACGCATTCATCGTGCTGGAGGACGACGGCGCGCGTTCCTCCTATAAGCTGGACTTCACCAAATGACCCTCACAGGCTCCCGCACGGGCGTTTCGTTCCCCTGCGGGAGCCGCTGTTTTTACCATGAATCAAAGGAGGTATGCATGAAATGGCTGAAAAACAGACCAACAAGGAACGGCTCAAGGACATCACCGACAGCATCGAGACGGGCATAAAGGAGCTGTTTGAGAGCGACAAATACAGGCAGTACCTTGCCACCATGAGCCGCTTTCACAAGTACAGCGTCAACAACACCATGCTCATCTATATGCAGCGCCCCGACGCCACCCATGTGGCGGGCTTCAACAAATGGCGCGATCAGTTCGGAAGGAGCGTCAAAAAGGGCGAAAAGGGCATTAAGATCATCGCCCCCACGCCCTTCAAGAAGAAAATCGAGCAGCAGAAATTAGACCCCGACACCAGACTCCCCCTGCGGGACGAGAACGGCGATATTATCACGGAGGAAAAGACGGTGCAGATTCCCATGTACAGGCCCGTGGTGGTGTTCGACGTGCAGCAGACCGCAGGCAAGCCCCTGCCGGAGCTGGCGGCGAACCTTACGGGGGATGTGCAGAATTACGGGGTGTTTATGGAGGCTCTGCGCCGCAGCGCGCCCGTACCCATTACCTTTGAGAAGCTGGCGGAGAATATGGACGGCTACTTCTCCGTGGACAAACAGCGCATCGCTATCCGCGAAGGCATGAGCGAGGTGCAGACGGTATGCGCCGCCGTCCATGAGATCGCTCACTCCAAGCTCCACAATAAGGACGAAATCGGAGAAAAATATCAGGAGGTCGAGCTGTTCGGCAAGCCCGCGCTGTTCTCCAACGGGCGCATCGACCGGGATAAGCTGCCGGAGGGCTTGTATGCGTATGACCTGCGCGGCTCAGATTACGATCCGGGTATGCCGGTAACACTTGAAAGCCATGTCACCGTCAATCACGCCGCCTCTGTCATCACAGCAGCACCCATTGAGCTGCCGGAGCAGGGCTTTTTGTATCTGGGCGAGGACGGGCTGAACTTCACGGGCGGCGAGCAGACCGTGAAGGAGTTTCTGCACGCACAGTACCCGGAAAAGGCAAAGCTCTCCCGCGCCGCCGAGGAGATTCAGGCGGAGAGCATCTCCTTCGCCGTCTGCGCCTATTACGGCATTGAGACAGGCGAAAACAGCTTCGGGTATCTGGCGGCCTGGGCAAAGGACAGGGAGTTGACCGAGCTTCGCGCATCGCTGGAGACCATCAACCGAACCTCATCCTCCCTGATTACGGATATCGACCGCCATTACGCGGAAATCTGCAAGGAGCGCGGGCTGGATAAGGAGACGGAGAGCCTTGCCGCCCAGCCGGTGCAGGAGATCGCCGTGCAGGAGCCGGAGCCGGTCGTAGCACCGGACAACGGCTGCGTCCCCGACCCTGCGATTTCTGTTGAGAGCATGAACGCCTACGGCTACACCGATTCCAATATGCTGCCGCTGACAAAGGAGCGCGCGCTGGAGCTCATGGAACGGGACGTGAGCGTGTATATGCTTCACACGGACAACACCGAGGCCATGGCGTTCAATGCGGAGGATATCCGCAGCTTTGACGGCATCTTCGGCGTGGAAGCCTCCGAATGGGAGACGGTCAAAGACCGCCTTACACCGCCGGACTATGAAAAGGCGTTCCTCGACAACACCGCCGACAGCTTTGCCATCTATCAGCTTCGGGATAACGACGGCACGGCGCAGCTCCGCTTTATGAACGCCGACTATCTGGAGAAGAAGGGGCTTTCCGCCCAAAAGGAGAATTACGCCGCCGTCTACGCGGGCGGCCTCGACCGCAGGGGCGATACGCAGGACAGGTTGGACGAGCTGTATGAGACCTTCAACATCCGCCGCCCGGAGGATTTTTGCGGTCACAGTCTGTCCGTCAGCGACATCGTGGCGCTGAAGCAGAACGGCGTGGTATCCTGTCATTACGTTGATTCATGGGGTTTTAAGGCGCTGCCCGACTTCCTAAAGCCGGAAAACTATCTCAAAAACGCGGAGATGGCCATGGAGGACGATTACGGCATGATCGACGGCGTTATCAACAACGGGCCGAAGCAGACCGTGGCAGAGCTGGAGGAACAGGCAAAGTCCGGCAAGCCTATCTCCCTCATGGAGCTGGCGCAGGCGGCGCGCCGGGAACAGGCGCAAGCGTCACGGCAGGAGAAGAAGCCCTCCGTGCTGGCAAAGCTCTGTCCCCCCGTCAACGAGCCGAAAAAGACAGCGCGTTCAAAGCGCGCGGAAAGAGAGCTGCTATGATGAATTTTACCAACGATGAAATGAACCTCATGTGCATCTACCAGAGCGACAGCCGCAGCGGGCTGATTGCCGCCCTCACCGAAATGCGCGGATACCTGGACGAGGACGAAGCCGAGCTGCGAGCGCTGACCGACAGCGCCCTGCAAAAGCTCAGCGAAATCACCGACGAGGACTTTGCGGAGCTGGAGCTAATTCCAGACTTCGCGGACGAATAAGGCGGATGCGGCGGGAGCGGCTTTCGGGTCGCTCCCGCTGTGCTTCCGCGATTCTATTTCCCAAAATCGAAAAAATATTGATTTTGGGAAATAGAACGGGTATAATAAGAGCAGAGGTGATGAATATGAAACTGATAGACCGAGGTGTGTATCTACGAAAACTGATTGGTGTCATCGGAACGCCGGATATCAAGGTTGTCACAGGTGTCAGGCGCAGCGGAAAGTCAAAGCTGCTGGAAGCGTTCAAAGGGTATGTAGAAGCAAATATCGCGGACGCAAATATCGTGCATATCAATTTTAACCTGACAAAGTATGAGCAGTTCAAGGACTACCATGTCCTGAACAATTATATTGAAAGCTCCTATATCGATGGCAAGCAGAACTTTGTTCTGATCGACGAGGTGCAGATGTGTCCCGGCTTTGAGCTTGCCATCAACAATCTTCATGCGCAGGAAAGATTCGACATCTATATTACGGGCTCAAACGCTTTCCTCCTGAGCTCCGATCTTGCCACACTCTTTACGGGTCGGACTTTTGAGGTGAAGGTGTTCCCGTTTTCTTTCAGTGAATTCTGCGAGTATTATTCCCTTACGGACAGGTATGCCGCTTTTTCCCGGTATATGCGAGAAGGCGGCATGGCCGGATCGTACCTTTATCAGGACCCGGAAGCCAAGTACGACTATATCGCGGATGTATTCGATACATTGATCGTCAGGGACATACGGCAGAAATATAAAATCCGCAACCCGATCCTGATGAACCGCATTGTTGATTTTCTCATGGACAATATCTCAAATCTCACGTCTGCGAGAAATATTGCAGATGCCCTCACAGGCAACAAGGATAAAATCAACCACAAGACCGTCGGGAACTATATGCAGTATCTGTGCAACGCCTTTGCTTTCTATCGCGTTCGCAGATATGACATTCAGGGGAAAAAGTATCTGGCATCCAGCGATAAACTGTATCTGAGTGATCATACCTTCCGGTATGCGAAACTGGGAACAAAAAATCTGGACTATGGCCGCGTACTTGAAAACATCGTTGCTATCGAACTGCTTCGGCGCGGATATGAGGTCTATGTCGGGGTCTTATACAAGAAGGAGATAGATTTTGTTGCCATAAAGCGCAACGAAAAGCTCTATATTCAGGTTTCAGACAACATCAGCGACGAAAAAACTTTTGAGCGCGAAGTAACCCCTCTGCTTCAAATCAAGGACGCTTATCCGAAGCTGGTACTCGCCAGGATCAGAGATGAAGCGTACCAGTATGAGGGCGTTCAGATCATCGATATTGCGGACTGGCTGGCGGAGCAGCCATCTGCTTCCCAAAAATGAAAATAATTTGATTTTGGGAAACAGCAACGGAGGGAGTTATGGCAAAGAAGTGCGGGCACTACTGCAAGGTGTGCGGAGAATACAAGGCGAACGAGCGCTTTTCGGGCAGAGGCCATGCAGCGCACATCTGCAAGAAATGCGCTGCGCTGCCTGCCGCGCAGCGGTCTGAGGATATGACGCTCACAAAGCTATGGAATCTGCCGTGGCAGCTCTCCGCTCAGCAGCGGGACTGGCTCAAAGGCCTGCAAAACGACAGCCGCCCGGAGGTGGCTTCCACTGCAAAAGAGCTGTATGCAGACCGCTTCCCATATGCGGCGCGGAATGCGCGCAAATCGCAGCTGTACATAAGACACATGGAGTTTGCTGTCCATGCCGAGGTTTTTGACGAGTATGGCGACGGCTGTTACAGAGAGCTTCAGTTCGCTCTTGACCGGAAGAATCAAACGGTAACGCTTTGGCAGGAGGACGAAACAGAGCAAGTCACCTTGACTGCAAAGGAGATGCGCAAGCTCCTGAACGCCATCGTCAACAGCTATGAGGTCTTCTGCTGGGAGGATGACTACGGCGTTTCCGAAACTGCCGGCGCGGATGACCTTTGGGAGGACGAACGGGACACGGAAGCCCCGGATGCGCAGGAGATTCCTGACGAGCCTGAATATGCGGGTACTCCATTGTGGGAGGTATCGGTGCGCTACCTGAACGGCGAAGCGCAGAAAATGCGCGGATACGACGAGCTTCCCGAGCGCGTCAACGAGCTGACGCTGGAGCTGCTTTCCCTGTTTGAGGATGAACCCGATGCGGAGGACTTTGAACCAGAAGATGAATAAAAGCGCCTCCGCCCTTGCACTCTGTTTCCCAAAATCGAAAAAATATTGATTTTGGGAAACACAACATCGACATACAAGAGAAAGCGTCCCGTTTCCTGCATAAGATTCGGGACATTTTCGGATATACCGCCCCTTACATAGAGCGTCCGTTCCGGGCGCTCTAATTTTATGCCATGAAGGAGGAGCAATATGCCGAGCAAGCTACAAACGTATATGCAGATGGCGGACGAGGCGCAGCGGCAGATCACCGGCAGCTACCGGGGCTGGACGGGCTTTCTCACCACCGCCGCAAGGCTGTACAAATACCCCTACGCCGAGCAGGTCATGATCCACGCCCAGCGTCCGGACGCCACCGCCTGCGCGGAGTACGACTTCTGGAACGAAAAGATGGGGCGGTATGTCCGCAGGGGCTCCAAGGGCATCGCCCTCATCGACAGCAGCGGCGAAAGGCCGAGGCTTCGGTATGTGTTCGACGTGTCGGACACGGGCGGCAGAGAATTTCCCAAGAGCCGCTATCTGTGGGAATACCGGGAGGAACATGCGGATGCGGTAAGCGCCATGCTGGAAAGCCGCTACGGTGTGGACGGAAAAGGAGGGTTCCCTGACCAGCTTGAGCGCATCGCGTCTCAGCTTGCGGAGGAATACTGGAGAGACTATAAGCGGGATATCCTCGCCATCGTTGACGATTCCTTTCTTTACGGGTATGATGAGTTCAACGTAGGAGCGGCCTTCCAAAGCGCCGCCGCCGTCAGCATCGCCTACTCGCTCATGTCCCGCTGCGGGCTTGAAGCGGACGACCGCTTCGAGCATGAGGATTTCCTGAGCATCTTCGATTTCAACACCCCGGAAGCAGCCGCCGAGCTGGGCACGGCGGTGAGCAGGATCAACGGAGAGGTGCTGCGGCAGATCGAAGTCACCATCAAGAATTACGAGCGCGAGAAACTCGCGGAAAGGAGCCATAGTCATGACAGAGCTGACCTACACCAAGAACGGGGACTACCTGATTCCCGACCTGACGCTGAGCGAAACGCCGGAGGAAGCGAAACCCCTGGGCAAGTACGGGAGACTGCGCAGGAGCTACCTTCAGGAGCACAGACCGGGGCTGTACAGCCGTCTGGTGCTGTCGGAGAAGCTGTTCCCGCATCTGCGGGAGATCGACGAGACGGCGAACCGGAGGCTGGAGCAGATGATGCCGGAGCTGATGAAGTCGGCGGGCGTGACGGAGGAGCTGAAAGCCCGCGACCAGATGAAATGGGTGGGGCTGATGAACAGCCTGAAAGCGCAGGCCGAGGAGATCGTTCTCAGCGAGCTGGTATACAACTGACCGATGACGCGCCGGAAGCGGAACCGGCGCAGCCCCCGATACCGCAGGCATACCAACTGAGCCTGTTCCCCACGGAGGAAGAGCAAATCGCATATATCGCAGAAGCGGAGAGCTACACGCCCTCCGCTTTTTCCATGTCCATCCCGCAGTCGGATATCGACCACATTCTGCGTATGGAGGGCAACGCCGACTATGCCCGCATGAAGATCGCCACGGAGTTCTCCAAGGGCAAGAGCGTGGAAGAAATCGCGGCGTTTCTTCAAAGCAGCTTCCACGGCGGCAACGGCGTCGTCACCGAGAACGGCAGATATTCCGCCTGGTACGCCGAGGACGGCATCCACATCGCCAATGGGGACGCGGCAAGACACCTGGCCTCTGCAAAGGTCGTAAGCTGGCAGGAGGCGGCGGAGCGCATTTCCGAGCTTTTGGAGCAGGGCGAATACGCTGCCAATGTGGAGCTTGCGGAAGCGCCGGGGCATGAGCGCGCGGAGCTGGCGCAGGCCGTATGGTATCTACGGCAGGATTTAAGTGAAAAGGCACGGGCGCAGGGCTATCTCTCCTGCCTGTCGGATATGCGGGGCGGCGGCTTCCCGAAGGAAACGGCACGGCTTGCCGAGCGGCTGACGGAACCGGCTTTCCGTGAGGTTCTTCTGGAAGATTTTATGCAGTTCCAGACCGACTGCCGGGAGGACAGGAGCCTGCTGCGCTTCCATTACCACAAGCCGGACAATATCGGGCAGGGCCTGCGGGAGCTGTCCCTGCCCCGCAGGGAGTACCGCACCGAAATGGCGGAGATCCCCGCCGTGCAGCGGTTCATTACCGAGGACGAGATCGCCGCGACCCTGACCCGCGGCAGCAATATTGAAGGGAGCAAGGGGCGCATCTACGCCTATTTCAAAGAGAAACACAGCCCCAAAGAGCAGGCGGACTTCCTGAAAGACGAATACGGCATTGGGGGACGCTCCCATGCGGTATCCGGCGCGTCCCACAGCGGCGAGGATCACAGCGGCAAGGGCGTCAGCCTGAAAAAACAGGACTGCCCGGAAATTCAACTGAACTGGGCGAACGTTGCCAAGCGTATCTCCGAGCTGATCCGCAAAGACCGTTTCCTGACCCCGGAGGAAAAGGCGCGCTTTGAGCAGCTTCAGCGGCAGACCGCAGAGCGAAGCACAGCATGGAATGACTACAACGCCGTAAAGGAAGCTCACCCGGACAACATCGTCCTGTTTCAGGTGGGCGATTTCTTCGAAATGTACGGCGAGGACGCAAAACAGGCGGCGGAGCTGCTGAATATGAACCTGACCACCCGCAACATCCCCGGCGCTGGCCGTGTGGAGATGTGTGGTGTTCCGTCGCACAATTTAGAGATGTATGTAGAAGAACTGCGCGATAAGTATGATGTGACGATTGCCGAAGCGCCGGACTTTAGAGGTGAGCGTCACATTTACACGCTGCGCTCTATCGACCATGAGGCCGAAGCCGCCATCAATGCTTATGAAGCGGAGTTCGGCGCGGATGGCACACGGGTGTTCCGCGATCCTGCCGCAGAGCAGGCTCAGCCCACGGTACAGGAGCTGTTCGAGCGATACCGCCTGAGCGTGGGCAACGCGCTTTCCAGGGATGAAGCGTTTCTCAACGCCTGCCGCAATTCCGACCGTCAGAACGCCTATCTGGAGGGGGCGGCGGCCATCCGGCGCATTGTCACGGAATCCGGCGATTTGCAGCTCACACGGCTCTATTTCGATATGCCCGCGTTTCACAACCGGCTGCATCAGGAGCTTTTGGACGAGCTGTATCCCACGCTGGCGACCACGATAACGCCCTCTCCCTACAAGGTGACGCAGGCGGACATCGACGCTGCCTTGCAGCAGTGGAACGGCAGGATTGAAAGCAAGCACGCAGTTGTCCGCTATATGAAGGCTCACGCCCGCGACCGGGATACCGCCGCATGGCTGGCACGGGAGTACGGCTTGAAGGATACCTCTAAACCGCTGCAAATCTCCGTGGGCAATTCCGAGCCGGTTGTATTGTCATGGGCGAAGGTGCAGCGGCGCATTGCGCAGCTCATTCAATCCGACAAATTCTACACCGAGCAGGAACAGGACAACTTTGACAATATTGACCCCATCGCTATGCGGGAAGCGCTCGCTGAGCGCGGCATTGTGGGCGGGCGCATTGTGGATGCGGAAGCTAATCGCAACAGCCCCTTCATACGGCAGGTTATGGCGGATGTGGAGCAGATCGCGGCGCAGGAAAGAACGGCACAGCAGGAAGAACCTGCCCTCGACCCCGCAGACCGTTTCCATGTGGTAAGCCTTGACCGGGGCTTCCGTACCCTGTACGCCGTGTGGGACGACGAGACCCACGGCTACTATGTGGACACAGACGGCGTAACCGAGGAATTTACAAGCGAATGGCAGGCGGAGGCGTACCGGCTGGAGCTGCAAGGGCAGGCGGAGCAGGCGCTTTTAGAGCGTGCAAAGGGGCTGATCTCCGACTTCTGCCGGAGCGAATACGGCTCGGAGGCGGATTTCAGCGACCCGGCGAAGATCGGTGTCGCCTACACCACCGTCACCGACGATGAGATTCCCATTCAGGTGAACATCGACCTTGTGAATTACCGGCTGGAACGCTATCTGGACGATGAGCATCTGGAAACCCGGCAGTACGGCTCTTTGCAGGAGCTTATTACCAACGAGCTGGAAAACCTCGATTTCAGCGACCTCATTCATGTTTCGGATGAGGATGTGGAGCAGCACCGCTGGCATGAACCGGAAACACCAGATGTTGAACACCCTGAAGCGGTTGAGAGTGCTCCCGTCCCGCAGAAGGACAAATTCCCATACTCTGTGGGCGATACGGTGTATCTGGAAAACGGCAAGCCCTATATCATCGAGAGCGTCGGCGTCTTTGATATTACCCTCAGCGACCCGACGCTTTTCTATCCCATCTCCCGTGCGGAGAGCAGGGAGAGCTTCGCGCGGCTCATGGAGCGGTATCCGCAGCCGGAAAAGGAACCTGCTTACACCGAGGAAACCGTGGCGGTATATCCCGGTGACAAAAATAACCTCCCTTATGACGTGGAGATTCGCACCCTGCGCTTTGATGAGCCGGAGCCTCCTTCTTTTGATAATGTCATGGACGTCAATCCCATTTCCGTGCAGGTAGGCGGCGAGTGGCAGACCTTCCCCAACCGTGAAGCCGCCGAAAAAGCCATGTACGAGGAGTATAAGGACAATCTTCGCCGGAACGCAGAAAACTTCCGCATCACCGATGATGCCCTCGGCGTCGGCGGCGCAAAAGCAAAGTTTCGGGCAAATATGGCGGCTATCCATCTCCTGCAAGAGCTGGAGTTTGAGGGCTTGCAGGCCAGCCCGGAGCAGCAGGAAATTCTCTCCCGCTATGTGGGCTGGGGCGGGCTTGCGGACGCTTTTGATGAAAGCAAGGATAACTGGAAAGCCGAATTTGCGGAGCTGTACGCCGCGCTATCCCCGGAGGAATACGCCGCCGCCAGAGCGTCCACGCTGAACGCCCACTACACCAGTCCCACCGTTATCCGCGCCATTTACGACGCGGTGGAGAACATGGGCTTCCAGACCGGCAACATTCTGGAGCCCAGCATGGGCGTGGGCAACTTCTTCGGTATGCTGCCGGAGAGCATGAAAAGCAGCAGGCTCTACGGCGTGGAGCTGGACAGTATTACCGGTAGAATCGCAAAGCAGCTCTATCCAAAGGCGGATATTACCGTGGCAGGCTTTGAGACAACCGACAGGAAGGATTTCTTCGACCTCGCCGTGGGCAACGTACCGTTTGGTCAGTATCAGGTCAGCGACCGGGCTTTTGACAAGCTCGGTTTTTCCATCCACAACTACTTTTTCGCAAAAGCACTGGATCAGGTGCGTCCGGGCGGCGTGGTGGCCTTCGTCACATCCCGCTATACCATGGACGCCAAGGACAGCGCCGCAAGGAAGTATATTGCCCAGCGCGCGGAGTTCCTCGGCGCGATCCGCCTGCCCAACAACGCGTTCCGCGCCAACGCCGGTACGGATGTCGTTTCGGATATTATCTTTCTTCAAAAGCGGGACAGACCCATTGAGATCGAACCCGATTGGGTACACACGGGTATCTGGCGAAACCCGGGAGCGAACGCGGACGGCTTTGCCATCAACCGGTATTTCATCGACCACCCGGAGATGGTGCTGGGACGGCAGACCTCGGAAAGCACGCAGTACGGCAGGCAGGACTTTACCGTTGCGCCCATCGAGGGCGCAGACCTTGCGGAGCAGCTCAGCGGCGCAATTCGGAATATCCGTGGAACCTACGCAGAAGCGGAGCTGCCCGATCTGGGCGAGGATGAGACCATCGTGGAGACCATCCCGGCAGACCCGAATGTGCGGAACTTCTCCTACACCGTGGTGGACGGGGAGCTGTACTACCGGCAGAACAGCATCATGACCAAGCCCGACTTCAACGCCACCGCAAAGGAACGTGCCAAGGGCATGGTGGAGCTGCGGGACTGCGTGCAGAAGCTCATATCTGAGCAGATGGACGGCTTTATTTCGGATGAAACCATCCGGCAGACGCAGGCGGAGCTGAATACCCTCTACGACGGCTTCACCGCAAAGTATGGGCTTATTAACTCCCGCGCCAACGCCCTGGCCTTTGCCGAGGACAGCTCCTACTATCTGCTCTGCTCCCTGGAGGAGCTGGACGAGGACAAAAACCTCAAGCGTAAGGCGGATATGTTTACCAGGCGAACCATTCGGGCGCACGAGGCCGTGACCAGCGTGGACACCGCTTCGGAGGCGCTGGCGCTGTCCATCTCCGAAAAAGCCTGCGTGGATATGGAGTATATGGCGCAGCTCACCGGCAAGGACGAGGACGCTCTCGCCTCCGATCTTCGTGGTGTTATCTTCCGCAATCCCGAAAATAAGCGCTGGGAGACCGCCGACGAGTACCTCTCCGGCAATGTAAGGGAAAAGCTGCGTATCGCACAGTCTGCTCAGAATTTGTTTGAGGGCGATTACGCCGGAAACGTGGAAGCGCTGAAAGCCGCGCAGCCAAAAGACCTTGATGCTTCGGAAATCGAGGTGCGTCTCGGCGCAACGTGGATCGACCCCTCGTATATCCGGGAGTTCATGTGGGAGACCTTCGAGACCCCCTTCTACCAGCAGCGCATGATCGACGTGACCTATTCCTCCTTCACCGCCGAGTGGAACATCAGGAACAAGAACGCGGTCAGTTACAACAATATTGCCGCGTATATGACCTACGGCACGGAGCGCGCAAACGCCTATAAGATTCTTGAAGATACCCTGAACCTGCGCGACGTGCGCATCTACGATACCAAGCACGATGCGGACGGCAGGGAGCGGCGCGTACTCAACTCCAAGGAAACCACCCTCGCCCAGCAGAAGCAGCAGGCTATCCGGGATGCTTTCCGGGACTGGATATGGCGCGACCCCGACAGGCGGCACACCCTGGTCGCAAGGTATAACGAGCTGTTCAATTCCACCAGACCCCGCGAATACGACGGCAGCCACATCACCTTTGCGGGCATGAACCCGGAGATCCGGCTGCGGGAGCACCAGCTCAATGCGGTTGCCCATGTGCTCTACGGCGGCAACACTCTCCTTGCCCACGAGGTGGGCGCGGGCAAGACCTTCGAGATGGTAGCCGCTGCCATGGAATCCAAGCGGCTGGGGCTGTGCCACAAGTCCCTGTTTGTCGTTCCCAACCACCTGACGGAGCAGTGGTCGGGCGAGTTCCTGCGGCTGTACCCCTCCGCCAACATCCTCGTGGCTACGAAAAAGGACTTTGAGCCGAAGAACCGCAAGAAGTTCTGCGCCCGCATCGCCACCGGCGAATACGACGCCGTTATCATCGGCCACTCGCAGTTTGAGAAGATACCCGTCTCCATGGAGCGGCAGCAACGGCTTTTGGCGGAGCAGATCTTCGAGGTGGAGGAAGGTCTGCGGGAGCTGAAAAGCCAGCGGGCGGAGCGGTTCACCATTAAATCTCTGGAGCGCACCAAGCGCGGCCTTGAAGCCAAGCTCAAAAAGCTCCAGGACAGCTCCCGAAAGGACGATGTTGTGACCTTCGAGCAGCTGGGCGTAGACCGCCTGTATGTGGACGAGGCGCACAACTACAAGAATCTTTTTCTCTACACCAAGATGCGCAACGTGGCGGGGCTGTCCGCCACCGACGCCCAGAAATCCTCGGATATGCTGCTCAAGTGCCGGTATATCGACGAGATCACCGACAGCCGGGGCGTAGTGTTCGCCACGGGCACGCCCGTCTCAAATTCCATGACCGAATTGTACACCATGATGCGCTATCTCCAGCACGACGCCATTCGCGGCAAGGGACTTGCCCACTTCGACTGCTGGGCTTCCACCTTCGGAGAGACGCAGACCGCCATCGAACTGGCTCCCGAGGGTACGGGCTACCGGGCGAGGACGCGCTTTGCCAAGTTCTTTAATCTGCCTGAGCTCATGACTCTGTTCAAGGAGGCGGCGGATATCAAGACCTCAGACCAGCTCAACCTGCCTACGCCCACGCCCATCTATCACAACGAGGTGGCGCAGCCCACGGAGATACAGAAGCAGATGGTGCAGGAGCTGTCCGAGCGCGCCGCAAGGGTACACGCACAGCTTGTTGACCCCGGCACGGACAATATGCTCAAGATCACCTCGGACGGGCGCAAGCTGGGGCTTGACCAGCGCATCATCAACCCCGACCTGCCGGATGACCCGAACAGCAAGGTCAATCGCTGCGTGGACAACATCCACCGCATCTGGCAGGACGGACAGGCGGACAGGCTGACCCAGCTCGTGTTCTGCGATTTGTCCACCCCGAAAACCGGCGCGACTGGAGCGAAGGCGGCAAAGACGGCGGGCGGGAATCTGGACAGCCCGGAGCTTCACGCGCTGGAAGCTGTCATTGGGCAAGATGCAGTCGAAGAACCGGCGTTCACGATTTACGACGACATCCGTGAAAAGCTCGTCGCCAGAGGAATCCCCCGCGAGCAGATCGCATTCATCCATGAAGCCAACACCGAGACGCGGAAGAAGGAGCTGTTTACAAAAGTCCGCTCCGGTCAGGTGCGTGTGCTCATGGGCAGCACCTTCAAAATGGGCGCGGGTATGAACGTGCAGGACAGGCTCGTGGCGCTCCACGACCTCGACTGTCCGTGGCGGCCGGGCGATCTGGAGCAGCGCAGCGGGCGCATCATCCGTCAGGGCAACCGCAACAAGGAGGTACACATCTACCGCTACGTCACGGAATCCACCTTCGACGCCTACCTCTGGCAGACGGTAGAAAACAAGCAGAAATTCATCTCCCAGATCATGACCTCAAAATCCCCTGTTCGCTCCTGCGAGGACGTGGACGAGACCGCCCTTTCATATGCGGAGATCAAGGCGCTGTGCGCCGGAGACAAGAGAATTAAAGAGAAGATGGACTTGGATGTGGATGTTGCCCGTCTGAAGCTCATGAAGGCCAGCCATCAGAGCCAGCAGTTCCGTCTGGAGGACAATCTGCTCAGGCATTTCCCCGAACAGATCCGGCAGAATGAGAGCTTCGTGGAGGGCTTCACCGCCGATATGCAGACGCTCGCCGGGCATCCGCACCCCGTGGACGGCTTTGCGGGTATGGAGGTCAAGGGCGACCTTCTCACCGACAAGGACAACGCAGGCGCTGCCATTCTGGAAGCCTTCAAGGACGCAAAGGGCATGGAGCCCGTTCCCATCGGCAGCTACCGGGGCTTTGCCATGTCCCTGACCGTGGAGGACTTCGGGCGGGACTTTGTTCTCACCCTCAAGGGCAAAATGAACCACCGCGTGACGCTGGGCAAGGACGCGCGGGGCAACCTCACCCGCATTGACAACGCCCTGAACGCCATGCCGGACAGATTGCAGAATGTCCGAAACACGCTGGACGCGCTCACCGCGCAGATGGAGACGGCAAAGGCAGAGCTGGGCAAGCCCTTCCCCCAGGAGGATGAACTGCGGACAAAATCCGCGCGGCTTGCGGAGCTGAACGCCGAGCTGAACATCGACGACCGCACGCCCATGGAGCAGATGGCGGAGGACGCGCCCGCCGTGCAGAGCGCAAAGGCGGAGCGTCCCTCCGTGCTGGCAAAGCTGAAAGCGCCGCTGTCCCAGCCCTGCGCCGAGGACAAAATCAGGCACAGGAACAAGGAAGAACGATAAAAAACGGCGGCTCCGACGAAGAGTGGATTTTGTCGGAGCCGCTTCACTACAGCTTAACTTAATGAAAGGAAGGATGCACCAATATGAAGGATATTCCCGTTTACAGATTTCCCGCCGGGCACGCCCGTGAAAACGGCGAGCTGGAGCTTTACCGCGCCTCCAACAAGGCGAACACCGCCTGCAAGGAGGCCATTGAGAAGGCGATCTCCGAGCATTATTGCGATAACGTCCTGCACAGGGAAGCCGTCGCGCAGGTGGCGGAGCAGTTCGGGCATGAGCGCATTTTATATGTACTGGCGATTACCATCCGGCAGAAGGATTGGGACGCACGGTTCTCCGCGGACAACAAACAATGGGCAAAGACCGTTCCCGTCGCGGAGAACCCCGACGCATGGGGGACGGATCGGAACTGCTATCTGGCGGTCAACAGCCACAGCGGGCTGGTTGATTTGTTTACCAAGCTGGCGCGGGAGGCCGCAAGGGCGCATGAGCGCAAGCCCTCGGTGCTCGGCAGACTGAAAAGCAGACCGCCCGAAGCGGCGGCGGAGGCAGTCAAAAAGACAAAGGAGCCGTCCCTGTGAGCGCGCAGTTCATGCGCCGGAACATCCGCATCTCCGTTCGCCTGACGGAGGAGGAGCACCGGCTGCTAAAGGAAAAGATGGCGCGGATCGGCGTGACCAATCAGGAGGCGTTCCTGCGGAAGATGGCGCTGGACGGGCTGGTGATCAGGCTGGATTTGCCGGAGCTGAAGCAGATGATCTCGCTTCTGCGCTACACGAGCAACAACATCAATCAGATCGCCAAACGGCTCAACGAGAGCGGCAGAGCCTACGACACCGACCTTGCGGAGATTCTGGAAAAGCAGAAGCAGCTATGGGGACTTGCCAACAAAATTCTTATGAAGCTGTCCACCATTCAGTGAGCAGGCAGAAATATACGATAAGCCCATGCTGCCGGCATCCTTGTTTTAGGGCAGCTCTTTCTGTATAATGAAATCAAAAAGGACGGAAAACGACTATGAAATTCATTTTGAAACTGCTGCTTGCGCCCCTTATGCTGGTTTTGTGGATCGTGGAATGGGCGCTCACGCTGGCGCTCAAGGCTTCCGCCGTGGTCTGCGTCATCGCCTCCGCACTGTTTCTGCTTTCAGGTGTTTTTTACTTTGTGGACGGCAACGTGCAGAACGGCTGCATCTGTCTGGGCATTGCGTTTCTGCTTTCACCCTACGGACTGCACTATTTGGCGGTGAAGCTCACAGCGCGGTTTATCGGTATGAGAATGCTGCTCAAGGAGCGAATCTACGGATAAACGGAATATGCGGAATGTGAAAAGGCGCAGGCTCCCTCCTGCGTCTTTTTCCATGGAGGGAATATGGCGACCACACGAATCATACCCATGCACTTAAACAAGGGCAAGACGCTGGCGCAGTGCCTTGCCGACCGAACGGAGTACGGCATGAATCCGGATAAGACTGAGGGCGGTGCGCTGATCTCCGCGTTCGCCTGCGAGCCGGAGACCGCCGTTTCCGAATTTGCCCTGTCCAAGCGGGAGTACCGGGAGCTTACCGGACGGGTGCAGGAAAGCGACGTCATCGCCTATCAGATACGGCAATCCTTCAAGCCGGGAGAGGTAACGCCGGAGGAGGCCAACCGCATCGGCTACGAATTTGCCAAACGCTTCCTAAAGGGCCGGTACGCTTTTCTCGTCTGCACCCACACCGACAAAAAGCACATTCATAACCACATCTATTGGAACTCCACGACGCTGGACTGTACGCGGAAGTTCAAGAACTTCATCGGCAGCTACCGCGCTGTCCGCAGGCTGTCCGACCTGATCTGCGCCGAGCACCGGCTGTCCGTGGTGGAGAATCCACAGAAACACGGGCTGAGCTACAACAAATGGCGCGGCGGTCACGACAAGCTCTCCAACCGCGATCTTCTGCGCATGGCGATAGACGCGGCGCTTGAAAAGCAGCCCAAGGACTTCGACGCGCTGCTGGCGCTTTTGAAGGCTTCCGGCTATTCCGTCGCCCGAAAGAGCAGGCTGTCGCTGCGGCACGAAAACCAGAAACAGAGCATCCGTCTGGATTCCCTGGGCGAGGGATATTCCGAGCAGGAGCTGCGCGCCGTCCTCGCCGGAGGCAGAACGCACAAGCCCTTCGTCAAAAAGAAATATCCGAAGCGCAGGGAGCGCGCCACGCTGATTGCCGATATTGAGGCAAAGCTCAATTCGGGAAAAGGCTGCCGCTACGATCAGGCGATGAAGGTGATAAAGCTCAAGCAGATGGCAAAGACGCTGGTGTATCTGGAGGAAAAGGGCTTTGCCGATTTCGACGCGCTGGCCGACGCCGCCGCCGATGCGGAGAAGCGGTTCTATGATTTGAAAGCGGCCATAAAGGCGGCGGAAGCGCGTATGAGCGAGATACAGACCCTGCGGACGCACATCATGAACTATTCCAGGACGCGCAGCGTTTACACCGGCTACCGCAAGGCGGGGTACTCGAAAAAATACCTTGCGGAGCATGAGGGCGACATCCTCATCCACAAGACGGCGAAGAAAGCCTTTGATGCGTTCGGTCTGAAAAAGCTGCCCACGGTCAGGAGCCTGAACGAGGAATTTGCAAGGCTGCTGGCAGAGAAAAAGGCGGCCTACGCCGAGTACCACCGGGCGCAGGAGCGGATGCGGGAGCTTCTGATCCACAAGGCGAACGCCGCCTACCTGCTGGGGCTGGACGAACAGAACCGGCAGTCCACCGAGCGGCAGCGCGAGGAGAAATAGCGATGGCACATCGCGCAGCCACAGATGAAATCTGTGTTGCAGGGGGTATGGGGAACGCCCCATCAAGCAAAAGGCGGGGACTCGTCAGAGTCTCCGCCTGCTGTCTTTTGGCTCCAAAAGACCTTGCTTGCCATTTCTGGACTCAAGTGCAATTTGGGGAGCTGACGAAATATATTTCTAGCTGATTCTTTTTTGGAGCGAAAAGTATGGTATAATGAGCAAGCAGTAGCGATGAGCAAAACGCACATGTGCACATGTTTTTGGGGTTTACTCATGGCTACAGAACCAAAGAAAGGGGGTGACAATATGAATAACATGTTCGCGAATTTAGAAGAATTGGAAATCATGGAGGTTTCGGAGGCTTCTCTTCTGGGTGAAACCGCTGCTACTAGCGGTTCCAGTTCCTGTGGTAGCTGCTCTACCTGTGGCTCCACTTCTTGCATCAGCTGTGGGTCTGGTGCTGTCAGCATCAGCACTTAAAATGCATTTCCAAAAACGTTTTTTGGAGCCATGCAGAGCGCGTCTGTTAGTGCAATCGCAACAAGCAAAGGCTTGCAACCTTTTATGTAAAGGAGCCTGCACCTCTCAGCTTGGCAATGCGTAGTGCAATAACTATTTTCGAATACTGCGGGGGCAATCAGCTCTAGTTGCCCCCGTCGTGATATTTTATGAAAGGTGATGAGTGATATGTGTGTCATTAGAGTCGATGACCTGTCAAAAAAATATGGCGAGAAGATCGTCCTGCAAAATGTTAATTTTCAGATTCCCCGTGGCGAAACGGTTGCTGTCGTTGGACCTAACGGAACGGGTAAAACCACGTTGCTGGAGATTTTGATGACCCTTCGCAAATGTGATAGCGGCACAGTGGAAATTCTGGGACATAGCCTCAAGGAACAGAAAAATGTGGATGCAATCCGTGCCAAAATCGGTGTTATGCTCCAAGAAGGTGGCATGTATAGCTTCATCAAGCTGAAGGAAGCGCTGGATTTGTTCGCCTCCTTCTATGATGTAGGCAAGGAAAAAATACGGCATTTGATAGAATTCTTTGAGCTTGAACCCTATCTGAACACCAAGTATGCAAAGTTGTCTAGTGGCTGGAAGCAGCGTTTTCTCTTGGCAATTGCATTCCTTCATGACCCTGATTTACTGTTTTTGGATGAACCTACAACGGGATTAGATCCTAAAGCAACACAACTGGTATGGAAAAAAATTAAAAGCGGAAATGAGAATAAAACGATTCTTGTATCGACTCACTCCATGGAAGAGGTAGATAAATTCTGTGACCGCGTAATCGTTTTGAATCGGGGTGGAATTATAGCCAACGATTCTCCAGCGAATATCAAAAATCAGCTGGGAGTATCGTTCTTT